>Ga0075471_10000975_pt1 | contig 18227 bp, 17 predicted proteins | sample DEB19_08_DNA_2_FD_74787 | JGI IMG/M metagenome (GOLD analysis project Ga0075471, IMG submission 74787) | Aqueous microbial communities from the Delaware River and Bay under freshwater to marine salinity gradient to study organic matter... | ecosystem: Environmental > Aquatic > Marine > Coastal ... | reverse complement strand
AGAGCAATTACCGTCTTGCGCGCGAGTTGTTGTTCGAGCCGTTGCGCATTCACTCGAACCAAGTTCATCGGATTCGCGGGGAACTGTCGGCAGAGGAAGGCGCGAAGCAGGCGGCTGACGAGTTGCGAGGGATTGATCGATCAGAAGTTGGGACCATTCCCGTCTTTGATCTTGTGCTGCTTGGTATGGGGGAGGATGCGCATGTGGCTTCGCTTTTCCCAGGTGATGCCACAACTGAAGGTGATCTAAAATCCGTGTTCTTGCCTGTTCACAATTCCCCTAAGCCGCCGTCAGATCGGGTCTCGCTTGGCCATGGGGCGATTGCTGCTGCTCGTGAGGTTTGGGTGCTGGCATCAGGGCAGGGGAAGGAAGCCGCTTTGAGGCAATCACTTGCTCCGGGTGGCGGCACGCCGTTGGCGAGGGTGATTCAGAGTCGCGGCCAAACCCGGCTTTTCACCGATATTTTGCTCGACGGAACTCCAACTTGAGAGCCGGCTTTCGTTTTGCAGCTCTTTGGCCAACACTTGCTCGCGCCTAAGCCCCATGCTTTTCGCAACGGCTCGTGATTATTGCCACGAACTAATCCCGCAAAATTGCCAGCGATGGCCGGACGACCAAGGGATTGAGTTAAGGAAATCTTCCAACTGCCCGCATACCCCCAGCTTCCGAAAAGCGATTTTATTGTCCGAAAGCCCAATTATCCGTGACTTTTTGACAATTCATCCAAGTGCAACGATTGTGTCTCAGTGGTGTTAAATCACCATGCTCTTTGAACGATTTTGAGAATTCTTTGAACAGGCAAAGCAACTGCTAAGTCTTATTATCAGATATTTGAGATTTCGCTGTTCGTTTAGGGTTGGCAGAGAGGTTTTGCTCGCAATGCAGTCCGAACAGCGACCCCCAAGTTGACTGTATTGCCCTTCTGAGCGCCGGGACGACGGCGTATAAACCTCATCGTCACCGAGGGCCGGATGTAAATCCGGCCCTCCGCCTTTTTGAGGCCAGCGTCCACCCGGAAAACCACGTTGCCTGCGGCATGGGCTGCGGCTACTCTCCGCGCCCATGAAGAACGTTCTCGACTTCGAGAAGCCGATCTACGAACTGCAGATCAAGCTCGATGAATTAAAGAGCCATCCCGAGAAACACTCCATCGGGATCGAGTTTGAGGAGGAGATTGCCCTCATCCAGCGCAAAATCGAGGAAACCCGCAAACAGATCTTCACCGATCTGACCCCTTGGCAGCGGGTTCAATTAGCTCGTCACCCCAAGCGCCCCTTTGCGCTGGATTACATCAAGGATGCGTTCACGGATTTCCACGAGCTCCACGGTGATCGCCGCTTTGCCGATGATCGGGCGATCGTGGGTGGGTTTGCCATGATTGGGCAGCAACGTGTGATGGTGATCGGCACGCAAAAGGGCCGGGACACGAAGGAGAACATCCTCCGCAACTTTGGTTCCGCGCATCCTGAGGGTTATCGCAAGGCCCTTCGCCTGATGCAGATGGCTGATAAGTTTGGTCTCCCGATCGTGACGTTGATCGATACAGCCGGTGCCTATCCTGGCATTGGTGCCGAGGAGCGTCATATTGCCGAGGCGATTGCCGTGAATTTGCGGGAGATGACGCTGCTCGAAGTGCCGATTGTGGCCGTGGTGATCGGCGAAGGTGGTTCGGGCGGTGCCTTGGGGATTGGCGTGGCGGACCGCGTCCTCATCATGGAAAACGCTTATTACTCGGTCATCAGCCCCGAAGGTTGTGCGGCGATCCTTTGGAAAGACCGCACGGCTGCCCCCAAGGCTGCCGAAGCCCTCCGCATCACGGCTCCGGATTTGTTGGAGCTCGGCTTGGTGGACGGCATCATCGCCGAGCCGCTGGGGGGTGCGCACACGGATACCCAGGCAACGGCTGCTGCTCTCAAAGATCGCATCTTGAAGGAGATTGAAACTTTAAGTGCCCTATCCGCCGAGCAGCGACTCAAGGGACGTTACGACAAATTCCGCGCCTTCGGTCACTTCGAGGAAACCGCGGCCACGCCTGTCAGCGCATAGCCACGGTCGAAATTCTTGGTGTTTCCTCGCCGCACCCCACAATCCACGCCCGTTGTTTGATGGATTTAATTGAGGGGATTGTTTGCCTGCATCTCTGCTTGTTTAATGCCGAAGTTAAACGGCGCTGATAGTGCCGTATTTATTGGAGATAATCAGCGTCGACCTCCACGGGAACTGTTGTAAAAAAGTTAAAAAACAACTTGAGAAAAAATCCGGCCTCCGCCACTCTCCGCGTCCCCAACCCACCGGTTGGGGTCCGGTTTTTTTAGAGCCGGACGGAAAGATGCCCGGTTCGATTCAACTTGTTGCAATGAGTTTGCTCAGAGCCTTTTTAATTGCCGCTTTTCTCGCCTTTGCGCTCCCCTCGGGATGGGCTGTGGTTGAGGAACACTCAGCCGCGGTGGAAGCGACTGCGGCGGCTCATGATCACTCGGCGACGCAAGATGCCCACGGCGTTGAGGCGGTTCATGCGGAGCACGCTCACGCTGAAGAGCATCACGGTCTTCCCCCGGCGGCTCCTCGTATCAAGCTCGGCCCGTTGACCGTCACCAACTCCATGATCATGACATGGATCGTTGCGATTGCGGTGATTGGCTTTGCCCAGCTCGCCACTCGTAATATCAAGGCGGTTCCGTCCGGCATTCAGAATTTCTGGGAGTGGCTCGTTGAATCGCTCTATGACTTTTTGGAGGGTGTTATTGGCCGTGACCTCGTGAAGAAGTCGTTTTGGTTCTTTGCGACCATTTTCATCTTCATTCTGTTTACCAACTGGGCGGGGCTTTTTCCCGGCGTTGGCACCATTGGTTGGGGACATCCCAATGCAGAGGGTCACATGGATCACATCGCGCGGCCCTTGCTGCGTGGCGTCAATGCCGACCTCAACATGACTCTCGCCATGGCGATGATTTTCTTCGCCTGCTGGACGATCTGGGCTTTGCAATCCAACGGCATCGGCGGCTTCATTTTGCACATCTTCGGTCCCAAGGGCGGAACGACCGGTGCGCTGAAGGTGCTGATGGTCGTGGTCTTTTTGATGGTGGGCGTTCTCGAGGTGGTTTCCATCGTGTTCCGTCCGGTATCGCTCAGCTTCCGTCTCTACGGAAATATTTTCGCGGGTGAAAACATGCTGGAATCCATGGCAGCGATGGGCGGCCCGGCGTTCGGCTGGCTGTTGGCGCTGCCGTTCTACGCAATGGAGATTTTGGTGGGTTTGGTTCAAGCGCTGGTGTTCATGCTGTTGACGGCAGTCTTTACGCTGCTGATCTGCACACATGATGAGGAACACGAAGGCGCGCATCACTGACAAGATTTCGTCGTTCTGACCGTGTTCAATCGCGGGGGATGATGAGAAAACGAAAGGTAATAAAATGACTGGTAGCATTCACGTTGGTCTGGCCGCCCTCGGCGCGGCTCTCGGTGTAGGTTTCATTGGTATGAAGGCTTCGGAAGCTGTCGGCCGTAACCCCGGCGCGGCGACGAAGATTCTTGTCCAGGCGATTCTGAGCACCGCCTTCGCAGAAGGTATCGTGTTCTTCGCGATCTTCTTGGTGAAGTAATGAATCCGGGCGCGGGGCCGAAAAGCCTCGCGCCCCTCAGTCTTGAATTTGATTATGGATCTTCAATTCATGTTTGCGGCAGGCGACTTGGCTGAGTTGGCCAAGAGCACAGGCGAGACCTTCGGCTTTCAAAAGCAGTTGTTCATCTCGCAGGTCATCAGCTTCTGTGTCATCGCCTTCTTGCTGCACCGTTTCGCTTACAAGCCGATTCTGAACGTGCTTGAGGAGCGCAAGCAGCGCATCGCCGAAGGATTGGTCAACGCCGATAAGATCAAGGCCGAACTCGCCAGTGCCCAGGCCAAGGCTCAGGAGATTGTTGGCCAAGCCGGTGCGCAGGCAAACAAGATCATCGAGGAAGCCCGTGCGGTGGGTGCGAAAGAAGTTGAAAAAGCCAGTCAGCAGGCGATTGCCACGGCGAATCAAATCATCGCCAAGGCCAAGGAGTCCAATGACGCTGAACTCGCCCGCATGAAGAATGAACTGCGCAAGGAAATGGGCCGTTTGGTGGTCCAAACTTCGGCGCAGGTGACCGGTGGTATCCTGACTGGCGATCAGCAGAGCCGTTTGGCCGAAGATGCAGCAAAGCAGTTGGCTGCTTAAATAGATTTAGCCGCGAATTAACCGGATGAAGATCAGCAAACAATCCCGTCGCGATGGCAAGGCGTTGTTCAACGCCTGCCGCGTGAGTGGTGTGCTGGATGAGGTCAAGGTCCGTCAGGTCTTGACCGAAGTGGTGACCCGCAAGCCGCGTGGTTACGTGGCGACGCTGCATCATTTTCATCGCCTTGTGAAGCTGGACTTGGCACGCCGCACCGCAGTGGTGGAAAGCGCCACACAGTTGGTTCCGGCGATTCAGGAAAGTGTGCGCAGCCAGTTGACCGCACGTCACGGTGCCGGTTTGGATTTGTCCTTCAAGGTGAACCCCGGCGTGATTGGTGGACTCAAGGTCCGCGTTGGCAGTGATATTTATGATGGCACCGTGGCCGGTCGGCTCGCGGCGCTCGAATCCAGTTTGTAAGCAGAATAGAATTTAGAACCCATATTTTCCGATGAGCAACATCCTCCAGGAAATCGAAGCCCAGATTGCCGGCGTCAAGACGACCGTGCAGAAACAAAACGTCGGCATCGTCCGCGAAATCTCCGACGGCGTCGCCAAGATCGAAGGTCTAACCGACGCGATGCTCAACGAGATGCTTGATTTCGGCAACGGCGTCATCGGCCTCGCGCTGAACCTCGAAGAAACCGAAGTCGGCGCCATCGTGTTGGGTGATTACCTGCACATCAAGGAAGGCGCCGAGGTCAAGACGACCGGCAAGTTGCTCTCCGTGCCTGTGGGCAAGGGATTGCTTGGCCGCGTGGTGGACACCCTCGGTCGCCCGGTGGACGGCAAGGGCCCGATCCAAGCCGACAAGTTTTATCCGGTTGAGAAGATTGCGCCTGGCATCGTCAAGCGTAAGTCCGTCAGCCAGCCGCTCCAGACCGGCATCATGTCCGTGGACGCGATGATCCCGATCGGTCGCGGTCAACGTGAGTTGATCATCGGTGACCGTTCGACGGGCAAGACCACGATCGGCGTGGACACCATGATCAATCAGGCGCGCATCAACAAGGTGGGCCGCGCTTCAGGCGACAAGGATTTCCGTCCGGTTTACAACATCTACGTGGCGGTGGGTCAGAAGCAGTCCAACATCGCTCGCGTTATCGCTGAGTTGGAAAAGGCTGGCGCGATGGAGGACACCATCGTCGTCGCTGCCGGTGCGGACGCTCCTGCCGCTGCGCAATACCTCGCGCCGTTCGCCGGTGCGGCGATGGGTGAATGGTTCATGGATAACGGCATGGATGCGCTCATCATCTATGATGATCTCTCCAAGCAGGCTGTTGCCTACCGCCAAGTGTCGCTCGTGCTGAAGCGTCCGTCCGGCCGCGAAGCGTATCCCGGTGACGTGTTCTACCTCCACAGCCGCCTGCTCGAACGCAGCGCCCGTGTGAACGAAGTCAACGGCAACGGTTCCTTGACGGCGCTGCCGATCATCGAAACGCAGGCTGGCGACGTCTCCGCTTACATTCCGACGAACGTGATTTCCATCACCGACGGTCAGATCTATCTCGAAACCGACTTGTTCTATCAAGGTGTGCGTCCTGCGATTTCCGTCGGTCTCTCCGTGAGCCGCGTCGGTTCCGCCGCGCAGATCAAGGCGATGAAGCAGGTGGCTGGTCGTATCAAGGGTGACCTCGCCCAGTTCCGCGAACTGGCAGCGTTCGCGCAGTTCGGCTCCGACCTCGACGCGAAGACGCAGGCTGTGCTCGAGCGCGGCAAGCGCATCGTTGAGCTGTTCAAGCAGAACCAATACAACCCGATCCCGGTCGAAGTTCAGGCCGCCGTGTTGTGGTCCATGCAGAACAACTTCCTCGATGACGTGGCGGTCGAGAAGGTGAAGGATTTCCAGAACAAGCTGACGGACTTCTTGACGAGCCGCAAATCCGCGTTGCTCGACAAGATCCGCACGGAGAAGGCGATCAGTGAAGCCCTCGCCGGTGAACTCAAGGCCGCCCTCGGCGAGTTCAAGCAGACGTATCGGTAAGATTTAGGTAAAGTTTTGGTAAAGTTTTAATCAACCCAGCCGCTCATGCCGAGCACACGCGACATACGCCGACGTATCAAGTCGGTCAAGAATACGGCGCAAATCACCAAGGCCATGCAGATGGTGGCCTCGGCGAAGATGCGCAAGGCGCAGCAGGCTGCCCTCGCGGGTCGTCCGTATGCGGCGTTGATGAACAAGGTGCTGGCGCATGCGACGGCGGGAGCGGGCGACTTCACGCATGAATTGCTGGAACATCGTCCGGTCAAGAAGCGTGCTGTCATTCTGATCAGCACGGACAAGGGCTTGTGCGGTGCGTTGAACACCAACTTGCTGCGCGAAGCGGCCAAGTTCGACAAAGAGTCCACTGTTTTCATTTGCGCAGGTAAGAAGGCGGGCCAGTGGGCCGCGCGCACCAAGCGCACCATTGCAGCCGAATTCAGCTACAAGGATAACCCGCAATTCGGCGAAGCCCGGGCGATCTCGAAGTTCGCCCAGGAGATGTTCATCAAGGGTGAGGTGGATGAAGTCATCGTGCTTTACACCAATTTCATCTCGACGCTGACGCAGAAGCCCGAAGCGCGCCCGATGTTGCCCATCATCGAAATCAAGGGTGTTCAGTCCGGGATTCATGGTGACAGTGAGAAGGTCGCTTTGGAGCAATCCTCGGTTGATTACCTCTTTGAACCGTCGGCGGCGGAAGTGCTCGGCGAGTTGCTCCCGCGCGCATTGAATTTTGAAGTCTACCAGTTCCTCCTCGAAGCCAAGGCGTCTGAGCATAGCTCGCGCATGGTGGCGATGAAGAACGCGACGGACAACGCCAAGCAGCTCATCAAGAGCCTCACACTCGAATACAACAAGCTGCGCCAGGCGAACATCACGAAGGAACTTTTGGAAATCACCACCGCCCAGATGGCGATGGGTTAAGCAGCAGACAGAAACATTTTAGACGCCCATGAACAAAGGCAAAATCGTTCAAATCATCGGTCCGGTCGTGGACATCGAGTTCACCGGCCAGTTACCGGCCATCTACAACGCGCTCACGGTCACCTACCAGATGCCCGGCGCCGGCCAGACCACGCTGACGCTCGAAGTGCAACAGCACCTCGGCGACAACTGGATCCGTTCCGTCGCCATGAGCACCACTGAAGGTCTCAAGCGCGGCATGGAAGTCACCGACACCGGCAGCTCCATCGCCATGCCCGTGGGTGAAGGCGTGATGGGCCGCGTGTTCGACGTGACCGGCACCGCCGTGGACGAGCAGGGCCCGGTGAAGTCCGACAAGCGTTATCCGATCCATCGCTCCGCCCCGCCGCTCGTGGATCAATCCACCACGCCGCAGGTGTTGACCACCGGCATCAAGGTCATCGACCTGATCTGCCCCTTCTTGAAGGGTGGCAAGGTCGGCGCGTTCGGGGGTGCCGGCGTCGGCAAGACCGTCGTCATCATGGAGCTGATCAACAACATCGCGAAGCTGCACGGCGGCGTTTCGATGTTCGCGGGCGTCGGTGAACGCACGCGCGAAGGTAACGATCTTTACAACGAAATGATCGAAGCCGGTGTCATCAAGGTTAAGAAGGACGCCAAGGGCCATCCCGTGAAGGCCGAAAACGGCCTGCCGATCATTGAAGAAGGTTCCAAGATCGGTCTGGTGTACGGCCAGATGAACGAGCCCCCGGGCGCCCGTTTGCGCGTGGCGCTGTCGGCTCTCGCGGTGACCGAGTATTTCCGCGACGAGAAGAACCAGGACGTGCTCCTGTTCGTAGACAACATCTTCCGCTTCTCACAAGCGGGTTCCGAGGTGTCCGCGTTGCTGGGCCGCACGCCGTCCGCGGTGGGTTACCAGCCGACCCTTGCGGCTGAGATGGGCAACCTGCAGGAACGCATCACCTCGACGAAGAAGGGTTCCATCACCTCGTTCCAGGCCGTTTACGTGCCTGCGGACGACTTGACCGACCCCGCGCCCGCCACGACGTTCGCGCACTTGGATGCGACCATCGTCTTGGAACGCTCCATCGCTGAGTTGGGCATCTATCCTGCCGTGGATCCGCTGGCCTCGAACTCCCGCGCGCTGGCGCCCGAGTTCGTCGGCGAGGAGCACTACAACGTCGCCCGTGGTGTGCAGAAGATTCTGCAACGCTACAAGGATCTGCAGGACATCATCGCGATTCTCGGCATGGACGAACTTTCCCCCGAGGACAAGCTCACCGTGTTGCGCGCCCGCAAGATTCAACGCTTCCTCAGCCAGCCCTTCTCGGTGGCGGAAGTGTTCACCGGCCGCCCTGGCAAGCAGGTTCCCGTCGCGGAAACCGTGCGCGGCTTCAGGGAGATCCTCGAAGGCAAACACGACGACGTGAACGAGATGAACTTCTACATGAAGGGCAGCATCGACGAGATCAACGAAGCTTGATCCGGTTGAAATCTTGAACGGCTGAATCCAATGGCCAACACGCTCAAACTTGAAATTGTCACGCCGGACGCGGTGACCTACTCGGACTCGGTCGAGATGGTAACGTTGCCGGGTGTGGAAGGCGAGATGGGCGTCTATCCTCAGCACGTGCCCCTCATGACGCAGATTGCACCCGGCGAAATCGTCGTGCGCAAGGGCGGTCAGGAGCAGTTGCTCGCCGTCGGCGAAGGCTTCGTGGAGATCACCGGGGAGAGCGTTTCCATTCTCACCGACATGGCCATCGCGGCGGACAACATTGATGAGGCGAAGGTTGAGGAGGCACGCAAACGTGCTGAGGCGCGTCTGGCGGAGAAGGTTACCGCTGAGGAAGAGGCCGCCGTGCGCGCCTCTCTGGCCAATGCGGTGGCCCAGTTGAATGTGAAGCGCCGCCAACGCCGCTGAACTACGGGTAATTACTGAACACGACCAGACCCCGCCCCGTGCGGGGTTTTTCGTTGGCATTCGGGGATTTCTGCCTTGCGGTTTACGCGTCAGGAACGAACACTCTTTCAACAATATGGATTCAAACATTGTTAGCACTGGCCAGTGGTATTCGCTTCTGGGTTGGGTTGATAAAAATCGCAAGCAGATCATTTCTGCGCTCGTCATTTGCGTCATAGCGGGGGTGCTGATTGGTTTCATGACTTGGCGCAGCAGCCAGCGTCGCATTGAAGCCGGCCAGAAACTGTCGGCGCTGATCGCTGACGCGGCCGGCAAGAGTTTGAGTGTCGAGTCCTTGACGCAACTGGCCACCGAATACGATGGAACTGATGCGGCGGCCCGCGCATTGCTCATGGCCGGTGCACAGGCCTTTGCGGATGGGAAGGTTCCCGAAGCGGAAGCGTTGTTTCAGCGTTTCGTCGGCGGGTATGAAGGCCATGCGTTGTTGCCCCAAGCCAAGCTTGGTATTGCCGTCTGCTTGGATGCTCAAGGTAAGGCGGCGGAGGCAGCCGCTGCGTTCAAAGAGGTGGTTGATCGCTTCCCGAATGCGAACACCATCACATCGGCTAAGTTCAATCTGGCGTCTCTGTATGAGGCGCAGGGTAAGATGGAGTCGGCACGGGACATTTACATGACGCTCACGCAGGACAGCCAGAGCACGTATGGAGCCGAGGCGATTGCGCGTCTGACCGAGATGTTCCAGAAGAATCCCTCGCTTCGTCCAGGAGCTACCACGCCTGCGCCAGCGCCGATGGCTGTCACCCCCGCATCTTAAATTCCCCGCTTACGCATCCTCGAGGAGAACTGGTTGCTTCAGATATTGCGCTATGAAGTTGACGATCATCGGAACGGGTTACGTGGGGCTGGTCACCGGCACCTGCTTTGCCGAGGTCGGCCACACCGTCATCTGTGTGGACAATGACGAGGCGAAGGTGAAGATGCTGCAGGGTGGGGGGATCCCGATTTACGAGCCGGGCCTCGAGGAGATGGTGAAGCGCAACGTGTCGGCGGGTCGTCTGAACTTCACCAGCAGCACGGCGGAGGGCGTCCAGAAGTCGGATGTCATCTTCATCGCGGTGCCTACGCCCCCGCTGCCTGATGGCGGTGTTGACTTGAGTTTCATTGAGCGCGTCGCCCGTGACATTGCCGGGGCGATGACGGGCTACAAGATCGTGGTGGACAAGAGCACCGTTCCGGTGAAGACCGGTGAGAAGGTGGCCGAGACGATCAAGCGCTATTGCAAGGCCAGGGTAGAATTCGACGTGGTCAGCAACCCGGAGTTTCTCCGCGAAGGCTTCGCCGTCGATGATCTGATGAAGCCGGACCGCGTTGTCATCGGCGTGGGGTCGCAACGGCCGGTGGCCTCGATGAAGGCGGTTTATGAGCCTTTCAAAGCGCCCATCATCGTCACCGACATCAACTCGGCGGAGCTGATCAAGCACGCGGCGAATTCCTTCCTTGCGCTGAAGATTTCCTACATCAACGCCGTCTCCGTGATCTGCGAGGCGACCGGCGCCAATGTGCAGGAGGTCGCCAACGGCATGGGCATGGACGAGCGCATCGGTCGCCGCTTCCTCAACGCCGGCATCGGTTTCGGTGGCAGTTGCTTCCCCAAAGATCTCAGCGCCTTCATCGCGATCTCACAAAGTCTCGGTTACAACTTCGGTTTGCTGAAAGAGGTCCAGAAGATCAACGCCCAGCAGATGGAGCGGTTCTTGAAGAAGATCACCGACACGCTTTGGGTGTTGAAGGACAAAAAGATCGGCGTGCTGGGTCTTGCCTTCAAACAGAACACGGACGACGTCCGCATGTCGCCCGCAATTGAGCTGTGCCAGCGCCTGCAAAAGGAAGGTGCCAGCCTGCGTGTTCACGATCCGAAAGGCATGGACAAGGCGAAGTCGCTCCTCAAGAACGTGGAATACGTCGAGGATATGAATGCCGTTGCCGAGGGCTGTGACGCGTTGGTGGTAGCCACCGAGTGGGATGAATTCAAGAAGCTCGACTTGGAGCGCGCTCGCAAGGCGTTGACCCATCCTATCATTTTTGACGGGCGCAATCTTTTCGACCCCGAGGAGATGGAAAAGCTCGGCTGGATCTACAAGAGCGTCGGAAGGTAGTTTCTTGTTTTGAGTTTCGAGCTGCGATGAGCGAACGAGTGTCATCAACCCGAAACCTACAACGCGAAACCCAAAACGTCATTGAGGTCGCCGCTGGTCTCATATTCCGCGACGGCAAACTTCTGATCGCCCAGCGTTATGCTGACTCGCATCTGGGCGGTCTGTGGGAATTCCCCGGCGGCAAACGTGAACCGGGCGAAACCTTTCCTGAATGTCTGAAACGCGAACTCCGCGAGGAACTCGGCTGCGATGTGGAAGTCCTCGAACGCGTCGAAGCCATCACGCACCATTACCCGGATAAATCAGTTCACCTGGAATTCTTTCGCTGCCGCTGGCTGGCAGATGAGCCGGTGGCGATTGGTTGCGCGGCTGTGCGTTGGGTGACTCGCCAACAACTTGCCGACTATGAGTTTCCCGCCGCTGATGAACGGCTGCTCGGCCGCCTGGGGCGGCCGGAGTTTATCTGCTGGTCTCCTTAGGCTGAGCCGTAAAACTCCTGCACCACCTGGCGGAAGTTGTTTTCGCCGATCTTGATTATGCCCATTTCGCGTTGGGCGTTCTCGGGCGAATCGCTCGCGTGCGCGGCGTTGACCATCATGCTGGAGCCGAATTCACGGCGGATGGAGCCCGGCGGCGCTTTCGAGGGATCGGTGGGGCCAAGCACCTCCCGGATTTTGCGCACGGATTCGATGCCCTCGTAAACGATGGCGATGCACTTCTCCGAACCGGGCTGCTCACGCTGCTCGGGCGGACATTCGGCGGGCGAACGTCCCGCCATGAAGCGGACGATGTTGCCGAAGTGATGCTCGCCGAACACCGGGCACAACAACTGGCCCAGCTTCGATTCCATCTCGGCGGACAGGGTGAAGCCGAATTCCTTTTCCAAATGCGGCTTGGCCCGGGCAGCGACGGAATCAACCAGCTTGGTTTTCAACACCTCCAGCACGGGTCCGTAAAACTCCATGGCTTGGGCCACGCTCATCCGATGCACCTTGATGGCCACGATGAACAGGCCGGTGCGCGAGAAGAAATCGATCATGTTGCCCGGACGCCCCGTCGGGAAACGGAAGTTCTCGGGCTTGATGAGCACCAAGGTTCGCTGTGGCCGATGCTCCGCCGGGTAGGAAACGACGTTCTCCAACACGCCGCCGTCACTGTCGGAATAGCGCGCCCAAAGCTTTAGTTTAACTTCGGCATCCAAGGAATTGGGCGCGACGAGCACGGCCGGCTCAAAGTGTTTAACCTCTCCGTCCTCACCGATGATCAAATCACCAAACGTGTCGCGGATGGTTTCGCCTCCGGAGCGGCCCGGGGTGATGTGCCCGGCCACGGAAAGGATCTTCCGAATGGCTTCCTCACCCTTGAACAGGAGCATCATGGCCCGGCGGCGATGCCCGGTCTTCCTGTCGGGCCCGACGTTGTTCAGGATGTAGTCGTGGATCATCGCCTGGATGCGCCGGTCTCCCGGGTCGCTGGAGGCGGCCGTCGCTTGGGCGAATTGCCCGGCCAGTTCGCTGCTGGGTGCGAACATCCTGGCTCCCACCAAATCGAGCCCCGTCCTCGCGATCAGGCGGCTGATGATGCCACCAGTTCGGGATTTAAGCAGGGAATGGGGGGTGACAATGACGTATGCGAGTTGCTTCGTCATGTCAGGCAGCGGGTGGCTGCGGCGGAGCGGACGGTGGGGAAGGGGGCGTGGCCTTGCCGCCCAAAATCTTGAACATCACGGTGCCGCAGGTCGGGCACTTGCCCTTGATCGCTTTACGGCCGTTTTTCATGGTTTCCTCGACCGCCTCGGCGATCTCCTTCTTGGCTTTACACTTAACGCAATATCCTTCGGCCATTGATAGTCTGCCCACGGGGGCCTCATGCACCCGGTGAACAGGTGCAAATCTTATCGTTCAAACACCCCCGGCGCAACCCGTAAAGCCCGCCCGACAAGGCTTTTTGCCATGCAAAACTCTGGATGATAGATGCTTGCAAGACTGATATATCACACGTCTAAAGACCCGTCAGGGGGCTCAAACTAATCGGTAGACGGCCTCCTCATGTCACGTAAGGCGGCCTTCAAGATTTTCCCGGTTGTATTGCGGGGCAGGGCGGGGAGGGCTTCAATTCGCTTGGGCACCTTGTAGTCAGCCAGTCTGGCGCGCAGGAATAGGAGCATGCTCTTTTCATCCAGGGTTGCGCCTTCCATCGGCGCCACAAATGCCACGGGCTGTTCGCCTCTCCGTGCATCTGGGATGCCGATGACCGCGGCTTCCCGGACGCCTGGGAACTGGTAAAGCACCTCCTCGATTTCGCGCGGATAGACGTTGATGCCGTTGACCAGCAACATGTCCTTCTTGCGGTCGGTGATGTAGAAATAGCCGTCTTCGTCGCGATGCCCGATGTCCCCGGTGAGGAGCCAGCCATGACGCATGACCTTGGCGGTTTCTTCAGGGTTGTTCCAGTAGCCCTGCATCACGTTGCCGCCGCGCACGCACAACTCGCCGGTTTCGCCTGGACCAAGAACTTTCCCTGATTCGTCCTGAATACTGACTTCCACGTCGGGTATCGGGGGGCCAACGGAGCCCGGCTTGCGGGTGCCGCGCAGCGGATTTTTGCACACCACCGGGCTGGCCTCGCTCAATCCGTAGCCCTCGATCAGCGGAATCCCAAACTTTGCCTCGAACTCTTCCAGGATTTGCCGGGGCAACGGGGCTGCCCCGCTCAAGCAGATCCGCAATGGCAGACCGGGCGCCACCGTGGCCTGCGTCAGGCTGCGGTAAAACTGGGGAATCGCCGGCAGAATGGTTCCGTGATGCGTGTGGATTTCTTGCAGAAGATTCTTCACGGGATGGATCGAGCGAACCAAAATCATGCTCCCGCCGGTCAGCATCGGCAGCATCAGGCCCACCGTCATCATATAAGTGTGGAACAGGGGGAGCATGACCACGAACCGATCTTCCCCGGTTGCCTCCAATACTTTCCGGCAACTCTCCACGTTGTGCAGCAGGTTCCCGTGCGAGAGCATTGCGCCCTTGGGGTGGCCCGTCGTGCCCGAGGTGTAGATGATCACCGCAAGGTCGTGTTCCGTTGCTTGCGACGTTGCCGGAGGAATCGCTCCGGCGGCTGAGGCCGGCCAGCCCTCTAGCTTGAGCACCCGCAGGCTGGGGCGCCTTGCGCGAAGCGCCGGCTCATTCGCCGCCAGTTCAGTGTCCGTGATCAAAACATCAATGCCGCAGTCGTTCAGTATGAAGCTGATTTCATCCGGCTTCAGGAAATTATTGATGGGCACCACCACCGCGCCGATGCGCAGGATCCCGAACACAGCCGGCACAAATTCCGGGCAGTTCTTCAGCGAGATGCCAACGCGATCGCCGGCTTGGACGCCGAAATCAGCCTCCAAAGCCATCGCCAGATTCCCTGCGGTCTCGCTCACTTCCGCGTGGGAAATCGCACTGTCTCCCCATAAAATGGCCTGTTTTCCGGGGGAGCGCAGGACGGAGTTGGAAAAAGCGACGGCGAGGTTCATGCCTCAGGCTAACCGGTGCCCGTAGTTCCCCGCAAGATTCAGGGATTTGCGATAAAGACTTTTCTCCCGCGCCCAATCCCGGTTTCATGGGCGCACGTCCAGTGATTAACGACGCCGTCAAACTCAGTCAGTTCGTTCCCGTTGTGCAAGCGGCCGAATGGATCGCCCTCGATACCGAGGCGGACAGCCTGCATGCCTACCCGGAGCGCTTGTGTTTGATGCAGTTCTGCACGGCCGCTGGCGACGAACTGGTGGACCCGCTCGCGCCCCGCATGGAGTTGGGACCGTTGTTTGATGCGTTGTCCGGTCACCGGATTCTCATGCACGCGGCGGATTACGACTTGCGGCTGCTCCAAAAACACCACCGCTTCGTGCCGGGAGCCATCTTTGACACCATGCTCGCGGCCCGACTGCTTGGGGTTAAATCATTTGGGCTGGGCAACTTGGTTGAGCAATACCTCGGCATCAAATTGGAAAAATCTTCCCAAAAGGCCAACTGGGCACTGCGCCCGCTCACCGCCAAAATGGAGCGCTACGCCCGGGACGACGTCCGACATCTCAAGCCGCTGGTGGACAAGCTCACTTCAGATTTACAGGCCAAGGGCCGTTTGAACTGGCATCAGGAGTGGTGCGCGCAGCTCATCAAGGACGCCACCACGGTGGTCGAAGCGGACTCGGAGGCCATCTGGCGTGTCAAAGGCTGCTCTTGGCTCGGGCCAGAGGCGTTGGCCGTTTTGCGGGAAATCTGGCACTGGCGTGAGAGCGAAGCGAGGGCTGCGGGCAAACCGCCCTTCTTTATCCTGGCGCACGAGAAGCTCGTCGAGATCGCCGCTGCGGCTGTGAACGGTGTGCCAGTGGAATCGATCTTCCCGCGCCATCTTTCCGACCGCCGCCGCCGCGGACTGGCTGAGGCCATTGAGGTGGGCAGAAATGTCGCCCCCGATAAGCTGCCGCGGGTGCCTGAGCGCAAGAGCCGTCGTCCCTCCGAAGCCGAAAAGAAGCGCTGCTTCCAGTTGGAGCGACGCCGTGATCAACGCGCGAAGGAACTCGATCTCGACCCCACGCTCATCGCCAGCCGGTCGGTCTTGTGGGAACTCGCCCGCAACTGGGACGCGGCGCAGGAAGAATTGATGGGCTGGCAGCGGACGTTGCTGGAGTAATGGGGCGCTGGAACACTGGGGTGATGCGAATCACCGCATCATCACCCCAACACTCCGTTCCCTCAGCGCACCAGCTCAAACGCAAACCCTTTCAAATACTCCGTCTCCGGAATCGAAGGCAGGATGGGGTGGTCCGGCGATTGGGCGTAGGTCGCCACGCGGCGCAACACCCGCCGCTGGTCATACGCCGCCGCCAGCACGGTGTCTTGGAACAGCCCGGCATCCACATGATGTGAGCAGCAGAAGGTCGCCATCACGCCACCCGGCTTCAGCAGCTTCAGCGCACGCAAGTGCAATTCCTTGTAGCCGCGCAACGCATCCGGGACCGTCGATCGATTGCGCGTGAAGGATGGTGGATCAAGGACGATCAAGTCGTAGCGGGGAATGACGCGCTCATGCGGCGCCACCTTGGTGTTCGCCTTGAACCAGTCGAAGACGTTGGTGGCCTCGAACTGGCAGACGCCCGCCACCCCGTTGGCCTCGGCATTGCGCTTGGCCGCGGCGATGGCCTCCTCACTTTGGTCGAGCATCAACACCTGCGCCGCCCCGGCCTTGGCGGCGTGGAGGCCGAAGCCCCCGAGGAAGCTGAAGCAGTCCAGCACATTCGCACCCTTGGCAAAGGCGGCAACCGCTTGATAATTCGCCTGCTGATCCAGATACATGCCCGTCTTGTGGCCCTCGCGCAGGTCCACTTCAAACGAAAGCCCGTTCAGCTTGATGGTCATGGGGCCGTCGTGCTGGCCAGCCAGGACGCCATTGGCGTCGGGTAGCCCCTCAAACTTGCGCGACGCGAGTTCGTTCCGCTCAAGGATGGCGCGGGGTGAGAAAATCTTTTGCAGCACCTGGACGATGGTGTCCTTGTGTTTGTCCATGCCGAGCGCGGACGTTTGCAGCACGAGCACGTCTTCGTATTTGTCCACGATGAGGCCGGAAAGGAGATCGCTTTCCGCATTCACCACGCGGAACGAAGTGGCGTTCGGCATGTGCCGCTGGCGGACGATGAGCGCGGCGCGGATGCGCTCCTCAAAGAACGCGGCATTCACTTCGACTCGATCCGGCGCGATGAGGCGGACATTGATCTTGGACTTGGAGTTGTAGAAGCCCACTCCGAGCAGTCGCTGGCGGTGGTCCTTCACTTGAACCAGCTCGCCATCGGTGGGCGGAGCGGTGATGCGTTGGATGGAACCCTGGTAAATCCAGGGATGGCCGGCCACGACGCGGTCACCTTCGCCGGGACGTAATAGGACAGTCGGTGTCGAGTTCATTGTAAACAGGGTGGCGTGCCGTCACGGCGACGCGGGCGCGGAACATAGAGGGTTTGCGACACCTGCGGAAGGGGATAATCGATAAATCGCTGTGAGCTTGCCGTAAACCCAACGTCTGGCACACTTCGGCCCCCGATTATGGCAAAGAAAGCGTTGATTACAGGTATAACTGGTCAGGACGGTTCCTACCTTGCGGAACTGCTTCTGGCCAAGGGTTACGAGGTCCATGGCATCATTCGGCGCGCGAGTTCGTTCAATACGGCCCGCCTTGATTCGATTTACCAGGATCCGCACGTGGACAAGCGGCACCTCACCCTGCATTACGGCGACCTTTCCGATGCCAGCGCACTTGCGCGGCTGATTGGCAAGATTCAGCCGGAGGAAGTTTACAATCTCGCCGCCCAAAGCCATGTGCGTGTCAGCTTTGATGCGCCGGAATATACGGCCGATATCACCGGCACCGGCACGGTCCGTCTGCTGGAGGCCATTCGCGAAACGGGCATCAAGCCGCGGTTTTATCAGGCGTCCTCGTCCGAGATGTATGGTTTGGTTCAGGAAGTGCCGCAGAAGGAGACCACCCCCTTTTACCCGCGCAGCCCCTATGGCGCAGCCAAGGTCTATTCCTACTGGATCACGGTGAACTACCGTGAGTCCTACGGGCTCCACGCCAGCAACGGCATCCTGTTCAACCACGAATCGCCCCGGCGCGGCGAAACGTTTGTGACGCGCAAGATCACCCGCGCGGTGGCGCACATCAAAGCCGGGTTGCAGAACAAGCTCTTCCTCGGCAACCTCGACGCCAAGCGCGACTGGGGTTACGCCAAGGAATACGTCGAGGCGATGTGGCTGATGTTGCAGCAGGATCAGCCCGACGATTACGTCATCGCCACCAACGAAACTCACTCCATCCGCGAATTCTTGGATGTGGCCTTCGAACACGTTGGGTTGGACTGGAAAAAGTTCGTGGAGATTGACCCGCGTTATTTCCGTCCGGCAGAGGTCGAATTGCTCATCGGCGACTACTCCAAGGCCAGGAAAAAGCTCGGCTGGGAACCGAAGACGAAATTCGCCGACCTCGCCCGTCTGATGGTGGATGC
>Ga0075471_10000972_pt1 | contig 18240 bp, 19 predicted proteins | sample DEB19_08_DNA_2_FD_74787 | JGI IMG/M metagenome (GOLD analysis project Ga0075471, IMG submission 74787) | Aqueous microbial communities from the Delaware River and Bay under freshwater to marine salinity gradient to study organic matter... | ecosystem: Environmental > Aquatic > Marine > Coastal ... | reverse complement strand
GCTGATCGCCATCAACGTCGTGATGGTGCAGATGCTGTGGTTCAAGAAGATCCGCCAGAACACCACGGTGCTGTTCATCTTCTCGCTGTTTGTCGGCGTCGGCATGTGGCTCGAGCGCTTTGTGATCGTCGTCACCTCGCTCGCCAACGACTTCCTGCCAAGCTCGTGGGCGCACTACTCGCCGACGGCGTGGGACTGGCTGCTCTACGCGGGCACGTTCGGTTTGTTCCTGACGGCGTTCCTGTTGTTCCTGCGCTTCATCCCGATGATTTCGATCTTCGAAGTCAAGACGCTGTTGCCGCAGGCAAAGATCAAGGCTGATCACTGATGTCGCACACACCTGAGACCTCACCCGGCCTGCATGGCGTGATGGCCGAGTTCGAATCCGGCCAGGCGCTCGTGGAAGCTGCCCGCAAGACGATGGGGCAGGGCTTCACGCGTGTCGAAGCCTATTCACCCGTGCCGATCGAAGAACTGAACGACATCATCCACAAGAGGCGCACCGTGCTGCCAAAGCTGGTGCTGACGGGTGGATTGACCGGCATGGCGACCGGCTTTGCACTGCAGTACTGGGCGTCGGTGATCGAGTACCCGATGAACATCGGCGGCCGGCCGCAGGCCAGCTGGACGACGTTCATCGTGCCGTCCTACGAATTGACGATTCTGTTTTCCGCGCTGACCGCCGCGATCGGCATGATCGTGCTGAGCGGCCTGCCGCAGCCGTATCACCCGGTGTTCAACGTCGAGCGCTTCTCGATGGCGAGCTCGGACAAGTTCTTCCTGGTGATCGAATCGACCGATCCGAAGTTCAGCGAGGCGACCAGCTTCCTGCAGGGCACGGGCGCGAAGGGAGTGTACGACGTTGCTGAATAAGTCACTGCTCGCGATCGTCGCGTCCACCGCGATTCTCGCCGGCTGCCGCCAGGACATGCACGATGCGCCGCGCTACGAGGCGTTCGAGGCAAGTTCGACGTTCGCCGACAACCGCGCGTCGCGCACGGCTCCGGCCGGCACGGTGGCGCGCGGCTGGCTGCGCGACGACGAGGCGCTCTACACCGGCAAGCTCGCCGGCCAGGCCGTCAACGAGTTCCCGTTTGCGATCGGCCGCGAAGAACTCGCGCGCGGTCAGCAGCGCTACAACATCTACTGCACGCCCTGCCACGGCAAGCTTGGCGACGGCAACGGCATGGTGGTGCAGCGCGGTCTGCGCCAGGCGGCGTCATATCACCAGGATCGTCTGCGTGAAGAGAAGCTCGGCTACTTCTACGACGTCATCACCAACGGCTTCGGCGCCATGCAGGGCTACGCGGAACAGATTCCGGTCCGCGACCGCTGGCTGATCGTCGCCTACGTGCGCACGCTGCAACTGAGCCAGCACGCGTCGGTCAACGACGTCCCGGCTGATCAGCGCGCGGCGCTTGATGCTGGAACGGAAGCCGCGCCGGGCGCGAGCACGGCCAAGCCGGCGGAGAAACACTAGTGTCGACGACGACTGCGACTCCCGAAACCTACACCCCTTCAGGCGCGCCCCTGCCGGGCATGCGTCAGTTCGGCATGATCATCGCCGTGCTCGGCGTGGTGCTGGCCGCGGCCGGCTTCTTCATGTCTGGTGTGGATCGCTTCTACCAGGCCTACCTGATCGCCTACACCTTCTGGATGGGCGTACTGCTCGGCAGCATGGCGCTGCTGATGGTGCAGTACCTCACCGGCGGCGTATGGGGCATCATCCTGCGCCGCCCGTTCGAAGCGGCGGTGCGCACGCTGCCGGTGATGACGCTGCTGTTCATCCCGATCATCCTCGGGATGCACTCGCTCTACGAGTGGTCACACGAGGGCATCACGGAAACCGATCCGCTGATCGCGGCCAAGGCGCTGTATCTCAACACGCCGTTCTTCCTCGGCCGCCAGGCGTTCTACTTCATCGTGTGGAACGTGATGGGCCACCTGCTCGTGAAGTGGTCGGCCGAACACGATCGCACGGGTGATGCAGCACTGCTCGACAAGCTGTCGAAGCTGTCAGGCGCCGGCCTGCTGATCTACGGCCTCACGCTGACCTTCGCAATGGTCGACTGGACGATGTCGGTGAACCCGCATTGGTTCTCGACGATCTGGGGCATGCTCTACGCCGGCGGCCAGGGCCTGTCCGCGTTTGCCTTCGGTATCGTTGTCCTGCTGCTGCTGGCGCAGGCGGCACCGCTCAACCGGGTGCTGACCAGCCATCACTTCCACGACCTCGGCAAGTTCCTGTTCGCGTTCCTGATGCTGTGGGCGTATTTGACGTTCTCGCAGTTCATCATCATCTGGTCGGCGAACATCCCCGAAGAGATTCCGTACTACCTGGATCGCTGGGAGAACAGCTACAAGTACCTCAGCATCTTCATCATCATCGGGCACTTCATGCTGCCCTACGCGCTGCTGTTGTCACGCGACATCAAGCGCAACATGGGCAAGCTGCGGGTCATCGCGACGTGGATACTGATGGCGCGCGTCGCCGACTACTACTGGCACGTGGCCCCGGAACTGACCAAGGGCGGGTTGTCGATCAGCCTGCTCGACGTTGCGCTGCCGTTGGCGCTGGGCGGGGTGTTCATCTCCCTGTTCGTGTCCAACCTGAGCGGACGTTCGCTGTTGCCGGTCAATGACCCGGCCCTAGATAAGGTGCTGCATCACCATGTCCACTGAGCACGTGAGCGAACACGACATCGAGTACGGGCCGAATCCGCCCGGCGCGCAGTACGAGCACACCGACATCGACCCGAGCGTCGGCTACAAGTTCGCGCTGTGGCTGAGCGTGGCGATGTTCATCTCGTTCGGCATCGTCTATGGCGTCTTCTGGTTCTTCGAGGGACGTGAACGTGCGGCCAACGCCGCGGCGCAGAAGTTCCCGCTGGCCGCCGGCCAGCATCGTGAGCCGCCGCTGCCGAACCTGCAGACGCAGCCGTTCAAGGATGTCTACAAGCTGCGCCAGGCCGAAGCGGCCAGGCTCGGGGGCTACGGCTGGGTCGACAAGGAAGGCGGCGTGACGCACATCCCGATCGATCGCGCGATGGACGTGATGCTGGAACGCGGATTCCCGGCGCGTGCCGAAGGTGGCAACGCGTTGAACGTGGTGACGCAGGACTCGTCGTCTGGCCGCACCACGGTGCCCCGCTAACGCTGTTGCTTTCGTGATTTGGTGATTTGGTGAACTCGACACTGCGAACGGCAATCGGCCTGATGAGCCTCGTGCTCATGTCGGCCGTCGTGTCGGCGCAGGGCAACGCGCCCGGCGTGATGCCGGATCCGACGCTGCCGTCGAACAAGAAGCCGGTGGCGCTGGAGAAAGTGTCGTTCGAGCAGCGCCTGAACGAACAGTTGCCGCTGGACCTGCCGTTCAAGGACGAGCAGGGCAAGGCGGTCAGGCTCGGCGACTACTTCGGCCGCAAGCCCGTGGTGCTGACGTTCGTGTATTACGAGTGCCCGATGTTGTGCACCGAAGTGCTCAACGGCCTCGAAAGCAGCCTGCGCGTGCTGAACGAGTCGATCGGCAAGGAATTCGACGTCGTGACGGTGAGCTTCGATCAGAAAGAGACACCGGTCCTGGCCGCGGGCAAGAAGAAGGCGTACCTCGAACGCTACAAGCGTCCGGAAGCCGAACAGGGCTGGCACTTCCTGACCGGCGACCAGGCGTCGATCGAGACGCTGACCAAGGCGGCAGGGTTCAATTTCGTGTGGGACGAGCCGTCGCAGCAGTTTGCGCACGCCAGCGGCATCGTGATCGCCACGCCCGGCGGCACGATCTCGCGGTACTTCCTCGGCATCGACTACTCGCCGCGTGACGTCAAGTTCGCGCTGATCGAGTCGAGCCAGGGACGCGTCGGCACGCTCGCCGACAAGCTGCTGCTGTATTGCTATCACTACGACCCGACGACGGGGAATTACGGGTTCGTGGCCATGCGCGCGGTGCGCGTGGCCGGCGCAGTGACGATCCTGGCGCTGGTTGGTTTTGTGTTCGTCTCGTTACGGCGTGAGTCGAACGGATAGTAGCTAATGACTATATTCGGCATACCGATTTTCCCAGAGCAGGCATCGACGTTCGCCAAGGACGTCGACGCGCTGTATTTCTTCATCCTCGCGACATGCGCGTTCTTTGCGATCGGTGTGTCGATAGCGGTGGTCCTGCTGGGCCTGAAGTACCGCAAGACGCATGAGGGCCAGATCGGCGCGCGCATCGAGGGCAACCTGCCGCTCGAACTGCTGTGGAGCGTGATCCCGACGATCATCGCGATGTTCATGTTCGGGTGGGGCGCCTCGGTCTACTACCACCTGCGCCGTCCGCCCGACGAAGCGCTGCACCTGTATGCCGTCGGCAAGCAGTGGATGTGGAAGTTCCAGCACCTCGAAGGGCAGCGCGAGATCAACGAGCTGCACATTCCGGCTGGCCGTCCCGTCAAGATCACGATCAGCTCGGAAGACGTGCTGCACAGCCTGTATTTCCCGGCGTTCCGCACCAAGATGGACGCCATCCCAGGGCGTTACACCGAGTTGTGGTTCGAAGCGCAGAAGCCCGGCACGTACCACATCTTCTGCACCGAGTACTGCGGCACCAACCACGCCGGCATGATCGGCAACGTGACCGTGCTCGAGCCAGCCGCGTATCAGGCGTGGTTGCAGGGCGGCGGGATGGAAGGCACGCTGGCGCAGCGCGGCGCCAAGCTGTTCAACGACCTGGCCTGCCAGACCTGCCACCTCGACACCGGCCAGGGCCGCGGTCCCTCGTTGAAGGACATCGTCGGCACGAACGTCGAGTTCCAGGACGGCACGTCGGCGGTGATCGACGAGGCCTACCTGCGTGAATCGATCCTGAATTCGCAGGCCAAGATCGTGAAGGGGTACCAGCCGCTGATGCCGACTTTCCAGGGCCTGGTCAGCGAAGAGAACCTTGTCGCGTTGCTCGAACACGTGAAGTCGATGTCGCCGAAGGCGACGGCATCCTCAACCGCAGCTGCCGCACCGGCTGCCGCTACACCTGCGCCCGCAGCCGCGGAGAAGAAGTAAGCCATGCTCGACAAACTGAAAATTCCCGAGCGTCACTACCTCAACAACGGCCACGGCTTGAAGTCGTGGTTGTTGACGAAGGACCACAAGCGAATCGCGATCATGTATTTGATCTCGATCTCGGTGATGTTCCTCCTCGGCGGCCTGTTCGCGATGGGCATTCGCCTCGAGCTGGCGACGCCGCAGGGCGACTTCGTCCAGGCCGACACCTACAACAAGTTCTTCACGATGCACGGCGTGATCATGGTGTTCTTCTTCCTGATCCCGTCGATTCCGGCAGTGCTCGGCAACTTCATGATCCCGCCGATGATCGGCGCGAAGGACCTGGCGTTCCCCCGCATCAACCTGCTCAGCCTCTACATCTACTGGATTGGCGGCATTTTCACCCTCGCGGCCATGGTCACCGGCGGCGTGGACACGGGCTGGACGTTCTACACGCCGTATAGCGCGTCAGCGTCAAACACCCACATCATCCCGACGGCGCTGGGCATCTTCATCGCCGGTTTCTCGTCGATCCTGACCGGCCTCAACTTCATCGTCACCATTCACCGCATGCGCGCGCCCGGCATGGGCTGGTTCCGCCTGCCGCTGTTCGTATGGGCGCACTACGCCACCAGCCTGGTGCAGGTGCTCGGCACGCCGGTCATCGCGATCACGATCGTGATGCTGTTCGTGGAGCGCGCGTTCGGCTTCGGCATCTTCGATCCGAGCCGCGGCGGTGACCCGGTGCTGTTCCAGCACCTGTTCTGGTTCTACTCGCACCCGGCGGTTTACATCATGATCCTGCCGGCGCTGGGCGTGATGTCGGAACTGGTCTCGACGTTCTCGAAGAAGATGATCTTCGGCTACAGCTTCGTGGCCTTCTCGTCGCTGGCGATCGCGGTGTTCGGCTTCATCGTGTGGGCGCACCACATGTTCGTCGCCGGCATCTCGACGTATGCCGCGATGGTGTTCTCGTTCCTGAGCTTCTCGGTCGCGATTCCGTCAGCGGTCAAGGTGTTCAACTGGACGGCCACCCTCTACAAGGGCGCCATCTCGTTCGAGACGCCGATGCTCTACGCCTACGGCTTCATGGGCCTGTTCCTGATCGGCGGCCTGACCGGCTTGTTCCTGGCCACGCTGGGCATGGACATCCACCTGCACGACACCTACTTCGTCGTTGCGCACTTCCACTACATCATGGTGGGCGGCGCGATCATGGGCTACATGGGCGGTCTCCACTACTGGTGGCCAAAGATGACCGGCCGCATGTATTCGGATTTCTTCTCCCGCATCTCGGCGATCCTGGTGTTTGTCGGCTTCAACCTGACCTTCTTCCCGCAGTTCGTGGTCGGCTACCTCGGCATGCCGCGCCGCTACCACTCCTATCCGGATGAAATGCAGGTGCTGAACGTGATGTCGTCGGCCGGCGCCAGCGTGCTGGGCCTCGGCTACCTGCTGCCGGTGATCTACCTGATCTACTCGCTCAAGAAGGGCGAAGTGGCCGGCCCGAACCCGTACGGCGCCTCGACGCTCGAGTGGCAGACGCAGTCGCCGCCGCTGACCGAAAACTTCACCGAGGTTCCGGTCGTGACCGGCGAACCCTACGAGTACGAGCACGTCGTCGCCAAGGAGTCGCATCTTGTCTAGCACGGTTGCCCACGCCGACCACGGGCACGCGCACGCGCATCATCCGGCGCAGCAGCACCACTTCGACACGATGGCGCAGCAGAAGGAAGCTGCGGTCATCGGCATGTGGCTGTTCCTGCTGACCGAAATCCTGTTCTTCGGCGGCCTGTTCGTCGCCTACATGATCTACCGCGTCTGGTATTTCGACGCGTTCGCGGAAGCCAGCCGGCGCCTGAGCCTGTTCTGGGGCGGCCTCAACACCGCGGTGCTGATCGGCAGTTCGCTGACCATGGCGCTGGCGGTGCGTGCGGCGCAGACCAACAAGCGCAAGGCCACCGTCAACTGGCTGATCCTCACGATGATCCTCGGCTGCGTCTTCCTTGGCGTGAAGGTCATTGAGTACGAGGACAAGTTCGCTAATCACGAAGTCCCTGGCTACAACTTCGACTTTTCGTACCACGAACGGCACGCCGCCGCCGAGGGCCACGCCCCCGAAGCCAGCGAGCACCGCGAACTGAGCCTGACGCCTGAGCAGCTGCAGAACACCACGCAGCTCTATTTCAGCCTCTACTTCACGATGACCGGCCTGCACGCGCTGCACATGATCATCGGCGTCGGCATCATGCTGGTGATCACGTGGATGGCGCACAAGGGCAAATTCGACGGCGTTTACTACACGCCGGTTGAAATGGCCGGCCTCTACTGGCACTTCGTCGATATCGTCTGGATCTTCCTGTTCCCGCTGCTCTACCTCGTTGAGAGGCACACGTAATGTCGGACCACGCATCGCACGGCTCGGGGCACATCTCCCCGATCTCGCTCTACATCACCATCTTCCTGGCGCTGATGGTGGGCACCGCCTTGACGGTTGGCGCGGCGTTTGTTGACCTCGGCTCGCTGAATTTCCCGGTGGCGATGCTGATCGCCGTCACGAAGGCCGTCCTGGTGGTGTGGTACTTCATGCACGTCAAGTGGCAGAGCCACCTGACCAAGCTGACGCTGGCGACCGGCTTGTTCTTCCTGGCGATCCTGCTGGGAATGATGCTGATCGACTACACCTCGAAGGACTTCATTGCGATGCCGCGGCCCACGGACGCCGCGGGTCAGATGGCGGCACCGGAACCGGCCTCGCACTAAGCCGGGCAAGCGTGACGGGCCTGCGGGCCCTGGAAAGACAAAACGCGGGCCAAGGGGTGACCCTTCGGCCCGCGTTGTTGCGTACGGCGCGTTGAGCGTGACGGCGCTATTTGGTCGCCGGGCCGCTGACCTTGAGCTTCTGCACGATCTTCTTCGAGCCCTCGAGCCAGAACTTGACCTCGGCCTTCTGGCCGACGGCAATCGCTGACGCATCAGCCTTGGCATTGTTGTTCAGCACTTCAGACGCATCGGTGATGACGAACTCACCCTGCTTGTCTTTCCGCTTGATAACCACGGTCTTGGTGGCGGCGTCGTACTTGTCAACGATGCCCGAGTAGTCGGCAGTGACCTTCTTTTGCGCAAAGGCCGACGTGGCGATCGCCAGCGCGAACGCGAGGATAAACAGCTTCTTCATCGACGAGAGTCTCCTATCCATCCATTAAACAGGGGACTGTCGCAGATTCGAATCTGCTGACGCAGTGAGACACAAAATTACGGGACGGTGAAGAACTCAGACGCGCGCGAAGAGATGTGCGCCTTCGATCTGGATCGCTTGTGCACCGGCTTCATTCAGCGCATGCATCAACGCGCGCTGATGCGGCTCTGGGACATCGAGCAAGGCGACGGCGTGCGTCGCCTTGGCGAACATGCGCGCGACAAGGCCGCGCATGTAGTCGGATGACGGTGCGTCGCCGAGCGACCGGCACACCACGACGTCCCAGGGAATGGCTGGATCGAGCGCCTCCGCTGTCGCGACCTGGAAGAGGCCTTCGGGCATCGCGACCGTGGCCTGTTCGATCGCGTCAGCCTGTGAGTCCGTGCCGCCGACCACGAAACCGTTCATGTAGAACGGATAGAGGAACTCCCCGGGGCCACAATCGACCTCGAACACGCGAGTGCCCGGACCGACATCCAGCGTCTCGGCCACACGTTCGGCGAGTTCCAGCATGCTCCGAGCGTAGCTTACTTATCGAGGGCAGCGACGTTGATTGTCGCGGTGTCGATGGAGACCGACGCGATCTTCGTTCCGGTTGGCACCCGGAACGGGAACGTGCACTTGTATTCAGGCACCGAGCCTGCGTCGATGATCGAGGCCGAGGTCTGGAAAGTCTTACCGGACGCGTCGGTCAGCACCGGCTTCTTGACGATGGTCTTGGCGTCGAATGCCGGCGTGACCTTGAAGCCGAGCGTGACGACCGCGAACTCCGTTCCGTCGAGCGCGTTGCCCCGAACCGTGTTCGCTCCAGGAGGGCAGTCGCCCAGCGCGACATTCTTCGCCCGCTCGATACCCAGCGGCGTGATCTCGAGACCTTTGTAGTTGGTGGGCTTGGTCTGCATGACGGCCGTAGCCGCCATGCACACAGACAGGACCGCGGTGATGCTAGAGAGGCGCATCGGGATTGGCAAGCGTGCGCCACATGTGCGCGCTCGGCGAGTTGTCGTTCCCAAGCCCTTCCTTCGGTGTCTTGAAGTGGCGCCCGATGATGTCTTCGAACGGATCCAGCGACACCTTCGCATTCGGGTCGAATGCATAGAGGTCGTTGACCGTGACCAGTCGCGGCTCCATGTACCACTTGTGGTTGCGGAGCATCTTGTAGGTCGCCTCGATGTGCTGTGGCGGCTTGTAGTCTTCGCCGAAGAAGCGGTAGTAGAGATCCGGATACTCGTAGCCGGCCTCTGCATCTGGATAGAAGCGCAGCGTCTGGTGATAGCGGATCGCGAACGTCGACTTTTCCGGGATATACGGCTCGAACAGCTGCGCCCCCCACCAGCCGTGATCCGGCTTGATCAGGTTCAACACGCAGTCGTGCAGCAGGCAGGCGAGGATGACTTCCTCGGTCATCCCGGTCTTCATGGCGCGCGTCGCGCTCTGTAGCACGTGATTGGCCGGTGCGAAGCGGAGGCGGAAGAAATCCTGGAGGGTCGGATTCTTCGGCATCGGCTCGAGCTTCTTGACGTTGCCGCGCGTCGAGACGAACAGGCTGCCAACGCCGCGCCGGTAGTTGCGCGTTTCGATCTGTGCTTCGATGTCGGCGACGGTCGGGAACTTCTCGGGCTGGCCTTGCGCAGCCGCGACCTGCTCGTCGAGCTGCTCTTCCATGTAGTGCTCGAGCGCGTCAGCCTTGGCCTCGGAATCCATCATGGCCACGGCGGCCGTGCCACCGAGAGTGGCGATGAATGCTCTGCGATTTAGATCCATGAATGCTCCTCGCACCGGAGACCATACGCCCTTTGCATGGATGCGGCAAGGGCTATCTCAGGGTCATTTGACCCCTTGTGCCTGGAGGTCGGCGAGCCACTTTTGCGCAAAAGCGCGCGCCGCGTCAGAGGCGGGCTTTCCTGCCCGAAACGCCATCTTCCACTCGGCGGGCTTGGCTTCCAGATCGGGGTCGGCAAAGACCTTCTTCTTGTCCTTGTCGGTCAGGGTCGCCGCGTAATTGACGTCCGCTGTTGCCTGCAGGAAGTGACGGAGTCGCATGGCAACGAGCGCCCGGGGGTCGGCCGGGAACGCCTGCTCGAACTGCGTCATGGCTTCGGCGCGGCTGCGGACCTGCGCGGCCCGCTCCTCACGAAGCGCCGCGTCGATCTGCTTGCGGCGATCCCCCTTTTCCATCTCGTCGAGTTGCTTCCGCATGTCGGCCCACCCGGCTTCGAGCGTCGCCCGCTGTTCGGGCGTGATCTGGTCGAACAGCTTGCGCATCTCGGCGACCTGGTTCTCGAAGCCGTCGCGCTGCTTCTTGAAGATGGTGTCAGCCGTCTGCTCCTCGGGCAGGGGCTCGGGCCCGTTGGCTTCCCGATGATCGGCGTAGCGGCGCTTGAAGTCCTCGCTCTCCGTAAAGGTCCGCGCCAGGTTCAGGGCAAACGTCGTCATCGCGGCCCGGGCCGTCGGCGAGAGGCCGAGAAAGGCGGCCGGTTTGCCGGCAATCGAGACCGCATCTGACATGAAGGAGTCGAAGACCGCCTCTTTGGCGCGGCCTTCCGAGATGCCAAGGGTGGCCAGGTGATCCTGGGCCGTGGCACCAAGTGCCGTGACACACAGCAATCCAGCGACGACGTATGCACGCATAGCGCGCAAGTATAGCCAGTCTGCCCGCGTTGTGGTGGCCGGATCGATGCGCGGGCGTTGACTCGCTACCTCGATGGCTTCGACTGGATCGTCACCTTGTTGCCGCGGATCTTGGTGCGGCGCAGCGCCTCGATGATCCGCTCCGACAGTTCCTCCGGCACTTCAACCAGCGAGTAGTCGTCGTGGATCTTGATGCCGCCGATCACGCGTGACGGGATGCCGGCTTCTCCGGCGATCGCGCCGACGAGATCTGCGGGCCGCACGCTCTCTTCCTTACCGACGCTGATCCTCAGCAAGGTCATCCGACCGGAGAGCCGCTCTGACACGCGTTCGGAACGGTCGGATCGTTCAGGGCGGTCGAACCGCCCCGGCCGGTCGCGGCGTTCGCCGTGAGGCTCGATTGACACGATCTCTTCGATCGGTGCGGGTTTGTCGGCTTCCGCATTTGCGAGCGCCACGGCGGCAGCGGCAACATCCATGATGTCGAACTCTTCGGCGAGCGATGCGACGAGTTCGCGCATCTCATCGAGATCGCCGGCGGCAATGCGCGTGCGCACCGTGTCCTTTGCGGCCTCGAGGCGGCGCTTGCGCAGGTCGGCTTCGCTTGGCAGCTTGCCGATTTCAACTTTCTGCTTGGTCAGGCGCTCGACGAATTGCAGAAAGCGCTGTTCACGCGGAGAGATCAGGGTGATTGCGACGCCTTCACGACCGGCGCGTCCGGTGCGGCCGATGCGGTGCACGTACACTTCAGCGGCAGTTGGCAGGTCGAAGTTGATCACGTGCGAGACGTGATCGATGTCCAGGCCGCGCGCGGCCACGTCGGTAGCGACAAGGATGTCCGCCTTCTCCGTGCGGAACATCTGCATGATGCGATCGCGCTGCTTCTGCACCAGTCCGCCGTGCAGCGACTGCGCGCCGTAGCCGTGCGCGTTTAGCGTGTCGGTGAGCTCATCGACTTCAAGACGAGTACGGCAGAACACGATGGCTGATTTTGGGCTTTCGAAGTCGAGAATGCGGTTGAGCGCCGCGATCTTCTGTCCCTTGCCGACGATGTAGGCGGTCTGGCGAATGCGCGGCAGCCTTCCGGGCGCGCGTTTCTCCTGGGCGATCTGCACCTTCTTCGGATTCTTCAGGTGCCGACCGGCAATCGACATGATGCGCGGCGCAAAGGTCGCGGCGAAGAGCGCGGTCTGTCGCGTATCCGGCGTCTCGGCGACGATCGCGTCGATGTCTTCAGAGAAGCCCATGTCGAGCATCTCGTCCGCTTCGTCGAGCACAAGCACCTGCACCAAGCTCAAGTCGAGCGTCTGACGCCGGATGTGATCGAGCACGCGCCCGGGCGTGCCGACCACGACTTCAGTGCCGCGACGCAGCGCGCGGATCTGATGATCCATCGGCGCGCCACCGTACACCGGCACCACATTCAGGTTCGAGCCTTTCGCGTACTTGTGCAGCGCTTCAGCGACCTGCATGGCCAACTCGCGCGTCGGCACGAGCACCAGCGCCTGCACCTTGCCGCGGCTGCCTTTTCCGCCCTTCACGAGCTTGTCGAGCAACGGCAGCGCAAACGCCGCGGTCTTGCCCGTGCCGGTCGCGGCCTGGCCGAGCATGTCGGCGCCAGACAGCAGCACGGGAATCGCTTCGCCTTGAATAGGTGTTGGCTCTTCGTAACCGAGTGCGGCGACGGCGGAGACGAGGGACGGAGTAAGGCCGAGCGCGGCAAAACCGGTTGCGTCGCCGGCAGGAGTGGTCTTCATTGAATGCTTTCGTTTCCAGAGTTTCCGAAGGTCAAGAGGCGGGCAAGTGCTCGAGAGCCAGTGACAATTGTATCAATTGTGATGGTGACACCCCAAGCGTCGTCACGCGACGCGACTCTCATCAAGAACTGCTCTACCTGGATGTCAAATAGAAACGGCTATTCAGACACTTCGTTCTTCACGGGAACCGCAGAAGGCAGCGGCGTGAACATCGCGGCGAAGGCGAGTGCGCCGATGATCGCGGCGAGGATGTTGAACATGGCCGCGTAGCTGCCGGTCCACTCGACACACCACGCCAGCAGCACGGGACCAATGGCGGACGCGAGAACCGTCATCGCCTGCGCCGCGCCCTGGATGCGCCCAAGGTGGGCGCGACCGTAAACACGCGGCCACACGCTGAAGAACAACACCATCACCAGACCGCCGCCCAGGCCCATCGCAGTCGCCCACCCCATCACCTGCACGATCGACGATACATGCGGCAGCACGGCGAGACCGAGCGCGAGCACGAACATCGAGATGGCGAGAAGGTTCGTTAGCGACATGCGCGTGGCAAGCCAGCCGCCGCCGAAGTTGCCGATCAGCGCGGTCAGAGCCGTGACGATGAGGGTCTGGTAGAACACGTCGGGCCCGAACCCGCGCTCGAGAAGAATTGATTCGTTGAACAGGCCAATACCGGACGCCACCAGTCCGTACATCGCGGCGCCCACCGAGAACATCCAGAATGCGGGAGTGGAGAGTGCCTCTTGCCAGAGCATTCCATGCAGAGCCGGCGCATCCTCGACCGCGTGCGCTTCGTGTCTTCTTGAAAGCAACAACGCGGCAGGAGCCAGCGCGATCAGCAAGGTCGCACCGATCGCGAACCACGCCGGGCGCCAGCCCCAGGACTGCACGAGGCCGCCGACGACCGGGAACGCGATCATGAAGCCAATGCTCATGACGATGGAATAAATCGCCATGCCCTTATCGATGGTGTTGGTCGCAAACCAATGGCCGATCATGGTCAGGCTGACGACCGACAATGCGCTCTGGCCGAGTCCGCGCGTCAGCGTGATGGTGGTCGCCAGTCCCCAGAACGACGTGACGCGACTCATCGCGATCACGACGATGCCGAGTGCCACCACGACCGTGGTCAGCACGATGCGTGTCCCCAACTGATCAATGAAGCGGCCGATGCCGATCGCGAACAGCGACCCGATCAGCGTGGCGTAGAGATTGACCTGCGCATAGTCGACGCGACCGATCTGCAGATCCTGCAACAGCGGCTCGGTGACGAGCCCAAGTCCCTGCGTTCGACCGGGCAAGGTCCCCACCATGGCCGCCGCGGCGAGCCCCAGCATTACCCAGCGATACGGCACGCGAACATTGTAGGCTTATCGCCCATGCCGATCTCGCGTCGCCAGTCGCTCGCGGTCAAGATTCCGCTGCTGATGTCGACGCGGCTGCCGCTGGCGTTGGCGGGCATGAGCGCGGCATCGGCGGAAGGGAAGCCGGGCGCCGGCGCGACGTTCTCCTTCACGCTGCCGCCCGCGACAGGTGAGGCCGTCCCGGCATGAAGAGCCTTCTCATCCTGGCGCTGCTGATCCAGTGGCCGGCCTTTCGAGGGCCTGATGGCCAGGGGCATTCAAGCGAGCGCGGACTCCCACTGACCTGGAGCGAAACGCAGAACATCGCGTGGAAGACCAAGGTGCCGGGGCTCGGCTGGTCCTCGCCGGTGATCGCCAACGGCCGCGTGTGGATCACGACCGCGGTGGAACAGAAGGGCATCTCGCTGCGCGCGCTGGCGTACGACATCGAGACCGGGCAGCAAGTGGTCGACGTCGAAGTCTTCAAGATTCCGTACGATCGGCGCGACATCAATCCGAAGAACAGCTGGGCGTCACCGACGCCGATCATCGACGGCGACCGCGTCTACGTGCATTTCGGCGCCGATGGCACGGCGGCGCTGACGTGGAGCGGCGAGATCATCTGGAAGAACCGCTTCGAGTACCAGTCGCAACATGGCGCCGGCGGATCGCCGATCATCCATGGTGACCTGCTGATCTTCAGTTGTGACGGCAGTGACGCCGCGTTTGTGATCGCGCTCGACAAGCTCACCGGCAAGACCAGGTGGAAGACCAACCGCGGCTACCCGGCGGACCAGGCCTACACGACACCACTTGTGATCCGCGTCGGCGATCAGGATCAACTGATCAGCGTCGGGGCATTTCGCGCACGTGCCTACGAGCCGCTGACCGGCAAGGAGATCTGGCGGGTGCGCTACGACGAAGGGTTTTCGAACGTGCCCCGCCCGGTGTTTGCGCACGGATTGGTCTACATTGCGACGGGTTTTCAGCAGCCGGAACTCCTGGCCGTGCGCCCTGATGGCAAGGGCGACGTGACCAGGACCCACGTGGCGTGGTCGCTCAAGCGCGGCGCGCCCCTGACGCCGTCACCGCTGATCGTAGGTGATGAGCTGTACGTGGTAAACGATGGCGGCATTGCCACCTGTATTGATGCGCGTACCGGAGCGCTGGTCTGGCAGCAGCGGCTGGGCGGGACGTATTCCGCGTCACCCGTTTTTGCCGACGGGCGCATATACTTTTTGGCTGAGCAGGGCGCGACCGTCGTGATCGCGCCGGGCCGGGAATTTCGGAGGCTGGCCGTCAATACGCTGGATGGCGGCTTGCTGGCCTCGATGGGTATATCCAGCGGTTCGTTGTTCTTGAGAACCGACTCTTACTTGTACCGCGTTACGGAGACACTTCGATGATGAGACGTATTGCAGTTCTTTCGGTCATGGTTGCCTTCACGGCGAACGTGGCGTTTGCGCAGGGCACCGACCAGAAGCCGTTCGAGCCCCAGGTGGGCCAGGCGGGCAAGGACGTGGTGTGGGTGCCGACGCCGCAGGCGGTGGTCGACAAGATGCTCGACATGGCGAAGATCACCAAGGACGACATTCACTACGACCTGGGGTCGGGCGACGGCCGTACCGTGATCACCGCGGCGAAGCGCGGCGCGCGCGCGTTCGGCATTGAGTACAACCCGGACATGGTGACGCTGTCACAGAACAACGCCAAGGCTGCCGGCGTCGCCGATCGCGCCACGTTCGTGAAGGCCGACCTGTTCGAGACCGACTTCTCGAAGGCGACGGTCGTGACGATGTTCCTGTTGCCGTCGATCAACATGAAGCTGCGCCCGAAGATTCTCGACATGAAGCCGGGCACGCGCATCGCGTCGAACACGTTCACGATGGAAGACTGGCAGGCGGACGAAACCGCCACGATCACCGATGGCTGCTCGAGCAGCTGGTGCACGGCGCTGTTCTGGATCGTGCCCGCGAAGGTCGCCGGCACCTGGAACACCCCGAACGGCGCCCTGACGCTGACGCAGAACTTCCAGATGCTGTCGGGCACACTGGGCAACCAGGCAGTCCAGGGCCGCCTGAAGGGCGCAGAAATCACCATTACGGCCGGGACTCAGAAGTGGACCGGCATGGTCGACGGCAACACGATCAAGTTCTCGTCGCCCTCGGCGATGACGGCGACCAAGAAGTAAAGGCCGCCGGATCCATCCAGAACAGGCCTATATCCATAATTTGAACGGGCGTTTAGCCTAAACGCCCGTTTTCTTTTGTACGAACCTCTTGTGTACGAATGTCACGAAAGGTCATATCTTCTTGCCCCATCTATGCTTAGCGGCGATTGGGTGTATATTTTCCGCTGATTCAGACGGGTCGCTGATTTAGCTCTGCAGCGGCCATCGCTGTTCGTACGCGTGTGGGGTCGTTCGTAATGAAAAGCGCCGGCATTGTTTCGCTAGGAACTGCATCGGCAGTTCTTGCACTCGTCACAGCACTCGCGGCACAAACACCAGCCGCAAAGCCGCAGGCTGTCGTCGCACCTGCTGCAAAGCCGCAGGCTGTGGCCGCAAAAACGTCGGCTGCACCAACAACCAAGCCAGTGGCTTCGCAGACGGCTGCGGCTTCGGTGGCCGATAACAACGCTCTCGTCAAGCAGTACTGCGTCAACTGTCACAACGATCGCAACAAGGAACGCGCCGGCAACTTGACCTTGTCGTCGTTCGACATGGCCAAGCTCAGCGAGCACGCGGATGTGGCGGAGCGGATGATCCGCAAACTGCAGGCGAGCATGATGCCGCCGCCGGGAATGCCGCGGCCGGAACCCGCCAAGTACGCGGCGTTCATCAACACGCTTGAGACGTCGATCGATGCGCACGCCAAGGCCAACCCGAATCCCGGTGGCCGTCCGTTCCAGCGCCTGAACCGTCCCGAGTACGCGCGTGCGATCAAGGATCTGCTGGCGCTCGACGTCGATTCGTCGGAGTGGTTGCCCAACGACACCATGAGCGCCAACTTCGACAACATCGCCGATGAACAGGCGCTGTCGCCGACGCTGCTCGAGGCGTACCTGAACGCGGCCGCGGACATCAGCCGCCTTGCGGTCGGCGACAAGAACGCGCCGCTGATCGATCACACCTACACCAACTCGACCTACGCATCGCAGCACCCCTGGGATCGCGTGCCCGGCGCGCCCTATGGCACGCGCGGCGGCATGGTGGTCACGCACGTGTTTCCCGCCGACGGCGAATACCAGTTCGAGATGACGTTCAACTCGGGCGAGAACACGCGCTTCGAGTCGATCGATGTGTCGATCGACGGCCAGCGCGTGGCGCTGGTCGAATACGAATTGCTGAACGTCGCCGGCGCCGACGGGCGCGGCCAGACGCCGCACCGCACCGAGCCGATCTTCGTCAAGGCCGGCCAACACAAGATCGCCGCCGCGTTCGTGCGCAAGATCGACGGACCGTACGAAGACCTGATCAAGCCGCACGAATGGTCGTATGCGGGCGGCGGGTCGGGCGGCAGCGGCATCACCACCTTGCCGCACATGGCGGACCTCGTGATCCGCGGCCCGATCAAGGCCGTGGGCATTTCCAATACCGCCAGCCGCCAGAAGATATTCACCTGCCGCCCGACGTCAAAGGCCGACGAGCCGGCCTGCGCGCGTCAGATCATCTCGAAGCTTGGCGGCGACGCCTACCGGCGTCCGCTGACCAGCCAGGAAATCGATCGCCTGATGCCGTTCTACGAGTCAGGCGCCGCCAAGGGCGGCTTCGAGCAGGGCATTCGCAACGCCGTTGAAACGGTGCTCGCAAGCCCGCACTTCATCTTCCGCCTGGAGCGCGCCCCGACCGACGCGCGCAGCGGCGGCACCTACCGTGTGGCCGACATCGACCTGGCGTCGCGGCTCTCGTTCTTCCTGTGGGGACTGCCGCCGGACAAGGAGCTGATCGCAGCGGCTCAGCGTCGCGAATTGTCGACGGCTGCCGGCATCGACAAGCACGCCCGCCGCATGCTTGCCGATCCGCGCGCCGAGGCGCTGGCGTCGCGCTTTGCGGCACAGTGGCTCCGCTTGCAGGACATTGAAAAGGTTCGTCCCGATCCGAACTTCTACCCGAACTTCGACGAGAACCTCGCCGAGGCGATGCGGACCGAGACCAAGATGTTCTTCGAGAGCCTGGTGCGCGAGGATCGCAGCCTGCTCGAACTGCTGACCGCCGACTACACGTTCGTGAACGAACGGCTGGCGCGCCACTACGGCTTCGACAACGTCGTTGGCCGCGAATTCCGGC
>Ga0075471_10000970_pt1 | contig 18254 bp, 17 predicted proteins | sample DEB19_08_DNA_2_FD_74787 | JGI IMG/M metagenome (GOLD analysis project Ga0075471, IMG submission 74787) | Aqueous microbial communities from the Delaware River and Bay under freshwater to marine salinity gradient to study organic matter... | ecosystem: Environmental > Aquatic > Marine > Coastal ... | reverse complement strand
CGGCGGCCGCGCCCGGACCGATCTCGATGGCGCGGACCAGCGGCGCGAGCCACCCGTCACGGACGACGACATCGGGGTTCAGGAAGCACACCATCGCCGCTCGACTGTGCAGCACGCCGAGCTCACAGCCCACTGCAAAGCCGAGGTTCTCGGTCGCTTCGATCAGGCGCACCCACGGGAACGCCGCCGCGGCCGAGATCCCGCTCCGGTCCGGGCACGCGTTGTCGACGACGATGACCTCGAACCTCGTCGGTTCCTCGGTCGAGGCGAGCGAACGGAGACACTCCGCCAGATCGGCGCCGCTCCGATAGGCGACGATGACGACGGAGACCTGCGGCTCGATACCGCTATCGACGATCAATGCTCACCGTCATCCTGCCGTCAACGCCCGGAGCGCATCCGAGCCCAGACCGAACGCGCCGGACCCAGGATGCGCATCGTGCGCGTCGCGTACAGCCGTCGCACCTCCGCCTCCGCCGCCTCGGCTCTGCGCTCGGCCTCCTCACGCGCCCCTCGGGCCTCGACCTCCCGAAGCCCGGTGGCCCTCAGGTCCTCGTGCAGACGTGACATCGCCGAGGCCACCCGGCGGCGTTCCACGACCAGGCGCCGTTCGAGCCCGGCCTGCCGACGCTGCGCGTTCGTCAATTCGGCCCGCATCCGCTGCAAGCGCGCGTCCGGAGAGAGGGATCGACGTCGACCGAACCGAGCCTCCACGGGGGCCACCAACGACTCCACCAGGGCGTCGTAGTGCGCGTCGAGCGCGCCATGCACCGAACGCAGCGCCTCCGGACCGCGACTCGCCCGTCGGACGGTGCCCATCGCTGCTGGCGCCTCGTCGATCGAATGCACCACCGACAACCCCTCGTCGAGCCAGTGCCGGATGCCGTCGAGCTTGGAGATCGCGCTCGGATTCATCACGACGACCGGGAGGCCGAAGACCCACGCCGTGATCGCACCGTGCATCGAGACGCCGATGTACTCGTCGGCACCTGAGATGGCGGCCGCGATGTCGTCGACGCCGGCGAGGGCCGGGACACGTCGCGGCCGCTCCCCCATCGCCTGCGCGAGGTGCTCGTAGAAGTCCCGATCGCCGTGTCCGACACTGGTGGACACGACCACCGTCTCGAGCGGCCGCTCGGCGTCCATCGCCCGGAGGGCCTGGGCGATGGCCGGTGCGTGGTGGGCGAGATCCGCGTTGCCGCTGACGATTCGGTACGGCGCCCGCGGGATCGACCCGAGGACACGGTGCACCTCGCGACGTCCGTCCAGGGTCCTCGGGTCGAAGACGCGCTGCATCCCAAGGGCGACGTCGGGCACCAGTGCCACCTCGCGTTCGACCCCCAACCGAAGGATGCGATCCCTCGAGTGCGGGTCGCGCACCGATACGTAGGCCGCACCGTCGAGCGAGGCCCGAACGTGCTCCGCGAACGGACCCTCGAGGTCGAACGGCACACCGATCGCGTTCCATGCGAGGGGCACCGATGGGCCGGCGCCACCCGCGAAGAACCACGAGGGACGCCGGACCGAGAGGATGGCCGCCGAGGACTCGTAGTGCGGGGCGAGGAGCTCGTCGCGGTCATGCATGATCTCGCCGCCGCCCGAGATGACTGCGTCGACGAGGGTGCCCAGACGCCGGAGCCCGGACTCGCCCCACTCGGGCAGGGCGATCGATGGATCGAAGGCGATCGCCGGCTCCGGGCGCTCGTCCCCGAACGGGGCGACGACCCGAACGTCCCAATCGAGGTGCCGACTCGCCAGCTCATGGCGGATGACCCGGGGGAACAACACGTCACCGAAGTTCTCGACGTCGAACGTTCCGACGACGGCGACCACCGGACGATCCTCGAAGGTCACGTGCTCAGCATCCACCGCGGGACCAGTCACCTTCTGGCGACGGACCGTCGCAGCGTTCGCACACGCTGCGAATCTACAGGTTGGACCATGGTCGAACGGGAACGCTCCTATCATCGGGAGATGTTCCTGATCGCCAGCACGGGACGGTGCGGCACGATGGCCGTCTGCTCGGCGTTGGACACGCACACGGACCACGAGGTCGAGCACGAACCCGAACCGTTGCTGTTGCGCGAGTCGCATCGGCGCCATGTCGGGCAGTGGGCTTGGACACCGACGGCGATCAGGAAGTTCGCGTCCCTCCGACGCCGGCGACACCTGCCGTACGGGCAGTCGCTGCGATGCGCGCCGCTCGTCGATCCGCTCATGCGGATCACGGGATCGTCACGCCTGGTCATCCTGTGCCGCGCCCCCGACGAGTACGTGCAGTCGGCGCATTCCCGCGGGGTCATGCGGCGGGGCGACGACTACGACCGCTGGCGGATCCTCGCCGCGGACCTCGATTGTCAGAACACCGAGGATCTGATCGGGAGCCACTACGTCGCCGTGAACCGCCACCTGCTCGCGGTCCGCGAGCGCTTCCCGGACCGCACGATGGTGTGTGTCGCGGACGACCTCGAGCGGCGGATCGACGGCATCGCCGCGTTCGTCGGCGCGTCCATCGCTGATCCGCTCGGGATCCGCGAGCACCTGGCTGCACGCCCCAACGCCGGCGGCGTCGGCTCATGGACCGAGGATCGGGCCCACGCTCCGAACCCGGCCGTACGCCGCGCGATGGCGGACGTCTGGACGCGGCTCACGGGCGACGCCTGACCGACGACGGTCGGCGCCGGGATCAGATCGTGAGGCCGAGCCGCCGTGCGATCACCGCGAGGCAGTCCCCCGGCGCGTCGAACTGCACGAAGTGGCCCGCACCCAGGATCCGGTCGAGGGTGGCCCCCGGGATCCGGGCGACCCAGGCCTCGGCCTGCTCGAAGGGGAACACCGGATCGGCGTCGCCGAAGGCGAGGTGGATCGGGGCGCCGGTCCAGGCCGCGAGCGCGGCGTCGCAGCGCGCCTGCTCGATCGCACCGCCCACCTCGGGCTCCCCGAACGGGATCATCGCCGGGAACGCCCGTGCCCCGGCCTTCGACGCGTACCCGTCGAACGGCGCGTCGAAGGCCGCCGCGACCCACTCCGGATCGGCGTGCTCGCGCCGCATCGTGCCGGCGACGATCCGTCCCGTCGGCATGTCACCGCCGAGCGCATCGGGGTCCATCGCCATCCGACGCCACAGGCGCACGCCCTCGGAGTAGGGGAAGTCGTCACGGTGGAGCCAGGTGTTGAAGATGAACACCCGGTCGAAGCGCCCCGGATCGTCGACGAGGCACCGCAGGCCGATCGGACCGGCCCAGTCCTGGACCACGAGGTGGATCCGGCGCAGATCGAGCGCCTCGATGATGTGGCGCACCGACGCGCAGTGCCGCTCGTAGGAGTACCACGTGTCGTCGGTCGGCTTGTCGGAGCGACCGAACCCGGCGAGGTCGGGGGCGACGCACCGGAACCCGGCGGCCGTGAGCCGCGGGATCCACTGCTCGTACAGCAGTGACCATGAGGGTTCGCCGTGCAGCAGCAGGAACACGCCCTGCTCGTCGCCGGCGGCCGGCGCGTCGGTGAGGTGGAGCTCGAGCGACTCGGCGAGGCCGCCATCCCACGTCACGACGCGTTCGGGCCAGGCTCGCACGAACTCGATCCCGGCGAAGTTCTGCGGTGAGGTCCGGTGCACCACGGTCACGCCGCGCAACCTAGCCGTGGCGCCCGAACGCTCAGGCCCAGTGGTTCCTGAGCACGTCGACGAAGGTCGCGTTGGCGCGGGTGATGCGGTCCCAGCGGGCCCCGAGCCAGCGGTGGGCCTCATCCTCGGACCAGCCGTGGCGGCGCATGGCCCAGGCCTTGAGCACGAACGCCGTGCGACTCCGGCCACCGTGGCAGTGCACGAGCACCGGACGGTCCGGATCCTCCTCGAGGAACGCGTCGATGGCGGCCACGAGATCCTCGAGCACGGCGATCGGGTCCGCGTTGTGCTCGGCGCCGGCCTGATCGACGAGGTACGCCTGCCGCCGGATCGGTCGCTCGGCGAACGCGCCCGGCGTGCGGCAGAGGGAGATGACGGCCCAGTCACGGCCCGCCGCTCGGGCCCCCTCGAGGTCGGACGCGAACACCGGCACCTCGTCGTGCACCCGCGTCGGACCACCGGGGGTGTCCGCGGTCTGGTCCGGCACCGGACCCCGGCCGATGAGGCCTCGGGCGAGGTGCAGCAGCTCCCAGTGGTCGTACTCGGTGAAGACGAGCCGGCCGTGGTCGTCCCGCCCCCGTGCGACCCGGCCGTTGAGGTAGGTGGTCCAGCGACTCGGGATGCCCTGGATCCCCCAGCGGGCCCCCGCGATCGATCCGGCGACCGCCGCGACCGTGTCCGTGTCCCGCCCGAGCATGACGGCACGGACGACCGCATCCTCGAAGGAGGCCGCGCCCCGCACCGCCCACACCGCCTGCGCGAGACAGGTGAAGACGTCGCCGTTCGGTGCGTCCGGCACCGCCTCGTACCCGGGGGCGAGCAGCGGACCCCAGACGGCCCGCGCCGCGGCCGGGAGACGGTCGAGCACCTCGTCGATGGCCGCGAACACGTCCTCGCCGCGCAGGCCGGCCCGGATCATCGCGGCGTGGATGGAGGCGGCGAACCCGTTGTGCGGGTCGTGGTGGGTGAGGGTCGCCTGGGCCGTGGCGAGCACGATGAGCTCGTCGAGGTAGAGGCCCGCCGCCCAGAGCCCGATCGGCGTGTTGCGCATGACCGAGCCGTTGCCGGCCGAACGCCCCTCCATCGCGACGTGGACGGCCTCGGCCGCTCCGGTGTGGTCCGGCACTGCGAGCACGCTCCGGGTCTGGACGCCGACGTCGGACGCGCCCTCGGCCCAACGCCGCCAGCGTTCCCAGAGGTCTGCCGCATCGAACCCGTCGCACGCGATGAGCGACTCGGCGAGTGCGATCGCCATCTGCGTGTCGTCGGTGAACTCGGCCGGTCGCCACGCGTACGACCCGCCGCCGCGCATCTCCCCGATGCCGGCGAGGCGGCGGGTCGGGTTCGACTCGGCGAAGATCCCGGCCGCCTGGAACTCGAACGGCGCGCCGAGCGCGTCTCCGACCGCGGCGCCGATGAGCGCGCCGATCGCGTGCTGCGGGCTGATCACGCCCCATCCCTCCATCATCGGGTTCACATCCGCCATCCGGGCACCTCCGGGCTCGACTCGTCCGGGCTCGAGTCGTCCGGGCTCCACTCGTCCGGGCTCCCGGGATCCACTCGTCTCCGGCTCCCATTATGGGGAGGGGGTCGGACATCCGAACCGGGCACCTCCACGCACCGGGTGCCGGACCGGGCGGTCAGCGACCGCAGGCCGCGGCTCCGCCCCGCTCGAACGTCGTCCGGCGGCAGTACACCGCCCGCGGCGCGTACTCCCCCATCACCGCAGATGCCGGCTGGCCGGGCGCGAGCCGCTCGGCAGCCTGCACGTACTCGGGCGCGGGCAGCATCTCGCGCATGAGGATGAGGGAGGGCACGCGCGTCGAACCCCACGGCAGCCAGGTCACCCCGTCACGTGCACGGAGACCGGCGGGTCGGTCGGCCCGCGTCGACACGACGATCGTGTACGAACCCCGCCGCGTCGCGATCCGCGCATCGTGCCGACACGCCGAGGTGCGGTACGGCTTCACGTACTCGTTGGTGCAGAACGACCAGTACCGGAGTTGATCGGAGGTGCTGGGGCGCTCCCCCGCCCGGGTGTCGGGGAACGAAGGGGCACGCCCCCTGATGACGACCACTCGTCCCGGCCGGTGGTCGACGATCGTCGCGACGTAGGTGTTGTCGGGGTTCGCGTAGAGCGTCGCACCGTCCCCGCGCGGACGGATGAAGATCGGGACCTCCGGGACCGGCGTGCCGGTGATCGAGGCCATCCGAGCGACGGTGGCCGCGACGTCCGGGTTCGCGACCGGTCGGTCGCAGGTGGGGACCCGGGTCCGGCGGGCCGCCGCGTCGATCAGCGTCGCCCGTGGGAGCGGCACCCCACCCGCAGGGTCGACGCCGCGATCCGGCAGGTACACGCGGTAGATGATCGAGCCCTCGGACCGGCCGTTCGCACCGACCGGCGCCGTGACGATCGTGTCGTCGCCGTCCTCGACCGCACCGACCACGATGTGGGTCGATCGGGTGCGGCCGTCGAGCCCACGCGTGCGGTCCGACTGGTGGCCGACCACGGTGCCCGACGCGTCGTAGACGACGAAGGACGAGTACCGGGCGGCCGGTCGCGTCCACCGGTACAGGATCGACTCGCCCGGCGCGAGCGAGTAGCGCTGGATCCAGTAGGTCGCTGCGGTGTCCGGGTACGCGACGTTGAGTCGCTCCCGGTCGGCCCGGATCGGCCACACGCAGCGCGCGCCGGTCCCGAGCGGTGCGGGAGTCCCGGCCGCATCCGCAGGCGCGGTGGGGGCCGAGACCGCGACGAGCGTGCCGGCCACCAGGACCGCCGCGAACGGGGCGCGGCGGGTCACGACGAGAACAGCCCGCCGATCCCGCTCGCCGCGTTGCCCGAGGTCTGGGTGGGCAGGAACGGCGCGAGGAAACCGGCGAAGGACTGGATGCTGCGGGTCTGGACCCACACCGATCCGGGGCCGGTGAGCTCGACGACGAGACCCTCGCCACCGAGCAGCGTGGACTTCCAGTTGCCGAACTTGCGGACCTGGTAGGTGAGCGTGGCGTCGAAGGCCACGATGTGGCCGGTGTCGACGGTGAACATCTGCCCGGCGACGAGGTCGACCTTGCGGATCGCGCCGTACGAGGACAGGAACAGGTCGCCGCTGCCCGAGCAGTTGAGGAGGAACAGGCCCTCGCGCGAGAAGAAGGTCTTCGCACCGCCCCACTTCGTGTCGACCGCGACACCGTTCCCGCTGAAGAGGTACGAGCCGGACGTGACGAGCAGCGGGTTCGAGCCGTCGAGCGCGTGGCTGATGATGTCGCCCGGCGACGCCGGCGCGAACGAGATCTGAGCGGCCGCCGTGGCGGTGAAGGTGTTCATGAAGAACGACTCGCCGCCGAGCGCGGCGCGCTTGAGACCGCCGAACACGCCGCCGCCGGCCGCGCCCGAGGTGGTCGCGACCTCGATGCCCGGGCTCATCGACACCATCGCGCCGCCCTCGGCGATCACGACGTCGCCGGGATCGAGGTTGCAGGTCGCCATGGCGAACGCCGGGCCGTAGTCGATCGAGTGGTTCACGGGTGCTCCTCGTGGTCGGGGTCGTCCCCTCCAACCTAGGACCGACCGGCCGGGTCCGGCACGCGTCCCGCGCCAGCGACCAACATGGTCCGGTGAGCATCCGACGCGGGTCCAGCCGATCGCACCGCGCCCCGCGCCCGGCCCGCGGGGACGAGTGGGACATCACCCCCACTGCGTTCGGCCGGGCCGGGGACGCCACGGCCCGGATCCCGGGCGGGCGGGTGTCAATCCCCGGGGCGATCCCGGGCGAGGTCGTGCGGGTACGGGCGATGGCCCAGCGCAAGGGCGTCGTGCACGCACAGGTCGTCGAGGTGCTCGAGGCGTCGCCGGATCGGGTGAGCCCGCCGTGCGCCGAGGTGGCCCGCGGCTGCGGCGCCTGCCAGTGGCAGCACCTCGCGCTCGACGCGCAGCGGGCCGAGAAGCGGGCCCGGATCGCCGAGGCACTCGCGGTGGCCGACGGTGCGCTCGAGCCCACCGTCACCCTCGCCGACGCCGCGTTCCGGACCACCCTCGACGCCGCGGTGGATCGGGGGCGGGCCGGGCTGCGCCGGTACCGATCGCACCGCACCGTGCCGATCGAGGGCTGCCTCGTGGCGCACCCGCTCCTCGCCGAGCTCATCACCGATGCCGACTACGGCGAGGCGACCGAGGTCCTGCTGCGCTGCGGGGCACGCACCGGCGAGCGGATGGCGGCACCACTCCCGGCCGACGTCACCATCCGCGTGCCCGCCGATGTGCGTCGCGACCGCATCCACGAGCAGGCCGCGGGCCGCACCTGGCGGATCTCGGCGGACTCCTTCGCACAGGCGAGCCCGGAGGCCATGGACGCGCTGGTCGCCGAGGTGCTGCGGGCCGCCGGCGAGGTGCCGATCCGGCGCGCCGTCGATCTCTACAGCGGGGTCGGGCTGTTCGCGGGCGCGCTGGCCGATCGCGGATGGTCGGTGACGGCGGTCGAGGGGGCGCCGAGCGCGGTGGCCGACGCGCGGCACAACCTGCGCGATCTCGAGGTCGACGTCATCGAGGACGACGTCACGGCCTGGCGGGCGGAGCCGACGGAACTCGTCGTCGCGGATCCAAGCCGCGCCGGCCTCGGTCCGGACGGTGCGGCGGTCGTCGACGCCACCGGCGCGACCCGCGTCGCACTCGTCTCCTGCGACGCACACGCGTTGGCCCGCGACGCCGAAGCGCTGCGGCGGTTCGGGTTCGACCTCACCCGGGCGACCCCGCTCGACCCGTTCCCGCACACCCCGCACGTCGAGGTCGTGAGCGTCCTCGACCGCTGAACCCGGCGAACCGGATCTGGTTCGCCGGAGTACGCTCGCCGCCGCCCGGTCGATGCGCGCCCGCGCCACCCGACCCCGACGCCTCAGGAGCCCACCATGCTCATCCTCGCGATCATCGTGTTCGGCATGGCGATCGGGTGGCTGGCCCAGGTCGTGCTCGGCCAGGGCGGACGCCCCAACGCCCAGTCCCTGGTCGCGGGCATCGTCGGCTCATTCGTCGGCGGCCTGCTCGTCAGCCTGCTCGCCGGCGACGGAGTGGCCCTGAAGCCGAGCGGCCTCATCGGTACGTTCGTCGGGGCGATCATCGTCGTGCTCGTGTGGAACGCCGTCGCGAAGCGTCGGAAGGGCTGAGCCCGGACAGCGTCCGGTCACCCCTCGTACGCGCCGTACCTGATGAGCGTCCGGAACCGCTTCACGTCGGGGTGATCGAGAGAGGCCGCACCCCGGGCCCGATTGCCCATGCTGGCGATCATCTCCCCGATCGAGTGCGCGTGCGTGGCGCTGTCGAGGTGACGGATCTCCGGACCGAACTCCACGATGCTCGGCTCGTCGCGGTTCCCGTAGTCGCCGAAGATCGGATAGATCGACGCGCCGGCGCGCACCGCGGCGACCAGGTCCTCGCGGGTGCCCTGCGCGAACGGCTCCATCACGATGTGGCCGTTGGCGTCCTTGGCGTCGCGTGAACCACTGCCGGCCTCGATCACGATGTGGCCGTGGTCCGAGGACATGAGGTGCATGAACTCGTCGCGCGTGCGGGCGTTCTGCCGCTTGCGGAACGCGCGCACGCGACGGTTGAGGTCCTCGTCGGTGATGTCGCCCTCGTTCACCGCCTCGCCCCCGCTCACCGGGAAGGTCTTCAGCACGTTGGCGGCCTTGCGGAGGATGTCGTCGATCACGTTGAGACCCATGACCTCGAGGTAGCCGAGGAGCCGACCGATCATCACGGTGGTGCGGGTGTCGATGCGGTCGAACCCATGGCGCTGGGCCGCCCGCGTGAGGTAGCCGAGGTTGAACCCGACGTCCTGGAACTCGAGGTGCGACCCGACGAAGATGAACGACTGGCCGGAGGCGAGGCGTTCGAACAACTCCTCCCGCTCGGCGAAGGCAACGAACGTCTCGACGTTGGCGGCGACGAAGTCCCCGTGGAGGATCTCGAGCAGGCCGAGCGCGGTCTCCGTGTCCGCGGTCGACAGCGGGGTCGATCGGAGGAAGGTCTGGTCGTGGTTGATCGCGTCGCGCCGCGGCACTGCGGCGATCGCCTGCTTCGGGATCGGGTTGAAGATGCTCTCGAACTCAACGCCGCCGACCCGCTTCGCGGAGTCGTGGAGCAGTTGGTCGATCTTGCGGTGGACGCCGAACATCTCCTGGATCTGATCGGCGGCCGCGTGGAGCAATCCGCCCTCCGTTCGGAACGGACCGTGCAGCGGACCGGGCGCGTCGTGCGACATGCCCGAGAGTCTGACCCCGATGTGGTGCGCGACCGCGGACGGCTAGGTTCTCCCGCGTGGAACGGGCGGTGGGGGCGCAGCCGACGGCACGACCGACCAACGTCTGCGTCGTGCTGCTCGACTCGCTGAACCGACACGACCTCGGCTGTTACGGCGGGACCGACTTCGACACCGCGAACCTCGATCGGTTCGCCCGCGACCACGCGGTCCGGCTCGACCGCCATGTGACCGGTTCGCTCCCGTGCATCCCGGCCCGCCACGACCTGCTCGTCGGTTCGCTCGACTTCCTCTGGCGTGCGTGGGGTTCGATCGAGGTGTGGGAGCAGCCGATCACTCGGGCGCTGCGCCGAGCGGGCGTGACCTCGTACCTCGTGACCGACCACCCGCACCTGTTCGAGACGGGCGGCGAGAACTACCACACCGATTTCGGCGGCTGGTCCTACGTGCGCGGCCACGAGGGCGACCCGTGGCGCACCCACCCGGACCCGTCCTGGATCGGCGCCCCGGCGATGCCGGCCAACCGCCAGGGCTGGCAGATCGCCCGACGGACCGGCATCCCCACCTCGACCGTCGGGGCCGACCTGTCGCGGACCTTCTTCCGCGAGGAGGCCGATTACCCGGGCCCGCGCACGATGCGCGAGGCCCAGCGGTTCCTCGTCGAGGCCACGCCCCACCACGACCGCTGGTTCCTCCTCGTCGACGAGTTCGACCCGCACGAACCCTTCGACACCCCGGAGCCGTGGGCGAGCCGCTACCAGGACGGTCCGTGGGACGACCCGTGGATGATCTGGCCGCCCTACCTCGACGGGGGCGTCAGCGCGGGCGAACTCACCGGGCGCGAGGCCCGACACCTGCGTGCGAACTACGGCGCGAAGTTGTCGATGATCGACCACTGGTTCGGGCTGGTGCTCGACGCGTTCGACGAGCGCGACCTCTGGACCGACACCGCACTCATCGTCTGCACCGACCACGGGCACTACCTCGGCGACGTGCGCAACGGCCGGGACCTCTGGGGCAAGCCGGGGGTGCCCCAGTTCGAGCCGCTCGGTCACATGCCGCTGCTCATCCACTGGCCCGGGCGCGCCGGCGGAGCGACCTGCGACGCCCTGACGACGAGCGTGGACCTGTCCGCGACCATCGCCGAGGTGTTCGACGTGACCGTGGAGCACCGCACCCACGGGACCTCCCTCCAGCCGCTCCTGGCCGGCACCGCCACGAAGGTGCGCGACTGGGCGCTCGGTGGGGTGTGGGGCAACTGGGTGCAGGTGACCGATGGCACCCGCAAGTACGCCCGCGCCCCCGTCGGCACGAACGCGCCCCTCTCGATGTGGTCGAACCGGTGGTCGACGATGCCGGTGCACTGGACCGAGTTCGACACGCTGCCCGCGCCGGACCGGCGGGCCTGGCTCGACACGATGCCCGGATCCGAGGTCCCGGTGCTCCGGCAGCCGTTCGAGCCCGGCGATCGGCGACCCCTGTGGGCCGCGGGCGAACACATCGTCGGTCGGCACCACCTGTACGACCTCGCCGAGGACCCCGACGAGCAGCGCAACCTCGTCGGCTCACCGCTCGAGGACGAGCTGGTCGAACTGCTGCGCCACGCCCTGCACGCGGTCGAGGCCCCGCAGGAGCAGCACGTCCGCCTCGGACTCGAACCGAACTAGGCGGGGGCGCGCCGCAGCACGGGCGCGACCTCGGCCATGAGGCGCTGGTTCGCCGCGATGAGTTCTCCCGGGTCCGCGTCGCGTGACCCGCCGATGACGATGAGCCGGTCCAGGCCGAGGTCCACGAGGTCGCGCAGACGACGGGCCACCTCCTCGCTCGGTCCGACCACGCCGAACCGGTCGACGAACTCGTCCGGGAGTGCCGCCTGGTGCGCCGCGGAGGCCGCGCCGTGGTTCGCCATGTCGTAGCCATCCGTGAGTGCGCCGTAGATCGCGGCGTCGGGGCCCTCGACGGTCGGCGCACCCGGCATGCCCGAGAAGTGGGCGAAGGATCCGAGACCTCCCCGGACCATCGAACGCGCCGTGGCGACGTCGGGGTGCGTCACGACGTTGACGTACGCGCCCAGCGAGACGCCCATCGGATCGAGACCGGCCTCCTCGCGGGCGCGTCGTGCCGTCGCGATGGCGGCGGCGACCCGCTCGGGCTCGGCTCCGACCGCGAAGGTCACTCGCTCGGCGAGCCGTGCGCCGATCCCGATGACCCGCGGGCCCGTCGCCGCGACGTCGACCGGCACCTTCGGCTGGGCCAGCGCGCCGATCCACTCGTTCCGACTCGTCACCCCGTCCCCGAGATCGACCGCCTCGCCGCGCAGGTAGCCCTGCACCCGCTCGAGGTAGACCTCGAACGCACCGACCCGCTCCGGATCGCGCCCGATGTGCGCGAGCGAGGAGTCACCCCGACCGATGCCGAGCACCGCGCGCCCGCCCGAGGCCGCCTGCACCGTTGCGATCGCCGAGGCGGTGACCGCCGGGTGGCGGGTCACGGGGTTCGTGACCCCCGTGCCGAGCTGCAGGGTGGAGGTCGCCGCGGCGGCGAGGCACAGCGAGCCGTAGACGTCGGCCGCGAGGTTCTGCGTGTCCGCGAACACCACGCCGTCCCAGCCCGCAGTCTGCGCGAACTCGGCCACGAGTCCGGCGGCGCCGGGCGGCGGGAAGGTCAGCATCCAGAGTTCGACCACGGTCGCGCCCTCAGTCCGCGAGTCCGTAGCCGGCCTCGGCGACCGCTGCCGCGATCGCGTCACGGTCCACGGGCCCATCGCTCGTGACCACGACCGTCGCCGCCTCGGCGCTCGCCACCGCGGCCGTGACACCCGGGATGTTCCCGACCTCCTTGGCGACCGCGGCCTCACAGTGCCCGCAGGTCATGCCGGTCACGCCGAAGGTCGTGGTCGTCGTCATGGTCGTTCCTCCGTGGTCGGTGGTCGCCACCATCCTGTCGCACGCCCGGGGGCGACGGCAGTGCGCCGGTTCAGTCGTCGAGCAGGGTCGGATCGAAGCCGAAGGTCGTTGCGAAGGCGCGGTCCTCCCGGCGACGGGCCGCCGCGACCTGGTCGCGTTGGCCGTCGAGCATCGTCGTCTTGATCGCCCGGAGGGCACCGAGCGGTGCCGCCGCGATGTGGGCGGCCTCGGCCCGGACGCGCTCCATGAGTTCCCCATCGGGCACCCGCTCGAGCGCGATCCCGTACTCGACGGCCTGCTCGGACGAGACCCACGCGTTCGCCATGAGGATGTGTGCGGCTCGCTGCCAGCCCACCCGCTGCGGGAACAGCCAACTGCTCGCGGCCTCGGGCGGCACGCCGAGCTCGCCGAACGGGGTCCGCATGCGTGCGCTCTCGGCCACGAACACGAGGTCGCAGTGGGCCAGCATCGTGAAGCCGATCCCCACCGCGACGCCGTTCACCGCGGCGATGAGCGGCTTGTCGAAGGTACCCAGTGCATCGAGGAGCGCCGGGAAGCCGGACTCATGGGCCTCCCCGCTCGCGATGCGCTCGAGTTCCTTGAGGTCCTGTCCGGCCGAGAACGCGCGTCCAGCCCCCGTGATGACGACGACCTTGACCGAGTCCTCGGCCCGTGCCGCGTCGAGCGCCATGCCCGCCGCCCGGTACAGCGCGGTGTCGAACGCGTTGAGGGCCTCGGGCCGATCCAGCGTGATGGTCCGCACGGCCCCGTCGTCGTCGATCCTGATCATCGGCGCAGGCTACCGATGCCCGGTCGGCGGGTACGGCCGCCACCCCCACGGCTCGCGTACCGTGGCGCCCGTGGCGGATGCAGGTGGGCGGGCGACGAGCGGGGCCGACCGACCCCGGGTGGTGATCGCCGGGCTCGGCGACACCGGGATGCTCATCGCGATCCGGCTCACGAGGGTCGCCGACGTCGTCGGCGTCTCGACCCGGCCGGCCCTCGTGAGCGGCCAGGAACTCGGGACCCGCCTCGTCGACCCCCCGCGCTGGCAGCGCACCTACGTCGTGCCGCACCGACGGTTCCGCCACCTCGATCGGGTGCGCACCGTCCACGGCCGGATCGTCGCGAGCGACCTCGACGCGCGCACGATCACGGTCGAGCACGCCGACGGATCGCCCAGCGTCGAGCCCTACGACGTGCTCGTGGTCGCAACCGGTACCTCGAACGGCTTCTGGCGACACGACCGCGTCGAGGGCGTGTCCGACGTCGAGGCCCTCACCCGCGACGCCGCGGACCGGCTCGCCGCCGCGTCGACCATCGCGGTCGTGGGCGGTGGTGCGACCGGGGTGAGCGTGGCCGACAACCTCGCCCGTCGCGGCGGCGCCGCGGTCCACCTGTTCCACAGCGGCGAGCAGCCCCTGCCCGGTTACCACCCGCGCGCCCGGTCCTGGATCGTGCGCCGACTCGCCTCCGACGGCGTCACCCTCCATCCGGGACACCGTGCCGTCACCCCGGAGGGCTTCGCCGGCGAACGGATGACGACCGAGCCCATCGAGTGGTCCACCGGCCAGGCCCCGTTCACCGCGGATCTCGTGCTCTGGGCGGTCGGTGGCGGGCGACCCCACAGCGGGTTCCTGCCCGCCGAGGTCCTCGACGAGCACGGGTTCGTCCGGGTCGACGAGCACCTGCAGGTGCCGGGCCACCCCGAGGTGTTCGCCATCGGCGACGTGGCCGCGACCGACCCGAATCGCAGTTCGGCCCGCAACTGGGGTTGGCGCATCATCGTGCGCAACGTGCGGGCGTTCCTGCGCGGCGGCCGGATGAAGGCGTTCTCGGCCCCGGAGTACCGCTGGGGTTCGGTCCTCGGCGTGCAGGACGACGGCATGGTCATCGTGCAACCCGACGGCAAGCGGACCCGTGTCCCGAGGGGGATCGCCGAACGGTTCCTCGTCGGTGCGTTCGTCACCCGCGTCCTCTACCGCGGCCTGCGGACCGCGCGCGACTGACCGGAGGCTCACGTGCCCGGCCGATCCTCGCTCGTCACGCGCCTGAGCGAGCCCGCACGCACGGTCGCTACGCTCGGTCGATCGAAGCGTGGCGGGGAGGCCCGACCGTGAGCGCATGCCCGGCGAGGACCCCCGGACTCGAGTACCTGACCGAGGGCGGTCAGGAGACCGAGATCCTGTACAAGCACGGGTTCGAACTCCCCGAGGTCGCGATGTTCCCGCTGCTCGACGACCCGAAGGCCGTCACGGTGCTCGACGACATGTACCGCCGGTACCTCGGAGTCGCGGCGCGCCACGGGTTCGGCGTGCTCATGGGCGGTCTCGACTACCGGGCCAGCCCGGACTGGGCGGGCCTGCTCGGCTACTCGCCCGCCGCCCTCGAGGAGATGCAGCACCGCTGCATCGGGTTCCTGCGCGACGCGGCTGCGCCCTATGCCGCACAGATCCCCGACATCCGCATCGTCGGCGTCATCGGGCCCCGGGGTGATGCCTACGAGGCGAACCGCACGATCACCGCCGCCGAGGCCGAGGACTACCACTCGGTGCAACTCACCACGCTGGCGGCCGCCGGCGTCGATCTCGCCGAGGGCATGACCTTCGGCAGCGTCGACGAGGCGATCGGGCTGTCCCGAGCCGCCGCGACGGCCGGCGTGCCGCTCTCGATCTCGTTCACGCTCGACGCCGACCACCGACTGCTCTCCGGCAGCACGCTCGGCGAGGCGATCGAGCACATCGACACGGTGACCGGTGACGCGCGACCGGTGTTCTACGGCATCAACTGTTCGCACCCGTACGAGTTCCTGCCCGCGATCGAGTCAAGGCCCTGGTTCGAACGGGTGCGCGCGCTGCGGCCGAACGCCGCCATGGCCGACAAGATCTCGCTCTGCACGCTCGGACACCTCGAGGCGGGCGATCCGGCGCTGCTCGGGCGCCTCATGGGCGAACTCGCGGTCCAGCACCCGCACCTCGACATCTGGGGCGGGTGCTGCGGAACCTGGGACGACCACCTCGAGGAGATCGCTCGTACCGTGCGCGAGGTGCGAGCGACCTCCTGACCCGCGTCGGGGCCACCGAGTGGCGCGACGCGCCGACCGAGGTGCGGGCGCGCGCCCCGCCTCGCCGCCGACCCGTTCGGCCGGCGCAGCCCTCAGAGCAGCCTGCGGTCGGGGTCGGAGCCCACGAGGACCCCGGCGAGACCCAGCGCCAGCAGCACGAGACCGAGCGTCACGAGGACGGTCGCCGTCCGGGAGCCGGTCGACGCGAGTTCGCTCCGGACCGCAACCTCGTCGCAGACCGCCGTCGGGATCGTCGCCCCGGGCGTAGACGGCACCGCCGTCGTGGCGGTCGTCGCGCCCGCTCCCTCACCACACAACGCTCGTGCATTGGCGACGGCGTCCAGGATCGCGGCCGTGCGCGGTGTCACGGCGCCCGTCGTGCTCGTCGACGGCACCGTCGTGCTCGTCGTCGTGGTCGTGCTCGTGGTCGTGCTCGTGGTCGTGGTCGTGGTCGTGGTGGTCGTCGTCGTGCTGGTCGTCGCCGCCGCCGACGCACGGTCCACCTTCACCGGGATGGTCTGGCGACCGACCGGCACGACCGTGTCACCGATCGCCGCGGAGTCCACGGCGAAGTGGAGCACGCCGGTCGGCGACGAGCCCGGACGACAGACCACGAGCGCGTCGAAACGGACGATGATCCGCTCGCCGGCATCCACGTCCGTCACGAGGAAGTCCACCCGCGACACCGCGCCACCCGCGGTCGGGTCGGGTGCGGCCGTGGTCACCACCGAGTTGATCGCCGATCCGCCGTCGTTGCGCTGACCGCTGTCGCCCGCGCCGATCGTGATACCACCGGGGACCGGCACGAAGCCCGCACCGGGTTGGCCGGTCATCTCGGGGGACATGGCCACGACCACGCGCACATCGCCGGTGGTCGCATCGACGGGCGAGTCGATCGCGAGCAGGAACGACACCGTCGATCCGCAGCTCACCGGGCGCGGCGCGAGCGAGGGCATGAGGCCTCGGCCGTCGCCCCAGGTCCCGCCGCCCGTGGCCGGCGAGTAGGTGGTGGGATCGGGCGCGCGCAGTGTGATGGTCGGGAGTCCGCGCGGCGCAGCCGATGCGGCGGACATCGCGCCCGTGACGATCGCGACGAGGCCGAGGGCCCCGGCGATGCGGGCGAGGGTCGACGGACGACCGATGGGGGAGCGCATGGAACGACTCGGATCTGGGAAGTGCTTGCGGTCGGTTCGCCCCGTTCTACCGGATCGCGCGCTGCGCGCGCCAAGGCGGAGCCACGGTGACGCTGCGTGACCACGGAGACCGGTCGGGCCGCCGCCGAGGGCGCGAGGTGAGCTGCCCGGGAGGGCCGGTACGCCCGTCTCAGCGGGGTCCGACGATCCGCTCGTCGATGTCGGCGAGGTGGTGCTCGCACTCGTGGAGCGCCTGGGCGGCGATCCAGAGGACCGTGCGCGGTCGGGGCTCCGGGAAGGCGTAGACGCCGGTCCGGGTCAGCAGGTCGGGGTCGATGCGGTCGAAGGTGCGGGCGAACAACCGACCGGCGATCGCGACCTCGTCGGCGACCTCGTCCACGGCATCGCCTGCGTAGAGCCCGCGGTCCACCCGCTCATCACGCCAGATCATGGCGTACTGGGGGTCGTCCTCGATGAGCGTCTGGATAATCCGGTCGCGCACGTTCAGCAGAACGTCGCGCACGTGCGCGGCGTACTCGAGCGCACTCCAGCCGAGGCCTTCCGTCCGCACGGCAGCCGACGCACCCACCGTTCGCAGCCGTTGGGCGATCGCCGAGGTGCACCGGACCACGCCCGGAGCGACCTCGGCCCGGTCGATGGCGTCCCACTCGAATCCGCACCCGTCGCACCGCTCGGTCACCCGGCCGACAGTACCTGCGCTGCGGAGGCCCTGCGGCGACGAAGACGCCTCCGGTCCGCGGCCCGAGATCACAGCATCTCACCCCGACACCGATCGCGCGCGGTGCCATCATGCGGCGATGCGTCCGGCTCGAGGCTCCGCTCCGGTCGCCGTCCGTGCGATCCTCATCGCAGGGTTCGGAACGCTGGCAGTGGTCGCATGCTCCGGACCGGACCGCAGCGACACGCCGCGGCCCACGACTCCCCCTCCGACGACCCGCACCGCAACCGCCGAGGCGGTCCAGTTGCAGTACGAGCCCGGCGTCGCCGACATCCCGGCCACCACGGCCACGCTGCGGTGCGACGCCGACCCGGAGGCCACCGGGTACCTCGCGGGCCGTCCCGTCGGGCCGGCGTGCGAAGCCCTCGTCGTCGCGCTCGCCGAGCGACCACCCGACCAGCCGTGCAGCAGCATCTACGGCGGACCGCAGCGATTGATCATCACGGTGCCGCCGCCCACGCCGTCGGGCCCGGTCCGCCTGGTCGAGATCGAGCGGACCGACGGGTGCGAGATCGCACGATTCGACGCGGCCC
>Ga0075471_10000968_pt1 | contig 18264 bp, 16 predicted proteins | sample DEB19_08_DNA_2_FD_74787 | JGI IMG/M metagenome (GOLD analysis project Ga0075471, IMG submission 74787) | Aqueous microbial communities from the Delaware River and Bay under freshwater to marine salinity gradient to study organic matter... | ecosystem: Environmental > Aquatic > Marine > Coastal ... | reverse complement strand
CACGTGGTGCGCGACCTGTCCGCCGAGCCGCTCGCCGCCGACCCGGACGCCGGGACGGACGTGGCGATCGTGCGCTACCAGATGGGCGGCCACCGGCTCCTGGACCACGCGCTCGTGGAGGTGGCCCCGGGCGGCTCCGTCCGCCCGCACCGCCCCCTCGCGGAGGAGGTCCTCGTCATCCTCTCCGGCAGCGGACGGACGGAGCTGACGGCGGAGGACGGCCGGACGCTCACGATCGACTGGACGGCGGGCGATCTCGTCGCGCCGCCCTTCGGCTGGACCCGCCGCCACCTGCCCACCGGGAGCGGCCCGGCGCGCTGGCTGCGGATCGGGAACGGCTTCATCGAGCGCGTCCTGGGCGTGAAGGGGAACACCTCGCTGGACGGGGAGCTCCCAGTCCGCGATCCGGGGCCCCTGGAGAGCGACCGGAGCAGCCTCGCCGCGGAGATCGCCCGCGCAGAGGCGTCCATCGCGGATGCCGCGCCCCGGGCGGGCGACGAGAGCTGAGGGGCCGGGGGCGGGGGCGGTGGAGCCGGGAGCGGTCTCAGCCCGCGTCGAAGCGGAGCATCCGCTGGCCGCGCGGATGCCCCCAGTCGCCGATCTCCGTGACGGACCAGCCCGCGGCATCCCCCAGCGCAGCCAGGCGGTCCACCGGGTAGCGGAAGCCGTGACGGGCGTGGGAGCGCCGCGGGTTCCCCGCCGGATCCCCGGCCTTGTAGGTCGCGTAGAGGTGGTGGCCCGGCGCGACGAACGCACGCAGCCGCCCGAGGCAGAGGGTGATGTCCTCCGCGGTGAGGTGGGTGAAGAGCGACTGGGCGATCGAGAGGTCCGGGCGCCGGGAGAAGCGGTGGAATGGGAAGTCCGCGCCGATCACCAGCTCCGGCCGGCGCTCGGCCACACGGACCGGTCCGAGCTCGTCGGCAAGGCCGAGCTCGACGAGCCGGCGCTCCTTCTCGAGTCCGAGGTAGTGGCCCGGCTCCAGGTACGGGATGAGGTGGACGCCCGCCCGGAGCGACCCGCATGCGATGTCGAGGAGGACGTGGTGCGGCCGCAGGCCCTGGCCCACGAGGAAGTCGAGCTGGAGGCGGCCCAGCTCCTCCCAGAGCCCGCCGACATAGGCGCGGTGGCCGTCACGGGCGATCCCCTCGTCGCCCTCCGTGCCATCCCCGGCCGCCGCGGGCGGGGCGACGACGCCGGTGGGGCGCGCCCGCCGGAAGGTGCGCCCGAGCCAGCCTGTCCGGTCCACGATGACCCTCCCGGGGAACGCGGTCACGAGGCATCGCGACCTCACGGCAGTCTATCCGGCCGGCGTGCGGACGGGCCTGCCCCCCTCCCGATCCCGGCGTGAGCGGCACGCCCCTCCCCGCCGAGCGGCGGATCCGGAACCCGCTCGACCCCCGGAACCCCCTCTCCGGGGTCTACATCGCGACGATGCTCTTCGAGCTCGCGGAGGGCGGCCTCCGCTTCCTCCTCCCGATCCACCTCGCGGGGAAGGGGGTCGGGGAAGAGGGGATCGGCTTCGTCGTCGCCGTCTTCGCAGCGACGAGCCTCCTCTCGCGCGGGATCGCCGGCGGGGCCTTCCGCTACGACCGGGCGCGGCGGCTGATCATCCTGGCCGGGGTCGCGAGCACCGGCGCCTTCCTCTTCCTCCCCTTCACGGACACCGCGCTCGGCGCCGCGCTCCTCATGGCGGGCGACGGGTTCGGCTGGGGGATGGCGACGACCGTCCTGCTCGCCGTGGTCATGACGGTCAGCCCGCGCACGATGTCCTCGGCGTCCGCGATGGGCTGGTATGTCGGCTTCCAGGGGATCGCGCTCGCCCTCGCGACCACCGTGGGCGGCGTCCTCGCCCAGCTCCTCGGCGTGGAGGCGGCGATGCTCGTCCTCGCCACCGTGCCCGCCCTTGCGGGCGTCCTCATCGCGCTCCGCCTCCCGCGCGCCGATGACGCGCGGATCCCCGAGGGCGCCACCCGGGAGGAGGCCCGAGCCCGGCAGACCTTCCGCGCCCGCGTCACCGGGGCGCCGGGGGCCGTCGCGCGGACGCTCGTCGGGCTGCCCGCGGTCGTCTGGGGAGCGGCGCTCGTGGCCGCCTACCTGAACGTGATGAACGGGATCCTCCAGAGCTTCTTCCCGCTCCTCGGGCTCTCGCTCGGGATGACGCTCGCCCAGGTCGGCACGCTCTCGAGCGTCCGGGTCGGCGTCTCGTCGCTGGCGCGCTTCGCTGCAGGGCCGCTCTTCTCGCGCGTGGACCCGCGCACCCTCCACATCCCCCTCCTTACCCTCTCGGCGATGACGGTCGTCTCCCTCCCCTGGCTGGCGACCTCCTGGCTTCTCACCCTCCCCGCGCTCGCCCTGAACGGGATCTGCCGCGGTCTCCTCCGGGTCACCTCCGGCGCGGCGGCGATGGACGCGCTCCGCGGCGAGCGGACCGGGGCGGCCGCCGCCGTGATGACCGCCGGGCTGGACGTGGGGAAGATGATCGGCCCGCTCGCCGGTGGCTTCGTCGCGGCCGCGGCCGGGCTTCCCGCCACCTTCGTCGTCGTCCCGCTCGTCTTCCTCGCCCTCGCCCTCACCCTCGAGATCGCCGGCCGCCGGACCCGTCCGGGCGCGCCGGTCGCCGGCTGACCCCCGCCACACAAGGAGCACCCGATGCCCACGATCGACCTCGACGGCCTCCCCATGGGCTACACCCTCCACGGGAGCGGCGATCCGCTCGTCCTCGTGGCCGGGACCGGCTACCCCGGCGCCACCTGGCACCCGGACCTCATCGCGCCCCTCGCCGCGCGCCATACCGTCCTCGTCTTCGACCACCGCGGGACGGGCGAGACGCCGGCCGGGGAGGAGCGTCTCTCCACGCGGCTCTTCGCGGCGGACGCCCTCCGCCTGATGGATGCCCTCGGCCTCCCGGCCGCGCACGTGGCGGGTCATTCCATGGGCGGCCGGGTCGCGCAGTGGATGGCGCTCGACCGCCCGGACCGGGTCCGGACCCTCATCCTCGCCGCCACCGGCCCCGGCCAGTGGGACGACGGGAAGCCGGTCCAGCGCGGGATCCCCCTCCACACCGCGCGGGCGATGATCGAGCTGGGCTACGAGCGCTACATGGCCGAGCACATCCGCGACACCTTCTTCACCCCGGAGTTCGCGGCCGCCCACCCCGAGCGGGTCGCGTGGCTCGTGCGGGCCTTCTGGGAGCACCGCCCGTCGCTGGACGCCTACCTCCGCCACATCGTGGCGCGCCAGGAGCACCAGACGGCGGACCGGCTCGCGGGGCTCACCACACCGAGCCTCGTCCTCATCGGCGACCGTGACCGCCACCAGGGCGGGACGGGCGTCCACTGGGAGCAGTCGCAGGCGCTCCTCGCCACGCTGCCGGACGCCACCCTCGCGGTGGTGCCGGACGCCTCGCACGGCTACTTCTGGCAGATGCCGGAGCTCTCCGCGGGGTTCGTCCTGGAGTGGACCGCGACCCGCTGAGCGCGGGGGCCCGCTCAGGCGGCGGGCCGGGGACCGATGAGGACCGGGTAGCTCGCCCAGCGGGTGAAGCGCTCCGTCCGCGTATCCCGTTCCGGCGTCCGGTCGGGATCGGGGCGGACGCCGCGCCGGGCGATCTCCTGGAGCATGAGGGCGGAGAGCCCGAAGATGTGCTCCTCGTCCGCGGCCGTCTCGGGCGCCGGGGCCGGGAAGCCGCCCGCCACCGAGCGGCCGGGGCACTGGTGGGCGCCCGCGCCGAACGAGAGCCCCCAGCGCGCGACCGAGGGGTCGATCCGGCGATCGGGGTCGAAGGCATCCGGGGCATCGCCGAAGAGGCGGGGGTCGCGGTTCGCGGCCGCGGCATCGAGGACGACCGTCGCGCCGGCCGGGATCCGCGTCCCGGCGACGACGAGATCCGCCTCCGCGTGGCGCTTGATCTTCGGGGTCGTGGGCCGGAGCCGGAGCGTCTCGTGGACGCAGCGCTGGGCGAAGGCCCGGTCGTCTGCGATCCGCGTCCAGATCCCCGGGTCGCGCGCCGCGACCGGGAAGATGAGGTCGACGCCGTTGACGAGCGTCTGGCTCGAGGTGTGCGTCCCGCCCTGCAGGTAGGTCGCGACCTCGCGGACGAGGCGGTCCCCGTCCAGCTCCATCGCCGGATCGTCCCGGTGGAGGAGGAGGACGGTGAGGATGTCGTGGGGGAGCTCGTCCTCGGCGAGCTCGCCCGCCCGGAAGCGGGCGATCGCCGCCTCGCGCGGGACCCGGGAGGGCGTGACGTAGCGCTCCCCGAACTCGAGCATCGTCCGCCGGTAGAGGACCCGGACCGCATCGGGGTCCCGGGCGTCCAGGATCGCGCTCCCCTGGGAGAAGACATCGACGTAGCCCACGAGCTCGTCCAGCTGGTCGCGGGAATCGGGGTCGTGGTCGATCCCCGCCCGGCGCGCGGCGAGGACGACGCTGAGAAGCTCGCCGAGGGCGAAGAGGTCGACCCGGCCGTCCTCCACGATCCGGTCCACCCAGGTGGCGAGGACGCCGGGGAAGAGGTCGCGCTCGTAGAGCCGGAGCCGGTCCGGGCGGAACTGGGAGTTCTCCACCCGCCGGCGCGCGCGGTGGACGGGGCCGTGCTGGACGCTCACGACGCCGTCGCGGATATTCCCCTCCGCCCAGCTCCGGCGGTCGAAGGTCCGCGAGAGGTCGGGGGCGAAGAGCGCCTCCCGGATCTCGTCGTAGCGGGCGAGGACGATCGCGCCTCCGCCGGTGGCTGCGCTCTCCATCAGCGGGTCACCGCGTCATCACGCTCGAGCCGGATCGCCTGGGTCGGGCAACCCATCGCGGCGCGGACGAGCCGCTCGGCGTCCTCGGAGGAGGCGGTGGCCGTCGGGCGGCTGACGCCCGCGGCCTCATCGAGATGGAACGCGCCGGGCGCGACCCGGATGCAGTCCCCGGACCCGATGCACAGCTCCGGGTCGATCGTCACGCGCACGGCCATCCTCGTCCTCCTGCTCGGTCACCGGCGCCGTCCGGAGACGGAGCCGAGGGATGGATGGTAGCGCCCCGCCCCCGGAGTTTGTGTGCAATCGGGCGTGGCTTGCATACACTTGGCAGGTCAACGGTCCGGTGTGGAGAGGAGTCGGGATGATCATCGATGCGGTCCTCGCGGCGGCAGACGGCGCGACACCACCCCGGATCGGCTCCTTCATCGGCGGGCGGCTGGAGGAGGCGGGCGCGGGAGCGACGCTCCCCACCCGGGACCCGGCGACCGGCGCGCTCCTCGCCGAGGTCGCGGAAGCAGGGGCGGACGGGGTCGCCCGGGCGGTCGCCGCCGCCACGGCCGCAGCCCCCGGCTGGCGCCGCACCCCCGCCCGGGACCGCGCGGCCCTGATCGGCGAGCTCGCCCGGCGGATCGCCGCCCAGGCGGAGAAGCTCGCCCTCCTGGACAGCCTGGATACCGGGAACCCCCTCACCGCGATGGCGGCGGACGTGACGAAGGGCGTCCGGCTGATGGGCGACGCGGCGGGGGTCGCGCTCGAGATCGCCGGCCGGACCTATCCCCTCCCCGGCCTCCACTACACGACCCGGGAGCCGTGGGGCGTCGTCGCCCGGATGGTCACCTTCAACCACCCGGTCATGTTCACCTGCGCGCGGCTCGCCACGGCGCTCGTGGCCGGGAACGCGGTGATCGTCAAGCCCTCGGAGCTGGCCCCGCTCGGCCCGCTCGCGATCGGGGAGCTGACCGCCGGGCTCCTTCCGGACGGGCTCGTCTCCGTCGTCGCGGGCGGCCCGGCCACGGGCGAGGCGCTCGTCCGCCACCCCGCGATCGAGCGGATCACCTTCACGGGATCCACCGCCACGGCGCTGCGTATCCAGGCCGCGGCCGCGGCGAGCGGCCGGATGAAGACGCTCACCTTCGAGCTGGGCGGGAAGAACCCGATCGTCGTCTTCCCGGACGTGGACGTGGACGAGGTCGCCGGCGCGATCGTGCGCGGGATGAACTACACCCGCGTCCAGGGCCAGAGCTGCGGCTCCACGAGCCGGCTCGTCATCCACGCCTCGATCGCCGATGCCGTCCTGGAGCGCGTCGCCCGGAAGGCGGCGGCGATCCGGATCGGGATGCCGCGCGACCCGGAGACGGAGATGGGCGCACTGATCACGCCCGCGGCGCGGGACCGCTGCCTCGCGGTCGTGGAGCGGGCCACGGCTGACGGCGCACGGCTCCTCACCGGCGGGCGGATCCCCGCGGACCCGGCGCTCGCCGCGGGCGCCTTCCTCGAGCCGACCGTCCTCGCGGGGGTCGCGCCGGGAAGCGAGGCGGCGGACGAGGAGGTCTTCGGGCCGATCCTCTCGGCGCTCACCTTCACGGAGGAGGCGGAGGCGATCGCGCTCGCGAACGCGGGCCGCTACGGGCTCACCGCGGCGGTCTGGAGCCGGGAGATCGACCGCGCCTTCCGGGTCGTGGATGCGCTCGAGGCGGGCTACGTCTGGGTGAACGACGTGGAGACCCGCTTCCCCGCCGTCCCGTTCGGCGGCTGGCGCGATTCCGGCGTGGGCACGGAGCACGGCCTGGACGAGGTCCTCTCGATGACCCGGACGCGCGCGGTGAACGTCCGGCTCCGCTGAGCGGCGCTCAGGACGCGGCGGGCTCCTCGTCCGGGGGCGCGGGGCGGGCGTCCAGGAGGCGCCAGCCGCGGCGCATCATCGCGTTCCCCACCGGGATGAGGAGCAGGCCCGCGAGGGCGGCGATCGGGACGCCGAAGAGGCCCGCGAGCGTCCCCACGGTGAGCGCCGTGAACGGCCGGTTCCCGAGGTGGGCGACCTGGTGGACGGACATCACCCGGCCGCGCATCCGTTCCTCCACCCCGAGCTGAAGGTCCCCGGTGAGGGCGGGGAAGCAGAGGGAGAAGCCCATCCCCACGAGCGCGGCTGCGACCATCGCGACCGGGAGGACCGGGGCGAGCGCGATCCCCACCAGCCCCACCCCCTGGATGAGCATCGCGACCATCGCGATCCGCCGGGTGAGCCCGCGCTTCCGGATCGGGACGAAGAGGAGGACGCCGATCGCGGAGCCCGCGCTCTGGGCCGCGATGATCAGCCCGGCGAGGCTCTCCTCGAGGCGCAGCTGCTCGGCGGCGATCGCCGGCGCGGTCGTCCGGACCACCTCCATCGCGGCGCTCGTGGCGACGACCCCGATGAGCATCGCCCCGATCCAGGAGTGGGCGCGGATGTAGGCGAAGACCCCCTCCCGTGATGCGCCGGCCGCACCTCCCTTGCCGCGCGGCGTGAGCGCCGCGCCGATCCCGTGCCGGCGCAGGTAGAGCATGGAGAGGATCGGCCCGAGGAAGGTCGCGGCATTGAGGAGGAAGGCGGGTGCGACGCCAAGCGTCGCGATGACGAGCGAGGCGAGGACGGGACCGGCGAGCTGGCCGACGATGAACTGGAGCGTGTTCAGGCTCACCGCATCGGCGAGCTCGTCGCGCGGGATGAGCGCCGGCAGGAGGGCGATGATCGAGGGCTTCGCAAGCGCGTAGATCGTGTTCAGGAGGAACCCGACCACGATGACCGAGATCTCGTTCGCGCCGCCGGTCACCGCGAGGAGCCCGAGCCCGAGGGCGATGAACCCGGAGATGACGTGCGTCGTGATGACGATCCGGCGCCGGTCGTGGCGGTCCGCGAGCGAGCCGCCGTAGACCGAGAAGAGGGTGATCGGGAGGAAGGAGGCGAAGTTCAGGATCCCGACCGCGATGACCGAGCCCGTCAGCTGGTAGACGAAGACCGAGGCCGCGACCGCCTGGAGCCAGGTCCCGATGTTCGAGACGAGCCCGCCGGTCCAGTAGACGAGGAAGGGCTTGTGCCGGAAGGGACCGATCCGGCTCCCGACGCGGCCCCCGGCGCTCACGGATGCACCGGGAGGCGTGGCTGCAGTCCGTCCCGGATCCTCGACAATCCAACCCGCATTGGATACATTCTAGACGTGCTCCCCCCCGCCGATGACGCCCCCCACGGGCGGATCCTCGCGAACGGGCGCGTCCATCCGGTCCCCGGGACGCCGGAGCCCGCACCTGCGATCGCGATCCATCGCGGCCGGGTCGTCGCCACGGGATCCCTGGACGATGCCCGCGCGGCGCTCCCGGATGCCCCCGTCACCGATCTCCGGGGCGCGGCGGTCCTCCCCGCCTTCGTGGACCCGCATACGCACTTCCATCGCGCCGCGATCCTCCGCCACTCCTTCCTCGACTTCGAGACGCTCCAGCCCGGGGGCGTGGACGAGGTGGTGGCGCTCGTCCGGGAGCGTGCTGCGCAGCTCCCGCGGGGCGCGTGGATCCAGGGGGATTCGATCACCGCGGCTTCCCTCGCGGAGCGGCGCCTTCCGACCCGCCACGAGCTGGATGCCGCCACCCGGGACCACCCGGTCCTCCTGCGCGGGATCGGGAAGCACGTCATCGCCGCGAACAGCGCGGCGCTCGCCGCCGCCGGGATCGGCCGCGAGACGCCGGACCCGCCGGGTGGGCGGATCGAGCGCGACGCGGCCGGCGAGCCCACCGGGATCCTCCACGAGCGCGCCAAGCTCCGCCTGGACACCTCTGCCGCCGATACCGTCGTGCCGCCGGTCCCCCGCGAGATCCGCCTCGCGGCGCTCCGGGCAGGGATCGCGGAGCTCCACCGGCTGGGGATCTCCACGATCGGCGAGATGGTCCGGCTCACGGAGGAGGCGGATGACCTTGCCGCCCTCCACGCGGCCGGCGAGCTCGGCGTCCGGGTCGGCATCCACTACCGCGTCCACGAAGGCGAGATCCGGCTCGGCTGGCTGCGCGGGCTCGGGATCCGGCGGGGGCTGGGCGACGACCGCTTCCGGATCCTCGGCGTGAAGGTGAGCATCGACGGCTGGTGCATCTTCCGGAACGCGGCCGTCCATCGCCCCTACCGCGGCGAGCCGGAGAACCGGGGGATCCTGCGCATCGAGCCGGACGAGCTCACCCGGATCGTCGCCGACGCGAACGCCCAGGGTCTCGGGATCGCCGTCCATGCGGTCGGCGCGCGCGCCGTGGACGTGGCGCTCGACGCGTTCGCGGCCGCCGGGGCCCCCACCGCCGGCCCGTGGCGGCTGGAGCACGCCCACCTCGACCTGGACGCGCCGCGGATCGCGCGGATCGCGGCGCTCGGCCTCGTCCTCTCCGCCCAGCCCGCCTTCCTCCCCGCCTACCGGGCGGACTGGGAGATCGGCCTGGAGCCGGAGCGCGTGGAGGCGATCATGCCCCTGGCGAGCGTGCGCGCGGCCGGGATCCCCGTCATCATCGGCAGCGATCAGCCGAGCGGACCGGCCGGTCCCCTCCGGGCGATCGCCGCGGCGGTCACGCGCGAGGCGGGCGGACGGACGATCGGCGCCGGTGAGGCGATCGGCCTCGCGGAGGCATGGGAGGCACACGCGGCGCTCGCGGCCGCCGTCATGGGCGACACCGCGGGCGGGTCGCTCGTGCCGGGGAGGCGGGCGGACCTCGTCGTCCTGGACGAGGACCCCTTCCGGGCGGGGGCACGGATCCCCGAGGCGGTCGCGGCGACGATGCTCGATGGACGCTGGGTCTGGCAGGGAGAGGGGAGGATCGGATGAGCCGGTCGGGGGCGGAGATGGCGGACGGACGATCGCTCGCGGAGCGGCTCGGGCCGTCGATCGAGAGCACGCGGGACCAGGAGGCGACGGCGCTCGACCTCGTCCTCACCTGCGTCCGCTCCGGGATCATGTCCGGCCTCATCGAGCCCGGCGAGCGGCTCCGCCAGGAGGAGCTGGCGGAGATCTTCGCGACCAGCCGGATCCCCGTCCGGGAGGCGCTCCGCGCGCTCGAGTACGAGGGGCTCGTCACCTCCGAGCCGCACCGCGGCTTCACCGTCACGGCGCTGGACGGGGACCTCGTGGACGAGATCTACGAGCTGCGCATCCTCCTCGAGGGCCAGGCGGTCCGCCTCGCCGTCCCCCTCCTCACGGACGAGGACCTGCGCGACATCGAGGCGCTCTACCGCGAGATGCAGGAGAGCGACGATCCCGACCGTGCCCTCGCGGCCCGGGAGCGCTTCTACCTCCGGCTCTACTCCGTCTCCGGCCGGCCGCGGCTCGTGGGGCTCATCGTCCGGCTCCGCCAGGAGGTGGCCCGCGCGCTCCGCTGGCCCACCCTCCAGCACGGCGCCTCCTTCCACCAGCACTTCTTCGAGGCGATCCAGGACGGGGACGCGGAGCGTGCCGTCTCGCAGCTGACCACCCACTACCAGCGGGTCGCCGTCCTCATCCGCCGCTACCTCCGGGAATCCGAGGGGCGGACGCGCGGGACGCCCCAGGAGCGCTGGCTGCCACGCTCGGAGAGCGCAGACCGCTAGAGGGGCGCGCTCCCGCAGGACGCCGGACGGCACGACGACCGGTCTCCGGCCGGGGGGAAGGCCGAGGAACCGGTCGTCGCCGTGAACGGTGCCGGGCGGTCGCCCGGCGGGGGATCAGCGGAGCGCGGGCCGCCACTTGTCGAAGCGCCGCTCGATCCTCCGGATCAGCTCGCCGACGATGATCCCGAACATGCCGAGGAGGATGACGCCGAGCATCACCCGGTCGGTCCGGAGGGTCGTGCCGGAGAAGTTGATGTAGAAGCCGAGCCCCGCGTTCGAGGCGAGGAACTCCGCGACGACCACGCCCACGAGGGCGCGGGTCGCGCCGAGCCGCATCCCGGTGAGGATGAAGGGGACGCTGGACGGGAGGATCACCGAGGTGAACCGGAGACGCCGGCTCGCCTTGAAGCTGAGCGCCGTGTCCAGGTGCTTCTTCTCCGCCGCCCCCACGCCACTGAGGACGGTGAGGGTGATGACGAAGATCGCCTCCAGCCAGACGACGACGATCTTCTGGGTGAAGCCGATGCCGAAGACGAGGATGATCAGCGGGACGAGCGCGATCGTGGGCGTGGCGTTGATCGCGTCCAGCCACGGCTCCACGAGATAGCGGAAGCGGCGGAACAGGCCGAGCGCGAGCCCGAGCAGGATGCCGGTCACTGCCGCGAGGAGGAACCCGACCATGTACTCCTGCGCGCTCACCCACAGGTTCGAGGGGAGGTGGAGGACGTTCGGGACCATGATCGGCCAGGTGTCAACCGACGCGATGTACTCGTAGCCCGAGTTCCAGACCCTGGACGACAGGTTGAGCGGCGCGTTGATGCGCAGGTACTCCGCCGGCGACGTGAAGTCCTGGATCGCCACGGAGACGATCGCGGACGGGCTGCTCAGGGTCACCCGCTTCACGAGACCGAGCGTCGGGAGGAGCTCCCAGAGGGGCAGGACGATGAGGAAGCCGATCAGGCCGTAGAGGACGCGATCCGAGGGGCGTCCCGGGAAGCGCCAGCGCCGGGGCACGGCGCGGCCCACGGCCGGCTGGGCGGCGGCGCTCATGCCGACGGGCTCGCCAGCTTGTCGTCCTGGAGCTGGCCGGAGATCAGCCGCCAGATGTGGTCGGCCATCTCCACGAAGGCCGGGGACCGCTTGATCTCCAGCTCGCGCGGGCGCGGCAGGTCGATCCGGATGTCCTCGAGGATGCGGCCCGGCCGGGCGCTCATCACAAGCACGCGGTCCGAGAGGTAGATCGCCTCGTCGATCTGGTGGGTGATGAAGAGGACCGTCTTGTTCGCCTCGGACCAGATCCGGAGGAGCTCGGCCTGCATCAGCTCCCGCGTCTGGGCATCGAGCGCCGCGAAGGGCTCGTCCATGAGCAGGATCTCGGGGTCCACGGTGAGCGCACGCGCGAGGTTCGCGCGCTGCTGCATGCCGCCCGAGAGCTGGTACGGGTACTTGTTCTCGAAGCCGCGCAGGCCGACCATGTCGATGAGCGGCTGGGCGCGCTTCTGCGCCTCCTTCTTGGGCACCCCCTGGCAGATGAGCCCGTAGGCCACGTTGCTCAGGACCGTGTACCACGGGAAGAGCGACGAGTCCTGGAAGACCATCGCGTGATCGCGGCCGTGATCGGGCTGCGCGATCTCGATCGTCCCCTCGGAGCTCGGCAGGAGCCCGTTGACGATCTTCAGGAAGGTGGACTTGCCGCAGCCCGAGGGACCCACGATGGAGACGAACTCGCCTTCGCGGATATCGATATCGATCCGGTCGATCGCGAGGAGCCGGTCCCCGGACGACTGGTCGATGTAGCTCATGCGGACGCCGCGCGCCGAGAGCGCCAGACCCTGTTCGATCATCGACGGAAGCCCTCCGGGCGCCACTTCTGGAAGCGCCGCTCGACGGCGCGGACGAGCTCCACGCCGATGATTCCGGACAACGTGAAGATGAGGACGCCGAAGAGCATCCGATCCCCCTGGCGGGTCTCCGCCGAGCGGCGGATGATGACGCCGAGGCCCTCCGTGGCGGCGTAGAGCTCGCCGGTCACGACCCCGATGAGCGCCCGCGCCATCCCCAGCCGGAGGCCGGTGACGATGAACGGGACGGTCGCGAGGCCGACCACGGAGGTGAAGAGGAGACGCCTGCTGGCGCGGAAGCTCGTCGCCACGTCCAGGTACTTGCGATCCACCGTCCGCACGCCCTGCACGGTGGGGATGACGATGGCGAAGAAGGCGCCCAGGAAGACGACCGCGATCTTCGACCAGATCCCCAGCCCGAAGGCGATGACGAGGATCGGCAGGAGCGCGACGCGCGGCAGGGCGTTGAAGAAGTTCAGCCACGGGTCGAGCGCGTAGTTCAGCTTGGGGAACCAGCCCGCGGCGAGCCCGAGCGGGATGCCGAGGACGATCGCCACGAGGAAGCCGCTGAGGAACTCCGTGAGGCTGATGAAGAAGTCCGACCAGAAGCCGGGGTCCTGGACCTCACGGGCGCCCGCCGCCGCGATCATCGTGGGGCTCGCGAAGAACTGGACGTTGATCGACCCGGAGCGCGCCAGCGCCTCCCAGAGGATGAGGAAGCCGACGACGCCGATCGCGCCGAGGACGAACCGCTCGCTCTTCAGGAGCGCCTTCCAGCGCGGCTCCCGGGGGAGCCGGTCCGGAAGGCTGCTCGGCGCCGGGGCCGGCGTCGAAGCTCCGCTCACTCGTCGAACGGGGTGTCGGGGTGGCGCTCGATCTGGTGGAGGCCGAGCTGCTTGATCGTGAAGGTGTCCTGGATCGCGAGGTAGCGCGCCGTCTCGGTGTCCGAGTCGTTGAAGTGCTGGTGCCACGCCCAGAGCGGGATCCCGATCATGTCGCCCTCTTCCCAGTCCACCCGCTCCTCGGGCTCGCCGTCGAAGTGCATGATCGTGTGGCCCTTCCCCTTGACGATGTAGAGGACGGCCTCGGTCGTATGGCGGTGCTTCACGGACGCCTTGCCCGCGGGGAGCTCGGAGAGATGCGGCTGGAGGCGGATCGCGCCGGAGAGTCGGTAGAAGCGGGCCTTCGTGCCGCGGTACTCGCGGGCAACGAGCTCGGTCGTCTTGAGGTCCTTGACGATCGTGGCCTCGACCGGCGGGTGCTTCTTGTTCCAGGTCTCCCGCTGGGTCATCTCGGTGATCGCCGTCCCCGAGAGCGGCTGGTCGTGGCTGGTCGCGAGCGACTTCTCCTGGGACACGGTCGGCGGATCTCCTTGTGGTGCGGGTCGGACGGGCTCCGGGCCCCCATCCGGAAGGGTTCGAGTGTGCGGCGAGAATGTAGACAATGTCAAACCGGGCGTGTACATTCCGCCGACACGGGCCGAATCCACGGCCCGCGATGGTTCATACCCCAGGGAGGATGGAATGACGAGGAACGGACGGGCGCGCCTGCTGGCGGCCGCGGTCACCGCCAGCGTCGCGCTCGCTGCGCTCGCACCGGTCGGCGCGCAGGCGCAGGACGCGTCGGCGGCCCCGATGCCGGAGCTTCCGGCCCCGGAGAAGACGACCCTCAACATCGGGCTCAGCGTCACCGAGACGAGCCAGTACGCGGCCAAGCTCGCGGAGCAGGCCGGGATCTGGGAGAAGTACGGCATCACCCCCGTGATCACCGTCTTCGAGGGCGACGGCAAGACGCTCCAGGCGCTCCAGGCCGGCCAGCTGGACATCGGGTTCATCGGCGTCTCGGCGGCGATCAACTCGCAGGTCACGGACGCCCCGGTCGTCATCCTCTCGACGAACGCGACGAAGATCTCGGACAACATCATGGGCGTGCCGGACGTGAAGACGGCGGACGACCTGCGCGGCCGGTGCATCGCGGTCTCCACCTTCGGCGGCACCTCGCACGGCGCGGTCATCCTCGGCCTCCAGGCCCTCGGCCTCACCCCGATGGACGTCGTCATCACCGAGATCGGTGGCCAGAGCGCCCGGATCGCCGCCCTCGAGGGTGGCTCCTGCCAGGCCGCCCCGGTGGACGTCGCCCTCGAGCAGGAGCTCACCGAGAAGGGCTTCAACGTCCTCACGAACCTCAAGGAGTCGGGGCTCAGCTGGGGCCGCTCGGGCCTGGGCGTGACCAAGGAGTGGCTCGCCGCGAACCCGAACACCGCGCTCACGGCGCTCGCCGCCGTGCTCGAGGCGCAGAACATGATGTGGGTGGACCCGGAGACGGCCGCCGGCTTCTACAACGAGTTCACGGAGCTGAACGATCCGGAGCTCGCGGCGAAGCTCGTCGCGGACTTCCAGGACGTCGGCAACCGCACGATGATGTGGACCGAGGACGCGTTCGAGAACCCGAAGGCCGTCCTCTCGACGGTCAACCCGGACATCCTCGGCGTGGACGTCGCCACGGCCTACGACCGGTCCTGGCTCGAGCAGCTCGCGGCGCTCGGCGTCTACGACGCGCTCGGCGTCCCGATGGAGTGACGCGCACCCGCGCGACACGCTAGAGGGCCCGCTCGCCGTCCGGTCTCCCGGCCGGCGAGCGACACCCGATCGGAGAGACGGCCGCCCGCAAGGGCGGCCGTTCCCCTTTCCTGCATACAATCCCCCGGGGTTTGGGTACAATCCCCGGGTCGGTTCCACAGCCCGAGGGAGGGGTCATGCCCATCGAGGAGGTCCGCTTCTACAGCGGCGGGTCCCGGGTCGCCGGGACGCTGAAGCTGCCGGAGCACGGCACGGGCCCGTGGCCCGCCGTCGTGCAGGGGCCCGGCTGGCTCGGCCTCCGCGGGGCGAAGCTCTATCACCCCTACCACGAGGCGATGCTCGCGGCCGGGATCGCGGTCCTCGTCTTCGACTACCGCGGCTTCGGGGATTCCGAGGGCGACGCGAGCTACCTCGACCCGATGAGCCAGGTCGCGGACTGGTCCGCGGCCCTCACCTACCTCGAGACGCGCCCCGAGATCGACCCGCGCCGGATCGGCGCCTTCGGGTCCGGCGGCACGGGCGGCGGGAACGCGATCTACGCGGCCGGCCTGGACGAGCGCTTCCGCGCCGTCATCTCCCAGGTCCCGGTCGCGGACGGACGCGACTGGCTCCACCGGATGCGCCGCGAGCACGAGTGGCTGGAGTTCCTCGCGGAGATCGAGGCGGACCGCCGGGCGCGGGTGACCACCGGCGAGGCGAAGCTCGTCCCGCCGCGCGAGGGGATCATGGTCCCCACGCCGGAGCGGAAGACGACGACCGTGAAGAGCGACGTGGACGATCGGGTCCCCAAGCTCGTCCAGCTCGCGAGCGCGGAGGCGATCTTCCGCTACCGCCCGATCGACGTCATCGACCGGATCGCCCCGCGCGCGGTGATGATCATCGCGGTCGAGAAGGACGCCACGACCCCCGAGGACCACAGCTACGCGATGTACGACCGCGCGGGCGCGCCCAAGCGGCTCGTGATCCAGACGGGGACGACCCACTACGCCGCCTACGCGCAGTACCAGTCGATCGTCAACCCGCGGATCGTGGAGTGGCTCACCCGCTACCTCGTGAACGGCGAGGTGATCGTCCACGAGGACGCGGCGGATACCGGGATCACCTATCTCACCCGGAGCACGGAGGGGGCGGCATGACCGCGCACGACCTGGTCATCACCGGCGGCACGATCGTCACCGACCGCGACCGCCGCCGGGCGGACCTCGGGATCGCCGGGGGACGGATCGTCACGATCGCGGAACCGGGCAGCGGCCTCACCGGCGCACGCACGATCGACGCCACCGGGAAGCACATCCTCCCCGGCGCGATCGACGTCCACTCCCACCACCGGGAGCCGGGCTTCACCCACAAGGAGGACATCGTCACCGCCACATCCGCGTGCGCGGCGGGTGGCGTCACGACCTCCTTCGCGATGCCCAACGTGGAGCCGCCGCCGAACTCGGCGGAGCGGCTCGCGGCGATGATCGAGCTCTACGAGAAGAAGGCGATCATCGACTGGAACATCAACCCCGCCGGGACGGTGCCGGAGAACATCCCGGCCCTCGCGGAGATGGGGGTCGCCGCCTTCAAGGTCTTCATGGTCGTGGATACCGGCCGCTCGTACCCCCACATGCCGGGGATCGGCGTCCACCACCACGGGAAGCTCCTCGAGATCTTCGAGACGATCGCCCCCACCGGCGTCCCGCTCATGGTCCATCCCCACGACCAGGAGATGATGGATCACATCGAGAAGCGCTGGTGGGACCGCGGCGAGCGCGACTTCCGCGCCTACGCCAAGGCGTACGCCGCGTATGACGGGATCATCTGGGATACGGCCGCCGCGCTCCTCCTCCGCCTCCAGAAGGCGACCGGAACGCAGCTCCACCTTCTCCACACCCAGACGCAGGGCGTCGTGGAGCTGATCCGCGCCGCCAAGGCGCGGGGCGCGAACGTGTCGGCGGAGATGAACCCCTGGGCGGTCCTCCTCGGCAACGACTGGGCGAACATCGAGCGGCTCGGCTCGTACGCGCTCTCCTACTGGGTGCCGGAGGAGAACACCGAGCCCCTCTGGGAGGCGCTCCGGGACGGCACGATCGATGTCATCTCCACCGATCACGGCCCGCACACGCGCGAGGAGAAGGAGCCCGGCTGGACGGACGGCTGGAAGGCCCACACGGGGACCCCGTCGGCCCAGTTCTACGTCCCGATGTTCCTCGACGCGGCCCACCAGGGCCGGATCTCGCTCGAGCGGGTCGTGGGCGCCTGCGCCACCGAGCCCGCCCGGATCTTCGGCCTCACCGGCAAGGGCCGGATCGAGGTCGGGCTGGACGCGGACCTCGCGATCGCGGACCTCGCGAAGGAATGGACGATCACGGACGAGGTCGTCCTCTCGAAGATCGGCTGGACCCCGTACGCGGGCCGGACGATCACCGGCGCCGTGGAGACGACCCTCGTCCGCGGCGCCGTCGTCTACGAGAACGGCACCGTCACCGGCGCGCAGGGCTGGGGCCGCCAGGCCCGTCCCACCCGCTGACCCACCCCCTCCCCTCCCCGCTCACCCCTCACGAAAGGACGACACAGATGGCGACACGCTTCGGGCTCCTCCTCCCCCACTTCGGCGTGGAGGCGGACCAGGACCTCCTCATCCAGGGCGTCCAGCTGGCCGACCGGCTGGGCTTCGACTCGATCTGGGTCCGCGACCACCTCGTCTTCCATCCCCACGGGATGGAGGGGACGGACCGCACCTTCATCGAGCCCTTCATCACGCTCACCTACCTCGCGGGCGTGACGGAGCGGATCGGCCTCGGCGCGGCCACGATCATCCCCTTCCGCCACCCGATCAACATGGCCTACAGCGTCGCGTCCATGTCCTGGATGACGCGCCGGAAGTTCGACCTCGGCATCGGCGCCGGCAACTTCCAGCACGAGTTCGACGTGATCAACCAGAGCGACGTCGACCGGCCGGCGATGATGAAGGAGCAGACCCTCATCGCCCGCGAGCTGTGGACCGGGAAGTCGGTCAAGTGGGAGAGCGATCTCTACAAGTTCGACGACGTGGACCTGAAGCCGCAGCCGCTCTTCCCGGTCCCGGTCTGGTGGGGCGGCGCGACCCCCGCCTCGGCGCGCCTCGCCGTCGACTTCTGCGAGGGCTGGCTCCCCGGCCGGATCACCTTCCCCACCTACGAGGTCCGGGTGAAGAAGATCGCCGAGATGTGCGCCGAGCAGGGCAAGCCGCGCGTCATGGCGGGCGCCGTCCCGGTCACGAGCATCGACGACAGCTTCGCCGCTGCGACCGCCCGGATGAACGTCCCCGGCCTCATCAACAACGCGAACAAGCAGAAGTTCTGGCTCAAGCCCGAGGGCGGCGAGTTCACGAAGATCGAGGAGCTCGACGGCTCGATCCTCGCCGGCAGCCCGGACGACATCGTGCGTGGCGTCCAGCGCTACCAGGAGATCGGCTGCGACCTCCTGATCTTCGACTTCCGGATGCGCTTCCCCGACTGGCTCCAGCAGATCCAGACCCTCGCGGACGAGGT
>Ga0075471_10000965_pt1 | contig 18271 bp, 14 predicted proteins | sample DEB19_08_DNA_2_FD_74787 | JGI IMG/M metagenome (GOLD analysis project Ga0075471, IMG submission 74787) | Aqueous microbial communities from the Delaware River and Bay under freshwater to marine salinity gradient to study organic matter... | ecosystem: Environmental > Aquatic > Marine > Coastal ... | reverse complement strand
GCGCCGGCCAGCACGCGGAAGAACGCCGTGTCGGCGGCAATCGCGGCGGCCGCGGCAGCCACGGTCGCGAGCGCGGCGACCACGAAACAACTCATCAAATAACTCGCCCCGCCGCGCAGCAGCCGCCACGCCGGCAGGCGGGCAAACCCGCTCACCCAGCGGCCGGCCACGAACGCGAAGAACGTGATCGCTCCGGTGGCGAACAACAGCCCGACGGGCTGGGCGATGCCCGGCTGCGCCGCGGCATCGGCGGCCCACTGTGCGGCAAACCGCCACATGAGCAGGCTGCCCGCCATCACGAGAAAGCCGCCCACGAGCAGGCTCACCGCCGGCAGGCCCCACGTGACGATCGTCGTCAGCCGCTGCCTGGCGCGCTGCAATTCGTCGGAGAGTTCGCCGAAGATCTTCGCCGAGGCGGTGTCGCCGGTGGCGAGCTTGTCGGCTGCGAGGCTCTCCCGCCGCTCGAGGGCCCGCTGCCCGTAGAAAACGACGAGCACGATCCAGATCGGCGCGCCGCCGAGCATGTGCCAGGTGGCGGCGGAGAGCGCGGGCTGGCCACTCCACGCGGCGGCGGCCGCGGTGGCGGCGGCCAGCAGGAGCTGCACGACGAGCCCGGCGATGGCCGCCGAACGGCCCCGGCGAAACGTCTCCTGGTCGTCTTGCTCCCGCGCCACGTATCCACTCCGCATGCTCGCGTCTCGGCCCGCCACCCGGCCTGGCTCACCTGCCTGACAATCCAGTGTACCCTCGCCAAAATCGTGAAACCCGGCTCCCGGGCCGCTGCCGGCGACGCCCCCGGCAGGCAGGTGGTGCAGAGCGGGCTGCGGCGGGTAGGGTGATCCTCCGGGGCCGATCGGCCCCTGCCCCGCCGGAACCTCCATGACCGTCTTCACGATCGCCCGCAACGCCTTCCTCGAGTCGATTCGCCAGCCTGTGTTCGCCGTGCTCCTCGTGGGCGGCATGCTGGCGCTGGTGCTCAATGTCAGCCTCGCCGCCTTCACGCTCGAAGACGACAACAAGATCCTCATCGACCTCGGGCTCAGCACGCTGTTCGTGTGCGGGCTGCTCATGGCGGCATTCACCGCGACGAGCGTGCTCTCACGCGAGATCGACAACCGCACCGTCGTCACCGTGGTGAGCAAGCCCGTGCCCCGGCCGGCCGTGGTGGTGGGGAAGTATCTCGGTGTGGCGGCGGCGCTGGCGGCAGGATTCTGGTCGCTCGCGGCGGTGTTCCTCCTCACCGTGCGGCACCGGGTGCCCGACGGCGGCGCGACCGATGCGTCCTTCGACGGGCCGGTGCTCACATTCGGCCTGATCGGCACGCTGGCGGCCACGCTCGTGGCGGCCTCGGCCAACTACCTGCGCGGGCGCCCCTTCGCGAGCGTGTTCGTGGCGGCGCAGGCGATTGCCACCAGCGCGGCGGTCGTCGCCGCCTGGAGCCTCGACAAGGGCTGGCGGCCGCAGAGCCCGCTCGTGGAATGGAATCCGCAGGTGATGTTCGCCGTGGGGCTCGTCTTCGAGGCGGTGCTCGTGCTGGCGGCGGTGGCGATCGCCGCCTCCACACGGCTCGGCCAGACGATGACGCTCCTGATCTGCGTGGCGGTGTTCCTCGGCGGCCTGGTGAGCGAGTATTTCCTGGGCACGATCGTGGCCGGCGACGGGGCCGCGGGATGGCCGCGGTGGCTCGCGTGGCCGGCCTATGCGGCGGTTCCCAACCTGCAGTTTTTCTGGTCGGCCGACGCCCTCACCCAGGGGCAGCCGCTCGGCGCCGCCCACGTCGGCCGGGTGAGCCTCTACGCGGCGGCCATGATCGCGGCGCTCGTCAGCCTGGCAGTGCTGCTGTTTCAGGAGCGGGACGTGGGCTGAGATTCGCCTCGGCCCGCTCCACATCTTCGCCGCAGCGGATCAGGCGGGCCGAGTTGAAGATCACCACCAGTCCGCTGGCGACATGGAGGAGCGCGGCGGCCACGGGCGGCAGGTAGCCGGCCCCGGCCAGAGCCAGCGACACCACGATGAAGGCCGCCCCGACCGCGAGGTTTTGGCGGATCACGGCAATCGTGCGCCGCGAGAGATCGATGAGAAAGGGCACCCGGTCGAGGTTGCTGTTGAGCAGCGCGATGCTCGCCGAGTGGATGGCCACGTCGCTGCCGGCGGCGCCCATCGCGATCGAGATGTCGCCCGCGGCGAGCGCCGGGGCGTCGTTGACGCCGTCGCCGATCACCGCCACCGTGTGGCCGCGGCCCTTGAGCGCCTCGACCATCTCGAGCTTCTCGTGGGGCAAGACCTCGGCCTTGAACTCCTCGAAGTGCATCTGGGCCGCCACGCGGCGGGCCACGCTCGCCCGGTCGCCGGTGAGGATCACGAGCCGGCGGATGCCCATGCCGCGGAGCCGATCCACCGCCTCGGCGGCGCCCGGCCGGGCGTTGTCCTCGAGCCCGATCCAGCCGAAGAGCCGCCCGTCGCGGGCCACATAGAGCACGCTCAGGCCATCCGCCTCGGGGCTCGCCTGGACGGCCTCGATCGCCGCGCGGTCGGCCGGCTCGAGGCCGGTCTCGGGCGCGGTAAGCCACGACGCCCGGCCCACCCGCACCTCGGCCCCGTCGATCACGGCGGCCAGACCACGGCCGGCGAGTTCCTCGAAGGCGGTCGGCCGCTCGAGCGGCACCCGCGCCCGCCGGGCCATCTCCGTGACCGCCCGCGACACCGGATGGCGGCTGTCTTGCGTGGCCGAAGCAGCCAGTTTCAGCAGGTCGGCCCCGTCGGCGCCGGCGGCCGGAGCGAGCCGCGTCACCGAGAGCACGCCGCTCGTGAGCGTGCCCGTCTTGTCGAACACGATCGCCGTGAGGTTGCGGGCCGCCTCCAGCGTGGCCACGCTCTTCACGAGCACACCCAGGCGGGCTGCAGCCGAGAGCGCGGCCACCATCGCCGTCGGGGTGGCCAGGATCAGCGCGCTCGGGCAGGCGACCACGAGCATCGCGATTGCCCGGCTGAAGGCGGCGTCGGGGTCGCTGCGAAGGGCGAAAAACAGCACCACGCCCACCAGCATCAGCACCGTGGGCGTATACCAGGCGGCGTAGCGGTCGATGAGCCGCAGGATCGGCGGCCGGGTGCGCTCGGCCTCCAGGATCAGTTCCTGCACGCGGCCGAGGAGCGTGTCGGCGCCGGCCTTCGTCACCTCGACGTCGAGCACGCCCGTGAGGTTGATCGTGCCGCCGAACACCTCGTCGCCCGGGGCCTTGTCGGCCGGCAGCGATTCGCCCGTGATGCTCGCCTGGTTTACCGTGCTGTCGCCCGTGCGCACGAGGCCGTCGGCGGGGATCGTGTCGCCGGGCCGCACGCGCACGAGGTCGCGCGGCCGCAGGGCGCGGGCCTCGACACCCTCCTCCGTGCCATCGGCTGCGTTCACTCGCTGGGCGCGCGTCGGCGCGAGCTTCACGAGCGACTCGATGCTCGCCGTGGCCCCAAGCGCGGTCCGCCGCTCGAGCAATCCCGAGAGCGTCATGAAGAGCGCGATCGCCGCGCTCTCCTGGTAGCGGCCGGTCGCTGCGGCCCCGGCCACGGCGAGGGCCACGAGCGCGTGCATGCCGGCCACGCCCCGGGCCAGGTCGCGGAGCGCCCGCCAGATGAGCGGCGCACCCAGGAGCGCCGCGGCCGCCGCGGCGGGCAGCGCCGGATACAGCGGCTTCGACCACAGCCAGCCGGCAGCGAGCGAGCAGACGAGGATCGCGGCAGCCGCGAGCACCAGCACGAACTCCAGACCGAGTTGACGGTCGGCCTCGCGCGAGCCGCGCTCCGCCACCTCCACCGCGTCGATGCTGCCAGGAACTGCGAGCGTCGCCATGCCCTCCGACTATAATTCGCCCCGGCGGGGCCTGAAAAAAAGCGGCCGCCCCGAGGGGCGGCCGCTTGGATTGAACCGGCGAACCGAAGTTCGCGACCGGCCGTCACTGCGGGTTTCGCAGCCGCTTCAGCCAGATGAAGTCCGAGGCTTCCTGATACATGGGCCCATCGAGCGCATAGCTCGTGAGGTTGTTTCCGATGAAACCGTCACCGGCGGACGTGCTCCCTTCGGACACCGTGTCGGTGATCTTCTCCACGTGGAGATCGGCGAACAGCACCGGGGCGAAACCGCCGGCACCGTCGGCCGTCTTCGGCTGGTGGAGTGGATAGATCCCCGACAGATCGTGCACGAACTCACCGGCCGAGCCGCCCAATGCCGTGTCCGTGAAGGGCACCACCATGCCGTCGGTGAAGCTGGCCGTCATGCGATCGTTGGCCTTCGCGATGCTGGCACCGGTGAAGCTCTTGATCGCAGCAGCTGCGGTGGCGTCGATCAGACCGGCGGCCCCGGCAATCGCCCGCGCGGGTGCCATGAGCGCGATCCGGGCGGCGGTCGTGCGGGCCTGGCTCACGATGTTTTGCGAGAGCGGACCATCGCCGTCGTCGAGACCTTTACCACCGGCCGCATACCCACCGGCGTCGGTCGGATCACCGCGGCTGAAGTGCCACGTCGTCGCGAAATTCGTGTTGTAGCCCTCGTCCCAGAGATCCTTTGCCTGCGGAGCACCACCGAAGTGCGTGGCACCGACCACGGCGGCAGCTGTGTCACTGGCCTCCCAACGACCGGCCGGAATCCCCTCCGCCGCCAGGTTGCCCTGGTTCGACGTGATGGCGCCCGTGTAGTCACCGACCGTCTCGCTCACCTTGTTGCGGTGGGCCGGATCGAGGGCCTTGCCCGGATTGGCCACCTTGATACCGATCAGATCACCCACCCAGCCGTTGCGGCGAATGTCGCCGTCCCGGAAGTGGTCGAACGCACCTGACGTGTAATTTCCGTCGTGAGTCGAGGCATAGACCTCGAAGCCGCGGCCGAACGTCGAGAGGTTGTTGGCACTCGCCGAGGCGTTGGCCGAAGAACGAGCGGAGGAGAGCGCCGGCAGCAACAACGCCACCAGCGTTCCGATGATCGCGATCACGACGAGCAGTTCGACGAGCGTAAAGCCCCGCCGTGCTTTGGAATTCGAAACCATGATGAGAAAACTCCTTGTGTAAGCCGCCTGACTCGTGATGAGTGACCGACTTCGGGTCAATGACGGCGAGTGGACGCCCCTGAGAAATTTACAAGTCTTGCCCCAATGGCTCAAGCGGTGGGACAATATCGGCCGGATTCGTGTACGGATCAGCGCGGCTTGCGGTTCGCCCGGTTTGAAACGACCGCCGGAATGAAGGCACGCTGCGGCGGAAACAGGTGCTCGGAGGCGATATGCGTCTTGCCCGTGTGGCGGCCCGTTGTGCGGCCCTCGTGCTGGCCGGCCTGGGAGTGGGCTACCCGGGAGAATGCCGGGCGGTGATTGTCGGAACGCCCCTGGAGCAGGCCGCCGCCCTGCGGGCCGAGGGTCGATTCGACGAGGCACTCGACACCTTGCGAACCGAGAGCCGGGCGATCAAGGCGGCAGGGGGCGAAGACGCTCCCGGCCTGCTTTCCATCAACGACCTCGCTGCCGAAATCCTCATCGACAAGGGGGATCTGACAACCGCGGCGGCGTTGCTCGAGAAGACGATCCTCGCTCGCGAGCAACTGGTCGCCGCCGGTGGTGCCGAGCACGCCGCCGCCCTCGGCGCATCGTTTCTCACGCGGGCGCGGCTCGAGACCACGGCCAAGCGGTTGCCGGCGGCGCTCGCGGCGGCGCGGCGGGCCCTGCTGATCCTCGACAGCGCATCGCCACGCGACGACGCCGCCCTCGCGCGCGCCCAAGCCTCCTTGCAGGGGGCGACGGATGTGCTCACCGAGATGGTGGGGACGGGCTCCGACGCAAGCCTCGAGGCCCGCGACGACGTCGCCGCGGTATTCACCTCGCTGGGCATGATCCCCGAGGCGATCGAGCAGCGGCAAAAAATCCTGGCCGGGCTGATGCAGCAGCGGCAGGTCGATGCGACCGCCGTCCTCCAGGCGACTGACCGGCTCGGCCGGCTGATGATGATCAACGGGCGCGCCGTCGAGGCGATACCGATCGTCGAAACGACGCTCCAGGTTTTGGGCGCGGCGACCACGCCGCAGTCCATGGCCGCGCACCGCTTGCTCGGAGAGTTGTATCTGGCCGCCGACAAACTGGCCCTGGCCGAAGCTTCGTTTGCACACGTTCTCGAAGCCATGCAGAAAGACGCCAAGCCCTCCCCCTTCGTGCTCGCTTCCGACAGGCTGCGCGGCCTGATCGTCGCCGTCCGCCAGGGAACCGTGGCTCGCCTCCCCGACTGGTTCGACGCCGCGCAGAAACTCCTGACACGACCGGGCTCGGCGGACGTGCCTGTGGCCCTGCCCGGGATCGTGCTCGCGGCCACGATCAAACAGGGGCTGGGCGACTCGGCCGGTGCGGCAGAGCTGCTGGGCCGGGGCCTGACGCTCGCGAGCTCCATGAAGCCTCCCGATGCGGGCTTGATCGCCGAGCTTTCGGGCCGGCTGGCGGCGGCACAGGTCGCCGCGGGAAACGCGGCCGGCGCCCGCAAGACCGCGGAGCCGGCCCTGCCGGTGGCGGAAGGCGCCGTGGGCCCAGGGAGCGCGCAAGCCGGCTTTCTCAGGATGGCGCTGGCCGACGCGCTGGCGCGAAGCGACGCCCCCAGCGAGGCGGTTGCCCTCGCGACCAAGGCCTGCGGCCGCGGCCTGCCCCGACCAGACGACACGTGGGAGGCGATGGCGACCGGAATCTGCGACCGGCTGGCCGCCGCGGGCGGCACGAGCGACCTGCGCGAGCAGTATCTCTCCGCTCGGGCCCGGCAGTTCGGTGCGAATCATGCGCATGTCGTCTCGGCCTGCGGCCTGTTTGGCGCTGCCAGACTCGCCGCCGGCGACTGGCCTGCCGCCGTCGATTTCTTCCAGCGGGCCTTGGATCTCGATACGACCGCCGAGAGCCCCGAGACGGCGGCGAACCTGGTGCTCCTGGCTCGTGCCTGCCAAGCGGCAGGCGAGCCGACCCGGGCGCTGGAGTCGGCCCAGCGGGGGCTCGCGGCCTGGGAGAAAGTGGCCGGAGCCGACCACCCCGGCACGCTCGACGCCGTCGATGCGCTCGTGAGCGCGAAACTGCAGGCCGGCGATGCGGAGGGGGTCACGGAACTCCTCGAGAGGTTGTGCGCCACCGATGCGATCGACGACCCCTCCCGGCGCGCCGCCCACCTCGTCAGGCTGGCCGATCTCACGGTCGCTCAGGACAAGAGCCGAGCCCAGGATCTGCTCCGCAAGGCGATGCAGCTGCCATGCTGGCAGGATGGATTCGCTCGCAACGCCGCCGCCAGCCAAAGGCTCGCATTCACCGCCGCACTCGCGGCCCATGCCTCGACTGCGGCTGGGGATTCGACCACGGCGACACAGATGCTGCAGCGGGCCCGACGGCTCGTGATCGAGGCGGAGGATTCGACAGCGCTGCTCGAACGGATTGAACGCGTCGCAGCCCGCGGCGGCCGTCCCTGACGGTGGCAGGACGTCGTCAGGGCGCCACGAGGTCGCTCGAAACCGCGGCCCCATCCAGCGTTCGCCGCACTCGTCGGGCGGCCGTATCGGCGGCTTCGGCCCCGGGGATTCTCGCCCCCGCCTGGGCGAGATCCTCGGCCACCAGCGCCTGCAGGGCGAGCAGCCGCGGCCGCAGCGGGTGTGCCTCCGGCACGGGCAGCTCCTCCGCGCGGGCGAGAAGCGCCGCTGCTGCCACGATCGTCTGCCGCCCCTGCGCCGGATTTCGCTTCTCGATGTCGCGACGGGCCTCGATGAGCATGGCATCGGCGCCGAGGACGAGCGGCCGAAACAGGTCCGGATGGGATTTCGGCTGCGGGAGTTTGCGCAGCGCCGCGATCTGCTCGAAATAGTCCGTCGCCTGCGCGAAGCGCTGGCTGCTGCCCGACGAATCACCGGCCGCCAACAGAACCTCCCCTTCGCGGATCCGCAGTTCCGCTCGCATCAGCAGGATCTCGATGGATTGGTCCGGCTTGAGAGTCGCCGCACCGCCGGGCGCCGCCGCGGCGATCGCCTCGTCGAGCGCGGCGGCGGCGTCTGCGAGTTGCCGCCGCGACTCGGCCAGCCGTTCGCCCGCCGTGGGGCCTGCCGCCGCCTCCGGCGCGGTGTTCGCGGAGGACCGCGGGTCGCCGCAGGGCAGCCGGCTCAGCTCCAACGACCGGATCCCGGCGACGAGCGAGAGCGGAAAGCGGCCGACAAGCGCCCGGCTGCGAGGCGAGGCGAGCACGGCAGGGGCTGCCTTGTCGAGACGCTCCTCGAGGGACTTCCGGGCATCACCGGCGGTCTTCGCGAGCGCGTCGAGATCATCGAGCCAGTCTGCCACCTGCTTGCGGAACGCCTCTTCCTCTTCCGGCGATCGTGCCGCCGCGGTGGCCGGCTGCAGATTCGCCAGCCGCAGCCGCTCGAGAATCACGAGCATCTGCAGATCGAGAAGCTCCACAAGGTCGACGTCGAGCGGCACGAGCATGTTCGCGACCCTGGCATTCGCACCGCGGGCCTCTGCCGTCAGCAGCCTTTTGAACTCGGAGTCGCGCGGGATGCGGCGGGCCTGCTCGAAGGTCGCGGCCGCGGCATCGAGCCGGCCGAGGCGAAACTCGGCGAACCCCCGGCGCACGAGGGCCCGAAAAAAGTCGATCGACTGGGCGACGAAATCCGGGTCGCGCCGCTTGGGCTTCAAGGCCGTCGCGATCCCATCGGCGGCCGTCGCGGCCCGCTCGTAGTCTCCGGCCCGGAGCAGGCTCTCGAGGCCGGCCCAGTCGGGCTTTTGTGCGGTCGTCGCGACCGGCTCGACTGCGTGGCACACGAGGCAGGCGAGCATGATGCAGGCGCCCGCCAGCGCGGCGTGCGGACGAAAACGCAGCGGCAGGATCATGCGAGGAGTCCTCGGTGGGGGTTCGTTCCGGTGGCCAGTCTTCAGAAGTCGTCGTCTGGTCGCTTTTCGGCAGGCTCTGTCTCGGGGGCTTTCTCGTCCGGCGCGGGCTTGCCGTCCTTGGGCTTGGCAGGCGGCTGCGCCTGTTTTGCGGGCTTCTGCTCCTTGGGCTTGGGCGGCTGCGTGGCCGCGGGCTTGGGCGCCGGCGGCTCCTTCTTCGCAGCGGGCTTTACGTCGGGCCGCGGCCTATCGTCGGAGATCAGTTCCGCATCCCAGCGGCCGACCACGTATTTGTCGATCAGGCCGATCCGCCGGATCCCGTCCCCATCCACGTCTTTGTAGTAGAGGTCTTTGGAAAAGGTGCCGTTGCCGTCGACGTCGCGGAAGCGATCCGCCTCGGAGTAATCGCCGTTGTCGTCGGTGTCGAACCGTGGCTCGCTCGTGAGCCGCGCCGTGAGATCGGTCGTGCGCGAGGGCGGCTCGCCCCACAGCGGCAGCGAACGCCCCTCGTGGCGTTCCGTGGCGAATTGACCTCCCGCGCGGAGCACCGTCTTGCCGACATCGAGCAGCATCCGGTCGCCGCTCGGCTTCATCCCGGCCAGGAAGGGCACCATCGAGATCGTCACCAGCGCACCACCCACGAACAGCGCCCCCCCGAAGCCGCCGGCGATGGCTCCCGCCACGCGGTCGCCCAGCGGGTCCACGTCACCCACCTGATCTTCGTCGTCGGCCGGTTTTCCGTGCACGAGCAGGCGGATGCACGCGAACGCCCCCCAGCCGAGCAGGCAAAACGCGATCAGGATGGACCACGACACGGAAACTCCGTCGCCCAGCGCGAGGGTGACCCCCGTATGCAGGAACCCTGCCACCGCCTCGTGCGCCAGGACCGCCACCGACAGGCAGGCGAGCAGTTCGAGCGCCTCGATGCTGGCGGCCTCGAGGCCCGCGTTCCAACCCCGGAAGGCAAACCCGAGGATCGCGGCCACGACGAGCAGGTCGAACAGGGTGATCATGGCGTGCGGCCGTGGATGTCTTCAGGTCGTGACGCGGAGAATTTCATTGACGCTCGTCTCGCCCTGGATGACCTTGAGGAGGCCGTCGATCTGCAGCGTCAGCGTGCCGCTCTTGAGCGCCGCTTTCCTGAGGTCGGTGATCGAAGGGCTGGGCCGCACCAGGCTGCGGATGTCGTTGTTCATGACGAGCAGTTCGTGGATGCCCATCCGGCCGCGGTAGCCCGAGCCGCCGCACTTCTCGCAGCCTTTTTCCCGGTAGATGAAGGGGACCGCCCCCGGCTTGAGCTTGAATTTCTTGACCATGCCGTCCGGGGGGGCGCAGCGTTCCTTACAGTCGGGGCACAGGCGGCGGGCCAACCGCTGGCCGAGCACGGCCGTGACCGCCGTCTGGATGAGCGTGGGCTCGAGGCCGAGATCGAGCAGCCGCGTGATCGTGGCCACGGAGTCGTTGGCGTGCAGCGTCGAGAACACGAAGTGCCCGGTGAGGGCCGCCTGGCAGGCGATCTCGGCCGTCTCCCGATCGCGAATTTCGCCCACCAGCAGCACGTCGGGGTCCTGACGCAGCACGCTGCGCAGGATGCTCGCGAACGAAACCTCCGCTTTGGTATTGACCGCGATCTGCGTGATGTTTTCCAGCCGGTATTCGACCGGATCCTCGATCGTCGTGATGTTGTGCTGGTGGGCGTCGATCTCGCTGAGCGAGGCGTAGACCGTGGTGGTCTTGCCGGAGCCGGTCGGGCCGACGACGAGGAACATGCCGTAGGGCTTGTGGATGATCTCCCGTAACTGCTTGAGAATCGGGGGCCGGAGGCCGATCGCCCCGAGCCCCCCGGCCATCACGCCGCCCGACGAACGCAACAGCCGCATCACGAGTTTCTCGCCGTAGCTCGTCGGCGTGGAGGCGACGCGGATCTCGAAGCGGTCGGCTCCGCATTGCACGGCGAAGGTGCCGTCCTGCGGACGACGGCGCTCCGCGATGTCCATGTCGGAAATCACCTTGATCGCCGAGATCACGCCCTTGCCCACCTCGCCCTCCACCTTGTCCATGTCGCGCAGCACGCCGTCGACGCGGGCCCGTACGAAGTAGGTCTGCTCGTGGGGTTCGAAGTGGATGTCGGTAGCCTCGACCCGGATGGCCTTGATCATCACGTCGCGGGCGTTGCACACATTCTCCGATACGGCCACGCCGGCCCTGTCGAGTTCGCCGTCCACACCCATCTCGATCGCCGTCGTGCCGTCTTTCTTGAGAAACGCGAATCCGTCCTTCGGTTTGGCTGCGACCGCCTTCACGGGCGCCGCATGTTTGGGACGCCTGACCGCCGACTGGCGCACGCGACCAACCAATTGGGACACCTGCTCGCGGATGCTGAGCCGGGCCGCCGGCTGGGAACCGGCGTTGCGCTGCAAGGCCGCCCGTACGTCGGCGACGATGTGCGCGATCCCCGCGCGGGCCAGGTAGCGGCGGGATGCAGGCACGCGCGCGTCGCGCTGCCGCGTGAACGCGACGAGTGCGACAGGCAACGCGACCCAGGCCACCGCCAGCGCCGGCAGCCCGACCGTGACGGCCCCGATGAGAAACGCGAGGCACATGCCCCGAAACAACAGATTCCAACGCCCCGCCCCCTCGATTTTGAGCTCCGCCACCGAGCGACGCACCCACGTGGTCGCTCCGGCGAGGGCGGCGACCATCAGGCACAACAGGCCGCACAAGCCGAGGCCGAGCCAGGGAAACGTGACGAAGGAAGGGACATCCACGGTTGCGTTCAGACACCCTGGGGGAAGCACAGCCGAGACGAGCCCGGTGGTTCACGACTCCATCATCAAGAATAGCCCTGCCCCGGAAGTCTTTGCAAACGATGCCGGCTCGGAACAGGCCTCACGCTCCCGCATCGATCACGGCGACGGCGAGCGGCAGCCGAATGCGAGCACCGCCATCGCGAGCCCCCAGAACGGCTCACCCGCCACGAGTCCGATGAGCGGCCAGGCGCCGAGGCCGACAGGCACGATCACGCGGCGCATCGCGGGAACCCACAGCCCCACCGCATACACGATCTCGAAGATCACGATCGCGTGCGTGACGAGGTTCATGAGGTATTCCGATTGCAGGAATACGCCCGTGAGATCGACGAGCGGCGAGTCGGCCCGCGCGGCGAGCCACCAGGCGGCCGTGCCGTTCCACCACACGTCGCCCTTGAGCTGCGCAAGGGCCGCCGCCGCGGCAATCACCCCCGCATGCACGCGCACGAGGCCGAGCGCGATCTGGGTGCGCACGCTCGACTGCGGCGCGGGGCGGCCCAGCCACGCGCCGACCGCGCGATCCACGGAGAGCGCGTCGCCGGAGCGGCCGATCGCCAGGCACCAGAGGATCACGGCCACCACGTCGTCGGCAGGGCCCACGAGCATCGGCCCGCGATGGAGGAGCGACGAAAAAGCGATCGCCCCGAGCACCGTCGTCACCGGCGTGGCGAGGCCGATCGTCGCGGCAAGGAGCACGAGGCCACCGCAGCCATACGCGAGGAGGAGGCCCGCCGTCGATCTCGTGGCGTCGAACAGCGACACGGACCAGGGCGACCGCCACGCGCCGAGGAGCGCCGGCGAGATCATGCCGTGCGGCCCGAACCAGATTTCGAGGTCCCACGCGTAACTGGCCCAGAGGGCAAGCGCGAGCAGCCCGCCGAGGATGCGCACGATCGCCAGCGGCCATGCGTCCGCAGGCGTGAACCAAAACCGCGTCCACGTCGTGCCGATCAGATCGGCGAGCGATGGGGCCGACGACGGCTGATCAACGGTCTTCACGGCGCCGGCTCCTTGACGAGCGGCGCGAGCTCCTCGCGCGGCGTCGACGTGATCAACTGCACGTCGCCGTCGACAAGCCGTACCCGGGCGGCGTAAGCCTGTTCATCACGCCCCGTGACGTCGGCCAGGCCATCGATCACGTCGCGCCAGTCGGGAGGCAGGTGGCGCATCACGCGCAGCGACACGTCGTTCGTGTACCAGGGCACGAACGCCCCCCGGCTGACGGCCGACGGCAGGAGCGCCTCGCGCTCCGGGTCGGCCTCGCTCACCGCCGTGGCCCGCGCGAGCCGGCGCCAGCGGGCCGCACGCTCGCCATGCATCGCTGGCCCGGGCAGGATCACCGCCTCGGGAGCAGCCGGATCATCGAGCCGGCGAATCTCGAACCGGTGGTCGCCGTCCTCCGCGAGGCCGTGCGTGAGCCGCGTGTCGTAGCCGAGGTCGAGCCACGGGGGCGTCATCCACGGGGAGAAGAGTTTTGATTTCAGGGTGCGCACGAGCGCCGAACTGCCGCTGCCCGAATTTCCGACAACGCAGAGCGCGAGTCCGAGAAGGTAGAGCGCGAGTGCCACCGTGAGCCCACCGCGCACGGCGTCGGAAAGCGGCGGTGGGGGCGTTTGTGCGGGCGTGGAAGCGGGCATATGCAATTTGGGGCCGACAGCCTGTTTTTCCCGCCCCCAACAGTCGCTTCGCGTTGACATTCCCGCAAGCGGCCGATACTTTCGAACCTGTTGCCCAGCGTTCGAGTCACGAATCATCGCTGGGGGATTAGCTCAATTGGGAGAGCGTCTGGCTGGCAGCCAGAAGGTCAGGGGTTCGAATCCCCTATCCTCCATTTTCAATGACTCACGCGGCTGCAGCATACGTTCCGTCAGCTTCGGCCGAGATTGCCTGGCTCGACGGAGCGGTGATCCCGAGGGGCGATCTCTCGATCCCGGTCGGCGACTCCGGTTTCGTCCTCGGGGCCACGGTCACCGAACAGCTCCGCACGTTCGCCGGGCGGCTCTTCCTGCCGGAGCGGCATGCGGCACGGTTTCGCGACTCGCTGCGGATCGCACGGATCGATCTGCCCTGGGGCATCGATCCGGTGTTCGCGGCCGCGGCGGACGTGGCCACCCACAATCACGCGCTGGGGTCGGCGGGCGGTGATCTTGGCGTCGTGATCTTCGCCACCCCCGGCGATCTGCCGGCCCAGCACGCGGGCCGCCGCTCGCAGCCGCGTGTCGCCATCCACACCTTCCCGCTCGCCTTCCCACTCTGGGCGCGGGCCTACGACGAGGGTGTCTCGCTGCGCAGCGTGCCGATCATGCAGGTTCCGGCCACCTCATGGCCGCTCGCGCTCAAGTGTCGCAGCCGGATGCACTATCACCTCGCCGATCAGGCTGCCGCCGACAGCGAGCCCGGCGCCCGGGCGATCCTCTGCCATGCCGACGGCCGGGTCAGCGAAACCTCCACGGCGAACGTCGCGATCGTACGGCGCGGGGTGATCCTCACGCCGCCTGCAACCGATTCCCTCGCCGGCATCAGCCTCGGCTACGCCCACGAACTGTCCGCTGCGCTCGGAATCGGCTGGCGGGGGCAATCGCTCACGCTCGCCGATCTCGCAGCCGCCGACGAGGTGCTGCTCACGAGCACGCCCAACTGCCTGCTGCCGGCCACCCGCCTCGATGGGCGGCCCGTCGGCGATGGCCGGCCGGGCGACGTGTACAGGCGCCTGCTCGCAGCCTGGAGCGACCGCGCGGGCCTCGACATCGCCCGGCAGGCACGTCTCGCGGCCGGCTGACGGCATCCGGCATCACGACCTCGCGCCCGCCGAAAACTGCCGTTGCCAGCCGCCGCGCGCGCCGCATAATTCCCTCCGGATGAAGGGTTGGCCGGCTCACGGCCGCTCGATCCTTCGTCCGGAGACCGGCCTCTCTTCCCACCTGCCGGTCGTCCGGAACATCCCGGGAGGCACACACGCCTCTTGCATGGTCGCCGCCGATGTGGCGGCCTTCAGGGATCGCGGTCCGATTCACCGTTCGTGGCACCCATGCGCCACGGCTCATTTCCGGAGGTTTTGATGACTCCCCTTCTGGCCCATCTGTTCGCCGTCGGCAACGGCGTGATTCCGCTTTCGAACGACTTCGCCGCCAACACCCCGCTGCAGTCGATCACGCTGTATCTGTTCTTCGCGGGCACCGTCGCCATGGGCGCCGGCGCCCTCTACTTCTTCCTGCTGCGCAACAACGTCGATCCGGTCTACCGCAGCACGATGGTGGTGGCGGGGCTCGTGTGCGCCATCGCCTGCTTCCACTACTACAAGATGACGCACGTCTACCAGGAATCGGGCGGGCAGTTCCCGACCGCGCTGCGGTACATCGACTGGCTGTTCACCACGCCGCTCTTGCTGGTGAAGTTTCCGCTTCTGCTGCGCATGGGCGAGCGGGGCACAAAGTTCTTCGCCCAGCTCGTGCTCCTCGACATCGTGATGATCGTCACGGCGTTCATCGCCGAAACATCGCCGGTCAACTCGGAACGGTGGTGGACGTTCTTTCTCGTGTCGTGCGTGTGCGAGGCGCTGATCGTGGGCGTGCTCTACATGTCGCTCGGACAGGCGATCGCCGAGGCCCCCGCGCCGCTGGCCAAGTCGCTGGAGACGATGCGGCTGTTCGTGCTCATCGGCTGGGCGATCTACCCGATCGGCTTCCTGATGGCCCGCTCGGGCTACGGTGAGCTGCGCGAGATCTTCTACAACGTCGCCGACGTGATCAATAAAGTGGGCTTCGGTCTGGTGGCCTACCACGGCATCCAGGCCATGAGCCACGGCCACTCGTCGGAGAGCAAGGCCCGCTACTAGGCGCAAAGGGCCCCCGAGCCTCCCCTTCTCAGAACGGGAGGCTCGGGGCTGCCTATGCCCTGAGAGCCGGCGTCGCTGGCCAGCGGAGCCATGGATGGCGGAGCGCAGCCAGGTCCGAGTGAGCGGAGGGCAGGATGCCCGCAGTGAACGTCCGGCGACGGGGCGTGGGCGGCCCCGAGCCGGCTTGGGCGAGTAAGCGCGAGGCCGTTGATGAGCGATGCTTCGTTTCGTGCGATTGGATTCCGGCTCGCACCGCTCGGCGTGATGCTGGCTGCGGCGGCGGCGGGCTGGCTCGCAGGGCCGGGATGGTCGCAACGACTGGCGCCGCTGCCGTGGCTCGTGTCGCTTGCCGTCGTTGGCTTGCCACATGGTGCGGCTGATCTCGCGGTCACGCGGCGGGTCGGCCGCGGCTCGGCTGCGCGTGTGTTCTCGTGGTATCTCGCCTGCATGGTGGCCGTGTTCGTGCTCTTCATGGCGGCGCCCGTGCCGCTGGTCGTGCTCTTCGCGGCGCTCTCGGTGTGGCACTTCGGGATGGGGCATGCCGATGGGCAGACTCCCCCCATCGGTCCCTCGCTGCTCGCACAGGTGCGGGCGGCCCTCGCCCGTGGCGCCCCGGTGCTCGGCGTGCCGCTCGCCATCTGGCCTGTCGAGACGGCGGCCGTCGTGATCCGGCTCGTCGACCTCGTGGGCTCGCCCAGCCAGGCCGAACGGGCCGGCGCCGTGTTCACCGCCGAAGCGATCCGGGGCGTCGGCATCGGGCTCGTGATCCTCGGTGCGCTCATGCTCGCGGTGGAGGCGTGGGCCACGCGGCGGGAGCCCGGGGCGCTGCGTCGCTCGCTCGACACGGTGGTCGAGATCGGCACGATCGGCGTGCTGGGCATGACGACCGATCCACTGTTCGCGGTCGGGCTCTCGTTTCTCGTCTGGCATGCGTGGCGGCATCTCTGGCTGCTCGCCCCGCTCGTGACGGCGGTCGAGCCGCACGACGGCCGCTCGCTCTGGCAGGCGATCGTGCGGCTGCACGGAGCCGCCCTGCCCCTGCTCGTGCCCACCTGGGCGGTGATCTTCGCAGCCTGGTGGTGGCTCACGCCGGCCCACTCGGCCCGCGATCTCGCGATCCTCTCGCTCGCGGTGTACCTCGTGGTCACGCCCTCGCACGACCTGCTGATCGACCTGCTGCGGTCGCAGGGACATACTGAGGCCGAGCCGCCGACCGCCTCCGCCACCATCCCGCCATCATGCGCCGCGCAACTCGCCTGCTCGTCCTCCTGACGCTCGCCGCGATCGCCGTGCCGCTCGTCCCGTTCCTGCTCTTCGGCACACGGCTCGACCGCGCCGTCGCGAGTTGGCTCGACCCGCGGACGGCGCCGGCCGTGCTCGCCATGCTCGAAGTCGGCGTGCTCGCGGTCGACATCCTCCTGCCCGTGCCGTCGAGCATGGTGGCGACGCTCGGCGGTGCAGAGTTGGGGCTCGCCCTCGGCACGGCGTGCGCATTCCTGGGGATGACGGCCAGCAGCCTCGCCGGCTGGTGGCTGGGCACGACGGCCGGGGCCCGGGCGCTAGCCCGGCTCGACGCTCCCGATCGAGAGACGCTCCTCCGGCGACAGCAACGGCTCGGCCCCCTGCTCGTCGTGCTCACGCGGCCACTGCCGCTGGTGGCCGAGGCCGCGGCGCTCATGGCGGGCGGCACGGGCATGCCCCTGCGGGATTTTTTGCCGGCAGCGGCGAGCGGCAACCTCGCGATCGCCCTCGTCTGGTCGGCCGCCGGGGCCTCCGGCCGCTCCGCCGATTCGCTGCCCCTGATGCTCGTGTGGTCGCTGGTGATTCCGGTCGCCCTCGCCTGGCTGGCCGTGCGCGGCCGCACGCAGCCTGCCGACTGACGGCAAAAAGGCTATGCTCTCGGCGCCATGGACGCGCTCAAGTACGTGCTCGACGTCTTCCTCCACCTCGACGAGCACCTCCATGCCGTGATCGATGCCTGGGGGCCGTGGACCTACGTACTCCTGTTCGTGATCATCCTCTGCGAGACAGGCCTCGTGGTCACGCCATTCCTTCCCGGCGACTCGCTCCTCTTCGCGGCTGGCGCCATGGCGGCGCTCTATCCCGAACACCTCGGCATCCTCACGCTCCTCGGCCTGCTCTTCGTGGCCGCCGTGCTGGGCGACACGCTCAACTACTGGATCGGCCGTTGGGTGGGCCCGCGCGCCTTCCGGATCAACACGTGGTTTCTCAAGCACGAAAACCTCGTGAAGACGCAGGCCTTCTACGAGAAGCACGGCGGCAAGACGATCGTGCTCGCCCGCTTCGTGCCGATCATCCGCACGTTTGCCCCATTCGTGGCGGGCGTGGGCCGCATGGACTATCGGCAGTTTCTCTGGTTCAACATCCTCGGCGGCTTCCTCTGGGTCGGGCTCTGCACGCTGGCCGGCTATTTCTTCGGCGCGATCCCGATCGTCAAGGAAAACTTCGAGCTGGTGGTGGTGGGCATCGTGCTGATGTCGGTCCTCCCGGTCGCCTACGAACTCTGGGCCACGCGCCGCAAGTCGCACCCGTAGGACAGGCTTCAGCCTGTCTGTGAATCAGCCTGCCAGCCTCAGTGCGCCCAAGCCGGCTTCGGGGGAGCGGCAAAAGTCTCCTCACTCAGGCCGCGGCGGCCCTCGTTCGGGAAGCGTTCGCCGACTCCCCCGAAGCCTCCCCTTTCCAGTTGAGGAGGCTTCGGGCTCCCCGTGTCCCGGGAGCCGGCGTATTTGACCAGCGCA
>Ga0075471_10000964_pt1 | contig 18272 bp, 14 predicted proteins | sample DEB19_08_DNA_2_FD_74787 | JGI IMG/M metagenome (GOLD analysis project Ga0075471, IMG submission 74787) | Aqueous microbial communities from the Delaware River and Bay under freshwater to marine salinity gradient to study organic matter... | ecosystem: Environmental > Aquatic > Marine > Coastal ... | reverse complement strand
GGGTACCACCTTCCGACCCGGGGTCAACGAGATCCCTCTCCCCTTCGCGATTCCCTCTGGGCAGACCCCCCGGTCCGGGGGTAGGGTGCGCAACCTGAACGAGGAGGATGACGATGGGAATCACCCGACGTGAATGGCTCAAGACGGCAGGAGCGGCGCTCGCCGCCGGCCTTCTCCCGAACGTCACCGCGTGCGGCGACGAGTCGAGCGGCCTGCCGCGGTACGACTGGTCGGGGCCGCTCGGCCCGGAGACCACGTTCGAGCTCGGCGTCGCGAGCGGCGACGCGCTCTCCGACGCGGTCGTGCTCTGGACCCACGTCTCGCCGGGCTTCGCCACGGGTCCGGTCGACGTGTGGCTCGAGGTGGCGGTGGATCCGGGCTTCGCCCGTCGCGTGATCGCGCGCAGCTTTCCGGTCGACGAGTCGACGGATTACGCGCTCAAGGTGGACGTCGACGGCCTCGAGGCCGGTCGCACCTACTACTACCGCTTCTTCGCGCTCGGGATCGAGTCGCCGACCGGGCGTACGCGAACGCTGCCTCGCGGCTCGGTCGAGGAGCTGCGCTTCGCGGTCGCGAGCTGCTCCAACTACGGCTACGGATACTTCCACGCCTACCGGCGGATCGCGGAGCGCGCCGACCTCGACGGCGTGATCTTCCTCGGCGACTACATCTACGAGTACGCGCAGGGCTTCTACCCGTTCGGCGACGAGATCGTGCGCGAGACCGCCCCGGCGGGGAAGTGCATCGACCTCGACGGCTACCGCGCGAGGTACCGGAGGTACCGCAGCGACCCCGACCTGCGGGAGGCGCACCGGCAGCACCCGTGGTTCGTCGTCTGGGACGACCACGAGCTGGTGAACGACGCGACCGAAGACGGCACCGACCTGCTCTCGCACAACCCCGCGACCGACGGAGACTTCTTCGAACGAGTCGCGGCCGCCAAGCAGGCCTACCACGAGTACATGCCGATCCGGGGCGGGGCCACGGACTCGATCTATCGCAGCGTCCGCTTCGGCGACCTCGCCGATCTCCGGCTTCTCGACACCCGCGCCGAGCAGCGCTCCGGCTCGATCAGCGATCTCTCGCTCGACACCCCGGAGCGGACGATGCTCGGACCCGGGCAGGAGGCCTGGCTGGACACGGAGCTCGCGGCCGGCGACGCCGCCTGGCAGATCCTCGGCCAGCAGGTCGCCGTCGCCCACTTCACCTACGACGACGTCGAACACCGGCCCGTCTTCTTCGACCAGTGGGACGGCTACCCGGCGGCGCGCCAGCGCCTCTACGACTCGTTCGAGCGCCACGGTCGCGGCAACGTGGTCGTCCTGACCGGCGACCTGCACGGGGCCTGCGTGTTCGACCTGCCGCGCGATCCCTGGTCGGGCTACGTCGCCGCGACCGGCGAGGGCTCGCTCGCGGTCGAGTTCATCACCACCTCGGTCACCTCGCCCTACCTGCCCTTGGTCCCGGTCACGACCGAGGAGGAACAGCTCGCGCGAGCGTGCCCCCACCTCGCCTGGACCAATCTCGTCGCGCACGGCTACTCGGTGGTGACGGTCACGCCCGAGTACGTGCAGAACGACTTCTACGGGGTCGAGGACATCCGCTCGCCGTCGGGCGGCGCGGAGCGTCACCTGGCCGGCTACCTCGTCGCCGCCGGCACCACGCACGCGCTCCGCGCCATGGCGCCGGCCCCGGTCGCCGCGCGACCCGCCTCGCTCGCTCCCTGACGGAACGCCGCGACTCCGTCCGGTTCCCGGGCGGAGTCAGGGCAGGTCGCGAAACTCCTCGTGGAGCTCCGGCAGGAAGCTCGCGAGGTGGTTCATCTCGGCGGCGCAGTGGTGGACCATGTCGGGGCCGAGCGTGGGCGAGATCATCTGCGCCACCATCCGCGGCAAGAGCGGCGAGACGATCCCGCGCCCGAGGTCGGTCGCCAGGAGCTGCGACGGGACGTCCGGCGGCAGCGAGTGGGCGGGCAGCGGCAGGATCGCCGGGTCGTTCAGGAAGAAACGGCTCCGCATCTCGCTGCCGTCCCCGGTCGGGCGGACCTGGTGGACGAGCCAGCCGATCGCGATCGGACGGGTCGAGAGCGAGACCCGGGCGCAGACGCAGGTGTGTCCGGGCCGGTCCTCGAAGCCGAGTCGCCCGGGATCGAGGAAGCGAATCGCGAGCCGCTGGAGGCTCCCGCCGACGTACTCGTCGACGTAGCTCACGTTCTCGAACCAGCGCTGCCGGTCGGAGAGCGTCCGGTCGGCGCTCCGGTCCTCGCCCATCGCGGTGAACTGGTGGGCGGTCGGGTGCCAGAGCTTGTAGCGCGACGACTCGCGGCCGTGCCATCCGAACCACCAGTCCCACATCGCGGCCGTCACGCGCGGCATGTGGGTCAGGACCGAGACCAGGACGACACCGTCGTCGAGGCTCGTCCAGCCCGTCTCGATGGGCTCGTAGCCCGGGCGCTCGAGCCGCTCGACCACGTCGCCGAGCCCGTAGCCGAGCTCTCGCGGAAACGGGCCCGCGACGAGCGACTCGACGACGTGCGTCTGCACGGGCAGGGTCGCGGCCCGAAAGAACCCGGCCCAGGGCATGGCACGATCCGCCTCGCGGTAGCCGAGGTAGCGCGGCTCCGATGCCCAGACCGGGGGCAGCGGCGCACGGTCGGCACGCGTCGGCCGGTACTCCACGGGAAAGGGGCTCGCCGCGACGCGGCTCAGATGCGGGAGGAGTGCCCGGCCCAGTACCGGTCGCGGAGCAGCCGCTTGTAGATCTTGCCGTTCTCCATGCGAGGCAGGGCATCGACGAAGTCGACGCTGCGCGGGGCCTTGTAGTGGGCGATGTGCTCGCGGGCGTAGGCGATGAGCTCGCCCGCGAGCTCGGGGCTCGCCTCGATCCCCGGGCGCAGCTGCACGACCGCCTTCACTTCCTCGCCCATGTCGGCGTGGGGCACGCCGATCACGGCCACGTCCTCGATCTTCGGGTGCGTGGCGAGGCAGTTCTCGACCTCCTGCGGGTAGACGTTCACGCCGCCGGAGATGATCATGTGGGACTTGCGGTCGGTGAGGTAGAGGTAGCCGTCGGCGTCGAGGTGGCCGATGTCGCCGAGCGTGAAGAGGTTGCCGCGGTAGGTCGTCGCCGTCTTGGCGTCGTCCTTGTGGTACTTGAAGCGCGCGTTCGGGTCCTCGGGCGCCTCGAAATACACGCCGCCGTCGACCATCGGTTCCGTGACCTCGCGGCCCTCCTCGTCGAGGATGTGGACCGTGCCGCCCGCCCAGTGCCGGCCGACCGAACCCTTGTGCGCCATCCACTCGTCCGAGCGGATGAGCGTCCCGCCGCCCTCGGTGCCGGCGTAGTACTCGATGATCTTCGGTCCCCACCACTCGATCATCGCCTGCTTGACCGGGATCGGGCACGGGGCGGCCGCGTGGATCGCGATCCTGAGGCTCGACAGGTCGTACTTGCGGCGCGCCTCCTCGGGCAGCCGCAGCATGCGCGAGAAGTGCGTCGGGACCCACTGGCTCGAGGTGATCTTGAAGCGGTCGATGAACGCGAGCGCCTTCTCGGCGTCGAACTTCTCCATCACGCAGACGGTCGCGCCGAGGCGCAGGTGGATCTGCGAGAACTGCAGCGGAGCCGCGTGGTAGAGCGGCCCGGGGCAGATGTAGGTGTCCTTCTCGTCGAGACCGAAGATCATCGCGAAGCCGAGCGTCCCGGGGATGACCGATCCCGTGCCGGCCGGCTGGAACTGGATCTGCGGGCGAACGCCCTTGGGACGCCCGGTCGTGCCCGACGAGTAGATCATCGTCCCGCCCTCGCGCTCGTCGGCGATGCGCGTGGCGGGGAAGGCTCCGACGACGTCTTCGTAGCGCTCGAAACCGGGGATGTCGCCGCCGACCGCCAGCCGCTTCTGCACCTTCGGCAGCTGCCCGGCGATCGCGGCCGCGGCGTCGCGGACCTTCGCGCTCGCGAACAGCACCTTCGCGTCGCAGTCGTCGACGACGTACTGCATCTCCTCCGCCGAGAGGTGCCAGTTCACCGGGGTGAAGAAGAGACCCGAGCGCATCGCGCCCCAGAAGAGCTCGAAGAAGCGCGCCTCGTTGGTCATGATCGCGGCGACCGCATCGCCCGGCCGCAGGCCGAAGGCCCACAGGGCCTGGGCCACGCGGTTCGAGCGCTCGTCGAGCTCCCGGTAGGTGAGCTTCGCTCCCGTGTCGCCGAAGATCAGGGCGATCTTGTCGGGATGGTTCTCGGCGCTGGTCCCGATGTACATGGCGCCGTCAGCTCGCCGGGCCGATCGCGATCACGAAGGCCTCGTCCGCGCCGAGCGCGATCCCGGGCCACGCCGGGTTCTCCTTCTTCTTCTCCTCGTAGAACGCGCGGTAGCCCGTTCCGAACTTGGGATCGAGACCGCCCTTGCCGAGCGCCTCGTTCACCGTGCCCACCCACTCCGCGGGCTCCTCCTCCGCGGCGAGGATCGAGATGCCGGGCTTCAACGCCATGCCGCGAAGCTCGCGAACCTTCGTCTTCCAGCCGGCGGACTCGAAGATCTGCGCGAGCGACTTCGCGAGCGCCGCCGACTCGTCCTGGCCTGCCGAGTAGAGGATCCAGGCGCTCCGGTTCTCGTCGGTCTCGGCCTTCAGAACCTCGAGCATGGCCGCCTTCTCGGAGTCGTTGGGCGTGCGCGTGCTCGTGACCACCGCCGCGGGTGCGGCGGGAGGCGCGGGCTTCGCGGCGGAAGCACCGGGCGCGCCCGGGGCCTGCGGGTCGGTACAGGCCGCCGTCGCGATCGCGGTGGCGAGCAGGGCGGCCGCGAGGGCCGGGCGGCGGGAACGGTCTCGACGGTTCGGCATGGGCCGAAGGCGTATCAACTCCGCCGGGGGCTAGCCAAGCGGTCGAGGCCTGCGGCGCCTCTGGCGTGGGCGACCCGGCGGTGCGAACCTCGGCGAGCAGAGGAGGCCCCCCATGAAGTTCGGCGTCATCCAGTTCTCGACCGACGAGGCCATGCACCCGGCCGACCTGGCGCGCGCCTGCGAGGAGCGCGGCTTCGAGTCGCTGTTCTTCCCCGAGCACACCCACATCCCGACCAGTCGTCGCAGCCCCTGGCCCGGCGGCGCCGAGCTGCCGCGGGAGTACAAGCGCACGAACGACCTCTTCGTCGCCCTCTCGATGGCCGCGGCGGCGACCCGCACGCTCAAGGTCGGAGCGGGGATCTGCCTCGTCGTCGAGCGCGACCCGATCACGCTCGCCAAGGAGGTCGCGACGCTCGACTCGCTCTCCGGCGGACGCGTGATCTTCGGCATCGGCGGAGGCTGGAACGCCGAGGAGATGGAGAACCACGGCACGAACTTCAGGCGCCGCTGGTCGATCCTCCGCGAGCGCGTCGAGGCGATGAAGGCGATCTGGACCGAGGACGAGGCCTCGTACCACGGCGAACACGTGAACTTCGACCCGATCTGGAGCTGGCCGAAGCCGGCCCAGCGGCCGCACCCGCCGATCCTGCTCGGAACCGGCAGCGCGCGGGGACGCCAGCGCGTCGTCGAGTATTGCGACGGCTGGATGCCGATCGCCGGACGCGACGACCTCGAAGGGGGGATTCGCGACCTCTGGGAGCGTGCGAAGGCCGCGGGTCGATCGCGCGAGAGCCTGTCGGTCACCGTGTTCGGTGCGCCCCCGAAGGCGCAGGCGATCGCGGGCTTCGACGCGGCGGGCGCGGAACGGGTCACGCTGTGGCTGCCCCCCGCCGGCCCGGACGTGTGCCTGCCGATCCTCGACGGCTACGTGAAGCTCCTGCGCGAGGTCGGCTGAGGCCGGGCGCGGGCCGGGCCGGAGCCGGCCCGATGTCGCGCCAGCGTGGTCGGCCCCGTCTCCGCGGCGGCCGCCGGTTCAGTTCCCGAGTTCGGCCTCCTCGATCACGGTCATCACGTCGAGGGGCTGGACGCCCCAGCCGTAGGCCGCCTTCCGCACCCGCTCGCGTTCCTGCAGTTCGCGGTCGATGAAGCGCGCCTTCGACTCCCGCACCTCGGCGTGCTCCTCGGTCGTCGCGGGCGCATAGACGACTCCCTGCGGATCCCGCCGGCAGTCGAGCACGACCGCCTGCGGGCGCATCTTCCCGTGTCCGAGCTGGACCCGGAGCGCGAGGCCCAGCGGGTGGAAGAACCTGCGGTTCACCTCCTGCAGGTAGCCCTTCTCGACGAACTCCTCGAAGCTCATCTCCTGCGCGACGTCTTCCTGCATCCGTCCTAGAAGCGGCGCCTGCCGCTCTTCGCGGCCGCATCGAGCACGAGGGTCTTCGTGATGTCCCCGGGCATGAGCGGGCGGCCCACGCCGTCGACGGTCTTGCGCCCGTCGAAGCGACCGATCGTCCGGTAGGAGCTGTCCTTGGCGACGACCTGCCCGTCGGCCTCCCGAATCAGGGTGCCGAGGGCGATGCCGGAGAAATCGCGCACCACCTCGACCTCGGTCTGCTTCTGGGGCTTCGGGGTCCAGGGCTTCAAAGGGTCCTTCATGGGCATCGTCTCCTCTCTGGTCTCGTCTCGAACACTCGAGGCCGGCGAGGTCGCGGTGGCGTCGCAAAAAAATCCGTGACGACGCTTCGACCGAGCGCAGGCCTCCGTGAACGATGCCACGGCGCGGGGCCAACCGCTGTCCGCGTCAGGCCGCGCCGGGCCGGGAACGCAGCGCAGCCACCGCCGCGACGGCCGCCACGACCGCGTAGCCGACGCCGATCACGACCGGTCGCGGATCGTCGACGTTCCACGGCAGGAAGGCGGCCCCCCCGGGGAGCGGCGAGTGGATGATCCCGAACCAGCTCGCGATCGCGGCGAGCCCGAGCGTCGCCGCGAGCGACCACCACGCGCCGTCGACCAGGAAGGCCACGGCGGAGCCGAGCAGCATCGAGGAGAACACGAAGCCCGCCGCGAGCAGCGACAGCGCGCCCCAGGTCGTCGCGGCGTCGCCGGTGAGTGCGGCGGGCGACACCTTCGCCGCGGCGAGCATCTGGCCGACCAGGATGACCGCGAGGTTCGCGAGCGAGGGCAGGAAGCTCGCGGCGACCGCGGGCGCGTGGCGGGCCGGGGCGGCGTGGAAGCACTGCGCCGCGATCTCGAGCCCGACGTAGACGAGGATCGGGACGAGCACGACCTCGGGCAGCGCGTGCACGAGCCAGGAGAGGTAGCCGAACACCCCGCCGAGCCCGACGAAGAGCCCGGTCGCGAGCGTGTAGGCGGCGCGCCCGCCCATGCGCTTGTAGGCCGGGTGCCCGATGTACGGCGTCGTCTGGATCACGCCGCCGAACAGTCCGGCGACGAGCGTGCTCACGCCCTCGGTGAGCAGGATCTCGGTCGTGTCGTAGGAGTCGCCGGCCGCGGCCGCCGACTCGGTGTTGTCGATGCCCCCGACGATGGTCGCGAAGGCGAGCGGCAGCGCGAGCGGGAGGTAGGGCACCGCGAGGCGAAGGCCTTCGACGAAGCCGAGCGTCGGGTGCGGCGGCGAGAAGCCGAGGGGCGCCCGTCCGCCCACGTCGAGCGGGGGCACCCACCCGGGACCGATCGCCGCCCAGTACGCGGCGGTCGCGACGGCCACCACCGCGAGCACGGTCGGGAAGCCGCCCGGGAGCCGCGGCACGCGCAGCAGCGCGAGCAGGACCAGGAGCAGGGAGGGAATGCCGACCAGCGGTGCCGCGAAGATCTCGAGCATGGGCATGAAGGCGATCAGTGCGAGCCCGATCCCGCCCAGCGTCCCGAGCATGGCCGCGGCCGGCACGGCGTGCCGCAGGCGGGCCGCGAGCGGCGTGACCGCGATCTTGAAGACGCCCATCGCGACCATGAGCGCCATGCCCACCTTCCACGACAGGATCGCGTCGCCGGTCTGCTTGAACACCGGGCCGAGCGCGCCGAAGGTGAGCCCGAACAGCGACACGGTGTCGATCCCGAGCGGCATGGCCGTCACGTCGGTGCGGCCCGTCCTGCGGGCCAGGCGGAAGGCGAGCGACGTGTAGACGAGGTCTCCGACCAGGACGCCGAGCGCGGTGCCCGGCAGCATCTTTCCGAGCACGACGTCGGACGGGTAGCCGAAGACGGCGATCAGCAGGGAGGCGAAGACGATCAGCTGGGCGATGTTGTCGAAGGCGAGCCCGAGGAACGCGGTGACGTCGCCGGGAGCAGCCCAATCGTAGGCACGGGTGCGGGACATGGGGGTGCTTGGACCGGCCTCGGACGGGAAGCAAGCGGCCGGATGAACGAAACGTGGGGTCCGATCGTCCGTTCGAGGACGCATGCCCGGCGACCCCGACGCTCTCGATCCCTCCCCGCACTCCCGCGCCCGCCGCTTCGGGGAAGGACTCGCTTGCGAGCGCCCTGCGACTCCGTGGTAGGACCGGCCATCCCATGCTGACACGGTTCTTCCTCGGCCTCCTCGTCCTCCTTCTCGCCGCGTGCGGCTCCGGCGGCTCGACGTCGGGCGCCACCGCCGAGTCGACGCCGACTCCCGTCGCCCGGACGCCGTCGCCCGAGGACACGCCGGTCCCGCCCACCCCGACCCCGACCCCCATCCCGGGGCTGGTCTTCGCCGACGAGTTCGACGACCCCGAGGGAACCGCGCTCGACCCCTCGAAGTGGGAGTGCCAGACCGGCGGATCCGGGTTCGGCCACGACCTGCTCGACTACAAGACGAACTGCTCGAACCCGGCGGCTCCGTTCTTCACCACCGCGAACGCGCGGACCGACGGGGAGGGGCACCTCGTGCTGTCCGCGCTGAAGGAGCCGGTCCCTTGGGACACGTGCTGGTACGGGGACTGCGAGTACACCTCGGCGCTGCTGATCACCGCCGACACCTTCCGCCATCGCTTCGGACGCTTCGAGATCCGCATGAAGACGCCGCCGGGGCGGGGCCTGTGGCCCGCGTTCTGGATGTACGGCGAGAACGAGGACGGCCTCTGGGGCGAGCTCGACCTGGTCGAGGTCATCGGCCGCTACCCGGACACGATCTTCCACGCGGCGCACGGTCCGGGGTTCACGGCCGACCGGGTGAGCGAGAGCTGGTACCTCCGCAACGGGATCGTCGCGGACGCCTTCCACACCTACGTGCTCGACTGGCGCCCGGGGCAGCTCGTGTTCATCGTGGACGGGGTCGATCGCGTGAAGATCACCCCGGGCGACCTGCCGCGCGGCGCGAAGTGGCCCTTCGACGACATCGACGCGTACATGGTCCTCGGCGTCTCGGTCGGCAGCCGCGCGAGCTGGTCCGGCCCGGTCGACGCCTCGACGCGCTTCCCCGCGGAGATGCTGGTCGACTGGGTCCGCGTGATCGAGCTCGACTGACGCGGGGCGGTGGGAGCGTCCCCGCACGACTCGTCGACGCCGGACCCGGGAGCGACGAGCGGTCCCGCCGGCGAGCGGCCCGGGGCGGCATGGTGGCTCGGCCTGCTCGCCGCCTGCACGATCGCGCGCGCGGCATGGTGGGTCCGCGACTCGATGCCGATGCTCTTCCTCGGCGACTCGGAAGCCTACCTCGCGACCGCGATCTGGAACCTCATCCCGCCGGATCGCTCCTTCGTCTACGGCTACGTCGTCCTGCTGGCGGGAGTGCTGCCCGGCTCGCTTCGCACGCTGGTCGCGCTGCAGGCGGCGTGCTCGGTCGCCTCCGCCCTGCTCCTCGCCGCGGTCGTGCTCGAACTCGCGCCGTCGCGCCGTGCGCTCGCCGCCGCGATCGCGGTCGCGTGGGTCGCGCTCGAGCCGCTGTCGCTCTTCTGGGAGCGCTACGTGATGGCCGAGAGCGTGGCCCTCCCGGCCTTCGCCGCGACCGTGCTGTTCGGGCTGCGCTACGTGTCGACCGGTCGCTTCGCCTGGCTCGCAGCGTCCGACCTCGCGGCGACGGCCGTCATGACGCTGCGCCTTCCCTACGCCGCCATGGCCTGGCTCGGCGCGCTCGTGCTTCCCGTGCTCGCGTCGCGACGCGGGCAAGCGCGCGCCGCCCTCGGCCACGCGATCGCCTCGCTCGCCCTCGTCGCCGGCCTGCAGGCGGGCTACCGCGGGCTGTTCGCGAATCTCACCGGGGGCGACCCCGCCCTCCAGCGCGCCGACGGGCTCTTCCTCGTGGCGGCCTGGGCGCCGCTGCTGGAAGCGAAGGACTTTCCCGACCCGGCCCTCGGCGAGAGCCTGCTGCGACTCGCCTCCGTCTGCGAAATCGGCGACCGCAGGACGCGCGAGCAGCAGCGCTGGCGCGACGGTTGCCTCGTGCAGGAGCTCCTGAAGGCGACGCGCGACGAGGACGAGGCGAACGCGGTCGCGGAGGCGGCGGCACGCAGCGTCGCACGCCACAAGCCGTTGGCCGTCGCGCGGCTCGCGCTCGAGTCCTGGACCGACTTCTTCGACGTCGAGCAGCTCTCCACCGTCATGGCGTGGGACCGCAGTTCCTGGGACTACCCGGTGCGCATCCGGGTCCTGCTGGCCGAGCGCTTCGGGCTCGACGGCGAGGCCATGCCCCGCCTCTCGACGGCCACCAACCGCTGGTTCCTCCGCTCGACTCCCTGGCTCCTGCTGCTCGCGTTCTCGCCGGTGCTCGCGTGGGGAGCGGCGGCGCTGCGCTTCCTTCGGCGGCACCGCTCCGCGCAGGCGGCCTGGGTGGCAATCGTCGCGTCCGGGCTCCTGTCGATCACGGTCTTCACCGCGACGAGCCCGATTCCGCGCTACCTCCACCCGCTCGGCTGGCTCGCGGGCGCGTGGTTCGCGGAGCTGCTCGATCCCGGCCGGCCCCGCGGCCGCCGCGACACCCCGGCCACGCGATGATCGCGGCCGGTCCCGCCGAGCGGCTGCGGGACGAATCCCGGGCGCTGCTGGTCTACGGCTCGACCGGGACCCCGCACGGCGAGAGCGCCACGCGGCGTACCGATCGCCGGGTCGCGGCCGCCGCGGCCGAGCGGTCCGGGTCGCCGCACGGTGCGACTCGTGCCGCGGCGTGCAGGAGACGGCTGGTTCCTGCGCTGGACGGTCGGCTGCCGCAAGCGCGACGGCGGGGCCGTACTGGTCGGGAGTCCGCTCGCGTGACACTCCTCGATGGGGCGCCGAACCGCGGGGGCGCCCTTCGCGCCGAGAAGACCCGGGAGATCCCACCATGTCGCCAACGACCGGCCGTTCCCCGATCCTCGTCGTCGGCGCAGGCCCCGTCGGGCTGACCGCGGCCTGGGCCCTCGCCCGTCGCGGGGCGTCGGTGCGGCTGGTCGATCGCTCGCGCGGGCGCGCCGACACCTCGCGCGCGCTCGTGCTCTGGAGCCGGACGCTCGAGGTCCTCGACGCCCTCGACGAACGCGGCGGCGCCGAGACCCTGCTCGCCGCGGGCCACCACGTGACGGGGGCGACGGTCCGCGCGCCAGGCCACCCGGGCGACCTCGCGCGCATCGAGTTCGACCGCGTCGAGAGCCGCTACCGCTTCGCGACGATCCTGCCGCAGTCCGAGATCGAGCGCCTGCTCGAGGAGCGCGCGGGCGAATGCGGCGTCCGGGTCGAGCGCGGTGTGGAACTGCTGGGACTCGACGCGCGCGACGACCTCGTCGAGGTTCGGCTGCGGGGCCCCGACGGCCGCGAGGAGGACGTCCGCGCGCCGTGGCTGGTCGCCTGCGACGGTGCGCACAGCACCGTGCGACACGCGCTCGGACTGTCCTTCCCCGGCGAGCCCGAGCCCCACGACTGGTGGCTCGCAGACGTCGACGTCGAGGGTGCGATCGAGCCCGACCGGGCGACCCTGTGCCTTCACCCCGCGGGCCTCCTCGGCTTCTTCCCCATCGAGCCGCCGCTGTTCCGGGTGATCGCGATCCTGGGGCGGGCGACGGGAGAGGAGAAGCCCGACGACCCGCGCCTCGACGAGATCCGGCTGCTGGTCGCCGAGCGGGCGGGAGCGGACCTGCGCGTTTCCCGGCCGAGATGGCTCGCGGGATTCCGCGTGCAGGAGCGGCTGGTCGAGAACTATCGACCGTCACGCCGCGTGTTCCTCGCGGGAGACGCGGCCCACGTGCACAGCCCCGCGGGTGGACAGGGCATGAACACGGGGATGCAGGATGCGTGCAACCTCGCCTGGAAGCTCGCCCTCGTCGCCCGCGGACGCGGCCGCGAGGAGGCGCTGCTCGGGAGCTACGACCTCGAGCGCCGGCCCGTGGGCGAGGAGGCGATCGATCATTCGGGCCTGCTCACGCGGATGGCGAGCCTGCCGGGGACGTTCGGACGCACCATCCGCGACCAGGTCGTGTCGATCGTGGGCGGACTCGCGCCGATCCAGTCCCGCGCGGTCGAGATGCTGGCAGGTACCGGGATCTCCTACCCCCGGAGCCCCCTCTCGGGAGAGCACCGGGGCGCGATGGCATGGGTCATGGGGGGCCTCGAATGCGGGGCGCGGATGCCCGACGCGACGCTCGTCGACCTCTCGGCGGGCGACGATCGCGCGGGGCGCGTGCAGTTCCAGGACCTCCTGCGCGAAGGACGCCACCTCCTGCTGCTGTTCGCGGCCGAGCTTCCCGGCGACGACGTCGTCGCCCATCTCGACGAGATCGCCGGGGAGGCCCGGGAACGCTACGGCGAGGAGGTTTCGCCCTTGCTCGTCGTGCCGAGCCCGCTCGACGGCTCGGCTCCGCCTGCGCTCCGCGAGCGCCCGCCGTCGGCTCCCCGTCGGCTCGGCGACCCCTCGGGACTCCTCCACCTCGCCGTGGGCGCGGGCGCCCCGACGATCCTGCTCGTGCGGCCCGACGGACACCTGGGCTTCCGCGCGCAGCCCGCCGACGACGGACCGCTGCGGGCCCACCTCGATCGCGTGCTGGTCGTCGCGACGGAAGCCTAGCTTCGGCCCGGCAGCCAGCGCGTCGCGACGTGACTGCGCTGACCGCGCCGGTCGACGAGGCTCACCCGCAGGGCCCGAACGTCGGGCGGCAGGTCCCTCACCGAGAGCGTCATCGCCCCCAGCCGCGCGCCGTAGGCCGCGGTCGTGACCTCGACCACGGTCGGCGCGGATCCGGGCGCGTCGGGCTGCAGCTCGACGGAGGTGAGGTCCTGGCCCAGGTCCGCGAACTCGATCTTGAGCGCCCAGCGCGAGGAACCGCGCGGACGGACCTCGGCCGCGAGCAGCTGGGGCTCGCCGGCAAGCAGTGACGGGTCCGCGGCGGGAGGCGTGGTCGTCTCGCCCAGCGGCAGCGAGGTTCCCATGCGACCCGTGCCCCCGGTCGCGACCTGGAAGAAGGTCCCGAACGCGTGCCGGACGCGCTCGACCTTGGCGACGAGCGCCGGGTCGGCCTCGCCGCCATCGGGCACCACGATCGCGAAGGCCATGCGGAAGTTGCGCGGCGCTTCGCCGTAGCGGGGCAGTCGCTCGCCGGTCGCGCGAACGACGTCCTCGATCGCGATCCTGCGCGCGCGACCCCGGAAAGCCACCCCGGCCTCGGGCCGGCTCGACGCATCGAACGGCCGGCCGGAGGCGGAGATCGGCGGCTCGAAGTCGGTGGGTTCCTCGACGATGCGCATCGGCGGCACCTGCTCGGCCGGCAGGAGACCCATCAGGTAGAGGTCGAGCGGACCGAATCCGTCGAGCGCCGGTCCGGTGGAGAAGCTCCCGTCCCCGCCGTCCTGCAGGCGATTGCCGCCCACGAGAGAGCCGCCGCTGTCGAGGAAGAAGCTCCAATGGCCGTCGGTCCCGAGCGGCCCCTCGGGGGTCGAGGCCTCCGCGAGCCACCGGTGCCCGGCCTCGTGCGCGAGGACCGCGAGGGTCGAAGGCGCGTAGGCGTAGGCCGGCTGACGCGGCGGGCGAGAGGGGTCATCGTCCCAGAAGTCGAGGTCGTTCATCACGACCACGTGTTCGAGGTTGTGTGCGCCGAAGACCGTTCCGCGATCGAAGAGCGGAAGTCCGAGCCCCCGGTCGAGGTTCTTCACGGCGATGCCGTGCACCGGCGAAGGGCCGTCCACCTCGCGGTCGGTGAACGCGGTGAGGAACTGCACGCGGTCGGGGATCGCCGCGAAGACGGCATGCGACAGGGCGACTTCGTCGAGAACGGGCAGGTCCCTGTACCAGGCGAGCAGCGCCTCGCCCGCGTGTCCGCGTTGCGGGCCGGCAAAATCCACGAGCGTGGTCTTCGAGGCGTCGCGTCCGGGCGTGATGCCGACGAGCCCCCAGGTCGTCGCCATCTCCGCGTACTCGAGGTCGATTCGACCGTCGCGGTGCAGCACGATGCGGAAGGTGTTGGGCTCGCCCGCGGGTCGTACCGAGGGAACGCCCACCCAAGCGACCGCAAGCGCGTCCTCGCGGTCCTCGACCCAGACGCCCGCGCCCTCGCCGGAGCGCCCCGGCAGGAGTTCGTTCCAGAGCGCGGCCACGGCCGGCGGTCCCGAGGCGAGCGAACGGAGGAGATCGCCCGACGACGACGCCCGCGGACGCTGGCCTTCCGAAAACGGCGCGTCGAGCGAGATCGCCCCCGAGGGATGGACGAAGACCCTGCGCCGGAGTCCGCCGAACAGCGGAAGCGGGCGCTCGAGGTCGATCGCGACCGGCATCCCGTCGTCGAAGGACAGCGACCGCCCGGTCCGCCACGCGGCGGCCGCGCGCGTCGCGGGCGTCGTCATCGGGGCGAGCTGCGTCGCGTAGCCGCCTCGCATCGCGGGCACGAAGCGGAGACGCCAGCCGGCGAGAGGCAGCGGCTCGGCCGGCGGGAGGATCGTACCGTCGTCGTGCACGACCAGGACGTCGCCCGAGCGCTCGACGCGGGCCGCGGCGCGAGCCTTCGCGGGGAGCACCGAGATCGCGAGCAGGGCGATGGCGAGCAGGACGAACCTCCGGCGCCCGCCCCCCGGGGGGCGCCCGCATCCGGGCCGCTGCGCCAGCGAAATCGGTCGCCGTGTCACGAGCCGCATCCTCCCCCACCCGTCGCTTCCGCGCGACCCCGATTCGCATCCCGCCCCGAGCCGGATGCCGCGATGCGTCAGGGGCCTCGCGGTGCCTTCCACCCTGCCATGGACGACGGGACGACCCGGACCCTTCAACCCGGCTCCACCTCGGGGGTCGCGGCCGGACGCGGCTTCGGGCCGCGGGCGACCGCGTAGATCTCCGACGAGCCCTTCCGCGTGGAGGGCGGCCGCCGGGTCCGAACCGCGGAGAAGGCTGCCCGCAGGCGCCGGACCAGGCCCTCGTACTCCGAGTCCATGAACAGTTTCACCAGGAGCGCGCCGTCGGGGGCGAGCCATTCCTGCGCCGCGTCGATCGCGATCTCGACCAGCAGCGCGTGGCGGGCCTCGTCGGCGGCGGCGATCCCGGAGAGCTTCGGGGCGAGGTCGGAGAGCACGAGATCGGCGGGACCGCCGAGGGCGTCGCGGACCCGCGCGCGGACCTCGGGCTCGCACACGTCCCCGGTGACCAGCGTCACCTGGGCGAGGCCGAGATCGTCGGTCGGCACGAGGTCGACTCCGACGACGCGACCGGATCGCCCGACCTTCTTCGCCGCGACCTGCGTCCACGCCCCGGGCCAGCAACCGAGGTCCACGACGCGCTGGCCGGGACGCAGGAGCCCGAAGACCTCGTCGAGCTCGAGGAGCTTGTAGGCCGCGCGCGACCGGTAGCCCTCCTCCTTCGCGCGCTTCCAGGCCGCGTCCTTGCGCTCGTAGACCGCCACGACGAAGCGTTCGTAGCAGGAGGCGCCTGCGCGCGCCTCACGGGCGGACGCGACCCGCCTTCCCTTTTCCCGCCCGATCGCTAGATTCCGCGCTCCGGTGCTCGACCTCGACGTCCTGAACCCGCCGCAGCGCGATGCGGTGACCCACACCGGCAGCCCCCTGCTCGTGCTCGCCGGGGCGGGAAGCGGGAAGACGCGCGTGCTGACCTACCGCATCGCGCACCTCGTGCTCGACCTCGGCGTGCGCCCGGACGAGATCCTCGCGGTCACCTTCACGAACAAGGCCGCCCGCGAGATGCGCGAGCGGCTCGAGGGACTGCTCGGCGCGCGCGCCCACGAGCTGACGGTCGGCACCTTCCACGCGGTGTGCGCCCGCTGGCTGCGCCGCGAGGCGCCCCGCATCGGCCTGCCCTCGTCGTTCGCGATCTACGACGACGCCGACACCCTCTCGCTGTGCAAGCGGGCGCTCGCCGACCTCGACGTGAGCGAGGAGGCCGTCCCGCCCCAGGCGTTGCGCGCCTTCCTCGACCGGCGCAAGAACGCCGCCGACGCGCTCGACGCCGGCTCCGACCCGCGCACCGACCCGATGGTGCGGGCCGCGCTGCGCTACGAGGAGCTCCTCCTCCGCGCCGGCGCGACCGACTTCGGCGGGCTCATCCTCGGCATGGTGCGCGTGCTGTCGTCGGACGACGACGTCCGCGACCGCTACCGCGCGCGCCACCGCCACGTGCTGGTCGACGAGTACCAGGACATCAACCGCGCGCAGTACGTCCTGCTGCAGCGCCTCGCGGCCCGCTCCCCGAACCTCGCCGTCGTCGGCGACGACGACCAGTCGATCTACGGCTTCCGCGGCGCCACCGTGCGGGCGATCCTCGACTTCGAGCGCGACCATCCCGACGCGCGGGTGGTCCGGCTCGAGCAGAACTACCGCTCGACCGGGAACATCCTCGGCGCCGCGGGCGCGGTCATCCAGCGCAACGCCGGGCGCCACGGCAAGCGCCTGTGGACCGACCGCGGCGAGGGGGAGAAGGTCGTCGTCGCGACCCTGCCCGACGACCGGGCGGAGGCGCACTACGTCGTCGGCGAGGTGACCTCGGCGCTCGGCCGCGGCCGCGACCTCTCGGAGGTCGCGATCTGCTATCGGACCAACGCCCAGTCGCGCGTGCTCGAGGAGGAACTGGTGCGGCGCGGCTACGCCTACGTGCTGGTCGGCGGCACCCGGTTCTACGACCGCAAGGAGGTCAAGGACGCGCTCGCCTACCTGCGCGTGCTGGTGAACCCGTCGGACGACGTGAGCCTCGTGCGCATCGTCAACGTGCCGACCCGAGGCATCGGCGCGACGACGGTGGCGGCGCTCGTGGCCGCGGCGCGCGAGCGCGGGGGCCCGATCTCCGCGGTGCTCGACGCGCTCGCCTCCGGGGAGCCCGTCCCGGGCATCGCGTCCGCGAGCCGCGGACGGGTGCTCGCGTTCCGGGAGACGATCGAGCGGCTGCGCTCGGGGCTCGGATCCTGCTCGCTCGCCGAGACCGTCGAGCGCATGCTGCAGGAGAGCGGGCTGGTCGCGCGGCTGCGAGCCGAGGGCACCGAGGAGGCGGAGATGCGCGCCGACAACCTCGACGAGCTCGTCTCCGCCGCGCGCGAGCTCGACGCCCTGGAGGCGGCCCCCGTGGGCGGGCTCGCGGTCGAGGCCTTCCTCGAGCGCGCGGCCCTGGTCGCCGACCTCGACTCGGCCGACGGACGCCGCTCGGCCGTGACGCTGCTCACGCTGCACAACTCGAAGGGCCTCGAGTTTCCCGTCGTGGTGCTGACGGGCATGGAGGAGGGGCTCTTCCCCCACAAGCGCGCGGTCGACGAAGGCGACGTCGAAGAGGAGCGCAGGCTCTGCTACGTCGGCATGACGCGTGCGCGCGAGCGCCTCGTGCTCACGCGCGCACGGCACCGCGTGCTCTTCGGAGTGTCGCAGCAGAACCCGCCTTCGCGCTTCCTGCGCGAGATCGACGGGGAATTCGTCGAGATGCTCGGCGGATCGCTCTCCGGCGACCGGACGGGCTGGTCCGGAGGCTGGCGGCCGTCCCACGGAGGCCAGGTGCCGCCCTTGCCCTGGGTGCGCGAACGCGAGGCTTCGGGCTTCGCCGCGCGCGCGGCCGCGGCGGGAGCCGCGGCGCCGACCGGTGCCGACGGTGGGCGCAGCATCGACTACTCCTACGCGCAGGAGCCCGGCGGGGGCTCGGCCCGGATCCGGCCGGGCACGCGCGTGCACCACGAGCACTTCGGACCCGGCGTGGTCCGGTGGGTCGAAGGCTCCGGCGATTCGACGAAGCTCACGGTGCAGTTCGAGCGGGCGGGCACCCGCAAGCTGCTGCTCCGCGTCGCCCCGCTCGAGGTGATCGGCGGCTGACTCCGGTCGCCCGGAGACGGACGATCAGTCGAGCGACTGCGGCTCCTCGAAGGTCACGCCGGTGCTCAAACCCTGCTCGTAGGTCTCGTAGTCGAAGCCGGCCTGCGGCGTGTAGGAGAAGATCGGCGCCATGTCCTGCTGGGCGACGACGCGATGGATGGGACGCGTGACCAGCCACTCGGCGAGGTACCCGACCGGCGCGAGGGCGAAGGACACGAGCCGCAGCGGGTGCGACTCGCCGTCGTTGTA
>Ga0075471_10000963_pt1 | contig 18277 bp, 10 predicted proteins | sample DEB19_08_DNA_2_FD_74787 | JGI IMG/M metagenome (GOLD analysis project Ga0075471, IMG submission 74787) | Aqueous microbial communities from the Delaware River and Bay under freshwater to marine salinity gradient to study organic matter... | ecosystem: Environmental > Aquatic > Marine > Coastal ... | reverse complement strand
GGAGAGATGGCTCGCGTAGAGCGCGCCCGAGATCGCAGCGAGCGCCGCACCCGCGGCGAACGCCTTGAGCTTCGCCTTGTCGGGCTCGATCGCCATGCAGCGCGCCGCGAGCTCGTCCTCACGCACCGCGAACCACTGGCGTCCGAGCCGGCTGAACTCGAGGTTGCGGCACAGGAAGACGACGATCGCGAGCAACGCGAGATAGACGAAGAACCAGCGGACAGGCGTCTCGCCCGAGACCTCGACGACCTTCAGGCTTGCGTCGAGGACGGTGGGCGCGGGCAGCGGGTTGATGCCCTCGGTGCCCTTCGTGATCGTGGGCAGGTTCTTGAGACCGTCCTGCACGATCTCGCCGAAGCCCAGCGTGACGATCGCAAGGTAGTCGCCGCGCAGGCGCAGCGTCGGAGCGCCTAGCAGCCAGCCCGCGAAGGCGCCGATCGCACCTGAAAGCACGACGCCCCACCAGAAGCCGACCTGGAACGGGTAGATCTCGCTTGTCAGGATGCCGAAGGCGTACGCGCCGATCGCCATGAACGCAGCGATGCCGAGGTTCAGGAGCCCCGTCCACCCGACGACGATATTGAGCCCAAGCGCGAGGATCGCGAACACGATCACCGTGCGCATCGGCCCGCTGAACTGGAGCGACGGCGCCATGACATCGAGAAGCGGCGTCGCCGCCAGCAGCGCGAGCACCACGAGCTGCCCCTTGGAGAAGAGGCTGAAGCGCTTCGACGCCATCAGACCTTCTCCCTCTGCTTGAGTCCCATGAGTCCGCTCGGGCGGAACACCAGAATCAGGATCAGCACGCCGAACACCACGACATTGGTCCAGCGCGTCTCGATGTACTGGTCGCTCATCGCGCGGATGAGCCCGATCAGCACGCCGCCGATCATGGCGCCGGGCAGGCTGCCGATCCCGCCGAGGACGGCCGCGGTGAACGCGTCCATGCCCGCGCGGAAGCCCATCTGGAACGAGATCGTGTTGTTGTAGAGCGACCACATCACGCTCGCCGCGCCGCCGAGGAAGCCGCCGATCATGAAGGTCGCCGCGATCACGCGGTTGGTGTCGATGCCCATGAGCTGCGCAGCCACGGGATTCTGCGCGGTCGCGCGCATGCCGCGGCCAAGGCGGGTCTTCTTGACGAACAGCGTGAGCCCGACCATGAGCGGGATCGTGATCGCGAAAATGGCGAGATCCTCAAGGCGAAGCACGACATTGGAGTCCTCGCCAAGCAGGTTCGAGCCCTCGAGAAGCTCGGGGAAATCCTTGCTCGCGGCGGCCGCGTTGCCGCCACCGAAGACCTCCATCGGCGCGCCGCCCCAGAAGAGCGCGATGTTCACGAGGATGAAGCTGACGCCGATGGCGGCGACGAGTTGCGTGAGCTTCGACGCGCGCCGCAGCGGCTTGTACGCGATGGTGTCGATCAGGACGTTGAGCCCACCGCAGAAGAGCCCCGACGCGATCACGAGCGCGAAGAGGAGCAGCCAGTGCGACCCCTCGCCGAGCGTCGCAGGGTCGATCACCGCGGACGCGCCCAGTGCGCCGACGATCGTGAGCGCAAGGAATCCGCCGAGCGTGAACACGTCGCCATGCGCGAAGTTGATCAGCTCGATGATGCCGTACACCATCGTGTAGCCGAGGGCGACGAGCGCGATGATCATGCCGTTCGACAGGCCATAGATGACCTGCTGCATGAAGACTTCGGTCTCGCTCATCCGTCGCTGCCTCGGGTAATCACGGGACGGGACGACACGCGCAGGGCGCGGTCACGGCACTCGCGCTTAATTGACGACCTTCACGGTGCTGAAGTCGCCGTCCTTGACCGTGTTCACGCTCATCGTGCGGTTCGTGGTGTCGCCGTTCGCGTCGAAGCTCCAGGTGCCGAGCGCGCCCGCGAAGTCCTTGGTCTTGCCGACCTCCTCGAGTACGCTCGCACGGGTGATCTTGCCGCCGGCGGCATGGATGCGCTGCATCGCGGAGATGACGACCTTCGTGGCCTCGTAGCCGTACACGGCGTAGCCCTCGGGCTCGGCGGAGTAGGACTTCTTGTAGCCCTCGTAGAACTCCTTGCCCTTGCCCTCGAGGAGCTTCGGATCGACGCCACCGAAGGTGATGTACACGCGCCCCTCGAGCGCCTTCTCGCCCGCGGCCTCGATGAACGCCTTCTCGTAGCAGCCATCGGGCACGATCAGCTTCGCCTTGAGTCCGGCGGTGACGATGTCCTTTGCGAGCTGCCCCGCGTTCGTCTGCGTCGTGCCGCCGAAGTACACGACCTCGGCGCCGACCTGCTTCATCTTGGTGACGAGGCTCTTGTAGTTCGAGGCCTTGCCGTCGAGACCGTCGGTGCCGACGATCTCGAGGCCGATCTCCTTGGCGCGCCTCTCGAAGACGCCGGCGACTCCCTTGCCGTAGACCTCGCGGTCGTTCAGCACGAAGACCTTCTTGGCGCCGAGCTCCTTGGCGAAGTCGGCGGCGACGGCTCCCTGCACATCGTCGGTCGGGACGACGCGGAAGTAGTTGATCTTGCCGCTGGGGCGGTAGACGGCGGGCTCGTTCTTCTCGCCGAAGCCCTCCTTGGTGAGGTTCGGCGCGGTGTTCGCGGGGCTGACCATCACGATGCCCGCTTCGTTCAGCTTCGGCATCGAGATCTTGGCGGCGCCCGAGTTGTAGGTCCCGATGTAGGCGACGACCGTCTGGTCGGCCTTCGCCTTGTCGGCGTTCTGCGCCTCGACGGCGGGGTCCCAGTTGCCGCGCTGAGGGCTGGCGTCATCCCAGTCCTCGTACGCAATCTCGATGTCGCCGATCTTGCCGCCGACCTCTGCGATGGCCATCTTGATGCCGTTGACCATGCTGGTGGTCTGGGCGTTGGCGCTGCCGGTGCGAGGCAGGCTCGAGACGATCTTGACCGCGTCGGCCCCGAGCGCCGAGGCGGCGAAGGCGAGCGATCCGAGTACGGCAGAAATGCGGACAAGCTGAAGCATGGATTGGTTCCTCAAGATGGCGACGGACTATAACCGCTGAAGGTTCGCCTGACGGATGGAGGCTGCCTGACTTACGAGATCCCGTCGAGGATTTCGTTCGTCACTGCCTCCCCGCGCGCCATGCGCGCAACGACCTCGGCCGAGATGCGGCCTGGATCGCGACCCGCGAACGACGCTGCGACCCCCTTCAGGTCTTCCCTCGTCCGCTGCATGCGCACGCCGTTGGTCAGGAGTTCGAGCGCAGCGGCAGCGATCGGCTCGGCGTTGCCCGCGTAGGGAACGAACTCAGGCACGATGCGGCGCCCGGCGATGATGTTCGGAAGAAGCCGGTGCGGAGCGCGGAGGATGAGCTTGGCCCCGAAGACCTCTGCTGCGCTCAGGCGGTAGACCCCGATCACGGGCTTGGCCTGCCGCGCGCAGTCGAGGCTCACGGTGCCCGAGACGGCGATGGCGAGATCGCACCAGGCCACGCCTGCGTCGATGTTGCCGGTCGTCATCTCCACGCCGAACGGCAACGAACCACCCACTTCCGCAAGGATGCGCTCCGCGTTCGCCTCGCTCGAGGCCACGATGAGCCCCGTCGCGCTCGCCATGCGTCCGCGGACGAGCATGAACGCGTCGAGAAGGAGCGCGAGGTTCTTGCGGACCTCCGCAGAGCGCGAACCAGGCAGGATCAGAATCCGAGGCGCCCCCGCAGGCAGGTGCGAGGCCTCCTCCGCGAGCGCCTTCCGATCGAGCAGCGCCCCGAGCACGGGGTGCCCGACGAACTTCGCCGTGACCCCGCGGCTGCGGAACCAACCCTCCTCGAAGGGCAGCAGGCAGAGCAGCACGTCGCTGATCCGCCGGACCTTGCCGATCCGCCACGGCGCCCACGCCCAGAGCTGGGGGGCGACGAGGTTCACGATCCGCACGCCCATCGGCTTCAGGCGGGCGCAGAGCGGGAAATTGGCGCTCGGGCTGTCGACGGGCACATGAACCGCAACCGGGTGTTCACGCGCCCAACGGACGACCTTGTTGTGGAGCGCCCGCACCTCGAAGATCTTCTTGGCCCCCGCGAGGCCCATGACCCCGTCGTCCGCGGTCCGGCCAAGCATCCGGGCGCCCGCGGCCTCCATCTTGGGGCCGCCAAAGGCGACTGGCTCGATGTCCGGGTACGCCTCCCGCAGACGGGCGATCACGGGGGCCGCATGGGCGTCGCCCGAGGGCTCCTGGGCCGTGAAGAGGACCACCTTCCGGGGCGCTTCCATGGGGGGAGACTACCCAAATCAGCCGATAGACGGGACTCGGCGACGGCCTTCCTGCCCCGCCTCCGCAGTACCATCCTCCCCCTCTCATGCTCAAGCGCTCAAACATGTGCGGTTCGCTGCGCGCGAATCACGTCGGGCAGACCGTCACGGTCTGCGGCTGGGTCAACACCTACAGGGATCAAGGCAAGGGTCTGATCTTCGCCGACCTCCGCGACCGCGAGGGACTCTGCCAGGTCGTCTTCGACCTCGAGCAGTCGCCCGCGCAACTCGTCGAGCTCGCGCGAAAACTGCGGCGCGAGTCGGTCGTGGGCATCAAGGGCAAGGTGCGCATCCGCGCCGGCGGCGCCAATCCCAAGCTCGCCTCGGGCGAGGTCGAGATCGTCGCCGAAGAGCTCGAGATCTACAACAAGGCCGACAACCCGCCGATCCTTCCCGACGACCACGACGCCGACAAGATCGGCGAGGAGACGCGCCTCAAGTTCCGCTACATCGACCTGCGCCGCCCGCGCATGCAGCACATCCTGCGCACGCGCTCGCGCATCACCAAGTTCGCGCGCGACTACTTCAGCCAGAACGGCTTCCTCGAGATCGAGACGCCGCTGCTTATCAAGACCACGCCCGAGGGCGCGCGCGACTTCATCGTGCCTGCACGCCTGCACCCGGGCAAGTGGTACGCGCTGCCGCAGAGCCCGCAGCTCTTCAAGCAGATCCTCATGATCGCGGGGTGCGACCGCTACCTGCAGATCTGCAAGTGCATGCGCGACGAGGATCCGCGCGCCGACCGCCAGGCCGAGTTCACGCAGATCGACCTCGAGATGAGCTTCGTCGAGCGCGAGGATGTGATGAACATGATGACGGGCTTCGCCCGCGGGCTCTGGAAGGAGATCTTCAGCTACGACATCGGCGATGTCCCGCGCATGACCTACTGGGACGCCATGGAGCGCTTCGGCATCGACCGCCCCGACACCCGCTACGGGCTCGAGATCCGCGATGTCTCCGACATCGCCGCGAAGACCGAGTTCGGCGTGTTCAAGGAGGCGCTCGCGAAGTCGAAGAACGGCCGCAAGGGCGTCGTCAAGGCGATCCGCGTGCCGGCGCCGAACGAGAAGCTCACGCGCAAGGTGCTCGACGGCTACAGCGAGTTCGCCAAGACGTTCCGCGCGGGTGGCATTCCCTACACCAAGCTCGGCGCCAACGGCTTCGAGACCGGCGTCGCGAAGTTCTGCGAGCCGGTGAAGGCGGAGCTCATCGCCAAGCTCGGGCTCGTCCCGGGCGATGTGGTCATCTTCGCGGCCGACCACTACGACATCGCCACCAAGACCCTCGGCGAACTCCGCCAGAAGATCGCGCGCGACCTCGAGATCATCCCCGAGGGCAAGTGGAACTTCCTCTGGGTCATCGATTTCCCGATGTTCGACTGGGACGACGAGGGCAAGCGCTGGGTGGCGCTGCACCACCCGTTCACCAGCCCGAATCCCGACCAGTTCGGCATCCTCAAGAGCGATCCCGGCGCATGCCTGTCGGCCGGCTACGACCTCGTGCTCAACGGCAGCGAGATCGCGGGCGGCTCGATTCGCATCCACGACCAGGATGTGCAGGCGAACGTCTTCGAGCTCATCGGCCTCACGCAGGAGGACGCGAAGATCAAGTTCGGCTTCCTCCTCGATGCGCTCAAGAGCGGCGCACCGCCGCACGGCGGCATCGCCTTCGGCCTCGACCGCCTGGTCATGCACATCGTCGGCACCGACAACATCCGCGATGTGATCGCCTTCCCGAAGACGCAGTCGGGCGGCGACCTCATGACCGATGCGCCGGGTCCGGTCGATCCTCAGCAGCTCGTCGAGACACATGTGAAGTCGACCGCGCCCGAAGTACCCGTCAAGGCCTGAGCGAATGGCCAACACGCGCGGCCGCACGCAGACCCTCTTCCTCTTCGCCGCGCTCGTGCTCGGCGTGATCGTCGGTCAGGTGCTGTTCGTCCAGCACGGCGGCGCCATCGGCGGCTGGTGGAGCGCGGCAGGCGAACTGCTGCTCCTACGGCCGCTGCAGATGATCGTGGTGCCGCTGGTCGTCCTGTCGGTCGCGAGCGGAATCGCGTCGATCGGCGACCCGTCGAAGCTCGGGCTGATCGGCAGCGCGACGATCGCGTTCTACATCGCGAGCATGCTGGTCGCAGCCACGCTCGGCGCAGTCGCGGTCGCCGTGTTTCAGCCCGGCGCGGGCTGGTCGCCTGCCGAAGTCGAGGCGCTCATCCGCCAGGGCGGCGAGGTCTTCTCGTCTGACGCGACGCGCGCGCAACGCATGGCCGCCGGCGAGTCGATGGGCCTGGGCGGCGCCTGGCAGGCGATCCTGTCCCAGGTCCTTCCGAAGAGTCCGCTGTCCGAGGCGGTCAACGGCAACACCGTCGGCGTGATCGCATTCTCGATCATGCTCGGGCTTGGCCTGGCGGCGGCGGGCGACGCTGCGCGCACCACGCGGGAACTCGTGAATGGACTCCTGGCCGCCATGATCGAGATCATCGGCTGGATCCTCTGGATCATGCCGGTGGGACTGTTCCTGTTCGTGGTCAGCGTGGTTGGCAAGATCGGGCTTGCCAATGTGTCGGGACCGATCGCGAAGTACTTCGCCGTCGTGATGGGCGCACTGCTGGTGCACGGCTTCATCCTGCTCCCACTCCTGGGCCTCCTCCTCGGCGCGGGAAACTGCTGGAGCCTGATGTGGCGCGTGCGGCGCGCACTGCTGACGGCGTTCTCGACGGCATCGTCGAACGCGACGCTGCCCGTCACGCTCGAGGTCAGCGTCGCCGAGGGCGGTTGCTCGAGGCGCGCGACCAACTTCGTCGTCCCAATCGGCGCGACCATCAACATGGACGGAACGGCGCTCTACGAGGCCGTTGCAGCGCTGTTCCTGTTCCAGTTGTTCGGCATCGACCTGACCTTCGGCGATACGGTCATCGTCGTCATGACCGCGACGCTGGCCGCGATCGGCGCAGCGGGAATCCCATCGGCAGGCCTGGTGACGCTCGTGATCGTGATCACCGCGGTCAACACAAGCCTTGCCGGACGCGGGCTGCCGCCTGTCCCGATCAGCGCGATCGGCATCATCATCGGCGTCGACCGCCTCGTCGACATGCTGCGCACCACGATGAATGTGTGGGGCGATGTCGTCGGGGCGAAGGTCATCTCGCGACTCGCGCCGGATGAGTAGGAGCGGTCGCGGCCGGTGCTTGAGAACGTCGAAGTTCGCTTGCAATGAGTGCCCGCGGACGAAGTCTGCGGAACGGGTTGCGCGGGAGTCGATCCACGCGTACCGCCAAAGCGAGCAAAGGCGACGCTCCTGAATCGAGCGCAGCTCGATTCAGCGCGCCGCCAGTTGCGAGCGCTCAAACACGACTGACTCCGCAGCTTCGCTGCGGAGTCAGTGCACGCCGTGCTCGGCGAGCCAGCGCTCCGCGTCGATCGCGGCCTGGCAGCCCATGCCACTCGCGGTGATCGCCTGGCGGTAGTTCGCGTCGGCCACATCGCCCGCGGCGAACACGCCGTCGATGTTGGTGCGGCTCGATCGCGTACGCAGCATCACATAGCCCTTCTCATCGAACTCGATGCCTGTTCCCCGAAGGAACCCGGTCGCGGGCGAATGCCCGATCGCGATGAAGAGGCCCTTGACGGGCAGCGTGCTGCGCTCCTTGGTCACGACATTCTCGAGCACAACCGCCTCGATGAAGTCCTGGCCGAGCACATCGACGACCACCGAGTTCCACACCGGCTGCGCCTTCGGGCTCTCGAGGATGCGCGCCTGCATCGCCTTGGAAGCGCGGAACGAATCGCGGCGGTGGATCACATACACCTTGGATGCGAACTTGGTGAGGTAGCTCGCCTCCTCCATCGCCGTATCGCCGCCACCCACGACGGCCAGCGGCTGGTCGCGGTAGGCAGGCAGCGCGCCATCGCACACCGCGCACGCGCTCACGCCGCCACCGTTCATGGCCAGGCGCAGTTCGTTCTTCAGGCCGATCCAGTTGGCCGTCGCGCCCGTCGCGATGATCACCGCGTGCGCGCGCACCGTCTCGCCCTCGCTCGTCTCGAGCACGAACGGACGCTGCGTGAAATCGCACTTCACGACATCTGCGTTGGTGATGCGCGTGCCGAAGCGCTCGGCCTGCTGCTGGAACAGCGACATCATCTCGGGGCCACTGACGCCGTGCGGGAAACCCGGATAGTTCTCCACCTCGGTCGTCAGCATGAGCTGGCCACCTGGCAGCACGGGTGCGGGATTCGCTGCGGGCACGCCCACGATCGCCCGCGGCGAGAGGTTCGCGCGCGCGCCATAGATGCACGCGGTCCAGCCGGCTGGACCTGAGCCGATCACCACCAGCTTTTCGACATCGCTCGATGAACTCATGCCTTCTCCATGCTGGTGCACGCGCGCTGCGGCGCCTACTTCACCTGTCCGCGCGAGAGTGCGCGCACCGACGGCCAGATCACGAAATCGCCTTCCTTGCCGCCGACGGCGTGGCGCGATGCCTTGCCAAACGCGTTGTCGTCGTTCCGCGCATAGAGCAGGCACCCGGTCGCCTCGACGCGGCCGAACTCGCTCTCGATTCCCTTCGATCCCGAACCGAGGTATTCGTACATGAACTGGCCGTAGTCCTTGTCGTAGGGATCGAAGTTGAAGCGCTTCGGGAAGTACGAGGTGTACGCCTTCTTGATGTCGTCGGGCCAACGGCCGATCTCGCGCTCGTAGCTGACGAGGCCCGACGCGCACACCGTGCCGTCAAACTCGGCGGTCAGGCGGCGGCGCAGTTGGAACAGATCGTCGATGTCACCGAGCGCGAGCACGACCGCCGCATACTTCACGGGGTTCGTCTTCGAGTAGACCGTGGGCATCGAGATCATCGGTCCGTAGGCGGGCAGGCGCCAGCGGCGCCACCAGTCGTCGTAGATCGCGTTGAGCTTCTGGAGACTGGCGTCGAGGCTGCCGTGCACGCCCGCGATCTTCGCCCAGCGCTTGCTTGCGCCGAAGCCGGTCAGGGGCTGGCCCGTCGCCTGGAGCGTGGCGAAGGTGCGCGAGAACTTTTCGTCGGAGACCATGCCGGACGAATCGAACACGGAACGAATGAGCTCCTCCGCGACAGCGAGGTCGCCCTCGGGCATCTCGATGCGCTTCAGGCGCTCGGTGTCGCCCGCCTTGAGGAACGGGTACTCCTTCAGCGAGAGACTCTTGGCGACATCCAGCGGGATCTTGTCCTGGTAGGCGGCCAGCGCATCACGGTGCACCGAGAACGCGTCGGCGAGCAGCGTCATCGCCGTCAGCTTCTCTCCGAACATCTGGGCATCGCAGGCCTGGCGAAGCACGCGGAGGTTCGCGACGCCGACCTTGAAGCCGTCCGCGAAATTGCCCGCCTCGCACTGGCGGTAGAGCTCCGCCACCGCGTACGCGCTCATCGCCTCGAGGGCCTTGAGGTAGCCGAATCGGTTCTTGGTGAGGTCGCCGTCGACGCCGATCTCGGCGGTCAGGCCGCGCTCGACGAACTTCGGGTCGACGCCCGCGATCCCGTACGGAACGCCGAGGATGAGGCAGTCCTGGACATCCACCAGCGCCTTCCCGATGTTCGAATTCGCCTCGGCCCACTTGGCCACATCCGCCCAACCGTCCATCCCCGGCCAGATGGTGGTCTGATTGAAGTCCTCGCTGATCGGCTTAGGCGCCTTGGTCAGGTCGAGGTACGCGGTGAACAGGCGCTGGCTGCTCTTGGACTTCTCCTGCACGCGCGCGGCTGGCGCATTCAGCTTCCGCAGGAGTTCGGGACTCTGTGCCTGCGCGGCGGCCGGCCCAAGGACCAGCAGCGCGAACAGCGCCAGCGGAAGGAGGCTCGGCAACGAACGGACGAGGAGAGGCCGTGTCAATCTCATGGTCTGGTTCCAAGGGACCCGCGCGGGGCGGGTCGCGCAATCTAGCAGGACTCCCCGCTACAGTGTCCGCCTCCCATGGCCAAACTCCGCTGCCCAGACAAGGTGAATGTCCTCCTCCTCGGCACGGGCGGGCGCGAGCACGCCCTCGCTTGGAAGCTCAAGAAGAGCCGCAGGATCGGCACCCTCTGGGTCGAGCCGGGAGCGAATGCGGGCATCAAGGAACTCGGTCAGGTCTGCCCGGAGCCAGTCGAGGACGCGTTCCGCATCTGCCGCTGGTGCGAGCGGGAGAACATCGGACTCGTCGTGATCGGTCCCGAGGTTCCGCTCGCCGCCGACTACGCGACCAAGATGTCGGACGCGCCCCGCCGCGTGGTCTTCGGACCGACCAAGGCCGGCGCGCAACTCGAATGGGACAAGGCTTTCGCCAAGCAGGTCATGCGCGCCGCGAGCGTGCCCACGGGCGACAGCCGCACCTTTTCCGACGCCGAACAGGCGCTCGCGTATGTCGAGACCCGCGTCGACGGGTGCGTCGTGAAGGCGACGGGGCTCTGCGCAGGTAAGGGCGTCGTGGTCTGCAAGACCGTCGATGAGGCCCGTCGCGCCGTCGAGGATGCACTCGTCAAAAGGATCTTCGGTGATGCAGGCAACACGATCGTGATCGAGGAACTGCTGTCTGGCCCCGAAGTCAGCGTGCTCGCGCTCTGCGACGGGCAGACCTTCTGGATCCTCGACCCAGCGCAGGACCACAAGCGCGTCGGCGAAGGCGACACGGGGCCGAACACCGGCGGCATGGGAGCGTTCAGCCCGACCCCCAAGGCGACACCCGAGCTCCTGAACATCGTGCAGCGCGATGTGCTCGTCCCGACCGTCGACGCCCTCAAGCGCATGGAGATCCCGTTCCGAGGCGTGCTGTACGCGGGCATCATGCTCACCCCTGCCGGTCCGAAGGTGCTCGAGTTCAACACCCGCTTTGGGGACCCCGAGACGCAGCCCATCATGGCGCGTCTGAAGGGCGACATGGTCGAACTCTGCTGGGCGACGGCCACGGGGCAGCTGTCCGAGGTCGACCTGTCCTTCGATCCGCGCGCCGCCTGCTGCGTGGTGGTCTGCGCGAAGGGTTACCCCGGTAGCTACGCGAAGGGCCTTGAAATCACTGGGCTTGAGGAAGCGATGTCCATCGAGCGCACGGCCGATGAAGATGTCGTGATCTTCCACGCAGGCACCACCCGCAAGGATGGCAAACTCGTGACCAACGGCGGGCGGGTCCTCGGCGTGACCGCGCTGGCCTCGACCAGCGCCCGCGCAGCGGAACTTGCCCGTGAGGCGGCCTCGCGCGTCCGTTTCGAAGGCGCTTTTTTCCGCCGAGACATCGGCATGGGGCTCACCGACTCGCGGCCCCTCTCGCGCGTCTGAGCCGCCTGTCGCACCGCGCGCGACGCGGCTCCACGAGACCAAACCGCCCGCGCGGGACCAATGTCCGAAAAACTGTGCGCCCCCCGCCACTCGGACCACCCTTTGGTATAGTCCGATGCTCGCACGACTGCGCCCGAGGAGGCGCGGCGCTGCCCGAGCATCCTCACGCGGGATCCCCGTGTCAGGATGCCGAGGAGGCTCCGCAACTCCTGACGCCGCCGTGCGCGAAGCAAGACTTTCGCAGATTCAGTCCGCACCGCAGAAACAAGCCGTCCGACCCCGCGTATCTCGGATTTCACGACCTCAGCTTCGGAGTGCATGGCCACAGTGCGTGCGCATGCAGCCCGATGAGGTCCCGATTCACGCGTTCAGACACAGTGACCCAGAAGTGAACGAGAACATGAGCATGAACGCCCGTCGCTCCGCCGTTGAACTGCATCCCGCACTTCGCATCGCGCGTGGCATCGCCGTCGCCGTGACCTTCTGCGCGACCGCTGTGCTCGCCACAGAGGCCATTGCGGACGCGGCTCCGAACACCATCGTCGCAGCGGCCGCGAATCAGTCGGTCGTCGCGCCTTCTCGCGCCTACATCCCGCGCGTGATTCAGCCGAAGCGGGATCCGATCGAGATGATCCGCCGCTCGTACATGGCGAGCGACTGGATGCCCGACACGCACGCCCTCCCCGGCACCTTCGTCATCAAGTTCCGCGACGAGGTGAAGGCCCGCGCGGGCATCAAGCCATCGCGCGATCTCGGCAGCCTCGGTGGTTTCGACATGTCGCAGGCCCGCGGATTGCTCGCCTTCTACGGAGGCACCTTCCGCCAGTGGATCCGCAAGTCCGAGGGTGAACTCCAGCAACTCGAGTCACGCGCCCGCGAGAACAGCGGCCGCGAGCAGCCCGACCTCGCAGGCATGATCCAGGTCGCAGGCGTGCCCACGCACCGCTTCGTCGACGCGACCCGCGCGTTCTCCGCGCTCGACATGGTCGAGTATGTGTCGATCGACCTGAATGTCGCCAACCTCCAGGCCGTGCAGGGATGCGATCCCGCGAATGCGCAGGACTGCAACATCCCCGCGTGCCCGATCCCGTTCAGCTGCAATCCGGGCCAGCCTGATCCGATCTTCGGCTGCAACGATCCGACCTGCTGCAACCAGATCGCAGAGATCGACCCGACCTGCAATGACGAGCAGAGCGGCAATGGCTGGGATGTCTACTGTGCCGCGCTGGCCAACCAGTTCTGCGGCCCGCAGGTCTACGAGCTTGGCCCCTACGACGCCTGCTTCTTCGCGCCCGGCGCACCGGAGAACATCAATCCAGACTTCTTCGATGTCTACTACCAGGTCCAGCAAGGTGGCTGCGCGAGCCCGCACAACGGTCCAGGCTGCAGCAACGCGGCGTGCTGCGCCGCCGTATGCACCATCGACCCCTCGTGCTGCTCCGGCACCTGGGATGCTGGCTGCGCCGACATGGTCCGCAACGGCATGGTGCCCGAGTGCTTCGGCGTCATGCCGCCGCCGCCCAGCTCCGATGTGTCGCCCGACCTGACCCCGCAGGAGTCCGGTCTCGGACTCCAGGGCTTCCAGTTCTACACTCAGTCGCAGCGCCGCGCGGAGACGCTCTCCCCCGTGATCCCAGGCTCGACCGAGACCTGGCCTAGTCAACTCGGCCAGAACGGCAACGAAGTCTCGACCCAGTTCGGCTTCTCCGGCCAGGGCTTTGCCCTCAAGGAGATGAACGACTTCCAGAACCTCATCTGGGAGTACTACCAGTCCGGCGACCCCGCCGAGAACCCCTTCCTCGACGGCAACGGCGTGCGGATCGCCGCCATCGAGTCGAGCGCGTATGTTCAGCACGAGGACTTCATCCTCGCTGGCCCGCCGAAGAATCCGACCCAGCCGTGGGAAGGTCCGCTGCTCGGCATCTCGAAGGTGATCGCTGAAGAGGGACAGAGCCCGCTCTTCATCGAGGACGGACGCATCAGCGCCAACCACGGAACCAATGTGCTTGGCGTGATGGTCGCGGCCGACAACGGCTTCGGTGTCACCGGCATGGCTCCCGCGGCGCAAGGCTACTTCTTCCCGACCCACTCGATGGAGGATGGCTTCCGCGCGCAGGACGCGATCGCCTCGTGCCTGCAGGTGTTCACGCAGGGCGATGTGATGAATTTCTCCTGGGGCTTCCAGGACGCAGACGAGAACATCGGTCCCTACTTCGCCGGATCCTTCACGGAACTCAACTCGCCCTCTCCGGCCCCGAGCCAGCTCGTCGTGCAGCCGGTCACCTCTGTGGCGGCGTACTGGCAGCTCATCCGCGCCGCGACCGACCTCGGCATCACTGCGGTCTTCGCGAACGGTCAGGGACCTCGGCCGATCGAATCGGCTGGTCTCGGAGACAGCGGCGGAATCATCGTCAGCGCGGCCTACCCGGGCAACATCCTGCCCGGAACCGTTGCACCTGGCCGCGGATCTGCTCCCGGCTACAGCTCGTGCAACTACAGCGACGACTTCGTGAGCTTCCTCCGCTATCCCTCAAGCAACTTCGACGGCGAGAACGCGGCGGGCGACACCGACGCTTCGAGCGATGTGACGGCCTGGGGTTTCGGCGTTGCAACGACCGGCGGAACCACCGAGCGTCGCAATGTCATCCAGGCAAACCCGCAGTTCTACCTGTACCAAGGCCTCAACAACGCTCCGCCTTCGGGGACCGCCCCCGCGCTTCAGGTCGATCGCCTGCGCGGCTACACGGACCGCTTCGGCGGTACCTCGGCCGCGTCTGCCATGATCTCGGGAGTCATCGCCCGCATCCAGGGTGCATCCCGCCAGTTCTACGGCATGCCCTTGGCGTCCGACCAGATCCGGACTCTCCTTGCGACCGCACCAGGCGCATTCAACCAGTGCTACGCGATCGGCAACGGCGAGCCGACCTACACCGCCAGCGATGAGCCCTTCTTCTCGCAGGGCCTGTTCGCCGACGGAACCGCCGACTCCTGCCTGGAGACCGCCAACGGTTGCGTCCCGATCGGCTGCACCTGCGAGCCGCACCCGATCGCATCGATGCCGAACCTCGTCCAACTCACGCCGTCGATCCTCTCGATCCCCGGCTTCGGTGGAAACGGAACGAACGCCGATGTCATCACCGGCACCCAGCTCGCGGGCTACTCCTGGAGTTCGTTCCAGATCCGCGCACTGGACGGCAACCTGCTTCGCATCGGTTCGCAGCGAATGAATGCGGGCGCCCAGCGCGAGGGCCTTGCCTATCCGGCGGCGGGTCAGACGACCGACATCCGCGTGAGCGACCAGATCGCGGTGCCGAACCCTGACCAGAGCGTCTTCGGCCTCGGCATGCGCTTTGCCTCGCGTGCGACCCGCAACTTCGTCATGGCCGGTTTCTTCGTGAAGAACTGGGATCGCAACCGCTACGAGTACTTCGACGCGGAGCTCCTGCCCGTGCAGATCCCGCTGGCGCCCACGATGGTGCTGCTGCCCGATCTGCCGGACTACAGCGCGTACATCCAGAGCGGCACGAACAAGGTGGAGATGCGCCTGTGGACCTGCGGCCTTGGCAGCACTGGCCGACACATCGTCGATCACGACCTCATCGAGGTCGTCGTGAACCCGAACATGATCCCCGGGCCGTAATCGGCGAGCCCGCCGATACCCCTCTGTTGAATTCGTCCAGCACCACTAGGTTTCCCTGAGTTCCAGTTTGGTGGTCCACCGCGGCGCGGGTCGGACCGAGGAGCGAGTCTAAAGATGATGCTCAAGAATGCCCTCGCCGCAGGTCTCCTGCTCGGCGTGTCCGCCCTGATCGCCAACGCCTCGCCCCTGACGCCTCAGGACGCGAAGCAAGACAGCCCAAGCATTCCCTTCGACCGCGCATGGCAGCATGACGACGGAACCATCACCTACCGCGGAAAGGCCTACGCGAGCTGGGATGAGCTTCGTGCAAGCCTCTCCCCCGAGGAGTGGCGCTGCGGCGCACCGCTCCCGATCCTTCCGGGCGCCCAGTGGGGTCACAATCATCTCGAGGGCGAGGGTGGTATCGCAGGTGCCACGATCAGCGGCAACGACTGCAGCATGACGCTGTCTTCGCTTGCAGGCGGTCTGTACACCTACGCGACAGCAAATGGCGATTTCAGCCCCATCAATCCGCTCGGCAAGATCGAGATCCCCGTGGTGGTGCACATCCTGCGGAATTCCGCGGGCACACAGGGCGATGTGTCCGACGCCAATGTGACCGCGCAGATCGCGCGCCTGAACAGCGACTTCGCAGGCGGCACCGGAGCGGTCGGCGGGCCGAACCCTTCTGGCGTCAATACGGGCATTACCTTCCGCTTGGTCAAGGTGATTCGCTACGACAACACGCAGTGGTTCAACGACTCGGGCGACTACTACACGCCGAACGCCTGGGACACCAGCCGCTTCCTGAATATCTTCAGCAATACGGCGGCGGCCTTCGGGCCAGGTACGCTCGGCTATGTCTCCGGCTTCCCCGCTGAAGGCTGCCATGTCGGCACCCCGGGCGATCGCGTCGTGATCAACTTCGCGAACTTCGGCAACGCTGGAACGGCGCCGTACAACCTCGGGCGGACTGCCACCCACGAAGTCGGCCACTACTTCGGCCTGTTCCACACCTTTCAAGACTCCTGCGGCGCCGCAGCCGCGCCGGACTGCTACGGCGAGAACGACCTGATTTGCGACACGCTTCCCGAGCAGCAGCCACACTTCGGTTGCGGCGCGGCTTCGACCTGCGGCGACGCAGACCCGATCAACAACTACATGGACTACTCGGACGACACCTGCATGACGCAGTTCACGGCCGAGCAGTCGCAGCGCATCCGCTGCACGATGCTCACCTGGCGGGCTTCCCTCGCGCACACCCCGAGCGCCACCACTGGACCGACCTACATCAACGCGACGCGCGGCAGCAACGCGGTGACCATCACCTGGGGTACCACGACCACCAGCGGAGCTGGATCGCAGCTTGGATTCTGGCTCGAGCGCAAGCCGTCGACCGCCCTGGATGTCGATGCCTCGTACACGGTGATCGACAACAACCTCAGTGCGACCACCCTGTCGTACATCGACTCGTCGGCGTCCGAGTTCCTGATGTACGACTACCGCGTGAAGGCCAAGCTCACGGCCACGACCTATTCGGGCTGGACCAAGGGCGCGCGTGGCGCCGTCGGCTTCGCGGGTCCGTCCGGCGTGACCGCGTCGGACTTCGACTATTCCGATCGCGTCGAAGTCAGCTGGACCGCGCCGACTGGCTACACCCCGACCGCGTACCGGATCCTCCGGGGCGAGCAAGGTGGCTGTGAAGGCGATGTGATCGCCACGGTCCCCGCCTCGGAAACCACCTTCAGTGACACGACGGCCGAGGCGCGCGTCCTGTATGTCTACACCGTGCAGGCCGAGGTTGAGTCGGGCGCCAACAGCTACGGTGAGAGCGATGTCGGGGCGCGCGCCATCCCCGCGCCGTACAACCTCCTTGCGACCGGCGAGATTGGCGCTGCCGCGCCCGCTGCGACGAATCGTGTGAATGTCACATGGGTCCTGCCCTTCCTGGCTGGGAACGCCGCCATCAACCGCATCTATGTCTATCGCTCCGTGGACGGCGGTCCGCTCGAGCAGGTGACCATCCTGAACACGCCGGTCACGCAGTGGAGCGACACCAATGTGTTCTCCGATGTCCGCTACGACTACAGCGTGCGACTCTTCTCGGCGCTCCTTGGCCTCTCCGGCTACAGCAACACCGATCTAGGCTTCGCGCTCGAGGCTCCCGCCGTGGCGTCTGCTTCCGACGGAACCCCGGGGAACGTGTTGGTTCGCTGGAGCAAGCCCGCAAGTTGGAATCCTGTCTCGTACTCGGTCTGGCGCAAGCCCCAAGGTCGTGCGCTGTGGCCGGATTCGCCGCTCGCCGCGGATCTGCCGGCCTCCAACTTCCAGTTCACCGACTCCACGGCGCAGGCCGGTGGGCTCTATGTCTACGCGGTCACTGCGAAGTCGGGCAACTTCAATGCATCGAGCGAGCGTGGTCGCGTCGACACCGGCTATCCGGCGGTCCAGCCTCCGACCAATGTCGCGGCCTCGGATGGAACTTTCCCCGCGTATGTGCGCATCACCTGGACGCCTGTTGGCGTGACCAGCGGCGTGAGCTGGGAGATCTACCGGCGAGTGAAGAACTCGAACACTGCGTTCACCCGCATCAAGACGGTCGTGAGTCCCGTGCACTTCGACGCTACGACCACCCCGGGCGTGCTCTACGAGTACTATGTCTTGACGCGGCTGCCAAACGGCGTGGTTTCGCCCGCCAGCGCGATCGATGTCGGCTACCGCTGAACGGAACCCATCATCAAACCACGCGGTCCCGACAGGTTCGGGACCGCGCTTTTTTGCGGAGCCGCACGCGGACGCACCCGCAGAACTTTCAGTGGTTTCTGAAACTTCGATTGCCCGAACCCCCCTGCGGCGGTAGCCTCCCGCTGCAATGTCGACTGGCACGACTTCCTCCGATCGTCCGCGCGAGCTCACGACGCTTCCCGCAGTCGACGAGATCCGCGCCGCACAGGACCGATTCATCGAGTTCTGGGGCGAGATGGGAACCCGGTGGGGCGTCCAGCGCAGCGTTGCCGAGGTGCACGCACTGCTCTTCATCGCAGGCGAACCGCTCTCCGCTGAGGAGATCATGGAGCGGCTGTCGATCTCGCGGGGAAGCGTCTC
>Ga0075471_10000961_pt1 | contig 18290 bp, 39 predicted proteins | sample DEB19_08_DNA_2_FD_74787 | JGI IMG/M metagenome (GOLD analysis project Ga0075471, IMG submission 74787) | Aqueous microbial communities from the Delaware River and Bay under freshwater to marine salinity gradient to study organic matter... | ecosystem: Environmental > Aquatic > Marine > Coastal ... | reverse complement strand
TGCCCCCCGCCGCGCCGCACCACCTCGGCGACGCTGCGCAGCTTCGAATCCGCCTCGACGTGCCCCGCGTGCATCTCCGGTTGCCATCCCGCCTCGCCCTTGTGCGGCAGGGGCCATGGACGAAGGACGCGCACGGCGGGCCACACCGAGAGCACCAGCGCCTCGCACGCCCCGGCGCGCTCCCGCAACTCCCCATACCGCAGCACGCCGCCGATCCGGGGATACGACGGGCGCTCGATGACGACGAGATCGGGGCGCGGCAGGTCCCGCAGCCGCGCGAGCAGGTCGAGCACGCCGCGCGCCTCATCGACGTGCGCCACCTCGGCGGCATACACGAGGACGCCGTCGCGGACCATGGCGATCCCCGTGCGCGCGGCCGGGTCGATGCCGATGGTGATCATGATGACACGCTCCAACCCATCGCCACCCGTCCGATCCTCCAGTCGCCTTCATGTCCGCGCACCTCGCGCGCCAGCGCAAGAGCACGCTTCGCCCGCGCCTCGGACGTGTACCAGGACGCGGCGTCCTCTTCGAGCCCGAAGAAACAGAGCGGCGCCTTCGGATTGTTGGTGCGCCGGTAGACCACCCACGGCAGCGCCATGACCGCGCTACCATCTTCTGAGATCGTGAACTTCAGCGGCATGTGGTCCCCTGCGCCCGGATCGCGTCGAGCACGTCCGCCGGGACCTGCCACAGCCCCTGCGCGCCCTTGCACTTGACCGGCACGATCTCGATCCGCGACACGATCGGCCAGAACCACTGCCCATCGCCCGCCGCCCACGGCGACCGGCTGTCCTGCGTTGGCTGGCCGAAGGTCACGATCTGGACGATGTGACCACGGACCGCATTGACGTCGCGCCATGTGCCGCACACATCAACGGAGACTTCCACCACATTCAGCGACTCCTTGAACGCCATCAACTCGTCGTAACGGCTCTCGCTGATCTTGCCCGCGATGGGGCGAACCCCCGCATGAATCGCGATCGGCTGACCGATCATCGAATCCCACAGGCGCCACGTCCTGTTCTCGCCGTCCTTCCCGAGCCTCACGATCGCGTAGGCCCACTCGGGCCAGAGGGTGATCGCCTTCATCGCGCCCCCTCCAGCACCCACGCGGCGCGGCGTCCGCGCTCATCACCAGGAACGGCGTGAGTCGGCCCGCGGTCCTGCTCATACACCATCTGCGTACAGCCGCACGGACACCAGTGCCACCCCTCCGGCCACCCATGGGCCGGAATCCCCACCGACAGCATCTCGGGCTCGGGCAGCCCCTCACAGTCCCCGCCCGCGAAGCCGTCCACCTCGCACACATCACGCCCCATCCCTCACCTCCCGCCGGACCGCCGTCCAGCCGCCTTCCACATGTGCCGTCCGCGCCCGCTGGCAGAGCTCACACACGCGCCGCTCCTCGACCTCGATCCCCCACGTCGGCAGCCGGCGGATCAGCTCGATGACGCTGTAATCCCCCTCGTCGAGCCGCTCGACCAGCATCGCCGCCCGAGCCCACACCTCGCGATCGTGGTCCGCCTCGACCACCTGATCCCCGCGCAGGATCGACGACGCGAGCCCCAGCACGCGGGCATAGAGCCCCCCGCGCGCCAGCTCAGAAGGGACCAGCCGCGAAGGCGGGATGTCGAGCAGACGGGCCAGCGCCTGCGGTCGGATGCCGAAGAGGGTCTCGATGTCCATGGCCCGACGGTATCGCGCTACCGCTGTGACGTCAAGGCCATTTTGTGTCCACGTTAACGCCTTGCCGTTGTCGCGGGGGTGGGCTACCTTCACCCCATGAACACCTGGGATGCGTACTTCGCGATCGATGCCGTCAACTGGTCCCTGCTGAAATGCATGGACGAAAGCCCGCTTGCCTACCGGCACGCGGCGGACAACGACAGGCCCGACCTGCATCATTTCCGGGTCGGGCGCTACGTCCATGCGCAGGTGCTGGACCCGGAACACGCCCCCGAGCAGTACGCCATCTGGACCGGCGGCGACCGACGCGGCGCCGACTATCGCGCCTTCAAAGAGGCGCACCCTCACCATGTCATCTTCAAGCCCGACGAGATCGCGGACATGGACGGCATGATCGCCGCCATCCGTGCCCACGGTCCCGCCGCTGCCCTCCTGTCCGCGCCCGACGCTCGCACTGAGCAGATCGTCACCTGGACCGATCCCGACACCGGGATCGCGTGCAAGGCGCGCCCAGACCTGATCATCCCCTCGATGCGAATCGTGGCCGACCTGAAGACCACACGCTCCATCGATGTCCGTCGATTCGGGAACGAGATCGCGAGGTACGGCTACCATGGGCAGCTCGTCCACTACGCAGCGGGCATCGAGCACGCGCTGGGGTGGAAGCCCGAGCGCCACGTCCTGATCGCCGTTGAGAAGGCGCCGCCCTACGACGTCGCCGTCTTCGACGTCGCCGACTGCGCGCTGACCGTCGCGCGGGAGAAGGTAGCCACCCTCCTCGGCGCTCTGAAAGACTGCCTTGACCGCGACCACTGGCCCGGAAGATACCCGGAGCCTGTGGTCTTAGACCACACCAACCTGCCGCCGTGGATTTATGGCGGCGGACCCGACATCGTAGAACTGGAGGATTAGCCATGCCTTTCGACGTTTCCAAGGATATCATCGCCCGCTCGGATCAGCTCAACGCTGATGACCTGATGGGCGGACCCATCACCGTCGAGATCACCGGCGTCCGCCGCCGGGGGGACGACAACAAAATCGCGATCGAGATCGCGAAGTCGGGGCACAAGCCCTGGATGCCCTGCAAGACCATGCTGCGCGTCCTGTCCTACGCGTGGGGCACCGACGCCGACCTCTGGATCGGACGCACCCTGACCCTGTTCCGAGAGCCCGCCGTGCGCTTCGGCGGCGAGGAGGTCGGCGGGATCAGGATCTCGGCGATGTCGCACATCGAGAAGGCGATCGGGGTCAACCTCCAGATCGCGAAGGGCAAGAAGTCCATGCACCGCGTAGACCGACTGGAGCAGACCGCGCCCACCGTCGCCACCCTCCGCAGCGCCATCGCCGCCGCCATGGGGCGTGGCTGGACCCGCGAGGACGTGGCGCGGGTGCTGGGCTGCGACAAAGCCGACCAGGTCCCCGAAGCCGATCGCGAGGCGAAGATCGCGATCCTCCGCCAGCCCCCGCCCGGACGCGAGGGCGGCGAAGAGTAGGCATTCACCGCCGTCCCTGAACTTTCTTTCTCGCGCGTGTTGACACTCTACACGCGCGAGAATACTATAGAGTCACCAACAGGGAGCCACCATGACCCGCTTCGACCGCACCGCCGCCGCCCTCCGCCTCGCCGTTCTCGCGCTGCTCAACCGGTGGGATGGTAAGCGCGGCGCGGAAGACATCGAGGACGCGCTCCGCCAGATCGCGGAGGGCTCGGGCGACGTCGCCGGCATGGCTGAGGACCTGATCGCGGCGGCGGACGAGCACGCCGAGGACGTCGTCGAGATCACCGACGAGCGGGTGTTCGATGCCGCGTACAGGGTCGGGCTGCTCGACACCGACCCCGATCCGGTCCCCGGCTCGCCTGGGTTGATCTACTGGTCCGGCTTCCGCACCGACCGCAGCTTCCGCGCCTGGAGCCTGTGATGCGCCGCCCCCTCGCCGACTACGCGCGGGCGGAGGGTCTTCGCGACCCGTCCGCGTGTGACCTGACCGACAACATCGGGCGTATCCAGCACCTCGCCCGCTCGACCGCCGCCGCGTCCTACGCGATCTCGGAGGGCGTCCGCATCGAGCGCGCCGACGAGCCCGGACGCGCCCTTTCCGAGACTGGGGCCCTGTCCGCGATCCACCTCGGGATCGCCCTGGAGATCGTGTCGTGAGCTACCCGCCCGGCTACCACGCATGGGAGGCGTGGATCTCCTCCCTCACCCCCGGCGATCCCTGTCTGCTCCACGACGAGCCGGCGGTCATCGTCGAGATCGACGACCAGATCGCCCGCGTCCGCCTGTGGGGCTCCGACGTGGTGTCGGTCGCCCAACATGACGAGCTCGGCCCCCACGAAACCCCGTGGGCTGGCTATGCGGAGGAAGCGTGACCCATCTTCTATCCCTGTCCTCCCTTCACGCCGCCGCCCCGGGCGTGCTCGACGTCATCTTCGGCCCTGACGGCGACTTCGAGGGGGCTCCGATGTGGGGCGGCCCCGTCTTTGGTCTCAACAGGAATTGCTGGTGGACCGTCGCTGGCTGGACCAGCACTGACGACAAGATCGGCGGCGCCCTACTGACCGATGCGGGCGGGACGTGGCCGCCGGACCACGAGTCGATGCCGCTGTCGTGGGTTGCCCTCGACCTCCGCGTCCCGTCCGTGGCGGCGCGGCTGGCGGGGTTGTGCATTGCTGCCGCCCGCCCAGATCACATCGACGCGATGATCTGGTACACCGCTCGCGCGCTCCACGATGCGTGCAGTCGCGACGACTGGGCGACCAGCGACGGACCGGCAAGCCTCGCCGCCCTCACCCTCACCCTCGCGCCCAGGATCGCGGCGCTCGGAGGCCCCCGTGCCTGACCTTCTCTCGACCTTCCCCGGTGACGTCCCGGGCGTTCTACGGCGTGGGTCGCCTGTATGGTTCCGCGACGAGCAGACGCCGTGGACCATCACATGGATCGGTCCATGGCCCGAGGCCGATATCGACGATGGCGCGATCGCCCTGATCGCACCTGGCACCGAGCCACCGATCGGCATGCCGGTGAACGCGAGCGCCGACCTCGCCCTTGACCTCACCGACCCCACCGCCCGCAGCCACCTCGCGGCGTGGTGCCGCGCTCGTCTGACCCAGCCCACCGACAGCGCGTCGTGGGCCGCCATCGCCGCCGCCGAGACGTACCGCGACATGACCCCCATCGAGATCGACACCCTCGCCCGCCTCGGGCTCAGGCTTGCCGGAAGGAGCACCCCATGATCCACCTGCTGGGCACCATGTCCGACGCCGCCCTCGCCACACAGCTCGGCCTCGACCGTGAGACCGTCCGCGACGCACGCCGCGCCGCCGGTATCCCCGCCTGCCCGCGCAGCAGCCGGGGCGCCCCGATCCCTGTCACGGGTGCCGACCTCGACGCGCAGCGCAGGCGCCTGCTCGACCTCGGACGGCAGCTCCCTGACGACGGGAGCGCCGACCATGCCGCCCTGTTGGCGCGGATCGAGCGCGCCACCGACGCCGCCCCCGCCGGTCTCTGCGCCGCCCTGGCCAGGTACTACAGCACCCAGCCCGCTCGCATCAGCGAGATGTGGCGCGGATACAGGTCGGATGCGGGCTTTCGAGCCAGCCACAAGATTTCCTAAAGGTTCAACGGCATCACGCCGCCCGCCCTCCCCGGGACATGGGAGCAGGAGTACACATGGACCTCAAGCCCCTCATCACCAGCGCCATCGCGCTGGAGCAGCAGATCGCCGCCGCTGCGCAGGCGGCTGGACGAGGCCCCGTCGGCCTCGCCCTCAACGTGGCGAAGACTCAGATCGGCCTCGCGATCGGGATGCTGATGCGCGCCGAGCTCGACGGCGCCTCGGTCGGCAGCGGCTGACCACCACGGGCGGTGCGTCACCCCCTGATCTCGACCCACGCCATCTCCGCCTCGCCCGGTGGCAGCTCGATCAGCCACCGGGCGAGCTCGCGATCAAGATCGATGACGCGCTCAACCCACGACGCCGCCGACGGACGCACCCGCGCCGCCATGCGGATCGCGCGCCACACCTCGGGGCTCACCGTGGGCGACGGGTCGTGGTACGTCCAGGGGCGCCCGTCGCCTGCGTCGTCGAGCGATGGGCCGTTGGGGCCCTTGCCGCGTCCAGCGATGAGCCCGTACCTGCCGCGCTCGATCGCCTGCGCCATGTCCTTCACCTTGTCGCCCATCGTCACCTCGGATGGGGGGCTAACGCACGAGGCCGATCTTCGCACCCCCAGGGCACCACGCGCCGCTGTCATAGCGGCTGTGCCGCCGCACGGTCATCCCGTCCTCACCGCACCCCGCCGTCTCGCGCCCGCACACGGCGCACCGCACGCGCCGGATCGGCGTCCTGCTGCGCGACCCGACCGGACGCCCGACGGTGCGACCAGCGACGATCGCCGCCTCGATGACAGCGACTTGCGCAGAGTCCGCGCACCGAAGCGCCGCCTCGATGCGCGCGGCGGGGTTCGGGCCCAGGTCGAGATCGGAGGGGATGCGGACGGAGCGGGTCATAGGCAAACCTCCGGGCCCACCGCGCATCATCGCGCGGGCGACGGTCGGATCCGTCGTGCCCCGTGAGGGGCCGCACCAAGGGAGGTTAGGCCACCTGCCGCTCAAGCCATGCCATCCACCATGCACGATAGGTCCAACCGCGCAGACCAGCCGCAACCGCCTGCCGCACCTCGGCGCGCGTCATGCCGGCGGTGACATCGGGCAGCTTGGGGAAGAGGGAGATCGTCGGCGCATCGCCGGTAAGAGGTGCGATCCATGCGCCCATGCAGCGACCGTCAACACGGTCCGTGGGGCAGTCGGCGTCAACGAACGCTTGCACCGCATCCCGAACCGTCTCGAACCGAGCACCAGCAAAATGGGTAGGGTGGTGGATGTGGAACATGTTGTCTCCCTCTTCGGCGGCCCCATCACGGCGCCGCTCATGTCATTCTTATACCGCCGCACCTTTCCGCCGTCCACAAAAAAATGTGACGCACCATAAAAATAACTCAGACCGCCTCGGGAACCCTGATCAAACGCCCAGCATCCCGCACCCCAATCCCCACCATGGGCCACATCGCCGCCCAGGTCAGCCCGAGACGCCCCGCGACCTCGTGCTCCAGCGCCTCGACCACATCCCAGGGCAGCGCACACCGGACCGCTCGCGCCACGTCCTCGGGCCCATCATAGTCGAGGCCCCGCACGGCGCGCAGGACGGCATATAGCTCGTCGTCGGTCAGGGGGCGCAGCAGCACCAGGGCCCCGGGCTCAGAGCGCCCCAGGGCCAGCCGCCAGGCACCGCCAGCACACACCAGCATCGCGACCGCTGGCGACTCCTGGACGGCGTCCTGCGCCGCCAGAACCCGCACCGCCAGCCCCCGAGCTGTCAGCACCTCGGCGCGGACGATGGGCGGCAGGTGGGGCAACACAGCGTCCGCCAGCGCCACGATGATCGCGGTCATGCGCCGCCGGACGTCCTCGACGTCGCCCGCCAGCTCGTGCAGGTCGCTCATAGCAACATTCCGGTTGCGCCCGGTTGCGCCCGGTGGTATGAAGTGGATGGAGGTTCTACACCATCATGCCCCCTCGCCACGAACTCACCCGAGCCGACATCCTGCGCCACGCCATGGAGATCAGGGAGGACTATGAAAACGACGGAATGAAGCTGACCCTGCGTCAGATGTACTATCAGTTCGTCAGCCTCGGGATCTGCCCGAGCGGACAACTCCACTACAAGCGGATCGGCGACGTCCTGACCGATGCGCGGTACGCAGGCGAGTACCCGATCGATGGTCTGGAGGATCGCGGGCGCGAGGTCCACCATGGCAACTTCACGACATGCGAAGATGACGTTGACGATGCGCTTGACACCGCCAGCAACACGATCCGATGGTTGCCTGATGGGACCATCAACATCGATCGCTGGTATGGGCAGCGCAACCACGTCTCCGTGTGGGTGGAGAAGCAGGCGCTTGAAGGCGTCTTCGAGCCCGTTTGCAAGGAGTTGGGCGTGTCGTGGTTCGCCTGCAAGGGCTACCCGTCGGTGTCGGCGCTCTGGTCCTGGATCCAGTCCGCCGAGCGCGCCCACCATGACGGCACCGTCTCCGGTTGCACCGTGCTCTACTTCGGCGACCACGATCCCGACGGATGGGAGATCCCACGCTCCGCCCTGCGCAACATCGGCAAGTTGCTGGAGGTGCAGGACATCGCTCTGCGCGTGAAGTTCAAGCGGGTCGCCTTGAACATGGACCAGATCAGGCGCTACAACCCGCCATCGTTCGAGGCCAAGGTCACCAGCGCCCGCTATCAGGGCTACATCGATGAGCACCAGACCGACGAGGCGTGGGAGCTTGACGCGTTGGAGCCGCGCGTCCTGCGCGACCTGATCCGCACGGAGGTCAACGCACTGTTTGACGCGAGCACGCACCGGCGGCAGATGGAGCGCCGAGACGCGCTGCGTGCAGACGTGCGCGATCGAATGATGGATCCCGAGTGGATGCGCGATGTCATGGGTGGCATGTGACCCGCCACACTCCCGACAAGACCCGCATCGAGGTAATCCTCCCGCCCGACCTGCTCGCGAAGCTGGACCAGCAACGCGGGCTCGCAACGCGCGCGGAATACATCCGTGAGCTGATACGGCGCTCACCCCCGCGCCCGCACCGCTGACCGGATGACCTCGGGATCGTACCCGGGGCACGCCGTCGCCGCGATCTCGCCGTGCCCCACGATCGCCGCGACCGGCAGCCCGTAGCGCGCCCGCAGCTCGACGAGGAGATCGACCAGCAGCTCCTGCGCGTACCCGGGCAGCGGCGCCACGTCGTACCGCCCATGGACGCACACGGCGATCGCCCCCGCGTTGTGTCCCCGAACCGACGCCGGATCCTCGCCGATGTCGCGCCCCTCGGACACGATCCACCGACTGACCCCGAGCTCGCCGCCGTCCGCCTGCCTCCAGACGTGGTAGTGGTACGGGTCGTGGGTGATCCCGATCCCCCGCCCGATCGCGTGCGCCGCCACCGTCGCCGGATCATCGAGCTCGGATCCGGCGCTGTGGTGCAGGTGGATCGCGACGATCGCCCTCACAGGGCTTCGAGCCGCAGCGTCGAGATCGTATAGGTGCAGGCGCTGGCGGTCGAGAAATGCCAGAATCCAACGCCGACAATCGGCCGACTGCCCGCGCTCGGGTCCGTGACCGTCGCCGCGTCCAGGAACTTCCAGCCGCTCGCGGCAGAGCTGGCGTAGACCGTGGGCTCAGCCGCCGACGTGGACCAGTACACCCGCGCCGTGTTGCCGGACCATTCGAGCATGTACCACGTTGCCGTCGTCGTGGTCGTGGTCGCCGTCCCGCGCGGGCCCCACGCTTCGAGCTGTCCGTTCCACACGTTGATCGCGTAGATCGGCGACGCCCCGCCCGGGTTGCGCAGGTACAGGTTCAGGAGCAGGAAGTCGGCGTTGGTCCCGACGCTCGCCTTGATGACCAGCCGCCCTGCCAACGGCGTATGGTCGAAGCTCACGTTTGGCTGCGTCCCGTCCTGCCGCCCGCTCACCCCGTCCGTGGTGCTGCTGTGAACCACCGTGATCACGCCCGACGCCCGCGCCGCGCTGGTCAGGTTCGTGGAAACCCAGGTCGTCCCCGCGTCCGCCCCGCTGAGCAGGTTGGCGTCGTTGGGCTCGGCGCACAGGTCGTAGGTCCACGCCCCGCGCGTGACCTCGGTCGCCTCCGACGACGGCGACGGCGGGGACGTCGGGTCACCACCGACCGTGATCCCCGTAAGCACACCGCCGGAAACGCCCAGCGCCTCGCCCTCAGCAGGCGCGGCACCGATGGAGATCGCCCCGTCGCTGAAGGCGATGATCGTGGGCGGGTTGTTGATGATCATACCGACCCCAGCAGCTTGAACGTGGCGTTCGTGCTCGAAGACCTGGCCACCGTGAACTGCCACTCCTGGTCGTTGCCGTAGCCGCAGTCTCCCGGCGTGATCACCGCCGAGCCGCTCGCCGCCAGCTCGACCACCGCGGACCCCACCGCGCCACCTTGCGTCCCGCCCGTGGGCTGCACGTAGCCGCCCGCCGTGCTGGTCATCTGGACGGTCACGGACCGAACCGCACGATCGCAGGCTACCGCCGTCAGGGCGGCATCCGAGGTGAGCACCGTCGTGCCCAGGGTCCGCCGACTGATCCTCACCGCCGCTGTCGCCATGTGCTCACCTCATGCCGCGCGTATCCCGATCGCCGCACGCGCGCAAGCGGCGTTGTACCTACGCACTTGCGCGCGCAGATACGACGGGATAGAGCGGGGCCATGATCCCATCCTCGACCCTCGCCTCCGCGCTCGCCCTCCGATCCGCCGACGTCCGCCGCGCCGCAGCCGACGTCCGCCGCGCCCGCGTGCGTGACCTGCTGACCGCCGATCCCGGCCTGTCCACCGACCGGATCGCGGCGATTCTCGACGTTGATCGGTCCACCATCCGGCGCGACAGAAATATCTTGGGTCTCGCACTTGCGCGCGGAAAAGCGATGGAGTAGAAGATGGGCAGGAGGTGTGACCGTGCCTGACCCCATCCCCGCCCATCTCGCCGTGTATCCCTGGTACGCCCCCCACTGCGCCTACGTGAGGCAGGTCTACGGCTATAGCCGCCATGCCGTTCCCGATGGTGCGTTGGCATGCCGCGCCGACCTCAGCCGCGCCGACCTCAGCGACGCCGCCCTCCGCGGCGCCGACCTCAGCCGCGCCGACCTCTGCGGCGCCGCCCTCCGCGGCGCCGACCTCAGCCGCGCCGCCCTCCGCGGCGCCGACCTCAGCCGCGCCGACCTCCGCGGCGCCGACCTCCGCGGCGCCGACCTCAGCCGCGCCGACCTCCGCGGCGCCGACCTCCGCCGCGCCGACCTCAGCGACGCCGACCTCTGCGGCGCCGACCTCCGCGACGCCGACGGGATCATGTCGATCGGTCCCATCGGAGCCGAGCACCGCATCATCTACGCCGTCCGCCACGACGGCGGCCCCATGGTCCAGGCGGGCTGTTTCTGGGGCACGGTGCCCCAGCTTCGCGAGGCCATCGCCGTCCGGTACACGGATGGGAGCGGCATCGAGCGGCACCGCGCGGTGTATCTCGCCGCGTGCGACTTGATCGCGGCGTGGGGGCAGTCATGATCTGCCCCAACTGCCTCGGTGCTCGCCGCATCTCAGGCGTGACCTGCTTCGGCTGCCTCGGGACCGGCACGACCGAGCGCCGCGCGTCGCCGAAGATCGAGATCGTGGGTCCCGCCGCTCGTGTCGCCGCCGCCCGCCAGGACCGCGACACCGTCCAGACCCTGCACGACATCGCGGCGCGCCTCGATGCGATGACGCCGGGGCCCGCGCAGACCGCTACGATCATCTTCGCCATCGAAGCGTGGCTGGAGATCGGGGATCAGGGCGAGGCGCAGGCCATCGCTCGCGACTTCTGGCGCGTCCTGCCCGACGACGTGCTCCGGCGCGCCGGTGCCGCCGAGGAGCTGGCCGAGCGCGCCCGCCTCCGCCGCCGGTACATGGAGCCGACGCCCGCGCCGTCGCCCCCGGACCTCGACGATCTCGCCGATGACGAGGTCGCGTACCTGTGGGCTGAGATGCCGGGGGGTGTGCAGTGACCGCTGACGATCTCCTCTCTGCATGGCTGGCCCGTCGCGCTGACCGTGCCGCGAAGATCGACGCCCTGCGCGCCGAGCAGCGGGCCGATAGGGAGGCGACGATGCAACAGATCGCCACCACGCTCAGCGAGGCGGCGGGAACGGCGATCGAATGGTGGGATCTCGCCCATCTGCACTTCGCCATCCACACGTCAGGGAGGGACTACATCGAGATCACGGGCGGTCCGTCCGGCTATGTCGTGTGCGATAGCCGGACAGAACACCGGGTGCCCACCAAGACGCTGAAGGCCGCCGCGCTGGCGGTCCGGGGCATGAAATGATCACCCTGATCTACCTCGCCGCCCCTCTCTCCTCCCGCGACCTCGCCGCGCGCTGCCTGCACATGGAGCGCGCGCAAGCCCTCCGCGACGCCATCGAGCGTGACCCCGCGTGCATGGTCTACCTGCCGCACGAGCGCCTGGCGCGTCCGCACGGCTACCCCAACGACGACGAGACCTCTGAGATCCGCCGTGCAGGTCTGTCCGCCTGCATGGACGCCCTCGCCCGCATCGCCGCGTCCGGCGGCGCGCTGCATGTCCTGTCGCGCCGCGATGGGACGCTGTCGCCTGGGTGCGTGACCGAGCTCGCGCACTGGCGCGGGCTGTCGGATCGCCCGCCGGTCATCTGGCACGAGGACACGATGGGGTGGAGATCGGAATGCGGGCGGGAGGTGTCCCATGTCTGATCCCCGCCTCGACGTCTTCTCCACCGCCCTGCGCCGTCTCATCCTGTGCGGCGGAGATGGGCTGCCAGCGGCGTATGGGCCGACGGTCGAGAGCCGTCCGTTCGTGGGGCCCCGCCCTGGAACCTGGTGCGGGGATCGCATGGTGGCGATCGAGGGCCGGCATGGGGCGTCCGGCGTGGACCGGCTCGACGATCTCGATGTCGCCGCATGGTCCCTCCCCCTCGACCACTGGGCGCCCCGGTTGGCGTTGGTGGCGGCACGACTGCTTCATCCGCGCCATCACTACCTGTGCGCCCACATCGAGGCAGCAGACAAGTTCATCACCCTGACCCGCGTTCGATTCACGGATCACGAGCGCGGGCTGGCGATGGGTGATTGGACATGGAGTATGGCGAAGGGGGCCAGCGAGAACGCGCCCACGCCGCTCCCCACCCTCCCCTCCCTCCTGACCCAGCACGCCCCCGTCGTGGCGCTGCTGCTGGCGATCGATGAGGTGTCTCGTGTCTGACCCCCTGATCTTCCTCATCGCCGCCTCACAGGTCCACGACCCGCGACACCTGGACTACCACGCACGGCTCGAAGCGCTGGACCCGTCCGATTCCGAGACCGCGAAGATCATCGCCCGCCACTTCGAGCTGTCGAATCGCCCCCTGCGCGCGTTCTACGGGCGGCTTGACCTCGGCGGGTCGGGTTCGGTGTTCGTGGCGGATTTCGAGCTTGTGGGGGTGCCGCGATGAGGTGGCGCCCAAAAATCGGCAGATGCTCGTGGCACCGTTTCAACGTGCCTGCAATCTGTGGCTGGTGCGGCAAGCCCATCGAAAAGGGGCAGGCAAAGTCAACCATGCTGTGGATGCGTGGCAGCAACGAGAGTTGCACGACCAGACGCCACCAGGAGTGCGATATCCGGGCAACGCTGGAAGATGCGAATGGACTCGGCCCACCGAGCGATGCGGAGATCGCCGAACACAAGCGCCGGAAGGAGGCTCGCGATGTCTAACCTCACCCTCTCCACCCTCCGCCACGCCCTGACCCTCGCCCACGGTCCCGCCGTCGAGCGCCTGACCGATCGCACGCCCGCCGGCATCGCGAAGGCGTACTTGCCGCATGTCTTGCGCGTCCGGCGGGATGGAGGCGATTCGTACAGCATCGCAGGTGAGGTGCTGGGGCGCGTGGGAATCGCTGACCGTGCCCGTCTTGACCTGACCGACCCCGGCACCGTCCGCGCCCTGCCGGTGCTGCTGGCGCTGGTGCTGGGGCTGGACCCGGGGCCGATGGGGCTGGCGGTTTCGTGGGGACGGTTCGGGCGCACATCATGGGCTCTGGAGGGGGATGATCGGATCGTCTTCATCGGCGCAGACGATACCGATATCGTTGCTCCCACCATCGCCCTCGAACCCGACCCCGTCCGCGCCCTGACCCTCGCCCTCCAGTGGGCGATCGAGAGGGGCCCATGACCTGCCCGACCTGCCACCACGCGTGCGAGACCGTCGCCGAGGTGGCGATCCTCGAAGCGCAGATCGTGGACCTGCAAGAGCGGATCCGGTCGCTACGCACCGTCCACCGGCAGCAGTACCTTGACGGCATCCTCGACCAACTGCCGACCGCCGTGATCACCGCCCTGCGCGAGCCCTTCCCCCGCGCGAAGGACCTGCGCCTCCTCGCCACCCACCGGCTGGCCTACAGCGTCGGCGGATCGTCGCGCTACTGGACGCGGGAGCTTGGTGAACCCCTGCGCCACCGTCTCGCCGAGCGGGAGCAGGAGGGCGGCCCATGACCCTCACCGAAGCCCTTGCCGCCCTCAAATCCGCCCGAACCGCCGCCGTTGATGCCGACCTCGCGCTCCGGCGGGCGAAAGCCGCTGAGCGGGCCGCGCTCGATGCCTACTACGCCGCCCGCGCCAAGGCGTGGCTGGAGCGCGCACGGCACGAGCGTCCTCTTGCTCCCGGCGAGCGTGAGCACGTCTCAGAGGCTGAAGGCCGCCCCTACCAGCGATCGGTCTGCTATGTGTCCGGGCGCACTGCCGCGGGGAGTCTGTACATCACGACGATCGAACAGGGCCAGGGCCACATCGGTACAGATGGTGTCCCTGTTGTCCGCCGGGAACGCGAGCAAACCCGCTGCGTCCGCCGCAACACCGATGAGGGGCGGGCATGGCTTGCCCGACTGGAGACTGCATGATCGCCCTGTCCGAGATCGACGCCGTCACCGTCCTGACCGGCGCGCGCGTGCCGCTTGCATCGCCGGATCGCGAACGCCGGTACGATTGGTGCGGCGATCGTGGCTTCGATACGCCCACCACGCTCAACAGCAAGTACGATCGGCACCTGCTGACGTTTGACGATTTGCAAGCGGAAGGCGTGTTCCTCGACCCTGCCGACCCCGACGTGGCGCGGCTGCTGGACCGGCGGATCGCCGAACGCATCGGCAGCCGCCCTGCGTTCGCGATGCATGCCCGTCTTGGGTGTGAGTTTCGCAATCGCACTCCCCGCCGCTGGTGGGGCATCGGCTGCGAGTTCATGGGCTGGCCATGGCACGGACGGCGCGGCGAAGTCCTCGGCGAAAGCACAGCGCTCGACGTGCCCGCTCTCGCCGAGATCCGCTGTGACACCACACAGATTCCAACCGCCCGCGCCGCCCTCCTCCGAGCACTCTACCCGAGGACCACATGATCGCCCGCCTCAAGGACATCTTCACCCAGCGCCGCGAGGTCTCGATCCTCCGCGCGTCCCTGTCCCGCGTCGCCGCCGAGCGCGACGCCGCGCGCGCTGACAGGGACCGCGCCGAGGATGCCGCCCTGCGCAGTTTCCGCCGCCGCCTGTGCCTCGCGCTGTACGGCGCCGAGAACATGGCGGGGACCGTCGAGGAGCTGCTGGCACGCGTCGAGCAGATCGCCGGTGAGGTCTGCGTAGCGCGTGCCGAGCGCGAGCAGTACGCCAACGGGCTCACCCTGATCGCCGGTCTGCTCGGGCTGCCCAACACCGCCACGGCGACGGAGATCGGCGAGGCGGTCGCTGAGCGCGCCCACGACGCCGCCGTGCTCGCGATGTGGCGTCGCCTCATCACCACCGCGCTCGGGCTGTCGCACGACTCCTGCGCGGAAGATGTGGTCGATGAGCTTGCCGCCCTCCGCACCTTCCGCGCCCGCACCCTCGCCGCGCTGGCGCTGCCTGCCGACGCCACCATCGAGGACGTCGAGCGGGAGATCAACCCGACGGGGTGGCCGGAGGGGTGGCAATTCTGTCCATATGGGGCGGAACGCTACACGGCGCACGAGCGTATATCCGTTCATCTGGCCGGAGAATGCGAGTACGCGTGGACCAGCGGCATCAGTCGCCAGCGTCCGGCCGCTGCGATCGCGGATGCGCTCGCCCTCGCCGCGACCCTCGCCCGCCGGATGCGGCAGGAGAAGCCATGAGGGCGCGCCTGATCGACCTCGCCGGGATCGTGGCGCTGATCGCCTTCTACGCGCTGGTGATCCGCTGGATCTTCTCACCCGTCCATTGACGGCAACGCGGTAACGCGATACCGTCATGTCCGGAGGTAGCCATGCCCACCGCCCACGCCCTACAGGCCATCCACGTCATCGAGACCCGCGGCATCTCCGCCCTGTCCATCCACGCGACCGGCGAGGGCGTCGAGATCGAGGTGGCCGACCTCGACCCGCTGATCACCCCTGCGACCGCCGGTCGCCCGCACCACGGCGGGCGGGCGATCACGGTGGATGGGGTGGACGTCGTGGACAGCGCGGCCAGATTCGGGGCCGTCAACGCATACTACGCGCATGAGCTCGCCCGCCTCCAAGCCGGCGGCTGCGCCCGCGACCAGCGGACGACACAGTTCTGCGCCGAGGTGGTGGCGCTTCACGACCGCATCGAAGGTGCCCTGTCCGCCGCGCTGGGCGATCCGGTGATGGAGGACAGCAGCGCCTACGACCGCGACGGCTGCCCCGACCTGGAGAGCCTGATCCGACGTGCAGGCGAGGAGCACGCCGAGCTGACCATGCTCCGCAGCAGCATCGAGCGTGCCCTGGACGGTCGCGAGGCGGTGGGGTCGGACCTGCTCGCGCGGCGCGTCCAGAGCCTCTACAGCGAGTCGCACGAAGCCTACCAGCACCACGCCCGCGCGCTGGGCTACCCCCACGGTCCGGACGCTGATGGTGAGCCCAACCCCAGTGCGCCCTACGTCGCCGACCCGCACACGCTGGGCACGCTGGCGGGCGAGGCGGCGGACAGGATCGCGTTGCTGACCGAGCAGCGGGACGCCGCCCGCGCCGAGGTCACCGCTCGCGACGCACGCATCGCGGACCAACTTGACAAGAAGCGCTGGACCAGCGCCATGATTGCCGGCATGACCGACACAATGATGGCGATACGCGCCGATGCCGCCGAGCTTCGCCGCCTGCTCCATCAGCTCGTCATCGTCGCCTGTGGCGCACAGGACATCGGGCAGACGCCCGAGGCGCGGCGAGACATCGTCGTGAAGGCGGCGACGCGGATCAGCGAGGATCGGGCGGCGATCGAGGAGTTGTGCCTCACCCTCGCCGCCGAGCAGGGCAAGCCGGAGGGGGCGCCCTCATCGCGTTGGAAGTGGCAACGGGACCGCTGGGAGGCGCTTGACGCGCAGGCCCGTGTGGTCGCCATCGCTGAGCGTGGCGGGCGTCTTCAAACCCGCGAGATCGACGAGGGGTTGACCGTGTGGCCCATCTCGGAGCATGGGAACGCCCGCGCCGCCATGCAAGCCGCCGACGCGGCGCAGGAGAAGCCATGAAGCCCAGCACCCGTCTCGTTCTCGCCCTCATCATGTGCATGGACCCGGAGACCTTGCGCGCCATGGGTGAGGAACACGCCCGCGCGAAGTTCTGCCCCTGCCTGCCCGAAGTCCGCAACCGGCAGCCCGCCGCGAACGGATGCTGCTGGAACTGCGGCAAGCCCATTGAGGCGGTGCCATGATGCCAGGCTCCGAGCGCGCCGCGTGGACCCACCCCGAGCTCGCCCGCCTGCGCGACCTGCGCAGCCGCGGACTCGGCGACCGCGCGATCGGGCGCCTGCTCGGTCGCACCGCTTCCGCCATCGCCGCCGCCGCCCAGCGCCACGGCATCGCCCCGACTCGCCGCGCGTGGACCCCCGAGGACGAGGCGCGGCTGGTCGCCCTGCGTGCGGAGGGGATGCCCTACACCACGATCGCCACCATCCTCGACCGGACCCCGGCAGCGTGTCGGATCTGGAGATCGAAGAGGAGGAGCCGCCCATGCTAACCCACCCCCGCCCCGCCCCGTCGCCGATCCTCGCCGCTGCCCTCCAGAGCCTCGCAGGCAGCGGCGCCGGTCGTGCCCTACTCCTACCCCTGCTCGCCGCATGCAAGCTGGCTCAGGGTGTCTGGGAGGGCCTGGACGGCGTCCAGGTCGAGGCGCACGCCGGACGCATCCACACGATCGCCCTGGACGGCGCCGCGATGGTCATCCTCTCGCACCCCGCCGACCTACCCGACGGGTGGTGCTGGATCCCGGCGGCGTCCGCCGACCTCTACCGCCAGTCGCTGGGCTACGCGCCGCTCGACATCAGCATCGAGGTCGGGCGCATCCCGAATCCCCGCCCCGCCCTCGTCAAGTCCGGCAGCCGCACCTGCGCCCAGGGCTGGGATCCCCGACTGCTCGCCTTGCCCGCCACGGTGATTGAGGCGCTCGGGATCCAAAAGCGTGTCATCATGCGCGCTGAGTACGGCGGACGGCTTGAGCCTGTCCGCCTGTCCGCGAAGTGGCGCGAGTTGGCGATCATGGTCATCATCATGCCGTGCAGGCTGCCATGACCCCCGCCCAGCTCCGGCAGATCCGCCAGCTCGCCGACGGCACGCGCACCGCGAAGCAGATCGCCGAGGCGATCGGCATCGAGCCCAACGGAATCTACTACGTCGTGAAGCGCGAAAACCTGGCCTTGAAGCCAGGCAAGTACATCGCCCCCCGTGACCAGATCCTGCGCCTTGCTGCGAAGGGGCTGACATCGCGGCAGATCGCCGCCGAGGTCGGGTGCTCGCGGACCACCGCGCTCAGCGTGGCGGGCGGTCGGCTGCGGCGTCCCGGTAGCGAGCACCCGCCCCTCGTCCCGGACATGGTCTCCGTGGTGCGGTCCGGCTCGCGCTGGGTCGTGATGACGTCTACCACCTGCGACAGCGAGGCTGAGGCGCGGGTGATCGAGAGGAGGTATCGTGCGACCGCGTGAGCGATCCGGCCCATCCTGGCACCTGTTCCAAGCCGACTACCG
>Ga0075471_10000960_pt1 | contig 18301 bp, 16 predicted proteins | sample DEB19_08_DNA_2_FD_74787 | JGI IMG/M metagenome (GOLD analysis project Ga0075471, IMG submission 74787) | Aqueous microbial communities from the Delaware River and Bay under freshwater to marine salinity gradient to study organic matter... | ecosystem: Environmental > Aquatic > Marine > Coastal ... | reverse complement strand
GGCAAAACGCTGAAGATACCGAGATGATATGAACACCGGCTTCCAGCGACTCGTCTCCGCTTTTTGGGTGCTGCTGGTGGTCTGGGGAGCTCCGCAAGTCCTACGAGCTCAACTTCGCTTCAATACCGTCGTCATCGATGCAGGGCATGGAGGCAAGGACCCAGGCACGATTTGGTATCATCGTGTCGAAAAACATCTCGCCCTCGACGTGGCAAAACGCGTCGAAACCGGCCTGCGGGCCAAAGGATTCAAAACGGTGATGACTCGACGCCACGATACCTTCGTGGAACTTAGCCAACGGGCACGGCTTGCGAACAAGGTTCCCCATTCGATCTTCGTAAGCGTTCACTTTAACGCAAACGCAAGGAGCCCGGGCAGCAAAGGCGCCGAGATGCACTACTTCGGACCCAAAGGCCTTTACCTCGGACAGCGACTAAACACGGCCTTCGATAAACATGTACAACTCGGCTGCACGAGGCTTGTGCCGCGTAAAAGGTTAGTTGTCCTGCGCGAGACAAAAGCACCTGCCGTGCTCGTTGAGTGCGGATACCTCACCCACCGCACGAATTCATGGCTATGCTCCCTCACCAGTCATCGCCAGACCATCGCGAATGCCATTGTGGCTGGCATTCTAGCCTCACAAGCTCGATAGTCACCGTCAGCTTTCACAGCTTTTGAAAATCGCGGCATGATGAGTTCCAGCCGCGCATTTGACTAAACCCCAGCTGTGGTGAAAGGAGAAGTAGATTCATGACCGCACCAGCCGTCAGTTCCAGCAATGCCGTCTTCCCCTTTAATCTCGTGCGGGCGGACCTCGAAAGTGTGGAGGCAGCAGTCCTCCAACAAGCACGTGCATTTGATCCAGGTGTGGAAGGTTATGTGAGTTATGTCTGCAAAACTTCAGGCAAACGCATCCGTCCTGCGCTAGCCATACTCTCTGGTGGCGCAACTGGCGGCACGCATGAAGGACACACGCGGCTCTCGGTTATTCTGGAGCTCGTCCATATCGCTTCGCTCGTGCATGACGACATCATGGACGGTGCTGATATCCGCCGTGGCGTACCCACCGCTGTAGCCAAATGGGGCAGTAGTCTGAGTGTACTGCTCGGTGACAGCCTCTTCGCTTATGCGCTGGAGTTGGCGACCGAATTTGATGACACCCAAGTCTGTCGAACCATTGCCAAAGCCTCCCGTGATGTTTGTTCCGGTGAGATTTTGCAGACCCAGCGCCGCTTCGACCTGAATCTCAGCGTGGTCGATTATCTGAAGATGATTGAAATGAAAACGGCTGCATTGTTTGCCGCCGCTAGCGAGCTCGGCGCGCGCCTCAACAATCAGCTGGAGTCGACTCAAAGCTCGCTGCACGATTACGGCCTCAAACTCGGCACTGCCTACCAGATCTACGACGACTGCCTTGACCTTGTGGGTGATGAAAAAACAGTCGGCAAGACACTGCGCACGGATCTCGCGAGAGGCAAACTCACCCTGCCAATCCTCTACCTCCTCGAAAGCGCCACCGAGGCACAGAAACAGAAGCTCAGCCGCATGCTTCTCAAGGGCGAGCCGATGGACACGAGTCTCCTTGCTGGCATTGCCGACTACGACGGCGCGGTAGAGCGTGCAGTAAAATTTGCTCAAGATATGCTCAAGAGTGCCCGAAACGATCTGACCGCCCTGCCTTCCACACCACACAAGCAAGCGCTGGAAGACATCGTAAGCTACCTTCACGGCCTCTTGGACGATTGCCGGGCAATTCGCTGAGCATCCTAGCTCTGACTTGTGGGATGGAATGAACCTGTCAAACTGGGCGGCAACTGTATCGTATGTCTCGCCGCATTCATGACATCCCGGAGAGTGATCGCCCGCGTGAACGACTACTCCGTCTTGGACCGCAGGCTCTTTCCGATGCGGAGTTGCTGGCCCTTTTCATCAATACTGGTACCCAAGGTGAAAATGCCCTTCAAATCGGTGAGCGCATGTTGCGCGAACACGGTTCCGTTCGAGCGCTTTCACGTCTTGAACCGGCAGCACTGACCGAAATCAAAGCACTCGGCCCTGCAAAGGCTGCCAAACTGGCCGCCGCCTTCGAGATTGGTCGCCGCGCCGCCCGAGAGACTTCGCAGCGGGACATCGTGCTCAATCATCCACGTGGCGTTTATGAGTTCATCGGACCTGAGCTGCAGGCGCTGAGCTACGAATCCGTGCGCCTCGTTCTGCTGACCACAAAACTGACGCTGCTGCGGGCTGAAGAAATCTTTCGCGGCAGCCTCAATGAATGCACGGCCTCACCGCGTGACATCCTCAAAAAAGCGCTCATCCACAACGCCCACGCTTTCATCCTCCTTCATAACCATCCCAGCGGTGATCCGACACCGAGCGATGCTGACCGCCGCCTCACCCGCCGCTTACGTGAGGCCTCCGAGACAATGGGCATTTTGCTTCAAGACCATCTCGTGATCGGCACGCCCTCCGAATCTCGCGAGCTGCCTTACTTCAGCTTCCGCGAGCACGGTTTGCTGTGAGTGATGTCATGCGCCACTCGTGCGCTTTGACCGTCAAAGGCCGCCGCACGGTTTCGAGGAAGTGACGAGGCCATTCGGTGCCATTTGGCCCCGGTTGAAAGTCGTCAAAGGTCACATCGACATCCGCGCCAACAGTCGAAGCGAGGCCATTGAGCGTGAACTGCACGCGGCGCAGCCGCCGGTCACGCTGGCTGATCCAAGCGATGACCTGATCCTCTCCCGAGCGGCCAATACCGGGATTCAAAACACCAAAAATCAGATCGCAGGGATCGCCATGAATCTCTTGCCGCTGCATGCAGGGCCAGAAACACCAGTTTTTGCCACGTGCAAGCAGGTAGTCCGCTCCAAAAACAAAGATCGTGTATGCATCCGCCACGAGTGCGGCGGCATCTTTCTCCGTCTCAGACGTCACACAATACTCGGTGAAGCTCACCTCAATGCTCGTGGGCGTGCGACGCACCGTTTTGCTGCCGCGTGGCCCAGTGTGGATTTGCTCCACCCGCTTCAAACGCGGCTGATAGACCTCGCGGGAGCTTTTTCGAAACTCCGCGTTCACGAGCTCTGGCTGAAGTTTTTGCACGATGCGCGTCCACTCGCCTTCGAAGGCCACTTCGACGCGTTCGAGCCTTCGCCAGGGCCTCCCTGCCCTCGCGGCGCTTTGCTCCAAAAGCCGCACCGCATGCTCCGCGGAGCCTTGCACGGGCGAGCGGGGATCCGGCAGGCTGGTGCAGGAGGTGAAAGTGGCCGCGATGATAGCGAGCAGGAAGATTTTCATGGCTGCGGATACGCTCTCAAAAGGCTTTTGGAGGCACATGCCTCATCTTCGCTTCGCTTCCGCGGCAATTCGTGTATTCGATGCGGCCTGCATGCCGCCGCTTTTTGTCCCCGCCGATCATTTCCGCGAAGTCTCCCGCACCGAGATCTTCCCCGATGCCTCGCGTCCGCTGGAGATCGACCTCGGCTGCGGTGACGGCACCTTCCTCACCGGCATGGCCGCGCATCATCCGGAGCGTGATTTCATCGGCGTGGAGCGCATGCTGGGCCGCGTGAGCAAGACGGCTCGGAAAATCGCCATGCAAGGTCTCGCGAATGCCCGCATCATGCGCCTCGAAAGCGCCTACACCGTGGCCTGGCTGCTGCCTCGTGCGAGTGTGAGCCGCCTCCACCTGCTCTGCCCCGATCCGTGGCCGAAGAAAAAACACGCCGCACGCCGCCTCGTGAATCAGGCCGATTTTCTCGATGGTCTCACCCGCATCCTACAGCCCGATGGCGAGTTTTTGCTAAAGACGGATGACCAGCCTTATTTTGAAGATGCGCTGCTGAGCTTTGAAGGACGCACGCAGCAGTTCACGCGACTCGACTGGCCGGAAGGTGCTTTCTTTTATCCCACGACCGACTTTGAAAAAAGCTGGCTCGAGGTCGGCCGAACCATCCATCGCGCCCGCTGGCGCTTGAACGCGGTCTAACGCACTGGCACAAACTCCATTTGATCGAGCACATCACGCTGAACGTCGAAGCCAGCCATCACTTCGACGAGTCGAAGGCCGTTCGGTGTGAGCTCGAAGACCGCTCGCTCGGTGATGTAAAGCACCTGCTGACCGCGGGCCAGGGCGGAGGGGCCGTGGAAGCAGACGTGCGAGATGCGCTTCACGAATTTCGCATTCTCTTTTGCCCGGAAGGTGCAGCAAAAGACCAGTCGTCGGGCGCTGTGGGCGATGTTCACGAAGCCGCCGACGCCCGCAAAGCGATCGCCGAAGCTGGCGACATTCACGCTGCCCTCAGGGTCGATTTCCACCGCGCCAAGGATGGCGATGTCGAGGCCGCCGCCGTCGTAAAAATCGAATTGAGCCGGTTGGTCGATGATAGCCTCTGGGAAGTGGCTGCATCCAAAACTGAGCCCGGAGGCTGGCACACCACCGATGGGGCCGCTCTCTACGGTGAGGGTGAATTCACTCAAGCGGCCTGTTTCCGCAGCGACCATCGCGACAGCCTCGGGAAGGCCGATGCCGAGGTTCACGATGTCGCCGGGAAGGATCTCCTGCAACGCACGGGCTCCGATGCGCTTGCGGTCGGACTCCGGCATCACCGACAGTTCGAAGCCGATAGGATTGCTAACGACAAACTCCTCGTTGAAGGCCTCACCAAAGGTCTGATCATGCATTACTCCACCGCTAATAACCAAATGATCCACCAGGATGCCTGGCACACGAATGGACTTCGGATCGGGCAGCGCATTCATCAGGCACTTCACCTGCGCAATCACAAGTCCTCCGTGGTTTTTTGCCGCTTGTGCGAGCGAGAGCACCTCGCCAATCAGGCCTTCGCCTTCCATGCTGAGGTTGCCGCGGGCATCGGCATAGGTCGCACGGATCAGCGCCACATGGATGGGTACTGGTTTGTAGCGTAGCCAGGTCTGCCCATCGAGCTCAATGCGCTCGACTAGCGGCTCGGTGGTTCGGGCATTGAGTCGACCGCCGCTGTGAACGGGGTCGATGAAAGTGTTCAATCCCACTTGGCTGATGAGTCCGGGGCGTTTCGCGGCAATTTCACGCGTGAGGATACTTAGCACGCCCTGCGGCAGGTTGTAGGCCTCGACTTCGTTGGCCAAGGCGAGGGCTCCCAGCTTCGGCGCGAGATTCCAATGGCCACCGATGATGCGTTTCAGCAGGCCGCGATGGGCGAGATGATTCAGCCCTCGCTCGCCGCGGTCGCCCTGACCAGCGCAATAGAAGAGCGTGAGATCTTGTGGCGTGCCGGTTTCTAAGAAGCGCCTTTCCAGCGCCGCCGTGAGCATTTCCGGGTGCCCGGCCCCCACAAAGCCTCCCACGGCCACTGTCACCCCGGACGGAATGGCGGCGATGGCTTCATCAGCAGTGGAAAGGCGAGCCTGGGAACGCATGTGCGGCCTATTTTCTAGTGGGCTGGGCCTCCGGCGGCAAGAGGTGAGCTCACCGTGATCTGAAAACCTTATTTCCTACTTTACACATCGAGAATTAGGTGAATAAATCGCGCCCCGCTCATGAACCCTGATCAAATCGCTGCCCTCAATGATGAAGCCAGAGGCAAATTGCCATCGGAAATCATCGAAATCGCCCTCGCTCATGCCGATGGCCAGGCGGTCGTGACGACGAATTTTCGGCCTTACGAGGCTGTAATCCTGCATTTGGTCACGCAGGCCGCACCCGACACACCGGTGCTGTGGATCGACCATGGCACGAACCTGCCAGAAACCTATCGTTTCGCCGAAAAGTGCCGTGCTCAGCTCACGCTGAATTTGAAGCCCTACCTGCCGCTCATGACCGCCGCGCACTGGCTGGCACTGAATGGTGGCCAAGTGCCGATGCCTGACGAAGTGGAACGCGTGGAGTCCTTCAGCCGCATCATGAAGCTGGAACCCTTCGAACGCGGCATGAGCGAACTCGCACCGAGAGTGTGGATCACCGCGCTGCGTCGCGAACAGAATCCGCAGCGTGCCGCCACGCTGACTCCCTTCATGTTGGACGCAAAGTTCAACTGCCTCAAAGTGAACCCTATCCTCGACTGGACCCCGGTCGAGATGGACGCCTACCTCCTCGAGCATGCGCTGCCGAATGAGCGCACTTACTACGATCCAGCTAAAGGCGATGAAAAACACGAGTGCGGTCTGCACGCGAAGCTCGTCACCGACAAAGCGTAAGCCCAAATGGATTTTCTCACTCCAGAGTTCGCTCTTTACGTTGCCGCCGGTTTCATCGCCCAGCTTATTGATGGAGCGCTCGGCATGGCCTACGGCGTCAGCGCCTCGTCGCTACTCATGGCATTCGGTGTGCCTCCGGCAGCCACAAGTGCCACGGTGCATGCCGCGGAGTGCTTCACAACCGGTGCCTCGGCCATCTCGCATCACGCCTTTGGTAATGTAGACCGCTTTTTGTTCCGTCGCCTGCTCATCCCAGCCGTTTTGGGTGCGATCATTGGTGCTTATGCCCTTTCCGCTTTCGATGGCGATGTATTGAAGCCGTATGTGAGCGGCTATCTTATCTTGATGGGCTTGGTCATCATCGCGAAGGCCTTCTTCCGCGTGCCGCCTAAGAATGTGACCACCCATCTGACGCCGCTCGGGTTCTTCGGTGCCCTCGTCGATGCGATGGGCGGTGGCGGTTGGGGGCCGATTGTGGCCTCGAACCTCATCGTTCGCGGCAACAATGTGCGCATCACCGTGGGCAGTGTGAATGCCGTCGAGTTTTTCGTGACGCTCGCTGCGAGCATCACCTTCCTGCTCACCATCGGCCTTACCCATTGGACGATCATCCTAGGGCTCGCGCTTGGTGGAGTCATCGCAGCCCCCATCGGAGCCTGGGCCGCTAAGCACATCCCGCACAAACCTTTCATGATCCTTGTTGGTGTGCTTGTCACTGCCGTTAGCGCACGCAACCTCCTCAAAGCCTTCGCCATCATTTGATTCGTCATGCACGCCATTACGCACCTCCAGTTCCTCGAAAGCGAGGCCATCTATATCCTCCGCGAAACTGCTGCTCAGTTTGAAAAGCCCGCGCTTCTGTTCTCAGGCGGCAAAGACTCCATTGTGATGGCTTGGCTCGCGCGGAAGGCGTTCTACCCCTCGCGTTTGCCCTTCAAGCTCCTGCACGTCGATACCGGCCACAATTTTCCCGAGGCCATGACCTACCGCGATTGGTTCGTGCAGGAAATCGGCGCGGATCTCGTCGTCGGCAGCGTGCAAAAGTCCATCGACGATGGCCGCGTGCAGGAGGAGAAAGGCCACAACGCTTCGCGCAACAAGCTGCAAACCATCACACTGCTCGACACCATCGAAGAGCATCAATTCGACGCCTGCCTCGGTGGCGGCCGCCGCGATGAAGAGAAGGCCCGCGCCAAGGAGCGCTTCTTCTCCCACCGCAACGAATTCGGCCAATGGGACCCGAAGAACCAGCGCCCCGAGCTCTGGAACATCTTCAACGGCCGCAAACACTTCGGCGAGCACTTCCGCGTCTTCCCGCTCTCGAATTGGACCGAGATGGACATCTGGCAGTACATCCGTCAGGAAAACATCCCGCTGCCCAGCCTCTACTTCAGCCACAAACGCCAGATCATCGAACGGCACGGCCAACTCCTCGCCGTCGGACTGAATGACGAGCGAGGCAATCCGATCATCCCCTTGCTCGACGAGGAGAAACCCCGGGTGAAAGAGATGGTCATCCGCTTTCGGACCGTCGGCGACGCCTCCTGCACCGGCGCGGTCGAATCCACCGCCAGCACCATCGACGACATCGTCGCCGAAGTTGCCGCCGCCCGTCAGACCGAACGCGGCACCCGTGCCGACGACAAACGAAGCGAAACAGCCATGGAGGACCGCAAGAAGGAAGGGTATTTCTGATTCATCTCGAGAACTCACACCGCACGACCCACTCACACCCCTCTCCTAAGATCATGGACGTTCTCGTCAATCCCACCGAATCCAGCCTCCTACGTTTCACCACAGCAGGCTCCGTCGATGACGGCAAAAGCACGCTCATCGGCCGCTTGCTATACGACTCGAAATCGATCTTCGAAGACCAACTTCTCGCTGTCGAAGAATCATCGAAGCGCCGCGGCGACTCACATGTAAATCTCGCATTGCTCACCGATGGCCTTCGCGCCGAACGCGAACAAGGCATCACCATTGATGTGGCGTATCGCTACTTCGCCACGCCAAAGCGCAAATTCATCATCGCCGACACGCCGGGGCACATTCAATACACGCGCAACATGGTCACCGGCGCTTCCACAGCCGATTTGGCGATCATTTTGATCGACGCCCGTCTCGGTGTGATCGAGCAGACGATGCGTCACACCTACCTCGCGAGCCTGCTACGCATCGGACACATCGTTCTCGCCGTGAACAAGATGGACCTCGTGAACTTCGACCAGGCCGTCTATGACAAGATCGTGGCCGACTACATGAAGTTCGCCAGCGGCCTCGAAAACTTGCCCAACATCATGCCGATCCCGATGAGTGCCCTGAATGGCGACAACGTGGTCGAAAAATCCGGCGCCACGCCTTGGTACGCCGGCCCGTCCTTGCTCCAGCACCTCGAAACTGTGCAAGTTCACACCGAAACCGCCACTGATGCCGCGCGTTTCCCCGTGCAGTGGGTCATTCGCCCCATCTCCGACCGCAACGATGCCAAACTCGGTAATCTACACGACTACCGCGGCTTCGCCGGTCGCATGGCCAGCGGCACCTTCCGCGTGGGCGATGACGTGCTCGTCTATCCGTCCGAGATGAAGACGAAGATCACCGGCATCCACACCTTCGAAGGCCCCCAGACCGAGGCCATCCCGCAGCTCAGCTACAGCATCACCGTCGCCGACGAGATCGATACCTCTCGTGGCGGCATGATCGTGAAAGCTAAAGAACCCGTGCAGACCGCACAAGAGCTCGATGCCATGATCTGCTGGTTCGCCGACAAAAAAACCCTCAAGCCACGCGGCCGCTTCCACCTGCGTCACACCACCAACGACGTTCGCGCCGTCGTCACCGAGGTGCATTACAAGGTGAACATCAGCACACTCGAAAAGAGCGCCGAGAACAAGGAATTCACCCTTAACGACATCGGCTGCGTCCGCATCCGCTGCGCCGCGCCCATCTTCTTCGATTCCTACAACCAAAATCGCACGACCGGAAGCTTCGTGCTAGTCGACGAGCAAACCAACAACACAGTCGCTGCTGGCATGATCCTCAAGCCGCTCACCGATCTCGGCGACGAGGACGCTGAAATTGCGATCTAATCTGAGGACAAGCAGAGCATCAACTCATGATGCAGGATCATTCCAACACTTGGCTCTCAACGTGTGGGGGCGCATTGCGGCTGATATACCTCAGCCGCTACTTTAAAAAAACTCCTACGCATGGATAGCATATGTTTGAATGCATAGCCCAATGAACATCAATTCTGCGCGAGAGACAGGATGGTTTGCGCACTAGGAAGTCATGGGACCGGTTCACCACTGCCGGCGTAGCTCCATCCATCGACCTTACCTTGGAGCACACGCGCGCATGCTTCCGTCTCCAATTTACCAAACTGAGTCAATGAGTCGTATTTCACTTTAACGATCCAATAATCCTTGCCTTCAACTTTTGAACGAACGGGTTCACCCCAATATTTGACATGTTCAGGCTTTATATCGGTAACTGCTCCGCTCTTCATGCTAGAGACTAGCAGTGGGTAAGTTCCATCGTCAGCCTTGGAAGGTGGTGGCCCCAAAACATCTGTCTTGATCTCAGTAGCTTGCAATGAGGGTGAGGCCTTCAGATCAGCCAAGGGTTCCTTGTTAGCGACCTCGGCTTTACGCTGAATAACTTCATCATAAGCTGCAGTGAACACTTCCTTAAAATCGGTAGCATCCATTTCCACTTCTCCGCGCAGGGGCGAATTAGGGCTAGGAGCAACAACCAATGCCATACCATCTTGTGCTACAACCTGCAGTTTTGCACGCTTTGGCATGCGCACCTTGGCTCGGCCACTTTGGGTTCTCATGACGATTTCAGAGTCACGGCAAAGTGATACATGTCTTGGCTGATTAAAAAAACCTTGAGGTATGGCGCTCCAGTTTTGTGTGACTTGTTCCGCACTAGGCACTGCTGGCGCGGAAGCGGCTTTCACTTGCGGCGCAGGCTGAGGGGGCGACACAGCTGGTGTGGGTTGCAAAGAATGAGCCTTTAAATGTGAGGAGACATCTGCCGTTTTCTTGGGCGCTAACTGGATTTGGGGCGCAGCAGGTTGGGTTTTGGTGAGTGCTACTCTAGCGGGCTCTTCAAGAGGCGTGGCGACAGTAGAACCTGCCACTTTTTGAGTTGGCCAATCAACGAAAGAAAATAAAATTCTGCCGCGCGGTGAGGCTAAAAGAAAGTCATTGAAAGCTATTAGTAAGATTAAGCTGAATACAGTCCAGAGGGTCGATTTCATGATTTAGGCTTGAGAGAAAAGAGGGGGTTGTGAAAAAACTGACACATGTCGAAAGGACAACGTGGCTCTGCGCTCATTTGAAGACGAACACTAGGCTACCCATGATGATAGTAAGTCTTCATACAGCTGGGGCAGTAAGTATGGCTGAAAACCTTACCCTGTTGTAGCCGGATATTCAGACCAGCGAGAGGCATCCATTGATCAAAATCACACTCAACATGATGACAAATGGCACAAACATGAATGAGAGTTCGGTCCTTTGGAGGAGAGGCATGGTGCGACTCTGACTCAGAAGGAGATAACAATGCCGGCTGGATTGCTTCGATAGCTGAACACAGCAGCATCAAGAAATCCTCGATGCGAGCCAACGGCCCACCTATCACTTTTTGCCATACCACATTCAAGGTCGTTGCTTGAGGTTGCAAAATCAGCAACAGGTAAGGACCACGGCGCGTGAAGAATGGGACGGCCAGTGTGGGCACCTGATGATCCGCCACTTGGAGGCTCATGTACCGTGCCTGATCGAATTCACCGACAACGTTTAACTGCGAAACAAGAGACAGACCCACGGATGGCGAGCAGTGCCAGCCCACTTGGAATTGCCATCCGGAAGCATCGGCTGAGAGCAATGCGAGAGGAAGCTCTTGGTGTTTGGTAGAAAATGCGTTCAGATGATTTACCAAGGACCTAAAGGAGAGAGCATCATCACAATAAAAGTGCTCGAGTGGCAGACTAGACTTGGGAGGCAAGCGGCGCTCATTATGAAGACGAAAAGCGCAGGCATTCTCGCTCCATGGCATGTCTTCGACGATAAAAATGCCATGATAAGCAATGTAGGCGAGACACAGAAGCATACCCCAGATCAATCCGGTGCAAAGCACCCATTGTAAGGTAGCGGATCCCTCTGCCATCCTGCGTTCAACCACATACATCAAAAGCAATAATAAGATGACAAACAGAAAGCTTGCGAACACCACGTGTTTCGTTGAACCCCTTGGTATTTCTGTGTGATTTTTAAACGGACTGTCTATGACAGTCGGCTCTTCTTGAAGCGTAGGCGGTTGACGAAGGGCAAGAATGAAACGTTGCATAGTTCAAACAATTGGCGGCTCGTGTGGACATTCATGTCATCGATCATGATCTCCACGGGCTAAGCAGGTCGACCGCATTTCGCGATTTGGGGATGGCTGTAAATATTGTTTTTAATCGGCCATAATCTCCGCGCAAAATGACGGACGTTTGGTCCACATAAATGCATTTCAAACATAGTGGCAAAGCGACTCATGCCTCGGTTAATGCCACGATTGGTGGTGATGCCGCTCACTTCTGCGCGATCAGGTTCAGATGGAAGCGCTTCATTACGAAAAACCAAATCACCAGCGTTCGCTATGAGGGATGCAGAAATCCTTGAGCCTTGGGCGAAACAAATTTCCGACTTATTCAAACATTGCTGCGTATGAGCAGCGCCTGCATCAACGGTTCCATCTCGCGAAGATTCTGATGAGACCCGCCAAGCATCGCGAAATGGCAAATAGGATGAAATCGATGATATCAACGAATTCCCCGTGAACAAGAAGCGGACAATACTGCTGCTGACAGATCTAATGGAAGGAATGAGCATGATTTAACCAGATGCTCTCAGTCCTTGCATCGAGCCTAGCATGGAAGGAGGTTTTACGTCCCAGCTGTGAACTTTTGCGACGTTTAGCCTCGATCAGGTAGAACCAAGCGCACGACGACGCGAGACACGTCGATAGAGCCCCGGCGGCTGCCCTGTTGTCTTTTTAAACACAGTGCTAAAATGCTCCAGATGCTCGTAACCACATCGTTCAGCTATCTCCATCATACTGAAATCCGTGGTCTCGAGGAGACTTTTTGCGTGACGGCATTGCACGGTCCAGATCTCTTCTAACAGAGTGCGGCCAGTGATGGCCTTGAAACGGCGTTCGAGCACACGGCGAGAGACAGGTAACCTAGAGACAAGCTCTGCCACTCGCAGCCCGTAACACGCTTCATCCAAGATGAGTCGCAAGGCCGCAGCCACGTGATCATCCTCAACAGCAGTCACATCTGTGGAGCGCCGAAGCGCCACTCCGCGGGCAGGAAGACGGTGAACCAGAGGCACAAGAGTAGGATCCCGACTCGTCATTATATGATGCAGATGGCGCGCCGCGCGAAAGCCAGCCTCTTCACCATCCACAACCACACTCGAAAGCCCGGGGACGACGAGTTCACTGATGGCCTCGTCATTATCCACACCCAAAACAGCCACCTCATCCGGCACTGGTATGTGGCTCTGGCGGCAGGCATTGAGCACATGCACGGCCATCTCATCATCGCATGCCCACAAGGCCAGTGGTTTGGGCATGCTTTTCAACCAATTGGCAAGCGATTCACGAATGCGGTCTGCACGAACATCCACAAGTTCAAAGCCTATCTCTTGTAGTGAGCGGCCCTTGGCTGCTAAAAACGAGCGAAACTCCCTGCCACGATCGATGGACCAATGGGCGCGATGCAACCCCACAAAGGCGTAATGCCTAAAACCTCGGCTCCAAAACAGTTCAACAGCCAAGCTCGCAGCAGAGGATGGGTCCTGAAGATAGCTTGGAAATACGGGATTTGCTAGTGATCCACTGACATTAACCACAGGAAGCCCAGTCTCGACGAGGATGTTTTGCACATCCAAGCTATCCACCCGACCCAAAACCCCATTGCCATCTGCAGCCCATGCCCTCAAACAGGGGGTGAGTGCATCCAAGCTGCGGAGGCGGATCATGTGCAGAGACCAAGGCTCTGACAGGGAACGCTGGTGCCTGGCGACCCCCGCAAGCAGCTGTCGAGCATAACCACCTTGGTCAGTCATCAGTATTGCGACGTGGAAATTCATTGCCGGATTACGTCAAAGCACCGCCGCAATATCTCAAAGGACGGTCGTATGGGTTGGATTTAGATGATTTTCTCTTTCGAATTCATGACAAATCACGCTGCAAACCGATGGAAGGATATTTGGCGGCAGAAACTTGAAAGAATGCGTCATGCCATAAATGCGAGCCTGAATGAGGCTATAACCGAGGGCACGTCGAACCGTTCGGAGAATCACCCTGCGACATGAAACGCGGGCAGTACTGCCATGCACTTTTCCGGCGAAACGACCGTCAGATCTGATTCGTTATGCCTGTCACCATGCGACTTCTTTTACTTCTTTCTGCCCTTTCACTCCTCGTTCAAGCCCATTCGCTGCGTGCGGCTTCTCGACCGAACATCATTTTCATTCTCTGTGATGACCTTGGCTATGGCGATGTGCATTGCCTCAACCCGGAGGGAAAGATTGCCACACCGCATTTGGATCGGCTAGCGGCAGAAGGTATGATTTTCACGGACGCACATAGCGGATCGAGTGTGTGCACACCAACCCGCTACGGTTTGATGACCGGCCGCTACGCTTGGCGCACCAAGCTGCAAAGTGGTGTACTCGGCGGTCTCTCACCACGTCTCATCGAACAGGGACGCCTCACCGTGCCGAGCTTTTTGAAGCAAAACGGATACCACACAGCCTGCGTGGGTAAATGGCACCTCGGCATGAATTGGGTGCGCACCGGCGAGGTGAGCGAGCTGAGCATCGAGAAACCCAACCAGGTGAAAAACGTCGACTATAGCCAACCCATCGCCAATGGCCCCACTAGCGTGGGTTTTGATTCGTATTTCGGCATCAGCGCCTCACTCGACATGGTTCCTTACTGTTTCATTGAAAATGACCGCGTGGTTGAACACCCCACCGAAACGACGAAAATCCCGATGAACGACTCCAAAGGTGGCTTCAGCCGTGAAGGTCCGGGTAGTCCTGGCTTCCGCGGAGAGGATGTGCTGCCCAGCTTCACTCAGCGGGCGTTGAAGATCATCGAAGAAAAGGCCGCCGCTTCCAAGAACGGCAAGCCTTTCTTTCTCTACATGCCTTTGAATTCGCCGCATACACCCATTGTGCCAAACCCGAAATGGCGCGGCAAAAGCGGTCTGAGTCTTTATGCTGACTTCGTCATGGAGACGGATGACGCCATCGGCCAGATCATGACGGCTACGGAGCAGAATGGTATCTCCAAAGATACTCTGATCATCGTCACAAGCGATAATGGCTGTTCCCCCAGCGCGGATTTTCCACTGCATCTCTCGAAGGGCCACAACCCCAGCCACAACCTGCGCGGTCACAAGGCTGACATTTACGATGGTGGCCACCGCGTGCCTTTCATCGTGCGCTGGCCAGCAAAAGTCCAAGGCGGCCAAAAAACCTCGCAGCTCACCTGTCTCACCGATTTGATGGCCACCGCTGCCGATATTCTCGGGCAAAAGCTTCCCGACAACGCTGCGGAGGACAGCTTTAGCTTCCTGCCTTCCCTCCAAGGCCAAAAAAACGCTGCCGCACGTTCCAACATCATCCATCACAGCATCAACGGCTCCTTCGCCATTCGCGAAGTAAGCCTGAAACTCGAGCTCTGCGCCGACTCAGGCGGCTGGAGTGATCCACGTCCCGGTCATGCACCAAAAGGCAGTCCTGAGAGCCAGCTTTACGACCTCAGCATTGACATCGGCGAGCAAACCAACCTGATCAGCTCAAAGCCAGAGGCCGCTGCCAAGCTTGAGGCGCTGCTGAATAAGCAGATCTCCGAAGGCCGCAGCACTCCAGGTGCCGCACAGAAAAACGCAGTCGATGTCGTGCTACGCAAAGCAGTTTCCTCGACTCTCAAAGGCGCAAAAGGCAAAAAAACCATTCCATAGGCTACGGACTGCCCGCATCTTGTGCCTGCTTTTGGCTTTCCAAGTTCAGCTTGGAAATCGGGTATGCCACTTCCTGACCATTCGCAGGCATGCGGAGAACCACATTGGAACCTTCAAGGCGCACAAAGCCGGCACGAATGGTTTTCCCCTCCAGATTTGTCCAGCTCATGATAGGCGGAAGGGCCTTCTTCGGTGTGCTCGGAGTGCTGGCGGAGGCCACTGCAGGCTTTATCCCGGGCAGCAAAGCGCCTTCTTTGATCCAATCAGTCAGCTTGCGGATATCACCGCTAGAGAGTTGACCCTTCGGCGGCATGTGCTTCTCGTGGCTTGCATTCACAATGACCTCCAGAAAATGGCTGCCATCAGGATTGCCGGGCCGGATCTGAGCCACATCGTTGTCTGCGATGTCGAGCTTGAAGGTTTCCAATTCATCAAAGACAAAACCACCTTTGCGTTTACCCGTCTTCTCGCTGTGACACTCGTAGCAGTTCTTTTCGAGAATGGGCTGGATGTCTTTTTGAAAGTCGGCGGCTGATGCAGCAAGGACTGTGGCAAAGAAGAAGCAGGACATTTTCATAAGCGCGTGCGGTTGGAACGAGGCTAAGGTGCCTTGACTTAGTTCTGCGACACCTTTTTCCCACCTTCGAGCAGGCGCTCAAGGTTCTCATCCGATTTCACGCCCTTCTTCAGTGCCGCCGCGTATTCCTCGCGTGCCTTGTCCCACTGTGGGGGATCCCAAGTGGCGTAGAGCACGGCCAAGTTGAAATGCGCCTCGCCGTGTTCGGGATCAATGGCGAGTGTGGTTTTGAATTCGCGCTCGGCACGCTCCATGAGATTCAGTTTAGTAGAGATGATGCCGAGATAATGCCGTGCGCTGGCATTCTGCGGTATTTTAGCCAAGCTTTTCTCAAAGAAAGTCATGCTATCCTTCCAGCGTTCCTGCTTGAAGTGAGTCACTCCCATCGCGTAAGTGGCGTTTGCATTGTCTGGATCATAAGCGAGCGCTTTTTGAAGAGCCGCCTCAGACTCGGCAAATTTGCCTGCGCGCTGCTGCGTCATGCCGAGCCCAATGAGCGCATCCGTGCTCCTCGGCTCAACGCGAAGCGCGTCTTCGTAGAACTTCGCTGCGTTGATGAAATCTTTGGCCGTGTAGGCCTCTCCCGCACGAAGCAACAGGGAGGTCAATGACCCCGGCGAAAGTTTGCTGCCTGAAGGTGGCGTGGCACTGGCGGCAATGAGCGTCGCCTGCACACCATTTGCACCGATCAATTCCTTGGCTGCGGGGTCCTTGAAGAGCTTTTCCTCTTCGGGACTGAGAGTCATACGGGTATTTTTGAGCTCCTCGACCTGCTTGAGTAAATCGGTGGAAGCATTCTCCATTTTTGAGAGCTGGGAGATGATGAGCTCCTTGGCCTGCTGCTGGCGATTTTGCAGGCGAAGCTGGCGGATGATAATGTTCCGCAACATCTCGTTTTCCTGGGTGATGAGGGCATTCGGCTCGTTAGGGCTTGCATTGTTCGGCATCTCCTTCAGCTCCTTCAGTTGGCGGGTGAGATCCGCCACCTGCGTCTGATACTGGGCACTTTCCTGGCGCAATGTGGTGAGCTGGCCCTGGAGGGTGGTGATGTCACCACGGAGCTTGTTGATCTCCTGATCCTTGCGGGTGACATCCGCTTTGAGTGCCTCCACCTGCTTCTGTGCAACATCGAGCTCCTTCTGAAGGCGCACATTCTCAGCAATCAGCTTCTTCATATTGCCGCTAGCGGTCTTTTTCTTGAGCTCCTCCACCTCAGCTTGGGCCCCCAAGGCTTTCGCATTGGCAACATCACGCTCCTTGACCGCATTGTCTCTTTCCTTGATGAGCTTGTCGCGCTCAGATTCGAGCTTGCCTCTCTCCTGCTGAACAACGGCAAGACTTTCATTCGAGGTCTTGAGTTTAGCGGAGGCATCCGCAGCAGCCTTTTCAGCGGCGGCGAGCTGGCGGGCATTCTTCGCCAGTTCGGCATCCACTGCAGCTTTTTGCTGCTTCAGTTCATGAAGTTGGCTAGAGGCGGCTCGGCCAGCCTCAACCTCTTTTTGCATGCCCACAATGGCTTGCTCGAGCACGCCAGCCTTACGCGCCAGCGTAGAATTCTCACCGGTAACGCGACTCACCTCACCGGCGGCCCAGTCATGCCACTCGCCCCATTTATTCAGATCCAATTCGAGCTGCTTTTTGTCCCGCTCTAGTTCGAGAATTCTCCCACGCATCTGACTCTCCCAACTACGCAAGAGTCCATCGAGGCTCGGGATATCACCAGAGGTCCGCTGAGAACCGGGGGATGAAGCCATAACTGGTGCAGGCTGCGGCACGGGTTGAGCCGTAACCTGAGGCTGCGAGGCCAAAGCATTCCTAGCCTGCATCGCCTCCAGCCGACCAATGGCAGTCGCGATCGTGCGCTGACGGTTCATCCTCGTCTCCACCTCATAGGTGGGGAAGTTTTTTTCCAGCGTGGCGTAGAGTTCGCCAGCCTGCTTGTACTTGGCTAAAGCCATTTCGAGGTCTCCCCCCTTTTCGAGACGGCCTGCCTCATTGTAGATGACGAAGCCACTAAAATGAAGATCCGAGGCGCCGCCGGTCGTTTGCGCATGAAGACGCAGGGCGGCAAGCTGTCCCGCAAAGGCCAGCAGCAGGGCGAAAAGCAGTCGTTTCATGAGGGGAAGGGGTTTTGATAGAACTGGAGGGGATGAGAGCATACCGCCTAGAGCAGGCTTTGGCAATGCTCTTGCAAGCCTAGGCCTTGGCTTGCAAGCCATCTCGTGTTAACGGGCGACTACAAGCTCTCCCAGCGAAAAACTTATTCATGAGACGATGAAGTGAGCTTGGCCCGAAGGCTCCGACACGCGATCTTGATCACCCGCAAAGAGATGAAACATGAAAAGTTCCCGTGGCTGTGACCGCATGTCATCATTGCCGCCGGCGAAGCACCGCTACCCATCGGTCCACCGATTTCCCAGGCGCATCCTTCAGCGCACGGCTGGCCTTGTTTCGCTTGTTGCTCACCACTTCCATCCCCAGCGCCTCCA
>Ga0075471_10000959_pt1 | contig 18306 bp, 27 predicted proteins | sample DEB19_08_DNA_2_FD_74787 | JGI IMG/M metagenome (GOLD analysis project Ga0075471, IMG submission 74787) | Aqueous microbial communities from the Delaware River and Bay under freshwater to marine salinity gradient to study organic matter... | ecosystem: Environmental > Aquatic > Marine > Coastal ... | reverse complement strand
TTAACGATCCATTTTTCAAAACCCCATCCTTTAGGGACTATTTTTAAATTTGTAACTAACATAAATATTGGAGCAGATAGTCAGAATCGAACTGACACATACGCATTGGAAGAGCGTCAGGCTACCTTTACATCATATCTGCTAAAAGTCATTTAAGTTTTTCTACTTCAAAACAACCAAAACCAGCTTGGCGTTCAAAAGTTAATAATCCGCATCTTTTGCTTTTTTTATTTGTACAAACCCCGAAATCAAGGTCTGATCCTTTATCTGCTTCATTGTATAAAGGAATAAAATACTTACAACCACAACTACAATCATTATAGTCAGCATCTGGATCAAGCCAACGAGTAATTTTTCCTCCATACTCGATGTAATCAGTATCTAATACTTTGCATAATTCAAGTAATTGTAAATTTTCAGGTTTGAAAGCTTTCATCTATAGCTAGATTTAAAAAGCTATTTTCAATAGTAAAAAACATTTTTACTTTTTCTAATTCGCTTTTATCTATCTGTCTATATTTTATGTTATAAAGATCAAAAATTCGCTTAAATTTTTCATCAGCAATTTTTCCACCCTTATGATACTGCTTGATATAATAAACTTCTTTTACTGTTGTTGCAGAAATTGTTTTAGCGCAAGAAACGCAAGGGCTAAGAACTGAAAAAAGATATTTAGGATTTTTTGAACAGTTAATAATAGCGTTTACTTCTGCATGACTGATAATGTCTGATTTTAAATCTCGATCTTCAATAATATCTTCAGTTGGAATAAATTTAGAAGCGAAACCATTAAAACCAGTTCCAATAACGCGCCAATTTTCATCAAAAAGGACGCATCCTGTTTGTGTTTGTGGATCTTCAGATCTTGATCTCGCAGCAAGAGATAAATAACATCCGTATTCAATTTTAGAAAGTCTCATTATAACCCCCAATAAACTTTTTCATTTCTCTTATAAAATTTTAAATTTTTCTTTGACTGCTCGTTTATAAAATGAGCGTCCTTGAAAGTCAAGAAATTATTTGGCAAAAGTGAAAATTGACCATTTTCTAGTTCAATTAAATTTAATGGTTTATGTTCCTGAGGATATCGACTGAATCCGTCTTTCCAGTCAATCATGATTCCAGTATGCCTAGCAAAAGAATGAAAAGGTTGAAAAACTTCACACTCTATACCTTCTAAATATTTCACATAAAAAGGATCTAGATCATCACCCATAACTGCCCAAGGCATTAATAAATGATGACTGAAACTAATTTTGCTATTTGTTTTTGTGGTAAGCGCATGAAGCGGCAATCCACTCCAATGCGCCCCAGTTTCTAATAAGACATGACACGCTAAAATTTGATTTGGTTTTCCATAAATAGAATGCCAAATAGCTTCCGTATAACCTTCTGGCATATTTTCGCCAAGAAATCTGTTATTTACCTTGACGTAAAGATGAAACGGAAGATTTGCGTGTCGAGACATAATTAAACTCCAGTGCTTCCAAATCCTCCAGAAGATCTTTGAGTATCATTAAGATTCTCTACTTCTAACCAAGAAGCATTAAAACATTTTTCAATAATTAACTGCGCGATTCTGTCGCCAGCTTTGACTTCAAAGTCTTTGTTAACATCTGTATTGAAGAGAATAACTCCGATATCGCCGCGATAATCAGAATCAATAACCCCAGCAAGAACATCAATTCCATTTTTGTAAGCTAATCCTGATCGAGGAGCAATTCTTCCATAAAAACCTTCTGGTACTCCTATTGAAATATTAGTTTTAACCAACTGTCTTGAAAGAGGCTTAATTATAAAATTCTCTGCCGCATATAAGTCATAACCTGCGGCAAAAATTGTACCGCGAGTTGGAACCTTTGCATTTTCAGATAGCTTTTTAATTTCAACATTCAGTGATGTGGAAACACTTTTTTCTCCAAATGAATAATTCATATTATTTTCCCTCGTCTTCTCCATCTTCATCCTCGCCTTCTTCTTCGCCAAAGACTTCAGAATCGAAGTTAAGGTCCGCGATATTCGTCATTTTCCTTTCCTCTGTCAAGATCCAACTTTTGATTTGTCCAAAAATCGCAAATTTATTTCCAACTCCATAGTAAATAGATTCTGTGTCTTCGTAATTTTTATTTACATCTGTATGTTTTGTTAAAAAAATTTGTACAGAATCGTAATTTTCAGCTATTTCATTTACAAGCTTTACGATTTGCTTGTAGGATCTCTCCTTTGATTTGCTATTCATTTTTATTTATTATAAAATGCTTCCAACTTTTATGATTAATATTTTTCAACATTAACTGAAATGGAAGTTTATAAGCTACCGAAGAAGGTTTTTTAATTAATTTAAGTCCAGCTTCTTCTGGCGTTTTATTTGATTTAGCTAAATTAATATCTTTATCACAAAATACTAAGTTTTCCCAAGAATCTTTTCCGCCCCTTGATTTAGGAATAATATGATCAATAGATCCATTGATACGCGCTTCTTCTTTGGAAAATTTACGCCCAGAGTATTGACAAGTGTAATTATCCCTCTCAACAATCCTATCATAATTAAGCTTTGTTTCCAGCAGTGGGACTTTATTAAAATTTTTAGTTATTATCGCTACTGGAACTTTGAGCTTTATCTTGATCGAAGAAATATATAAATCATTTTCAGTAATTGGAATTTTCATCCACTCTTCTAGGGTATAGGTAGAAAATATAGGCGCACCGTCATCTTCTTCGATGTTGACGGCCAAATAATTCTTCGAAAATAGATCTGAAACTGCTTCTGCAACAGATCTTGTCCCAATTGGAATCCAGCTTTTATTTAAACAGAGGGTAATGACTTTGCTTGTCAGCAGCATCAATACAGAATATAACCCTCGTCTTTGATGTCAATCCAATTTATATCAGAATTTTCTTCTTCTGAAGCTTTTGCTTTTTTAGCTCTATCGAAAGTAGATTTGCAAACTGCATATCTTTGTTTTTGATTAGGAAAATCCTTATTCATCACAGAATCCCCCATACAGTCTCCGATAAATTTATCTTCTTTTTCGTTGGCGCGAGGTTTAGGTATTGGCATACTAATTATTATACACAAAACCCCCGCCTTTGTGGCGAGGGTTATTTTTAATCAATTTCTATTTTGGAACCCGTTTCCTGCTTTTCTTTTATTTTTAATTTAATATTTAATACACCATCTTCAAGGGTTGCTTTAATATTTTTTTCATCGTAAAGTTCTGAAATTAGAATTTTATTATCATATGTTCTACTGCTATTCTTACCTTTAATAGTTAAAAAATTACCAGTTTTTGTTCTATCAAAATTAATCGTCAATTCATTCTTTTTAAAACCGGGAACATCTAGAGGAACTGTTAGTTCTCCATTTTTATCTGCTTTGTAAGTTTTTACATCTTCAAAGTCTTTGAACAGGTTGTTGATTTCTTCAGTATTGAATTTATAAGTAAATAACATAATTTTCCTTTGTCAAGGTAATATAGCAAGATCCATGCCAAGTTTAAACGCCTATATTTGGGCGTTTTTAACTTGTAAATGGGTCATAAAGTGCCATTTATTGTGTCACTCGGGACAACCTGACTCAATATACTGCTGATGTATCTTTTCTAAATGTTCTTTTTCAGAAGCTAGTTGAATCAAAAGAAAATCTAAATTTTTATAAGCCGCGCTTATTCCTTCGTCGTCAACCTCAGGATACTGGCTTTCTAAATCTTCTATTTCTTCAAAAGCTAATTCAATTTTATCTTCTATCCAATCTAAGCTGTTGTTTATCTTTACCAATTCTTCTTCGTAAAAATTACTTTTTTGAGTCATAATTAACTATTATTTTAATGTTATTACTTTTTTTGAAAAACCCTTCATTATACAAATAATTAGCTATCAAAGCCGCTTCTGTATTAGATACATCTTTCAGTGGATCAAAAATTGTAAGCTTTTGCCCAGTGATCTTAACTTTCAAATTATTTATTTTGATCGTTTTCACTATAGTTATTTACACTAAAATCTTCTAGTTCAACCACATCATCTAATAAATCTTTTGATTTGTCAAGTATTAACAGTCTTATTTTATCGTTCTGTAATATTTTTTTGAACTCGCTGAGATAATTCGCTGAATTTTTATTGTTTTGTGAACATGGTGTACAGAATGAATTTTTAGCGAACTCCAATAAATTTTTCAATCGCTCGTCTAAAGATTCAAAATGTTGATGGTTGTTCCTAACAAATGTAAATAGATTTTCTGTTTTTAATTTCATTTGTTTAAAACTTTATAGAAAAGATAAGATAATCCTGCTGCCGCAAAAGAATTAAAAGAATGGAATAATATAATTGACGCCCAAAAGCTAAAACACAAAGGACATGAAATTAATTTTATTAAAAACTTTTCGCTTTTTTTAATCGCTAGATATTCACAAAATGTCATGACTAGTGATTTTTCTTTCAAAAAATTTTCATATCCTTTAAAAAATTTAGTTTTCCTTAATAGATATTTAGAATAGTCATAGAAAGCGTTTGTGTTTATCCAGATGTAAGTCAGATAACCGATTCCTATAGATTTAATTAAAATATCCATACAATATTATAATGACTACCTTTGATGCTTCTTTAAAATTATTTACTTGGTTTTCTGAAAATGATTATTTTCACTATCCAAAAGATACTCAAAAACTTTTGCTAATCATTGACAAAGAAGAAGACTACTTGCCAGTCAATGCTGCATTGACTAAATTTCAAGAAGAAGGAGTTCTTTCTGTTTCCGAGAAAAAGTCTGGAGATAAAATTTATTTTTTAAATAAAAAATTAAACCAGATAGAGCAGGATATTAAAATTCATGGAGACTTGTCTCTTGTTATTTCTCAAAAAATTAACTGGTTTTGCGAGAACGTAGCGAAAGAAGAGTCTGATTTTTGCGATCCTTCGAATATTAAAATTAAAGATATCTGGAATATGGTTCACATCATCGATTTTTTTCAGAAAAAATGTGTTGACAGTCAGGAATGTTTGCAGTAGGTTGCAGAAAACCGATTAATAGCCTGCTGGGGAGAAACCCAGTTTGAAACCTTAAGAGACATCAGGCCCGTAGAAAGGCGTCGATCAAGTGGAGCTAAAAACTCCAACGTTATTTCGGGAAAAGGCGGCGTTCGCAAGACGAGATCGAAAAAGCTGACCCCTCAATTCCTCTCAATGGAAAAGTTGGCAGTCGCAAGCATAGAAAAGTTCAGTCGGTAAAAGTTGGTACATCGTTATTTAAGTTATTAGCTAGGCTTCCACAGGAGGCCAAAAACCTACGAAATAGGCTGCGAAGAACTGATTTAGCTTGAATAACTTCATTAAATGACTAATATAGAGATATATTAGAGATGGCTCGCTTTTCCTAATTCACAACTCATGGAAAATGTATCAAAGTTGGCAGTCGAAGATAAAGTAATAGTAGGCTTAACTGGTCTTGCTGGTAGCGGCAAAGATACATTCTACTCTTTACTAAGCAAAAAGCTACCGTTCGTTAGATATGCGATTGCAGATGAATTAAAAATTATACTTCGCCAAAGACTTTTGGAGAAATATGGATTTGATATTTTAAATTGTAATCGAGACGAGAAGAACGTTATGCGAGATGATATCGTTTCTTTTGCGAAGCAAAGAAGAGAGGAAACGCAAGGCAAATATTGGACAACAATTCTGCAAGACAAAATCCTCTCTTCTTCAGATAAGTATATCTGTATAACCGACATCAGATTTAATTATTACCCAGAAGACGAAGTTTTTTGGTTAAAAACTAAACTGAAAGGAAAGCTTATTGATGTATCTTCTTATAGCCCTTTGAACGGAAAATTCATGTCTCCTCCAAATCAAGAAGAAGCTGTTAATTATCCTCTTGTGCGTTCAGCTGCTGATTATTTTGTTATGTGGCCTAAAGTTCAGAATATAAAAAGCCTTGACATTTTTATAGAACAAGCTATTCTTGATCTCAATATTAAATGAATAGCACAAAACAACATTCTGATTCAATTTTGATAATAAACGTCAAAGAAAAAAATTGCGAAGATTCTTTCCGAGAACTAGTAGCTCGTCATGAAAATCTTTATTACAAGGTGTGTCATGGGTATGCGACTGGTCTTAAAAAAGTTGGAGTTTCTTTAGAAGAAATTCTAAATGATAAAATGTTTGTCTTCTTTTCTTCTGTTTCATCTTTTGATGCAGAAAAAAATGTTAAGTTTTCTACTTGGTTGGCAAATCAGGCGCGATTTAATTGCCTCAATAAAATTTCTAGCACGAAGAACAAGTTATTCGTTGACAACGAGGAAATTTCCCCTATTATAGACTCTGAGATCTCGATGGAGGCATTTCGCCAAAGGCAAATGAAAATTAATTTGGATAATGTTTTAACGGCATTTAACGAATTATCTGACAATCGAGTATCTTATGTATTCAAGAGGAAATATTCCGATTATAAAGTTAAGTGGAAGAATATCGCCGAAGAACTTGGCGTGACAACTCAAACTGTTCTTAACTTACATAAAAAAGGATTAAGTCTTCTTAAACGCAAGATCAGAAATAAGAAATTAGAAATATATGAGTAACGAAGCTGCAAACGCATCAACTAACAAGAATCAACGAGAAGAACTTGGCGCTCTCTGGAAGAAGGAAGGAAAGAACCAGACTTATTTGACTGGTTATATTAATTCCAACGGACAGAAGGTCAAGATCGTAGTATTCTCTTCAAAGAATAAGAAGTCAGAGAATCAACCTGATTTCCGAATCTACGAGTCTATCTCACTAGAAAATCGCAGCACAAGCGAAACGCAAGCGACTCAAAAGTCGTTCACAAAGACTGCTCCAAAGCCAGCTTACAAGAAGCCAGCCGCAGCACCAGCAATTGAAGAGGACGATGACGGACTCCTGTGATGGAATTCTCTCTAAATCTACCAATTAATTCAGTCTCCTTCGGTCAGGTTTCTCTCGCTCTCCTGAGAGAGATCTACCGAAGGGGGCTGAACCCTTCTTTATTGCCCTACGGAAATGTAGATATATCTACATCTAAAGAAGATCCTCTTTTTGTTGAATGGCTTAATAAATGTATTCTTAAATTTAAGCAGTTTCACACAAGAGATATCCCTGTTATTAAGCTATGGCATTTAAGTGGAAGCCATGAGTCTATTTCTAAGAAACAAATTCTTATTTCATTTTATGAATTAGATTCTCCCACGTTATACGAACAAAACGTAGCAAAAGGAAACGTAACGGTTTTCACAAGCAAATTCACAAAAGAAATTTTTAATAAATTTGGAATAGAAACTCATTTTATTCCATTAGGATTTGACTCTAATACTTTTTCAAATCTAAATAGACAATTTTTTGATGATGGCAGAATAACTTTCAATGTTTGCGGAAAACTTGAAAGGCGTAAAAATCAAATCAAAGTTATAAAAAGTTGGCTGAAAAAATTTGGAAATAACAAAAAATATTCTCTTCAAGCTTGTTGCTATAATTCCTTTCTGTCTAAGGAGATGAATGCTAAAATTATAACTGAAGCCTTAGAGGGAAATAGATATTTTAATTTTAATAATTTAGAATGGATTCCAAAAAATGAAACGTACAACGAATTTTTGAATTCAGCTGATGTTGTTATTGGAATGTCTAGTGGAGAAGGTTGGGCTATACCTGAGTTTTCTTCTGTGGCAATTGGAAAACATGCAGTTATTCTCAATGCTCATGCTCACCAAGTTTGGGCAAATGAAAAAAATTCAATTCTTGTAGATCCAGTTCAAGAGAAAATAGACTGTTATGATAATATTTTCTTTAAAAAAGGCGCCGAAATCAACCAAGGGCAATATTTTAATTATGATGATGATCAATTTATTACTGCTTGCGAAGAAGTAATTAAAAGAGTTGAGGCGAATAGAGTTAATGAAGAAGGCTTGAAGCTTCAAACTGAATTTACTTACGAAAAAACCGTAGATAAATTACTAGAATTATTAAATTAATATGCCTATTTATATTTTTAAAAATCCAGTTACTGGAAAAATAAAAGAAATCGTTCAGAAAATGAATGATGAACATATTTATTTCGAGAACGAAGTATTCTGGGAAAGAATTTTTACAGTTCCTCAGTCCAGCATAGATACGAAAATTGATCCATTCAGTGAAGCTGATTTTAAAAATAAAACATCAAATAAAAGAGAAACAGTTGGAGATTTGATGGATAGATCAAAAGAACTTTCTTCTCGAAGAGAAAGTGTTGCTGGAACAGATCCAGTGAAACAGAAGTTTTTTGAAAACTATTCAAAAGATAGAGGCGGAAAAGTACATAAAGATGATCCTCGTAGAAACATTTCTATTGATAGTAAGATTTTTTCAGTAGAATAATAAAATTATATGAAGATATTAATCACTGGAATTTTAGGTCAAGATGGCGCAAACATGGCAGAATATTTATTAAAGAATACTTCTGCTCAAATATTCGGAATGATGCGTCGAACCTCAAATCCTAATTACGTTAATTGCAAATCGTTTATCGATAACTCTCGTTTTAAATTTGTTTATGGCGATCTTTCTGATAACGTAAGTATTAATAATTTAGTACAAGATATTAAGCCTGATTATTTCATTAATTTTGGCGCACAAAGTTTCGTTGGATGCAGTTGGGAAATACCACTTCAAACATTTGATGTTAATGCAACTGGAGTTGCTCGATGTTTGGAAGCTATTCGTAAATATAATCCAATTTGCCGCTTCTATTCAGCTGGATCAAGTGAAGAGTTTGGAGATGTAGCTTATGTTCCACAAGATGAGAGACATCCAATGAAACCTAGAAGCCCATACGGAGCTTCAAAATGCGCTGCTCGAAATCTTGTAAAAGTATATAGAGAGTCTTATAATTTATATGCTATTCATGGTATTTTATTTAATCACGAAGGAACAAAAAGAGGACCAGAGTTTGTAACTCGTAAAATATCGCTTGGAGTAGCTAGAATTTATCATGCTATTAAAAATAATCAATCATTTGAACCTATTGAATTAGGAAATATTGACGCAAAAAGAGATTGGAGCGATAGTGAAGATTTTGCCGATGGAGTTTGGAAAATGCTTAACCAAGAATCTTATAGATCAGATCTTAAAAAAGAAATAGTTATTGATGGAAAATATGACAAGAATACAATTCAAAAATTAAAAGATTATGTTCTATCAAGCAATGAAACGCATACAATCGCAGAATTTATAAATAAAGCATTTCTAAATGCTAATATTCCATGTGCTTGGCATGGAGAAGGCATCAACAAAGAATTATCTGTTTTAAGTGAGCTTGCAAATAATTCAAATTTAAAATCATCTGTTTTAGTAAAAATTAATCCAAAGTATTATAGACCAGCAGAAGTTGATTCTCTTCTTGGAGATTCGTCTTTGGCTCGAAAAGAAATATGCTGGAAACCGAATATTTCCTTTGACAAACTTGTCGAAAAAATGGTAAAGTTTGATATTGAAAATTACGCAAGAAACGTGTAATATAATACCCACTATGACCAAGGAAATTATCTCTTCTCAATTTCTAGAAAAATATAAAAATAAACAGCCCAAATGGGGTTTCAATGGATTAGGATATATCGTTTACAAAAGAACTTACGCAAGAATCAAGGAAGATCAAACTACGGAAGAATGGTATGAAACCGTAGCGCGATGCATCAACGGCGCCCAAGCTATTGGCGCTCAATATTCAAAAGAAGAAGCTGAAAGAATTTATGATTACGTTTTTAATCTAAAATGTAATTTCGCAGGTAGAATGCTTTGGCAGCTTGGAACTTCTACTGTTGATCGTTTCGGAGCGAATTCTCTTCTTAATTGTTGGGCTGCAGCAATGCGTGAGCCTAAGGCGTTTCTTTTTCTTTTCGAAAATCTGATGCTTGGTGGTGGCGTTGGTTATAGTATTCGTCGCGAAGACGTTCACGAACTTCCAAAGATTAAGAAAAATGTAACAGTTACTCATCTGGATGTAAAAGACGCTGATTTTATTGTTCCTGATAAGCGAGAAGGTTGGGTACAATTGTTATCTAATCTTCTTGATGCTTTTTACGTCACAGGAAAATCTTTCACTTATTCAACAATTTTAGTAAGAGGCTATGGAGAACCAATCAAAGGCTTTGGTGGAAAAGCTAGTGGTCCACAAATCCTTATTGACGGAATCAATAAGATCGCAAAAATTTTCCAATCTAGAGAGGGAAAGAAACTTCGATCTATCGATGTCCTTGATATTTGTAATATCATTGGCAGTGTTGTTGTGGCTGGTAATGTAAGGCGTAGTGCTGAAATCGCACTTGGTGATCCAGACGATATTCTTTATCTTCGCGCCAAGAACTGGGGAACTGGTAATGTTCCAAATTGGCGAGCAATGAGTAACAATACCATTTACGCTGATAGTTTTAATCATGTAATGGACGAAGTTTGGAAGAATGGTTACGAAATCAATAAGCAGACTGGATATGCTAATGGCGAACCTTATGGATTTTTTAATCTTCCTCTCTCTCAAAAATATGGACGTATAAAAGATGGACCTATTTCTCAATCTGATTTATATCCAACCAATTCTGATGATTGTGAAATGACCAATCCATGTGCAGAAATTAGCCTTTCAAATTATGAATGCTGCAATCTCTGCGAATTATATTTAAATAACATTACTTCAAAAGAGGAATTAATAGACTGTGCAAAACTTCTTTATAAAACTCAAAAAGCTATCGCGGCTCTTCCTTTCATTCACGAAGAAACCAATCGTATTGTTCATAAGAATATGCGCCTCGGTCTTGGTGTTACTGGTGTTTGTCAGTCTCTCGATAAGCTGGATTGGCTTGATGACTGCTATATTGCTTTACGTAAATTTGATAAGCAGTGGAGCAAAGAGCGAGGATGGTCAGAAAGCATTAAGTTAACTACAATTAAGCCTTCCGGCACATTGAGTCTTCTTGCTGGATCTACTCCGGGCGTTCATCCCGCGTTTAGCAAATATTACATGCGTACTGTTCGTATGTCTAGTTCTGATTCTTTAGTGCAAATTTGCAAAGATATGGGATATCATGTTGAATATGCCTTAAACTTCGACGGTAGCGAAAATCATGATACTGTAGTTGTTTATTTCCCATGTGAGAGTTCTGAAGGATCTGTATTGGCAAAAGATATGGACGTTATCAAACAGCTTGAAATGGTAAAGAAGCTCCAAACAATCTGGTCTGATAACGCTGTATCTGTTACTGCTTACTACAAGCCTGAAGAATTAGAGGATCTAAAGAAATGGCTTAATGAAAATTATGAAAATAACATTAAGAGCGTAAGCTTCTTGCTTTTCAAAGATCATGGATTCAAGCAAGCTCCATATCAAGAAATTGATGAAAAGGCTTATTTAACAGCTAAAGCTAAAGTTAAATCTTTAAATAATTTAGCTATCAATACTAATGAAATATTAGAAATGGCAGAATGTGCTGGTGGCGTTTGCCCTATAAGATAATATAAATCAAGTTAGCAAAAAGGGCCTAATTTTATGGAGAAATCCATAGTTAGGCCCTAATATATTTTATACTAATGAAAATTTACATAATTGGCGGAATTGGAGATTTCTTACAATGTTTAGATGCAGTTATTAATTTAAAAAATTCTAGCTGCTCGTTCGTAGTTGTTACGCATTACAAACAAGCTCCTGACTTTTTCGGCAAATATGCTGATTTAAATAAGTTTTCATTTTATTATTTTAATTCATTAGCTGAATTGCATCAGATTAATTGCGGTTTAGATTTTAAAGATTTAATTATATGCCCAAGATCTGCTTATTTTGAAGAAAAGTGTCCATATGAAGTGCAATCTCCCTTCGATAACGATAACGAAATTATTGGCATTCACCCTTTTGGAAGTTCGTTTTCGCAGTCTGCTCACACTCAATTGAAATTTTCTCAGAAGAAATTGTCGAAAAATTTAGTTGACTCATTGATAAAGCCTGATAAGAATTACTTCATCTTTGGATCTCCAGCTGAAACAACTCAGTATTCTCACTACGACGAGTCTCCAAATGTTTGCATAATTTCTCATCCAGATATTTGGGTTAGTCTAAGTCATGTTCAGCTTTGCAAGAAGGTGATTGCTGTTGATAGCAGTATTAAAACAATGGCTCTATCAAAAAAGATTAAAACCTATCTTATACTTGGAGATTTCAAAGACGAAACTAGAGATTCTCTTTTTATTAACCCTTATTTGAATTCTGGACTTTTAGATATTTTAAAAGTTAGTGATCCTGAAAAAAATGAAAAAGAAATTGCCAAATACATCGAAGAAAAAGTATATCGAAATAATTGATGGTAAAGAAGTAGTTTTCAAAAGCTTCGAAACTTATTTAATAAATAAATTTATTTCAAATAAAGATAGCGTTAACTATCCTAGAGAAATAAAAATAGCAAAACAGTTAGGAGAACTTTCTAGAGATCAGGAATTTTGGAATTACATTCCTCAATGTAAAGTGGACTCGCTATGTTTTTTTATAAAGAAGGATAATTTCAATATAATAAAATATCACCACGATGAGTACGTCAAGGAGAGGTGGAAGAAGTTTCAGGAATCCAAACGAAAAAACCTTGACTTGCCAAAAAGTTCGATTACTCTTTCTGAAGAAAAAGTTGGAGAAGATGTTGTGATTAAAAAACCACTTCTTTCTCTCAAAGATTTTATTTTATATGGGTAGACCTCCAAAAAATCAAGATTCAAATACTGTCGCATCTAAACTTTCTGAACTAGATAAGTATCTTAAAGAAAATTCAGAATACCATTTTGCTTATGACAATCCTGTAGAATATGTTGTCAGCAGCGGAAGTTTAGTTCTAGACATGGAAATGGGTGGCGGAATTCGCCCCGGCGTTGTTCGTTCAACTGGAATTACGGAAGGCGGAAAAACTTCTAATGCATTAGCATTCGCTAGAAACTTTCAAAAGACTCATCCTGACAATGGTGTTGTCGTTTATATAAAAGCGGAAGGAAGATTATCAAAAGAAATTATTGCTAGATCAGGAGTCGATACAGATCCAAATCGATGGAAGGTTGTTCCTACTAATGATTTTGAATTTGTAATCGACATGATTAGAAAGATTACAAAGATAAACTCTGATAATAACTATTACATGTTTATTATCGATTCTTTGGATTCTCTTGTTCCTAGAAATGATATTGAAAAAGGTGCAAGTGAGGCTGATCGAACTGCTGGCGGCGCACTATTGACATCTAACTTTTTGAGAAAAATGGCTAATTATTTTTCTTCGAAAGGTCATATTTGTTTTTTAATTTCTCAAGTACGCTCCACAATTAAAATAAATCCTTACGAAAAGGGAGATCCAAAAGTTACGAATGCATCTGGTGGAAATGCCGCCCTTCACTATTCTGATTGGATTTTAGAATTTCAGCAAAGGTTTCAAAAAGATATTATTTACGCTGGAGCAGATAATAAAACTCCAATTGGACATTGGTGTAAAATAATGTTTAGGAAAACTCCAAACGAGAAGACTGGAACGGAAGTTCGATATCCAATTAAATATGGCCGCGAAAATGGGAATAGTATTTGGATTGAATACGAAATTATTGAACAGTTAAAAGCTTGGGAGATGATTGAAGCTAAAACTTCTTGGATTACAATTTGCGATGACTTGCTCAAGGAATTAACAGAAGCAGGTTTTCAAATTGAAAAACAAGTTCAAGGAATCGATAATTTAAGAAAGATTCTCGAAAACAACCAAGATCTGACTCAGTATTTATTTAATAAATTTAGCAGAATTATTCAAAAATGAGACTTTACACGGTATCAGGAAAACTGATTAGTAAGAATGTAAATAAATATAGAATAGATTGGAAAAAAAAGTCTCGTTCTAAAATTCAATTTGAAGTAAAGCAGTTTCTGCATCAATTCTGGTCTTCTCATATAGTTTATGAAGAATTTCCAGTGTATGGTTCGTTAATGAAGGTTGACTTTATCAACGCAACCTGTAAAATAGCGGTGGAGGTAAATGGCGCCCAGCATACTTCCTTTAACAAGTTCTTTCATCAAAATTCTCGTTCTAAATATCTCTCTTCGATTAGAAGGGATTATGAAAAATATGAATGGCTAATGAAAAACGAATTTAAATTAATTGAAATAGAAGAGGGAGATATGAAGACTCTTTCTTCTCAGTTTATTCTTGATAAATTTAATATAGAACTATGAATATATATTCATTACAAGTAGAAAAACATGTTATTGCCGGCATTTTTAAAAATAAAGACGTATTATGCGAACTAGTAAACTTCTTGAGTGAAAAAGATTTTTTTAACGAAGTTCATTCTACAATTTTCTTAGTTTGTAAGAATTGTTATTTAAATAAACAGGAAATTGACAAAGTATTGGTAGCTCAAAAAATAAAAGATCTTGGAGTCGCTTTCAAAGACGAAATAAATATTTTCGATTATGTTGAAAGTATTTCATTTGCTCAATTGAACGAAAAGGCCACAATTGAAGCAGCAAAAGAGTTAATTTCTCTAAGAATTCGCCGGGAAATGTTCCAAACAGGGGAAAAACTTAAAATAGCTTCTCAGAAAATAGGCGAAGAAAAAATTAGTGATTTTGTTCTTAGTTGCGATAAAATATATGCCGAAAAAATTTCTTCTATCGAAATAGATGAAAAGCCATATAACCTTTTTGAAGGTATCGCTGAGAAAGTAGAAGAACGTGGAAATAATATTAAAGATGACACTGGTCTTTTGACTCCTTATCCAGAATTCAATAGACTCTATGGCGGATTGAGGCCGGGAAATATCTACGCAATCGTTTCCAGACCGGCGCAAGGAAAAACAACTTGGATTAACGATATCTGTTTAAAGACTTCTTTAAAGAATAACGTTAAAGCCTTAATTCTAGATACAGAAATGAGCGCTGAAGAAATGCAGTTTCGAATGATTTCTTCTATGTCTGGCGTGCCAATGTGGTATGTAGAAACTGGAAACTGGCGCAGAAATGCGGAAATGACTAAAAAGGTAAGAGAAGCATTAACAAAAGTATCAAACTATCAATATTATCATTATAGAGTTGGAAATAAAAATATAGATGAAGTTTGCTCTCTTGTAAAGAGATGGTATTATAAGCAAGTTGGGCGCGGAAATCAATGTATAGTAGCTTATGATTACGTAAAATTAACTGGAGAAAAGTTGGGAAATAATTGGGCAGAGCATCAAGCTATCGGTGAAAAAATCGATAAACTAAAGAAGCTTTCTGAAGAGATTAATTGTCCAATTATTACTGCGATGCAAATGAATCGTAGTGGCGAAAATTTTAATCGTAAAAGCAATATGGTTGTAGATGATAGTTCTGCAATCGCTCTTTCAGATCGCCTTCAATGGTTTGCTTCTTTCGTAGGCATCTTTAGAAGAAAAACAGTTGATGAAATAGCATCAGATGGAGAACAGTTTGGTACTCATAAACTCGTTCCCATTAAAACTCGCTTTCAAGGAAAAGATGCTGCTGGGCATCATGATTTAGTAAAACGTAGAAATGAGCAGGGAGAATTTTCTTATCAAAATAATTTTCTTAATTTCAATGTAGAAAGTTTTAATGTAGAAGAAAAAGGATCTCTTGACGACATTGTTAAAGTCGAAAACGAGCAATTTGAATTAAAAGATAAAGAAAACGAAGATAGTGGAACTCTATGAATGTTAAAGATATTTTAATGGATCTTGGATATTCAAACATTATTGAAGGTCCAAAGGATTATAGAATGCGCCCTATTTATAGGGATTCTGATAATAATACAGTTCTTTCCGTTAAAAAAGATACTGGAAGATTCATTGATTTCAGTCGAGGAATAACTGGATCAATAGAAGATCTAATTAAACTTTCTCTTAATTTAAAAAATGTAGAAGAAGTCGGAAAGTGGATATCTCAAAGAAACATATCTATAGAAATCAAGGAAGAGAATCGCCCCAAAATTAAAGCTCAAAAGATATACGATAAAGATATGCTTTTGAAGCTTACTAAAGATCACTCTTATTGGATTAATAGAGGAATTCCTGAGGAAATTGTTTCTGAATTTGATGGAGGAGTTGCGAAAACTGGAAAAATGGCTGGCCGTTATGTTTTTCCTATATTTAATAGTTCTAATCAAATCGTTGGATTCTCTGGAAGAGATATCTTAGGAAGAGCGGATCATCCAAAATGGAAGCACGTTGGAACTAAATCCTCTTGGTGTTTTCCAGCTAAGAAAAGCTTAAAACAAATAAAAGAGAAGAAAGAAGTTTTAATTGTCGAAAGTATTGGAGACGCTTTATCTCTTTATAAATGTGGAATAGATAATGTATTAGTTTCTTTTGGTTTAGAGATATCAACAGCTATTATAAACTTTTTATTGAAATTGGACGTAAATAAGATTAGAATATGTTTTAACAACGATTCCGATAAAAATTTTGCAGGCAACGAAGCTTCTGAAAAAGCTTATAATAAATTAATAAAATTTTTCGACACTAACCAAGTCGTCATAAATCTACCATCAAAAAAAGATTTTGGCGAAATGACTTTAGAGGAAATTAACGAGTGGAAAAAAAAGATCTAATCCTATCGGCTTCTAGAATTAAAACTCTAGAGACATGTTCTTGGACTTATTGGTGTAATTACCATCTTAAGCTTCCAGATAAATCAAATGACGGAGCAAACCGTGGTACGGTTTGTCATCTTATATTTGAATTATTATTAAACTCTAAACATAAAAGTCATTATACTCAGATACAGAAAAGAGCCTCGATTCAAGCCAGTAAAGCTGTAGATCGACTTGTCATCAAGCACATGAAGAAGCTTGATATTTTGACAGATGAAAATTATGAGATGGTAGATAAAATGATTATTGTTGGACTTAACCAAGATTTCTATCTTAATAATGCTAAATTAGGAGAACCGGAACAGGAATTTCTTATAGAGAGTGAAAGTCCAAAGTATAAGATAAAAGGATTTATAGATAAGAATGGATTCTATCCAAAAGAAAAATTATTTAAAATCGTAGATTATAAGAGTAGTAAATCTAAATTTAAAGATGATGAATTAACTGCTAATATTCAAGCTCTTACTTATACTTTAGCTACAAAAAAATCTAATAAATTTAAAGATGTATCTGATAAAATTAAGAGGGTAGTAACGCAATTTATTTTTCTTAGGTTTCCAAAGCAGCCTGTTCAAGAAGTAGAAATTACTGAAGAACAATTAAATGGATATGAAAAGTATCTAGAATATATTTATGGAATAGCTTCTAGTTTTAACGAAAAATCTGCTGTTTCAAATTTCGCCGCAAACAACGAAGATAAAAAATGGCTTTGTAAAGCTGGAAAAACATGGGTTTGTCCATTTTATAATCCATTCGAATATTATGAAGTTAGGGATGAAAATGACAAATTCGTAAAAACTTATTATCCAGAAGATCTTCCTAAGAATATAAATCCTAAACACAAAATCATAAAGAAAGCTTATACTGGATGTCCAGCTCACAAGAAAGTAAAACCAAAAGTCGACGAATTCGATTTTTGACTTGCAAAAGCATTTCTTCTTGCTAAGATAGATGCGTGAGTATCATTCCGTTGTTTAAAACGCACTATTCAGTAGGAAAATCAATTCTTACTTTAGAGAAGCCAGCGGAGATTACTGATTCCGGTCCAATCTCCGTTTTTTCTATTGCTAAACAGCATAATTTACAAGAAGTAACTTTAGTCGAAGATTCTTTATCTGGTTTTATTCAGGCTTATAATTACGCTAAAGAATTAAAAATAAAACTTATTTTCGGTTTTAGAGTCACCATAACCGAAGACATCAACGAAAAAAATGAAGCTTCCCTAAAGAAGAATTCTAAAATTGTTATTTTTCCAAAGAATCCTATTGGATACAAAAAGCTAATTAAGCTCTCTACAATAGCTTCATGCCAAGGATTTTATTATGAGCCGCGCCTTGATTATAAAACATTAAAAGAAAATTATAGCGACGATTTATTAATAGCAATTCCTTTCTACGATAGTTTTCTTTTCAATAACGCGCTATACGGCCATATTTGCGTTCCAGATTTCTCTTTCTTTAATCCTCTGTTTTTTGTGGAAGATAATAATCTTCCTTTTGATAATATTACTCTTAAAAAAATTGAGAATTACACAAAGGATAAATATAAAACTCAGAAAGTTCAAAGTATTTATTACTACGAGATGGATCATTTCATGGCTTATTTAACTTTTCGATGCATTAATAATAGATCTACATTGAATAAACCTAGGCTAGACCATATGGCAAGTGATACT
>Ga0075471_10000958_pt1 | contig 18311 bp, 19 predicted proteins | sample DEB19_08_DNA_2_FD_74787 | JGI IMG/M metagenome (GOLD analysis project Ga0075471, IMG submission 74787) | Aqueous microbial communities from the Delaware River and Bay under freshwater to marine salinity gradient to study organic matter... | ecosystem: Environmental > Aquatic > Marine > Coastal ... | reverse complement strand
TGTCCCGCCTCGCCGAGACCAGCATCCTGGACCGGTACACCTGATGGCCGAGCTGCGCGAAGGCACCGAGTCCGTGATCGTGGAGCGGATCACGCTCCGCGGACCCGACGACACCCCGGTGGAGGCGATCCACGCCCGACCCGAGGGCATGCCTCGGGCGGGCATCGCGCTCCACCCCGACATCATGGGCGTGCGCCCGCTCTTCGACGACCTCGGTCGACGCCTGGCCACCAACGGGTTCGCCGTGTGCTGCCCCGAGCCCTTCGCCCGGGCGCCGCAGGAGATCCGCGACACCAACGATCCGGCGGTGCGCATGACCTGGGTGCCGCACCTCGACGACGCTCTCCAGATCGGCGACCTCGAGGCGGCGGCCGACCACCTCGTCGTCCACGACGACGTCGGCCGGGTGGCGGTCGTCGGCTTCTGCATGGGTGGGATGTACGCCCTGAAGGCGGCCGCGTCCGGGCGCTTCGACCGGGCCGTGGCCTTCTACGGCATGTTGCGCGTGCCGTCCGACTGGCGGGGCCCGCGCCTCGCCGAGCCGCTCGACACCGCCGCCGGGGTCTGCCCGACCCTCGCGGTGCTGGGCGCGGTCGACCCGTTCACCCCGCCCGACGACATCACGGCCCTGCGGGCGGCCTGGGCCGATCGCCCCGACTGCGAGATCGTGGTCTACCCCGGGGCCGACCACGGATTCGTGCACGCTCCGGAGCGTCCCGCGCACCGCGCCGACGACGCGGCCGACGCCTGGACCCGGGCGCTCGACTTCATCACACGAGACTGACCGACCCCGGACCGGGGCTCAGAGCATGGCGCGGTCCTCGAGGGCGGCGCGGTCGACGATCCGGTACTGCCCCCGGCCCTCGACCTCGAGCCAGCCGAGCTTGGTGAACAGGGCGAGGGCCTTGTTGACCCGCTCGCGCGACGCCCCGATCATCGAGGCGAGCTCCTCCTGGGTGAGCGGCAGGGTGAACTCGTCGTCGTCGCCGGCGAGCTCGAGCAGACGCTTCGCCGTCCGTGCGGGAACGTCGAGGAAGATCGCGTCGGCGAGGGCCTCGTCGGTGGCGCGGAGGCGCTCGGCCAGGAGGCGGACCATGATCCAGAGCAGGTCGGGCTTCTCGCGCAGCACCGCCCGCACCGACTCGTAGGGGAGACACGCCACCTCGGTGTCGGCCACCGCCCGTCCGTCGGCCGAGCGGGGAGCGTCGTCGAACAGGGCCAGCTCGCCGAAGAGGCCGCCGTGCTCGAGGATGACGATGACCGACTCGCGGCCGTCACCCGACTGGTTGGCGATCGCGATCCGACCGTCGAGGACCACGAACATCTCGGTGGCGGGGTCGCCCTGGTGGAACAGGTGCTCGCCCCGGGCGTACCGGCGGATCTCCATCTGGTCGGACAGGCGCTGGCGGACGTCGTCGGGGAGGGCGTCGAACAGGCGGACGGCGTCCAGGAGGCGGCGGGCGGGCACGGGCTAAACTTATCCCTCCGTCGCTCCCGTGTCCCACGGGCGCCGCTACGCCCCCCAGGAGCGTCATGTCCTTCGCCGTCGGCGACAAGGTCGTCTACCCGCACCACGGTGCCGCCATCATCGAGGGCAAGGAGAAGAAGGTCTTCGACGGCGTCAAGACCGACTACTTCGTCCTGCGCATCACCTACGGCGACCTGAAGGTCTCGATCCCGGTCGACAAGGCCGACGAGATCGGCCTCCGTGAGGTCATCAACGACGAAGAGGTCGAAGAGGTCTTCGCCGTCCTGCGCAAGAAGGAAGCCCGGATGCCGACCAACTGGTCGCGCCGGTTCAAGAACCACGTCGAGAAGCTCAAGAGCGGCGACATCTACCAGGTGGCCGAGGTCGTCCGGAACCTCTCGATCCGTGAGGCCGACAAGGGCCTGTCGGCCGGCGAGAAGCGGATGCTCGCCCGCGCGCGCCAGATCCTGGTCTCGGAGTTGACCTTCGCCCTCAACGTCGACGAGGAGACCGCCGAGTCGCGCCTCGACGACGTGCTGGCCGGCCGCGACGTCCCGCCGCCGCCGAAGAAGGCGCCGGCCAAGAAGGCGGCGGCCAAGAAGGCGGCGAAGGCGCCGGCGGCGAAGGCTGCCCCGGCCGCGAAGGCGGCACCGGCCAAGGCCGCGCCGGCCGCGAAGGCGGCACCGGCCAAGGCTGCGCCCGCGAAGAAGGCGGCTCCGGCGAAGGCTGCGCCCGCGAAGAAGGTGGCTCCGGCGAAGGCTGCGCCCGCGAAGAAGGCGGCACCGGCCAAGGCGGCGCCGGCCAAGAAGGCGGCGGCGGAGAAGAAGCCGGCGCCGAAGAAGTCCGCGAAGTAGCGCGTGTCGACGACGGGTGCCGTCGTCGTCGCCGCCGGACGCGGCGACCGTTTCGGTGGGCCGAAGCAGTTCCTGCGGCTCGACGGTGAGCGGCTCGTCGACCGGGCGGTGGCGCACTGCCGTCGGCACTGCACCGAGGTCGTGGTCGTGCTGCCCCCCGACGCCGAGTGGGACGGCCCGCCGGTCGACGCCGCCGTGCCCGGTGGCGCGACGCGTTCGGCCTCGGTGCGCGCGGGGCTCGCGGCGCTGTCGGCCCACGTCGACGTGATCGTCGTGCACGACGCCGCCCGTCCGCTCGTCGACGACGCCACCTTCACCGCCGTCATCGACGCCGTGCGGTCCGGCGCCGACGCCGCCGTTCCCGCCGTGGCGGTCGCCGACACGCTCAAGCGGGTCGCCGCCGACCGGGTGGTCGAGACCGTCGACCGCGCCGATCTCGTGGCCGTCCAGACGCCGCAGGCCTTCCGGGCCGACGTGCTGCGGGCGGCCCACGCCCTCGACGGTGACGCCACCGACGACGCCGGCCTCGTCGAGCGGGCGGGCGGTCGGGTCGTGGTCGTGGCGGGCACGGCCACCAACTTCAAGATCACCACGCCCGCCGACCTGGAGATCGCCGCGCACCTCGCGCGTCGGGAGTCGTCGTGAGCATCCGGGTGGGCCTGGGCTTCGACGTGCATCCGTTCGCCGAGGGCCGTCCGCTCGTGCTGGGCGGGGTCGTGATCCCCGACGCTCCGGGCCTCGCCGGTCACTCCGACGCCGACGTGGTGGCCCACGCGGTCGCCGATGCCCTGCTCGGTGCGGCCGGCCTGCCCGATCTGGGCTCGCTGTACCCGGCGAGCGAGGACGTCAACCGCGATGCCCGTTCGGTGGGATTCCTGGTCGACATCGCCGACCGGCTGGTCGCCGAGGGCTGGGAGATCGTCAACGTCGACGTCGTGATCGCGGCCGAGACCCCGCGCCTCGCCCCGCACCTCGACGCCATCCGCGCGGGGGTGTCGGAGGCGCTCGCGACGGCCGCCCCCGGGGGCGCGGCGGTGTCGGTGAAGCCCAAGCGGGGTGAGGGTCTCGGCGCGATCGGCCGCGCCGAGGGCATGGCCACCTGGGCGGTGGCCCTCCTCCAGCGGTCGGTAGCCTGAATCGCCGTGCCCGTCCGTTGCTACGACTCCCTGGTGCGCGCGAAGGTCGATCTCGACCCGCGTGACCCCGATCGCATCGCGATGTACGTGTGCGGTCCGACCGTCTACGACGTGCCGCACGTGGGACACGGGCGCACGGCCACCACGTTCGACGTCATCCGGCGCTACCTCACCTGGCGCGGTTACGCCGTGACGTTCGTCAGCAACATCACCGACGTCGAGGACAAGATCATCGCCCGGGCCGCCGCCACCGGGAGCACCGAACCCGAGGTCGCGGCGCGCTTCGAGGCCGCCTACTGGGAGCAGCTCGACCGCCTCGGCGTGCTGCGCCCCGACCACACGCCCCACGCCACGGAGTACATCGCGTCGATGTGCGACCTGATCGCCGAGTTGATCGACCGGGGCCACGCCTACGTGGTCGACGGCCAGGGCGTCTACTACGACGTCGTGTCGTTCCCCGGCTACGGCGCGCTGCCCAACCGGTCGCTCGCCCAGCTGCTCCAGTCGGCGGGCGCCCGGGTCGAGGTCGACGGCGCCAAGCGCAGTCCGGTCGACTTCGCGCTCTGGAAGGCCGCCAAGCCGGGTGAGCCGGTGTGGGACTCGCCGTGGGGGCCGGGCCGACCGGGCTGGCACATCGAGTGCTCGGCGATGTCGCTCGACCTCCTGGGCGAGGGTTTCGACCTCCACGGTGGTGGTGACGACCTGGCGTTCCCGCACCACGAGAACGAGCGCGCCCAGTCCGAGGGTGCCGGGCACGCCTTCGCCCGTCACTGGATCCACGCCGGGATGGTGCAGGTCGGAGGAGAGAAGATGGCGAAGTCCGTCGGCAACTTCACGACCCTCGCCGACGCCCTCGACGCCCACGGCCCCCGGGCGTTCCGCATGGCGGTGGTCCAGACCCACTATCGCCGGGCCGTCGAGCTCGGTGACGCCGAGCTCGGGCAGGCCGCCGCGGCGGTCGACCGACTCGACGCCCTCGTCCGCCGGGCCCAGTCGGCCGGTCTGCCCGACGGCGGTCCCGACGCCGGCGTCGCGGACCGGTTCCGCGAGGCCATGGACGACGACTTCGGCACCCCCGCCGCGATGGCGGTGGTCTTCGACACGGTCACCGCTGCGAACCAGGCGATCACCGACGGCGACACCGACCGGGCCGCCGACCTGGTGGCCACGGTGCGCGACCTGTGCGGTGCGCTCGGGCTGACGCTCGAGGAGGCCGGTGCGGGCGACGACGAGATCGACGCCCTGGTGGCGTTGCGTGACGAGCACCGCCGCAACCGCGACTTCGCCGCCGCCGACGCCATCCGTGACGATCTGGCGGCCCGCGGCATCGTCCTCGAGGACGCGGCCGGCACCACGCTCTGGCACCGCTCGTGAGCACCTACTCGCGCCGGGGCACCGGCAAGGGGCGGCCCAAGGGCGAGGGCGGTCGCGGCGGCGCCGCCGGTGGCGGCGGTGGCGGTGGGCGGGCCGGCAGCGGTGGTCGCGGCGCCGGGAGTGCCGGTGGTGGTCGGGGCGCGGGCGGCGGTGGTGGTGGCCGCGGTTCGGGCGCCGGCCGCGGTGGCGGTGGTGGCCGGGGTGCGGGTGGTGGTCGCGGCGCCGGGTCGGCGCCCCGGTCCCAGGACGCCGGACTCGGTGGGGAGCAGGTGGAGGGCCGCCGGGCGGTCCGCGAGCTCCTGCGGGCCGGCAACCGACGCGTCCGCAGCGTCTGGATGGTCGACGGCAACGACGACGCCGAGGTGCTCGACGACATCGAGCGGCTCGCGGCGTCGCGCAACATCCGCGTGCGTCGGGTCGACCGCGCGCGGTTGGCCCTCGAGGCGCGCACCGAGGCACCCCAGGGGGTGCTGGCCCGCGCCGAGCCGGTGTCGCCCGCCGACCTCGACGTCCTGTTGGCCGATCCCCACGCGTTCCTGGTGGCGCTCGACGGCGTGACCGACCCCGGCAACCTCGGAGCGGTCCTCCGCGTCGCGGCGACCGCCGGCGTGACCGGGGTGATCGTCCCCAAGCACCGCTCGGCCCTGCTCACCCCGGCGGCCGTCAAGGCCGCGGCTGGCGCGGTCGAGCACGTGCCGATCGTCCCTGTGGCGGGCATTCCGGCCGCCCTCGAGCGGGCGGCGCGGGCGGGCGTGTGGACGGTGGGCCTCGACGCCGAGGGCAACGGTGACGTGTTCGACCTCCCGGTCGCCGACCGGCCGATCGTGCTGGTGCTCGGCGCCGAGGGCCGCGGACTGGCCCGGCTCACCCGTGAGCGGGTCGACCTGCTGGCCGGTATCCCGATGCCCGGACCGCTCGACTCGCTCAACGTGGCGACGGCGGCCGCCGTCGTCTGCTTCGAGGTGGTCCGCCGACGGAGTGGCGCCGCCGGTCCCACCGACGCCTAGCCTGTCGTCACCCCGCCGGGTTAGCTCAGCCGGTAGAGCACTCGACTTGTAATCGAGCGGTCGTCGGTTCGATTCCGACACCCGGCTCCACGACGCGCGACGACTCCTTGCCGGGCCGGGCCGGGCCCGAAATCCGCGGCTGGCGAGCGGTGGACGGCCAGAATCGGGCCCCGATGGACCCGCGCGACCCCCTCGCCCCGACCGAGCCGACCGAGCCCACCGTGTCGTCCGACACCGACGCGTTCGCCGTGCTCGACGACGTCGTGATCGACCCGGCCCTCCCGGCCGCCGGTCCGACCGCCGGGCTCGACGAGCGGGACCGGACCCTGCTCGACTTCGAGCGGGGATGGTGGCTCGAGGACGGGCCCAAGAGCGTGCGGATCCGCGCCCGGTTGGGCTGCTCGCCGACCCGGTACTATGAGCGGCTCGCTGCGCTGCTGGACGATCCGGTGGCGTTCGCCTACGACCCACTCACCGTGAAGCGTCTCCGTCGCCTCCGTGACCAGCGTCGGCGGGCCCGTTACGAGGGCTACACCGCCGACCCCAGGTCCCGATGACCCTCCCGGGGCGGCCCTCCCGCGGGCGCCCGGAGCCCGAAGGTCACGTGGTCATGTCGGCGGGTCGCGGTGCGATCCTCGTCGGTGTCGCCGTCCTCGTCGGCCTCCTGATCCTCCTCGTCGTCAACGGCGCGTCGGGCGGCGGTGGTGGCTCCGACACCACTGCGCCGACGGACGCGCCGGCGGTCTCGACCACGGTGCCCACTTCGGGCACGACCGCCGCCGGCGGCACCACGGTCACGACCAAGAAGACCAAGACCACGACCACCACGGTCAAGGCCACCAAGGGCGCCCGCCCTCCCGCCGAGGTCATCGTGCAGGTCCTCAACGGCTCGGGGGTGCAGGGCGCGGCCACCCAGCGGAGCAACGACCTGAAGGCCAAGGGGTACCAGGTGCTCCCGGCGGGCAACGCCCCGACGACGCGCACCGGGACGTCGGTCGAGTGCCACTCCGGCTACGAGAAGGACGCCACCGCGTTGTCGCAGTCGCTCCAGACGCTCGGGATCTCGGCGTCGGTGTCGCCGCTGCCCGACCCGCTCCCGTCGGAGTACGAGGCGTCGGCCAACTGCTACGTCATCCTCGGCAAGTAGGGCCCCACCGGTGATCTCCGGGCCGTCCACGCCCGGGTGGCCGCCGGACGCCCCGGCCGACCGTTCGGCGCTCCTGGTCGACTTCGACGGCACCCTGGCCCCGATCGTCGACGATCCTGCATTCGCTGCGCCGTTGCCGGGAGCCGTCGCCGCCCTCGGGGCGCTCGCCGGTCGGCTCGGACTGGTGGCGGTGGTGACCGGACGACCCGTCGCGGCCGTACGCCGACACCTCGCCGACCCCCGGATCGTCGTGGTGGGCCAGTACGGCCTCGAGCGCGAGGTCGACGGGGTCGTGGTGCCCGACCCGCGCGTCGTGCCGTTCGCACCCGCGGTCGCCGCCCTGGCCGACGAGGCGACGGATCGCTGGCCGGCGTTGCGGGTCGAACGCAAGGGGACCATCGCCTGCACCCTCCACTGGCGCGAGCGCCCGGACGCCGCTCCGGCCGCGATCGACCTCACCGCCCTCGCCGAGCGGCACGGCCTGGACGCCTGGCCCGCGCGCATGGCGTGCGAGTTCCGGCCGCCCGTGGCCGTCGACAAGGGGACCGCGGTCACCGCGCTGCTCGCCTCCGACCTGCCCGAGGCCGCGTGGGCCGGCTTCGTCGGCGACGACCACGGTGACCTCGTCGCCTTCGACGCGCTCCGCACCTGGGCGGACGCTGCCCCCGGCCGCCGGTCGTGCTGTGTGGCCGTGGCCTCGGTCGAGGCTCCCGCCGACCTGGTCGCGGCCGCCGACCTGGTCGTCGACGGCCCCGCCGACCTCGAGGCCATGCTCGACCGGTGGCGCGTCGTCGTCTGAGGAACCGGACCCGTGCGGCTCCGCCGGGAGTCAGCCCCGGGGGGCGCGGGCGGCGGCGATCTGGGCGTCGAGCCAGGTCTGCGGGGAGTGCGCCGCGGCGAGGCTGCGCAGGCGGGCCGCCCGTTCCGCCCGCTCGCGTGGGCCCATGGTGAGTGCCGCGTGGAGCGCGGTGGCCCCCGCCGCCACGTCGAACGGGTGGAACTCGAGGCACGCTCCCGCCAGCTCGGCGTACGAGCCCGCTTCGGGGGAGCAGCACAGGACCGCGTCGCGGGTGCTCACGATCGGCGCCTCCTTGGCCACCAGGTTGAGCCCGTCACGGATGGGGTTGACCATCACCACGTCGGCCCGGGCGAGACCGGCGATGCTGCGCGGGTAGTCGTCGCGGGTGTCGACCACGACGGGCTGCCAGGTGGGCGTCGCCCAGCGGGCGTTGACCGCGGCGGCGGCGGCCGCGACCTCCTCGGCGTACCGGACGTACGCGGGCACCGTCTCGCGTGACGCGTTGAGCAGCGCCACGAACACGACCCGTTCGCGCCACTCGGGGTGGTCGGCGAGCAGTCGGTCGTAGGCGACGAAGCCGCGGGCGATGTTCTTCGACGGCTCGACCCGGTCGACCCGCACGATCGCCGCCCGATCTCCGATCAGCCGATCGAGCTCGGCCGTCGCGGCCGTCGCCGCGGGCGTTGCCGCCAGGGCGGCGAGCGCCGCCGGATCCGGCCCGAGGGGTGCGGTGAACGTGACCGGCTCGGTGTCGGCACCGAGCACCTCGCGGACCGAGGCCGCGTACGACCGGGCCCAGCGGTCGGTGTGGAACCCGCACGGGACCGACGCCATCGACGCCAGCAGTTCGGACGCGACCGCGTCGGGCAGGGTCCGGATCGAATTGGGTCCGCAGAACGGCGTGTGGGTGAAGTGCACGATCCGGAGGTCGGGGCGGGCCGCGCGCAGCAGCCCGGGGGTGAGCGCGAGGTGGTAGTCCTGCACGAGCACGACGTCGTCGGGCGCGGCCCGGGCGGCCAGCGCGTCGGCGAACGCCCGGTTGACCTCGGTGTAGGCGGCCCAGGCCCGGGTGAAGTCGACGTCGAACGTGGGGGCCGACACGTGGTCGAACATGCCGTGGTACAGGAACCACAGCACGGCGTTGCTCACCTCGTCGTAGTGGCGACGGGCGACGTCGGGGTCGAGGTCGAGGAGCACCAGGTCGAGGTCGGCGCCGGTGTCGTCGCCGGCCCGGGCGCCGTGGACCACCGGTGACGCGCCGGCGGCCGTGGCGGCCCGGTCGTCGTCGGACGCCGCCACGGCGACCCAGGTCACGGGCGTGGCGGTCCCGCCGTCGACGAGGAGCGGACGGAGGGCGCTGGCCACGCCTCCGGCTGCGGGGACCGCGCGGTACCCGCCGGGCGCGTCCGGATCGGCGACGAACCGGACCGGACCGCGGTTGGAGGCGACCAGCAACGGATCAGGCCCGCAGCGTGCCCATCAGCCCGAGCCAGTCCTCGAGCTCGCGGGTGCTGAGGAAGTTGGCCCGCACGTGCTCCCGGCCGTCGGCCCCCATGGCATCGGCCCCGGTGGGGTCGGCGAGGAGGTCGGTGATGCGCTGCGCGCACGAGGGGACGTCGTCGACCAGGTAGCCGTCGAAGCCGTCGCGGATCTGCAGCGTGATGCCGCCGGCCCGGCCGCCGATGACCGGCCGGCCCTTCCAGAGGGCCTCGCTGACGGTGAGGCCGAAGCCCTCGCGCAGCGACTTCTGGACCACGACGTCGGCCATGCGCTGGAAGGCGTTGATCTGCACCGCACCGACCTGGTGGAGGTTGGACAGCAGGTGGATGTCGCGGTCGCCCGCCCGGGCGGCCTCGGTCTCCTCCCAGACCCGGAAGCCCTCGGGGTCGTCGGTCGCCATCGATCCGGCGAGCACGAGCTGGGCGTCGGGAACCGACTCACGCACCAGCCGGAACGCCTCGATCACGCCGATCGGGTCCTTCCACGGGTCGAAGCGGCTCACCTGGCAGACGATCGGCCGGTGGGGGTCGATCCCGTACTGACGGGTGATCTCCGTGCAGAACGGCGCCGCAAGGTCGAGGTTCTTCACCGAGAGCGGGTCGATGCACGGCGGGGCCTGGACGATCCGGTCCATGGCGAGGTCGTCGGGCACGAACTCGGGCATCGTCCAGACGGACGCGTCGTACTGCTGCACGAACGGTCGGTAGAACTCCCACACGTCGTGGTTGGCGTCGGTGAGGTCGATGTGGCAGCGCCAGATCCAGGTGGTGTCGCGGAACGCCTCGATCTGGTCGGCGACGTAGTGGAGGATCGCGGCGGGCTGGGGGTCGTGGACGACCACGACGTCCCAGCCGTCCTGGAGCAGGAGGGCGTTGTCGAGGACGCGCTCGAGGTAGGTGCGGCGCATCTGGGGCGTGAGCTCCACCGGCGCGCCCTGCAGCGCGTTGTGGACCTCCTTGGTGACGGCGAAGAACTCGTCGCTGCCTTGCATGACCTGCCACTCGGCGTCGATCCCGACGCTGCGCAGCAACGGGACGTGGGTGGCGAGCAGCTCGGCGACCCCACCGCCGTACGCGGTGGCGTTGAGGTGCAGGACCCGGGCGCCGCGCAGGGGCTCGGCCAGGGTCCGGATCCGCTCGACGACCTCGTCGCCGACGATCGGGCGGTAGTCGTCGAGATGGCGTTCCAGCAGGGGGACTCGCTCGAGCACTGGATCCTCCTGCGTGGATGCGCGGGTTTTCGGATGGTGCGGTCGGAGCCGGGTGGCCGATCGCGTCGTCACCGGCCAATCTATCGACCGTGTCCGTCGTGACGGTCGCCCCCGACAAGTTCAAGGGATCCCTCGACGCGCCGCGGGTGGCGGCGGCGATGGCGCGGGGTGCGACGAGCGCCGGCTTCGACGAGGTCCGGGTGGTGCCGCTCGCCGACGGTGGCGACGGGACCCTCGACACCCTCGTCGCCGCGCTGGGTGGCTCGCGCCGCACGGCCCGGGTCACCGGTCCGCTCGGTGATCCGGTCGAGGCCGAGTGGGCGCTGTGCCGCGACGGCACGGCGATCGTCGAGATGGCCCGGGCGAGCGGGCTGGTGCTGGTCGAGGGCCGCAACGATCCGTTGGCGGCGACCACCCGCGGGACCGGTGAGCTCATCGCGACGGCGGTCCGCGAGGGCGCGCGGCGGGTGATGGTGTGCGTCGGGGGCAGCGCGACCACCGACGGCGGTCTCGGGGCCCTCGAGGCCCTGGGCTGGTCGATCGTCGGCACCGAGGTGGTGGTGGCCTGCGACGTGACCACACCGTTCCTCGACGCCGCCCGGATCTACGGACCCCAGAAGGGGGCGAGCCCGGCCGAGGTGGCGCTCCTGTCCCGGCGGCTCGAGGCCCTGGCCGACGACCTCGAGCAGCGGACCGGTGTCGACGTGCGCGCCGTGGCCGGGGGTGGGGCGGCCGGTGGGCTGGCCGGTGGGCTGGCCGCGATCGGCGCCCGGATCGAGCCGGGGTTCGAGGTGGTCGCGACCGCCGTCGGCCTGCAGGACGCGCTCGAGGGCGCCGACCTCGTGCTGACCGGCGAGGGGCGCCTCGACCCCACGAGCTTCGAGGGCAAGGTGGTGGGGGAGGTGCTCGAGTGGGCCGCCGACCTCGGGGTGCCCCGGCGTGGGGTCGTCGTGGGGCAGGCGACCGACGCCGGCCGTGACGAGCTCGCCACGCGCGGCGCGTGGTGCGACGTGCTGGCCGATCGCGTCTGGCAGACCGGCGAGGCGTTCGCCCGCGCCGAAGAGCTCGTGGAGGAGGCGGCCCGGGCCCTCGCCCGGCGCGCGCTCTCGTTGTTTGGGTGATTGTGGGGGCCAGAGGCCCCACAATCACCCAAACAACGAGGGGGTCGGTCGCTCCGGCCTGGGTGGGTCACCCTCTTGTTTGGGTGATCGTGGGGGCCAGAGGCCCCACGATCACCCAAACAACGAGGGGGTGGGCGTGGCCGGCCGCTAGGGGTGGCGGGTGCGGTAGCCCGGGACGTCGACCATCGGGGGGCGCTCGCGGACCTCGACCTCGATCTGCTCGAAGTGGTGCTCGGCGTCGGTGCGGATCAACGTCGTGGCGAGCCGCTCGTCGGGGATGCCGGCGCGGCGCAGGGCGGTGAGCATCACCGCCATCGCCTGGGGGGCGAGCTGGTCGAGGGTGCGGTTGCGGTGCTCGCGCACGCCGAGGTCGCACTGGGCCAACGCGTCGATGCCGTACCGCTCGGCGAGGTCGACCAGCAGGGCGAGCTCGACCCCCCACCCCTGCACGAACGGCACCGACTCGAGCAGGCTCCGCCGCCCCGCGTACTCGCCCGAGAGCGGCTGGACGAAGCGCGTGAGCTCGGGGAACAGGGCGCTGAGGAGCGGTCGGGCGACGAGCTCGGTCACCCGTCCGCCACCGGTCGGCGCCCCGTGCAGCGGTCGCCGGTAGTAGCCCTTGACGAAGCCGATGGCGGGATCGGTGAGGAGCGGCTCGAGCAGGTGGGTCACGAAGTGCGAGCCGAAGTTGCGGATGTCGGCGTCGACCCAGCAGACGAGGTCGCCCGAGCTGACGTACAGCGACTTCCACAGGGCGTTGCCCTTGCCCGAGCCCGGGGCGAGGTCGGGGAGGATCGACGCCGACGAGTGGACCGTCGCCCCCTCCCAGGCGGCGACCTCGGCGGTGGCGTCGGTGGAGCCGTCGTCGATGACGATGACCTCGTCGACCAGGGCCACGTGCTTCATCAGGGTCCGGCGGATCGTGGCCACGGTGTGGCCGACCGTGGCCTCCTCGTCCCGGGCCGGGATGCAGACCGACACCGTGGTGCCCGAGTGGTACTTGGCGGTGGCGAGCCGGGCGGCCAGGGTCAGGTCGGACATCGGCTGGGAGCCTAGGGCCGCCCCGGTGCTACCCTGTCGGGCACGCGCTCATCGAGAGCGGCTGAGGGACAGGCCCTGTGAAGCCGCGGCAACCAGTCCCGATCCCCCCGGCAACGGGGAGACCGGAACCAGGTGCCAATGCCTGACCGATGAGCAGCCACGAGTGGACCTCCACTCACGGCGCTCCGAGCGCGGACCTCCCGGGTCGCACGGTGCGGACCGGGATGGGCGCCCCGGCGTCCGGAGCACGCAAGGAGGACCACCATGGCGAGCCACACCGCCCTGCGCTGTCGGGAGTGCGGACGCGAGTACCCGATCGCACCGATCTACACCTGCGAGTGGTGCTTCGGCCCGCTCGAGGCGACCTACGACTACGACGCCATCAAGGGGTCGATCAGCCGCGAGGCGATCGCCGCGGGCCCGGCGTCGATCTGGCGCTACGGGCCCCTGCTGCCGGTGTCGGCACCGGCGGGCGCCGCGCTCAACGCCGGGTGGACGCCGCTCGTGCGGGCCGACCGGTTGGCCGCCGAGCTGGGCCTCGGTGAGCTCTGGATCAAGGACGACACCCGCAACCCCACGAACTCGTTCAAGGACCGGGTCGTGGCGGTGGCGCTCGGCAAGGCGCTCGACTTCGGCTTCAAGACGGCAGCGTGCGCGTCCACCGGGAACCTGGCGAACGCCGTGGCGGCGGCCGCCGCGCGCACCGGGCTCGAGTCGTTCGTCTTCGTGCCCTCCGACCTCGAGGCCGGGAAGATCCTCACCACCGCCGTCTACGGCGGCAACGTCGTGGCGATCGACGGCAACTACGACGACGTCAACCGTCTGTGCGCCGAGTTGGCGGCGGAGTTCCCGTGGGCGTTCGTCAACGTCAACGTGCGGCCGTTCTACGCCGAGGGCTCGAAGACCCTCGCCTACGAGACCGCGGAGCAGCTGGGCTGGGAGACCCCCGACCACGTGGTCGTGCCGATCGCCAGCGGATCGCTGCTCACCAAGATCCACAAGGGCTTCCACGAGTTGCACACCGTGGGTCTCCTCGACGAGGAGCCGGTGGTGCGGGTGTCGGGGGCCCAGGCCCTCGGCTGCTCGCCGGTGGCGACGGCGTTCGCCGACGGTGTCGACGACGTGCACCCGGTGCGGCCGAGCACGATCGCGAAGTCGTTGGCCATCGGCAACCCGGCCGACGGCTATTACGCGCTCGACGTCATCCGCAAGACCGGCGGAGCGTGCGGCTCGGTCACCGACGACGAGGTGGTCGAGGGCATGCGCCTCCTGGCGCGCACCGAGGGCATCTTCGGCGAGACGGCGGCCGGCGTGACCATCGCCACGCTGGCCAAGCTCGCCCGCGAGGGTGTCGTGCGCCGCGACGAGCGGGTGGTGGCCTACGTCACCGGCCACGGCCTCAAGACGCTCGACGCGATCGCGCCCCACGTCAGCGTGACGACCACCATCCCCCCGCGGCTCGACGCATTCCGTGCCGCGTTCCCCGAGCTCACCCAGGAGGCCTGACCATGGCGACCGTCCGGATCCCCACCCAGCTGCGCGAGCTCTCGGGTGGCGCAGGCGAGGTCACGATCGACGGTGGCACCGTGCAGGCGGTGCTCGAGGCGCTCGAGGTGGCGCACCCCGGCTTCGGGGAGCGGCTCTTCGACGGGGACGGCAAGCTGCGCCGCTTCGTCAACGTCTTCGTCGACGACGAGGACATCCGCTTCCTCGGCGGGGTCGACACCGAGGTGACCGAGCGCACCGTGGTGAGCATCGTCCCGGCAGTCGCCGGGGGCTGATCACGGCGACCGCGGTGGTGGCGGGGGCTGACCCCGGCGACCGTGGTGGTGGGGGACTTGCACTCGGGGGGAATTCAGGTTAGGTTGCCCTGACTTCCCGCCGGACGGGGTCCGGCCGCTTCCCCCGGAGGTGCCATGTCGACCGGTCAGATCATCCTCCTCGGTGCCATCGCCGGAGTCACGATCTTCCTGGGCCTGCCCGTCGGGCGGATCCGGGGCCTGTCCGTGATGTGGCGGTCGGTCCTCAACGCCGGCGCCGCCGGCGTGCTCGTCTTCCTGCTCGTCGAGACGGTGATCCACGCCTTCGAGCCGGTGGAGCACGCCCTCGAGGACCACGAGTGGGGCACGTTCGTCGGGCGCGGCCTGATCTTCGTGGTCGGTCTCGGGGTCGGCCTCCTCGGCCTGGTCGCCTACGACCGCTGGTCGAAGCGCCGATCGGAGCACCGGGCCACGGTGCCGTCGCTCGGCCCCGGGGCCGCGGCGGTGGCGGAGTTCGCTCCGGCCCGGGGCCTCGCCACCCTGAGCGAGCCCAAGCGCATCGCCCTGATGATCGCCGTGGGCATCGGCATCCACAACCTCGCCGAGGGCCTCGCCATCGGCCAGGCCGCCAAGACCGACCTCACCAAGTTGGCGGTGCTGCTCGTCATCGGGTTCGCGGTGCACAACGCCACTGAGGGCTTCGGCATCGTGGCGCCGCTCACGAGCGAGCAGGAGCGCCCGTCGTGGGGCTTCCTCGGCCTGATGGGCCTGATCGCCGGCGGCCCGACCTTCCTCGGCACGGTGGTCGGCCAGGCCTGGACGAGCGAGTGGCTCTCGATCCTGTTCCTGTCGCTCGCCGCCGGCTCGATCCTCTACGTCGTCGTGCAGCTGCTGCGGGTGGCCGCCAAGCTCGACCACGACCAGATGCACGTGATGTGGGGCCTCTTCGCCGGGCTCGTGATCGGCTTCGGCACCGAGTTGGTGCTCGTGGCGGCCGGGCTCTAGGTCGGCGGACCGCACGATGGCCGAGCTGCACGACGCCACCGAGGAGTACCTCGAGACGATCCTCGAGATCGAGGAGGAGGGCATCCCGCCCCTGCGCGCCCGCATCGTCGAGCGCCTCGGGTTCTCGGCGGCGGCCGTCTCGGAGCAGGTGAACCGGCTCGTCGACCAGGGCTACGCCGAGTTGCGCGACGACCGCACCGTCGCCCTCACCGATCCGGGGCGCGAGTTGGCGGTGTCGGTGGTGCGGCGGCACCGGTTGGCCGAGCGCCTGCTCGTCGACGTGATCGGGCTCGACTGGGAGAAGGCCCACAAGGAGGCCGACCGCTGGGAGCACGCCATCTCGGCCGAGGTCGAGGCGAAGCTGGTCGAGCTCCTCGGTGACCCGGCGACCTGCCCGCACGGCAACCCGATCCCCGGCTCGGCCCACCGACCGACCCACGGTCCGACGACCACCCTGGCCGTCGCGGCGCCGGGGCCGGCCGTGGTGGCCCGCATCTCCGAGGAGCTCGAGCTCGACGACGACGCCCTGGCCTTCGTGGCGGGCGCCGGGCTGATCCCGGGCTCGACGGCGTCGGTCACCGGTCGCGACGGCGACGTCGTGGTGGTGGAGACGGCGGCCGGGACCCAGCGCGTGCCCGCCGACGTGGCGGCGCTCCTCTTCGTCGCCGCCGCCTGACCGGAGGCCCTCGGGGGCGGTCCGGACGGCCCGCCGGGGGTGGTTTGCACTCTCGGCCCGCGACTGCCAGACTGGTTAGCACTCACACCCCCCGAGTGCCAGACCCGAATGCCAGGACGGCGCACCGCCGCCGGGCGGGCCCGGCCCGGGGACATCCCCCAACCAACCACTCCACACCCAGGAGAACCCATGCCGAAGCAGATCGCCTACGCAGAGAGCGCTCGTCGGTCGCTGGAGGCGGGCATGAACAAGCTCGCCGACGCCGTCCGCGTCACTCTCGGCCCGAAGGGCCGCAACGTCGTCCTCGAGAAGAAGTGGGGTGCTCCCACGATCACCAACGACGGCGTCTCCATCGCCAAGGAGATCGACCTCGAGGACCCGTACGAGAAGATCGGCGCCGAGCTGGTCAAGGAAGTCGCCAAGAAGACCGACGACGTCGCGGGTGACGGCACCACCACCGCCACGGTGCTCGCGTGGGCCATGGTCCGCGAGGGCCTGCGCAACGTCGCCGCCGGCGCCAACCCGATGACCCTCAAGAAGGGCATCGAGGCCGCGGTCGTCGAGGCCGTCAAGTCGATCAAGGGCTCGGCCAAGAAGGTCGAGACCGACCCGGCCGCCATCGCCAACGTCGCCGCCATCTCGGCCGCCGACAAGGAGATCGGCTCGATGATCGCCGAGGCGCTCGAGAAGGTCGGCACCGACGGCGTCATCACCGTCGAGGAGAGCCAGACCTTCGGCATGGAGCTCGACCTGGTCGAGGGCATGCGCTTCGACAAGGGCTACATCTCGCCCTACTTCGTGACCGACCCCGACCGCATGGAGGCCGTCCTCGAGGACGCCTACATCCTGCTGGTGTCGTCGAAGATCTCGGCGGTCAAGGACCTCCTGCCGGTGCTGGAGAAGGTCATGCAGAGCGGTCGCCCGCTGGCGATCGTCGCCGAGGACGTCGAGGGCGAGGCCCTGGCCACCCTCGTGGTCAACAAGATCCGCGGCACCTTCAAGTCGGTGGCGGTCAAGGCCCCCGGCTTCGGTGAGCGCCGCAAGGCCATGCTCCAGGACATCGCGATCCTCACGGGCGGCGAGGTGATCTCGGAAGAGGTCGGCCTCAAGCTCGAGAACGTGGGCCTCGAGCTCCTCGGTCGGGCCCGCAAGGTCGTCGTGACCAAGGACGAGACCACCATCGTCGAGGGTGCCGGCAAGAAGGCCGACGTCCAGGGCCGCATCGGTCAGATCAAGAACGAGATCGAGGCGACCGACTCCGACTACGACCGTGAGAAGCTCCAGGAGCGCCTCGCGAAGCTGTCGGGCGGCGTGGCGATCATCAAGGTCGGGGCTGCCACCGAGGTGGAGCTCAAGGAGAAGAAGCACCGCATCGAGGACGCGGTCCAGACCACCAAGGCGGCGGTCGAGGAGGGCGTGGTCGCCGGCGGCGGCGTGGCCCTGCTCCGTGCGCAGGAGAAGGTCCTGGAGCTCTCCAAGACCCTCGACGGTGACGAGGCCACGGGTGCGCGCATGGTCGCCCGGGCCCTCGAGGAGCCGCTGAAGCAGATCGCCCTCAACGCCGGGTACGAAGGCGGCGTCGTGGTCGAGAAGGTGCGCAACCTCAAGGGTGCCAACGGCCTCAACGCCGCCACCGGTGACTACGAGGACCTGGTGAAGGTCGGCGTCATCGACGCCGCCAAGGTCACCCGGTCGGCGCTGCAGAACGCAGCCTCGATCGCGGCCCTCTTCCTCACCACCGAGGCGGTCGTGGCCGACAAGCCCGAGCCGGCGCCGGCGATGCCGGGCATGCCCGACGGCGGCATGGGCGGGATGGACTTCTGATCCACCCACCACCAGCACTGCAACGAGGGCGCCCTTCGGGGCGCCCTCGCCGCGTCCGGGGACCGGGCACCTGGCACCCTTGACGGCGTGGACGGACGTCGATTCGTGACTGCGGGCATCGCCACGGCGGCGGCGGTCGCCGTCGTCACTGGAGTGGTCCTCCTGCTCGTCCGCCCGGACGGCGGTGCGGGACGCGCCGGGATCGGGGCCGACCGGGCGCCGGCGTCGACCGTCGGGCCGACGTCCACCGTGCCCGTGACGGCGGCGCCGACCACCACCACGGCACCGTCACGGCCGTTCCCGGTGGGTCTCGCCTCCACGACCGTGGTCGACGCCACGCGCGGCACCGCCGCCCGCGGGCCCACCGCCGCGGCGGCCTCGCGGTCGCT
>Ga0075471_10000957_pt1 | contig 18315 bp, 17 predicted proteins | sample DEB19_08_DNA_2_FD_74787 | JGI IMG/M metagenome (GOLD analysis project Ga0075471, IMG submission 74787) | Aqueous microbial communities from the Delaware River and Bay under freshwater to marine salinity gradient to study organic matter... | ecosystem: Environmental > Aquatic > Marine > Coastal ... | reverse complement strand
CCCCCTTCCGCCACGGCCGCGCGCGCTCAGGCGCGCAGTCGCTCCACCCGCATGACGCCCTTCACGCGGGTCAGGCTCCGCATGAGGCGGCTCAGGTCGTCGACGTTGGCGATCATGAGCTCGAAGGCGTGCAGCGCCTTGCGGTCCGCGATGCCGCGCACCTCCGCCTTCGCGATGTTGATTCCGGTCTGCGCGATGGTCTTCGTGATCGCGGCGAGCTGGCCCGGTTCGTCGATGCTCGTCACCTCGAGGCGGATCGGCCGCGGCGCCCGGCCGTCGGCGGCCCAAACGCAGTCGACGCGTCGCTGCGGGTCGGCTTCGAGCACCTTCACGCAGTCCATCGCGTGGACGGTGACGCCGCGCCCGCGGGTGATGAAACCGGTGATGCGCTCGCCGGGAAGCGGGTCGCAGCAGCGCGCGAAACGAACCAGCACGTCGTCGATCCCGCTCACGCGGATGCCCGCGCCCGGCCGGCGGGAGACCGCCCGGAACAGCCGCTGCAGGGTACCCTCGCGCTCGGGTCCACGGCGCTCGACCGCCTCCGGCGCGACCGTCTCGATCACCTGCCGGGGCGCGACCTTGCCGTAGCCGACGTCGGCGATGAGGGCGTCGAGGCCGCGCGAGCCGATCTGCCAGGCCGCCCTCTCGAGGCTCCCGTCGCGCTGCATCTTGGCGAGGTCGAGGCCGTGGCGCGCGAAGTCGCGGGCGAGGATCTCGCGCCCGACCGCGATGCTGCGGGTCGCCTGCTGCTGCTTCACCCAGGCCCGGATCTTCTGCTTCGCGCGGACCGTCTTGACGATCTTGATCCAGTCGCGGCTCGGCGTCTGCTTCTGGGTCGTGATGATCTCGACGGTGTCGCCGCTCTGAAGCTGGTAGCGCAGCGGCACGATGCGGCCGCCGACGCGCGCCCCCGTGCACTGGTGCCCGACCTGGGTGTGGATCCGGTAGGCGAAGTCGATCACCGTCGCGCCCTGCGGGAAGTTCAGGAGGTCGCCCTTCGGCGTGAACACGAAGACCTCGTCGGGGAAGAGGTCCTCCTTGAAGCCGTGCAGGAACTCCTGCGGGTCCTTCACCTGCTGCTGCCACTCGAGCATCTGGCGCAGCCACTGGAAGCGCTGGACGTCCTCGAGGTCGATCCCGCTGCCGCTCTTGTACTTCCAGTGGGCGGCGACGCCCTCCTCCGCGATCCGGTGCATCTCGCGCGTGCGGATCTGAACCTCGATGCGCTCGCCGCGCGGCCCGATGATCGTCGTGTGCAGCGACTGGTACATGTTCGCCTTCGGCAGCGCGACGTAGTCCTTGAAGCGCCCGGGGACCGGCTTCCAGTTCTGGTGGACGACGCCGAGCGCCTCGTAGCAGTCGCGAACGGAATCGACGATCACGCGGAAGGCGATCAGGTCGTTCACCTGCTCGTAGAGCAGGTTCTGCGCCCGCATCTTCTGGTAGATCGAGTAGAAGTGCTTGGGCCGGCCGGTGATGTCCGCGTCGATCTCGGCCGCGTCGAACTGCCGCTTCAGGATCGCCTGGGTGTCGCGGATGTAGCGCTCGCGCTCGGCCTTCTTCTTCGCGACGGCGCGCTTCAGCTGGTAGTAGACCTCCGGGTGGAGCGCGCGGAGCGCCGCGTCCTCCATCTCGGTCTTCATCCACTGGATGCCGAGACGGTGGGCGAGAGGCGCGTAGACGTCGAGCGTCTCCTGGGCGACCGACTCCTGCTTGGCCGGCGGCAGGCCCTGCAGGGTCCGCATGTTGTGGGTCCGGTCGGCGAGCTTGATCAGGATGACGCGGATGTCCTGCGCCATCGCGAGCACCATCTTGCGGAAGTTCTCGGCCTGGTGCTCCTCGCGGCTCGTGAAGTTGATGCGGCTGATCTTCGTCACGCCGTCGACCAGCGTCGCGACCTCGGCGCCGAAGTCGGACTCGAGGTGGGCGACCGTCGTGAGCGTGTCCTCCACGGTGTCGTGCAGGAGCCCCGAGGCGACGCTCGGCACGTCGAGGCGCAGGTCCGCGATGATGTGCGCCACCTCGAGCGGATGCGACACGTAGGGTTCGCCGGACGCGCGCCGCTGCTTCTTGTGCTTCTCGGCCGAGAACTCGTAGGCGCGCCGGATCACCTCGACCGGCGCAGCCGGCAGGTAGGCCTGGACCTTGGTGCAGAGGTCGTCGATGCGCACGCGGGGAAAGCCTAGGGCCGGCGCCGCCGGCCCGCAAGCAGCGGCGACCGCCCGGCCGGTCGCTCAGCGAGCCCGGTCGTTGCGGCAGCGCTCGGCGAGGATGATCGATCGCAGGTCCTCGCCCGCCCGGGCGCGCTCGCGGTTCACCACGCGGTAGTCGTAGATGCCGGGCTCGGCGAGCGCCTGGAGCTCGAGGCGGGCGCGCTCGAGGCGCCGTCGCACCTGCTCCTCGCCATCGGTGCCGCGCGCCCGCAGCCGGACCTCGAGCTCGTCGAGCGACGGCGGCACGACGAACACGCCGACCGCGTCGCGGGGGTAGGCCGCCTTGATCGAGCGGGCGCCCTGGATGTCGACGTCGAGCAGGACGTCGTGCCCGGCCGCGATCGCCGCGTCGAGCGGCGCCCGCGGGGTCGCGTAGGAGTGGTCGAACACCGACGCCCACTCGACGAACTCGCCCGCCGCGAGCCGGCGCACGAACTCGCCCTCCTCGACGAAGAAGTAGTCCCGGCCGTCGACCTCGCCGACGCGGGGACGCCGGGTCGTGAACGAGACGGAGAGCTCGAGGTCGGGCAGCCTCTCGAGCGCCGAGCGCACGAGCGTCGTCTTGCCCGCGCCCGAGGGCGCCGAGACGACGAACAGGACCCCGCGGCGAGCGTCCGAGGCTTCCCGCAACTCGCTCATTCCACGTTCGCCGCCTGCTCGCGCAACTTCTCGAGCTCGCCCTTGGCGGCGAGCACCGCCTGCGTGACCGGCAGGTGGCCCGCCTTGGAGCCGATCGTGTTCACCTCGCGCAGCATCTCCTGCAGGAGGAACTCGATGCGCTTGCCGACGGGAGCGGCCTCGCGCAGCAGCTTGCGGAACGCGTCGACGTGGCTGCCCAGCCGGGTCAGCTCCTCGGTGAAGTCGCTGCGCTCGAGCGCGATCGCCACCTCCTGCACGATGCGCGCCGGGTCGGGCGCCTGCCCGCCGAGGAGCGCGGCGACCCGGTTCGTCAGGCGCTCGGCGAGATGGCCGCGCAGTCTGCCCGCCTCGCGCATGCAGTCGGAGCGCAGCCCGTCGATCGCGTCGAGGCGCTTGCGCATGTCGTCGCGGAGATGGGCCCCCTCGCGTGCGCGGTCGCGGGCATGCGCCACGAGAGCCTTCGAAACCGCCCGACGCAGCGCCGGCTGCTCGTCGGCCGGGTCGACGGGCGCATCGACCACCCGGACGATCTCGGAGCCGCTCGCCCGCAGCAGCGCCAGGTCCACGCCGCCCGAGAGACCGAGCGCCTGCTGGACCTTGCGCCAGGCTTCGGCATGGGCCCGCGCCAGGTCGAGATCGACCTCGACCCGGGAGCGCCGCTTCGCGGCGCCCTCCCGCCGGACCGACACCTCGACCCGACCGCGTTCGATCGCGGCCTGCACCGACTCGCGGACCTCGCCCTCGACCGACGCGTGCTCGCGCGGGAGCGAGATCTTCAGGTCGAGGAAGCGCGCGTTCACGCTCCGCACCTCGGCGACCAGGCGCCCCCCGGACACCGTGGCCGCCGCGCTGCCGAACCCGGTCATGCTCTTCACGTCGCTCTCCCCGTCCCGCGCCCGGCCGTCCCCGTCCGTGCCGCGCGTCGCGCGCCCGAGCCCCCCGCCGGGATCGCGCGACCGGCCTTCGCTCCCGGCGCGTCCATGCCCGCGGCCAGCGCCTCGTCGACGGCGCGGAGCAGTTCGCCCCCGTCGAGCGTCGCGGTTCCCACCTTGCCGACCACGACGCCTGCCGCGACGTTCGCGAGCCACGCCGCCTCTTCGGGGCTCCCGCCGCGCGCGAGCGCCAGCGCCGCCACGGCGATGACGGTGTCGCCGGCTCCGGTCACGTCGAACACCTCCCGGGCCGCGGTCGGGAAGTGCGCCGATCCGCGCCCGCGTCGAAACAACGAGATCCCGTGCTCCCCGCGCGACAGCAGGACGTTCTCGCAGGCCCAGCGCTCGATCAGGTCGGCCCCCGCCGCCTCGAGCGTGGCGTCGTCCACGATCGCGATCCCGGTGGCCTCGCGCGCTTCCATCGCGTTCGGCTTGACGAGCGTCGCGCCGCGGTAGTGCGCGAAGTTCGACTGCTTGGGGTCGATCAGGAGCGGACGACGGCCGCGCGTGCGCTCGTCGCCGAGGCGTCCGAGGAGCTCGGGCCCGATCGCGCCCTTGCCGTAGTCGGACACCACGACGGCGTCGGCGCGCCCGAGCGAGCGGACGACGCGCTCGACCACGGCCCGGCGCAGGGCCTCGCCCGGCCGCGTCGGCTCCCGGTCGAGCCGGACCATCTGCTGCGCGTGGGCGACGATCCGCGTCTTCTCGATCGTGACGACGCCGTCGGAGGCGACCACCCCCGAGGCGTCGGCGCCGAGCTCTTCGAGCAGCGAGCGCAGTTCGCGCCCGGCCGCGTCGCGCCCGACCCACCCGACCACGGCCGGCCGCGCGCCGAGGGCGGCGAGGTTCGCCACCACGTTGCCCGCCCCGCCGGGATGCACGTCCTCGGACCGCACCTGCACGACCGGCACCGGCGCCTCCGGCGAGATCCGCCAGACGTCCCCGCGGACGAAGCGGTCGAGCATCAGGTCGCCGACGACCAGCACCCGCGCGCCCGCGAAGCGGAGCACGAGGCGGCCGAGGCGGTCGCGAGCCGCGCCACGGGAGCGTCCCGCGGCCGGTCGTCGCGCGCGTCGCGCGTCCGTCGGCGCGGTGCTCCCGGTCTTCGATCGGCGGCTCGCCATGCTCCCTCGGACGCTCCGTCCGGCCGGATGCGAACTCCCGGGCATCGGCGCCGTCGCGGGTTCGCGACTCGCGCCCGCCCTAGCGGACCGGCCGTGCGAGCAGGCGTTCGTACACCGCGAGGGTTCCCCGCGCCATCGCCGCCGTCGAGAAGGCCGCCGCGCGACGCAGCCCGGCCTCCCCCATGCGCTCCCGCAGGCCCTCGTCCGAGAGACAGCGCGCCAGTGCCGTGCCGAGCGCCCCCGCGTCCTCCGGCGGCACGAGCACGCCTTCGATCCCGTCGCGGACGATCTCCGGCAAGCCGCCCACCGCGCTCGCCACGAGCGGCCGGGCCGCCGCGAGTGCCTCGATCGCGGCGACCCCGAGCCCCTCGGCCCGCGACGGCATCGCGACCACGTCCGCGGCGCGCAGCACACCTCGCACGTCGGCCACCTGCCCGAGCCAGCGGACCTCGGAAGAGAGGCCGAGCGAACGGGAGAGGTCGAGCAACGCGTCCCCCTCGGGCCCCGTCCCCGCCGCGAGGCAGAGCGGCCTTCCCTCCCGCGGCATCCGGGCGAGGGCGTGGAGCAGGACGTCGTGCCCCTTGCGGCGGTGCAGTTGTGCGACGATCGCCACCACGGACCGACCGGCCGGCACCTCCATCGCCTCGCGGGCCGCCGCGTCGCGACCCGGCAGCCCGGCGAAGCGCGAGACGTCGACGCCGCTGTGCACGAGATCGATGCGAGCCGCGGGCACGCCACGCGCGACGAGGCCTCCGCGAGCCGCAGTCGAGATCGCGATGATCGCGTCGACCCGGGCGTAGAGCCAGCGCACGTAGGCACCGGCGCCGCGGGGCGCCTGGTCCATCCGTCGCGTCACGACGCGAAACGCGGGGCGCGGCACGAACGGCGCGAGCGTGAGCGCGCGGGCGGTGTGGAAGTGGACCACCTCGGGCCGGCGCTCCCGCACGATCGCGCGGAGCCGGAGCCCCGCCCCCGGGTCGTGCCCGCGTCGGACCCGAAGATCCACGACGTCGATCCCGCACGCCCGGGCCCGGGCGGCGAGCCCGCCCGCGGGATCGCAGGCGATCCAGCCGCGGACGCCCATGCGAAGAAGCTCCTCCGCGAGCGCCAGCACTTGGGTCTCGCCGCCGCTGAAGCCCCGCTCGGGATCGACGTGCAGGACGCTCGCCGGCCTCACGGCGCCTCCGTCCGAGCGCGGGCCCGTTCGTCGCGCTTGGCGTACTTCAGGTGCCCGTAGACCGCGGCCGAGATCCCCGCGAACAGCCCGGGAAAGCCCATGCGGAAACCACCCTTCAGCAGGTAGAAGCGCAGGAAGCGCCCCGCCGGCCGCAGGACGAGCGAGCCCCACGAGGCGCGTCGCGGGGGTCGCGTCCCGCTGCGGCTCGCGATGGTCGTGAAGCGGTCGATCGTCGACACGTGGTCGGCGACGTCGTCGTAGGTGAAGTGCCAGAGTGGGGAGTCGAGGCGGCCGATCCGGCCGCGCAGGATCACGTGCTCGTGCGGGTCGGTGCCGCCCCAGGTCGCGCGCTCGCGGCGGAACAGCCGCAGCCGGAGGTCGGGATACCAGCCGCCGTAACGCCACCAGCGCCCGAGGTAGTGCACGAGCCGCGGGATCTCGAAGCCGTCGTAGCCCCGGCCGTCGCTCGTGAGCACCCTCTCGACGTCCGCCCGGAGCTCCGGCGACACCCGCTCGTCGGCATCGACGTTCAGGATCCACGGATGGGTGGACTGCGAGAGGGCGAAGGCCTTCTGGTCGCGGTACCCGGTCCACGCCCGTCGCAGGACCCGCGGCGTGAACTCCCGGCACACGTCCCACGTGCCGTCGGTCGAGAACGAGTCGACGACCACCACCTCGTCCGCGAACGACACGCTCTCGAGGCAGCCGCGGATGTGCGCCATCTCGTTGCCGGTCACGACGATGCAGGAGAGCTTCTGGCGCTCCTCGGGGACGATCCCGGCGCGCGCGCGCCGCCGGGCGACCTGCGCGTCCTTGCGCCGGCGCACGGCGTCGATCTCGCCGACCATCGGGCCGAGAGGCGGGCGCGGGCGCGGCCAGGCCCGCCAGTAGGCGACCGCGGTCGCGATGCGCTCGCGCTCGGTCGCGATCCAGCCGAGCGTCCGGTCGAGCTGCACGAGGCTGCGGCGTCGCCGCCGCCAGGAGAGGGCGCGCGACACCGTGCGCGCGCGGTCGAGGTCGACGATCGAGAAGCGGAAGCCGCCGCCCGGAACGCGCGCCGCGAGCAGGTTCTTGTCCCGCAGGTCCGGCACCCACACGCCGCTGCGATGGACCGCGGCGAGGAAGCGACCCAGTTCGCGGGCGAAGACCTTGCGATCGCCCCCGTCGATCCCGGGCAGGAATGCATCCAGAGGCTGGGCCTCGGCCTCCGCGCGGGCGACGAAGCTGCTCGTCGCGCCGTCCGGGCCGACCCGGTCGACCGCCGCGAGCGGGACCGGCGTGCCGACTCCTGCCGCCGCGAGAGCGCGCGCGGCCCGCATCTGCCGCTCCGCCGGCGAACCCACGAACCGGGCCGCGAGGCGGCGCACGCCGTCCTGCCGGGACGTCTTCACCACCACCGCCTCGCCGTCGGGTCCGGCGCCGTCGAGCCAGACCACCGAGCCGCGGCGGCCCCGCTTGAGCACGCGGCCCTCGCCCGGGGAGCCCGCGGCCATCGCGAGAGCGAGCGCGACGACCGTGTCGCCGCGCCAGGGATCGCCGACGCTCACCGCGAGTCCCTCGCGTCGAGGATCGCCTTGACCCCGCGCCGATCGAGCCCGGGGAGCCCGAGTTTCGCGACCGACCGAGCGAGCCGGCGTCGGGCGAACAGCCGACCGCGCTCGCCGACCGGGCCGTCGCCCACCACCGCGCCGTCGAAGTCGATCAGGGCGACGTCGTCCGCGGGCTCGCCGACCAGGAAGTTGGTCGCGTTCGCGTCCCGGTGCCGCACGCCGCCGTCGTGCAGTCTACGCATCACGTCCCAGCAGCGACCGACGATCTCCGCCCGCGCCGCGCTCCCGGGAGTCGTGCGCAGAGCCTCCGCGAGCGATCGCCGCGCGGGGATCTCCCGCGTGACGAGTCCCGCGCGGTAGAGCCGCCCGAGCGGCGGCGGAAGCGGCAGGACGATCGCGGCCAGCACCTCGGGCACGAGCACGCCGCAGGTTCGCGCCGCCGCGATCGCCGACGCCTCGCGAAGCGGGCGCTCCGGACGCTCCCAGTAGACCTCGCCGAGCAGCCCCCGCAGGAGGCCGCCGTGGCGGTACGCCTTGAGCCATCCGCGGCCACCGCCCGGCAGCGGCACGGGCCTGGCCCCGCCTCGCCCCGCCGTGCCGGGCTCCGGCGGCGGCGGCGGCGCGTCGAGGGACTCGCGCCAGGAGAGCGCCTCGTCGTCGCAGCCGGGAACCGACCAGACGCCCTCGGCGACCCGGACGAGCGCGTCCCCGGCGAGCCGCGACGACGACGACACGGGGCTCACGGCACCCCCGCATCGACCGACGACCGCTCCCAGAGCTTCGCCTGAACGAGCACCTCGCGGAACGACTCGAGCGTCGCGCGCGCGAGTGCCGCACGCCGGTCCCCGGAAGAGCGGAGCATCGCCGCCGCGAGCCGGCCCAGCGGCACGAGTGCGAGACGCACCCTGCCCGGTCGCTCGCCCGCCTCCTCGAGCAGCCGCGCGAAGGTCGCCGCCTGGCGGTCGATGCCGCGCAGGTGGGCGGAGAGCCCGGGAGGCCTCGCCTCGAGGTTTCCCTCGAATTCGACGACGGCCACGCCGGGGCGCGCGGCAAGGCCCGTTGCACGCACCTCGACCGCGCCCGGCTTCGCGAGCAGCACGGCGCGCGGCAGGCGGATCGTCGCATCCGGGTCGCGCAGCAACGCCGCCGTCGCGGCGACCGTCGCCGGGCCGGCCCGGAAGCGCTCGATCGACCGGGCGAGCGCCTGGTCGAGGAAGGCCCACGGCGGAAGCCACAGCAGCTCGGATTCGGCCGAAAGCTCGCGGACCTCGCGCAAGCCGACCCCGTCGGCGAACGAGGCGACCCGGTCCGCGAGATCCTCGGGCCGCAGCGGCGAATCGCTCGCGGGCTCGCCCGCGAGGAGGGCGACCGTCGGCGGCGAACTCACGGCCGGTCCCCGGACGTGCGCCGAGCCGCCACGCCGCCCGCCGCGGGAATCCCCGGGCCCGGATCGGCGAGCGCCTCGCGCGCCGCCGCCGCGACCTGCGCGACCTCGATCGACTCCATGCAGGCATGCGTCCGGATCGGGCAGGCGTCGCCGCCGTGGCGTGCGCAGGGGCGGCACTCGAGATCCCGCTCGACCACGCGGACGCGCGGGCCGATCGGGGCGAAGCCGAACGCGGGCACCGTCGGGCCGAACAGCGAGACCACCGGGCGTCCGAGCGCGCCCGCGACGTGCCCCGCGGCGCTGTCGTTCGCGACCACGAGCCCCGAGCGCTCGATCGCCGCGACGAGCCCGGCCGTGTCGGTGCGGCCGCACAGGTCGATCGCGAGAGGGGTCTTCCCTCCGCCCGCCGAGAGCCCGCGGACGACCGCCGCGGCGAGCGCGGCATCGCCGCCCGCCCCGACGATCGCGACGGCGTCGAACTCCGGCGCGAGCGCCCGGGCGAGCGAGCCGAACCGCTGCGCGGGCCAGCGCTTGGTCGCCCAGGCCGAGCCCGGCGCGACGACCAGGAGACGATCCGAGGGGGCGAGCCCCGCCTCGGAGAGCAGCGTCGCCACCGCGCGGGAGGCCGCCGGATCGACGACGAGGCGCGGGTCCGGTGGCGGGTCGGGCCGCGGCACGTCCAGCCCCTCGACCAGCGACAGGAGCCGATCGCGCGCGTGCCGGCCCGATGCGACGACCCGTCGGTGGTAGAACGGAGCGCCGGGCGCGCCGGCGAAACCGATGCGCCGGGGAACGCCGGCGAGTGCGAGGACGAGCGCGGTGCGGAGCGAGCGCTGCACGGCGATCGCCGCGTCGAATCCGGCCTCCCGGACCGCGCGCGCCGTGCGCACGATCCCCGCCACGCCGGCCGCACCACCGCGCTTGTCGAACGCGATCACCCGGTCGCGGCCGACGGCGGGGGCCACGAGCGCGGCTGCGTCGGGGCGCACGAGCCACCGGAGGTCCGCGCCCGGGATCGCCGCCGCGATCGCCTCGGCGAGCGGCGTGGCCAGGACGACGTCGCCGAGGAAGCTCGTCTGCGCGAGCAGGACGCGGAGCGGGCGTCCTGCCGCCGCTGCGTCCGGGCGAGTCAGAACGGCGTCGCCTCGTCGACGACCATCTCCGGGATGCCCTCGGAGACCCGGTAGCGAAGTCGGCACGCGCCGCATTCGAGAGAGTCCCCCGCGGGAGCGAGCACGAGGCGCCCTTCCCGCTTCTCCTCCTGGCACTTCGGGCAGCGGAGGATTTCGAGCAGCTCGGGGTCGATGGCCATGGATTCCTCCTCAGGCACGGGCCGCGGCGATCTCGCCGCGAAGCCACTCGATTTCGGCGGCGAGCCCCTCGCGGAGCGCCGTCGCGGGACGCCATCCGAGCTCGGCCCGGGCCAGCTCGGTCGAGGCGTGCGTGTCGCGCACGTCGCCCCGCTGCCGCTCCTCGCGACGGACCTCGACGGGACGCCCGGTGAGCTCGCCGATCATCCCGAGGACGTCGTTCACGCTCACCCGCGATCCCCCGCCGACGTTGTAGACCGAACCCGCGGAGCCGCGTTCGATCGCGAGCAGGTTCGCCGCGACCGCGTCCCCCACGTAGGTGAAGTCGCGCGTCTGCAGGCCGTCGTCGTAGACCGTCACCGCGCGCCCCTCGAGGTGCGAGCGGACGAACCGGTGGAAGGCCATGTCGGGGCGCTGGCGAGGACCGTACACCGTGAAGTACCGCAGCGAGACGGTCGGCACCCCTGCCGATTGCGCATAGAGGCGGCAGAGGTGCTCTCCGGCGAGCTTGGTGACCCCGTAGGGAGACACCGGCCGCGGCAGCGTCGTCTCCACCGTCGGGAGGTCGGGCGCGTCGCCGTAGATCGACGAGGACGACGAGTACACGAAGCGGGGCCGGCGCGCCGTGCAGGCCTCGAGCAGCCGCTGCGTTCCGAGCACGTTGACGTCGGCATAGATCCGGAAGTCCCGGCCCCAGCTCGCGCGCACGCCGGCCTGCGCCGCGAAGTGGAGCACCGCGTCCACCCCGTCGAGCAGGGGAGCGAGCTCCGCGGTCACGAGGTCGGCCTCGACGAACTCGAAGGCGGGATGCGCACGGGCGGCGCGGAGGTTCCGCTCCTTCACCGCGCGCGGGTAGTAGTCGAGGAAGGCGTCGACGCCGCGCACGCGGTCCCCGCGCGCGAGCAGAGCGTCCACCGCGTTCGAGCCGATGAAGCCCGCCGCTCCCGTGACAAGAACCTGCACCGATCCACCTTCCCGTCCGCGCCCCGGAGGCCCCGGCGACCGCGACGGACGCTCTCAGACGCCCGCGTCCGGCACGGGGCGACGAACCGTCGGGGTAACACGGCCGCCTTCGTCGCGCAGCCGTGCACCCGACCCGGTCCGCAGGAGGATCCGGTCGACGAGGTCGCGCTCCGCCTCGGCAGCGAGCGCGAAGTCGACCCGCACGGCGAGCAGCCCTCCGCGGGCGAACGGGAACCGTCGCAGCTTCACGAGGTCCTTCTCGGTGCAGACCACCAGGTCGGCCGACCTCCCGGCGTGACCGATCCGCTGCCAGTCGGCGTGCGAGTATGCATGGTGGTCGGGGTACTCCATCACCTCGACGACCCGGGCGCCCAGGCGGTCGAGCGCCTGCCAGAACGACTCGGCCCGGGCGAGCCCCGAAACCGCGACCACCGCGCGCCCGGCGACGTCCGCGAGCGGCCGCTCGATCGTCGCCGGACCTTCGGCCGCGACCAGGCAGCGAGGCTCGAGGGCCGCATGAAAGATCGGCACGCCCGGCGCCAGGTGCCCGAGCTCGCGCTCGAGCGCGGGTGGAAGCGATTCGACCTTGGTCGCGACGATCGCGTCGGCGCGGCGCAACGCGGAAGCGGGCTCGCGCAGCGGTCCCGCGGGCAGCACCCGCCCGTTGCCGAGGCCGGCTCCCCCGTCGACCAGGACCAGGTCGAAGCATCGTGCGAGCCGCCGATGCTGGAAGCCGTCGTCGAGCACCACGAGATCCGCGCCCCACCGCTCGATCGCCTGGCGCGCGGCGGCGACCCGGTCGACGCCGCAGACGACCGGTCCCGGGAAGCGCTCCGCGAGCAGCACGGCCTCGTCGCCCACCGCGGCGACGTCACCCCACCCTTCGCCTGCCGTCGCCCCGGGAGCGGCTGCGCGCAGGACGCGTCCGCCGAGTTGCCCGCCGTAGCCGCGGGTCACGATCGCGGGCGTCCACCCGAGCGAACGGAGCCTCGCGCCGAGCCAGAGCGCCGCCGGGGTCTTCCCCGTGCCGCCGACGCTCAGGTTGCCGATCGACACGACCGGCACGTCGAGCCGGACGCTGTGCAGGAGCCCGCCGTCGAACGCGGCGCCGCGCGCCCGCGCGACGGCGCCGAAGGCCAGCCCCACCGGCCACGCGAGAGCCTGGACGAGCGCGCCCCTCTCCCAGGGCGGACGGCGCGAGGCCTCCATGCTCAGGCCTCGCCCACGCGCGAAGCCTCGAGCGACTCGATCGCCCGCCACGTCGCCTCGAGTCCGCCGGACTCGCGCGCGGCGAGAGTTCGCGCCGCCTCTCCCGCGAGACGTCCCGCCCCCGGTGCGAGGAAACGTCGCAGCGCGTCGGCGAGCCCGTCCGCGTCGGGCACGACCGCGCCCGCGCCGGCCGCGACGAGCGCGTCCGAGAACGCGAGGACCTTCTCGCGGTGCGGGCCCACCACCACCGGCACGCCTGCCCGCGCGGCTTCGAGCAGGTTGTGGCCGCCGACCGGGACGAGGGTCCCTCCGACGAAGGCGACGTCCGCCGCGGCGTACACGCCCGCGAGCTCGCCCAGGGAGTCGAGCAGGAAGACGTCGACTGCGGCCGGGTCGAAGGACTCGGGCTCGCGCAGCGCGCTGCGCCGCAGGACGCGCAGCCCGCGACCGGCCGCGAGTCGCGCCACCTCGTCGAACCGCTCCGGGTGACGCGGAGCGAGCACGAGCAGCGGCGCACCCGGCGCGAGGGACGAACATGCGTCCAAGATCACCGACTCCTCGCCCGGCCGCGTCGCGCCCGCGACGAACACCGGCCGTCCCGCGTCGCGCAGCGTCGGCACGAACCACGGCGGCTCGGCGGCGACGCCGTCGCCCTTCAGCGAACCCGTGACGACCACCCGGTCCTCGCGGACGCCCAGGGAGAGGAGCCTCCGGCGGTGGTCCTCCCCCTGGACGCAGAACAGGGACACGCAGCCCAGCAGGTCGGCCGCGAAGCGAGGAAAGCGGCCCAGCGTGCGCGAGGCGCGCTCCGACATCCGCCCACTCACCTGGACCGTCGGGCAGCCTCGTCGCGCGAGTTCCCGCAGCAGGTTCGGCCAGATCTCGTTCTCGCTGAACAGGAAGAGGTCCGGCGCGACGCGGCGCACGACCGAGCGGACCAGCCAGGGCACGTCGAGCGGCAGCACCCGCACGTCGACGCCCGGCAGCCTGCGCCTCGCCGCGTCGGCCCCGGTGGCGGTGAGCGAGGAGGCGACCACGCCTCCGCGCGGGTGCCGCTCGCGCCACCGCTCGACCAGCGGAACCAGGCCCTCGACCTCGCCGACCGAGGCCGCGTGCGCCCAGAGGACGGGATGCCCGGCCGGCCGACGCCAGCCGCGGCCCAGGCGATCGCCGAGTCCCCGCCGCCAGCCGGGCCTGGCGAGGGCGAGCACGCCCGCGGCCGGAGCCGCCGCCGCGCCGGCGGCGACCAGCAGCGCGTTGTACGCGCGTAGCGACGGGAGGCGGCGCGTGCGCGGACGGCTCAGTAGACCCAACCCCGCCCGTCGTAGCGGAAGATCTCGGTCACCTCGACCTGGTCGACGATCGAAGGCTGCGCGGCGAGCGCCTCCTCCTTCGAGCGACCCGAGCGCCGCAGCCTCTGCTCGACGTACACCATCTTGCCGATCGGGTTCGTGTCCGGGTGGGTGACCGTCTGCGGACCCAGGTGGTCGGTGTCGTAGCCGACGTACTCGGCGTAGACCGATCCGTCGCCCCCGGTCTGCCACTTCGCCTGCGCGAGGTTGTCCGTCTGCCGCTGGCGCAGCTTCCCGGCCCAGCCCGTGCAGAACGACGCGAAGGTCCGCTGCAGGTCCTCGACCTTCGCCGCGGGCGACGTGGCCGCGGTCTTCCCCCCCGCCTTCGCGGCGCGATCGTCGCGGCGGGCCCGCTCGGCCTCGTACTCCGGCGACGGCGGCTCGATCGCGACGGACAGCCCGTCGGCCGCGGCCGCCCGGGCGACCGGACCGCTCGACACGGCGAGCGCGGCGAGAACCGCGCATGCGAGCCGACCCACGAACCTCCTCATGATCCTTCCTCCCCGGAGCGCGAGGGCCCAGGCGCGCCGGAGCGCACGCCCGGGACGGAACTCGCGATTTTCACGATTCCGCCGTGCCCGCAACCCCGCGCAGGAACGCCTCGGTCTCCCGCGGATCCGCGCCGACGATCCGGCCGGCCTCGCGCGTCGCCTCGTCGAGCCGCGCCTCGAGTTCGAGCCGCAAGGCCTCGACCTCCTCCGGCCCCGCGTCGCGCGGCACCTCGATCGGCGGCCCCGACACGTAGGCGACGCGCGCGAACGGCAGCGGCAGGAGCATGCGGTCCCAGCTGCGCGAGACCACCTTCGCCCGGTCGGCTGCGTAGGAGACCGGCCAGATCGGGGCGCCGGTCGCGCGCGCGAGCTGCAGCGCCCCGGTCTTCGCGCGGCACCTCGGCCCGCGGGGGCCGTCGGGCACGACGATCACGTCGCGGCCGCGCCGGTGCGCGGCGAGCAGTCCCTTCATGCCGCCCACCCAGCCGCGCGTCGAGGATCCGCGCACGGTCTCGATGCCCATGCGGCGGATCGCGCGGCTGATGAGCTCGCCGTCGCGGTGGGCGCTGTTCATGATGCAGGCGCCCCGACCGAAGTAGGCAAACGGCATCATGACCATGCGGCCGTGCCAGAAGCAGAGGACGGCCGGCTCGCCGCTCGCGAAGCGCTCCAGCAGCCCCCCGCGGTCGACGAACCGGCGGCGCGTGGTCGCACCCAGCAGGCGGAGCGCGGCCCAGATGGCGAAGCCCCCGGCCGCGAGCGCGAACTCCCCGTCCCGCAGGCGCCGCAGGCCCGGCCGGCGCGAGCGCCCGCCCGGCCCGATGCCGCGCTCGCCGCTCATGACGGCAGGGCTTCCCCCACCGGCGTCGCCTCCGCGCCGGGCGACATCTGCTGGTCGCACAGCCGCCGGTAGACGCCCCCGCGGCGATACAGATCCTCGTGGCTGCCCTCGTCGACGATGCGACCGCCGACCACGACCGCGATGCGGTCGGCGCGCCGGATGGTCGCGAGACGGTGGGCGATCACCAGCACGGTGCGCCCCTCCATGAGCCGGTCGATCGCATCCTGCACCAGGCGCTCGGACTCGGAGTCCAGCGCCGAGGTCGCCTCGTCGAGGATCAGGATCGGGGCGTTCTTGAGCAGCGCGCGCGCGATCGCGAGCCGCTGGCGCTGGCCGCCGGAGAGGGTGACGCCGAGCTCGCCGACCACCGTGTCGTAGCCGCGCGGGAGCTCGACGATGAACTCGTGCGCGTGCGCCGCGCGCGCCGCCGCCTCCACCTCGGCGCGGTCCGTCGCCGGGTTCCCGTAGGAGATGTTGGCGCCGACGGTGTCGTTGAAGAGGAAGGTGAACTGGGTGACGATCCCGATCTGCCTGCGCAGCGAGGCGAGCGTCGCGTCGCGGAGATCGACGCCGTCGATCGTGATCCTGCCCTCGGTCGGGTCCCAGAAGCGCGGGATCATGTCCGCGATCGTCGATTTGCCCCCGCCGCTCGAGCCGACCAGCGCCACGACCTCGCCCCGGCGCAGCTCGAGGTCGATCCCGCGCAGCGCGAACCCGTCCCCGGCCCGGGGCGCGTCCGCCTCGGGGCCGGCCGCCTGCAGCGAGGCGGCGGCGGGCCCGTCCTCGCCGACGCGGGCCGGGTAGCGGAAGTCGACGCCCTCGAAGCGGATCGCGTCGGCGAGCGGCGGGATCTCGACCGCGCCGGGGCGGTCCTCGATCTCCGTCGGCTCGTCGAGCAGCTCGAAGATCCGCTCCGCCGAGGCGAGCCCCTGCTGGAGCGCGCTGTTCGTCTTCGCGAGCCCCTTGAACGGATCGTAGACCAGGAGCAGCGTCGCCATGAAGGCGAAGAACGCTCCCTGCGTGCGCCCGCCGACGATCACGCTGTAGCCGCCGTACCAGACGACGCCGGCGATCCCGATCGCGCCGATCAGTTCCATGAGCGGCTGGATCAGCGCCTTCGCCTGCGAGGCTTTCATGTGCAGGCGGAACAGCCGGTCGCTCTCGGCGTCGAAGCGGGCACGCTCGTAGGCCTCCATGCCGAAGGCCTTCACGATCCGGTTGCCCTGCACCGTCTCCTGCAGGAGCGCCGTCAGGGCGCCGAGCTGGTTCTGGCCGCTGCGCGAGAACTTCCGGAGCTTTCGCGACAGCGAGAGCACCGGCGCCACGACCAGGGGAAACGCGACGAACGCGATCAGCGCGAGGACCGTGTCCTTCCAGAACGCGTAGACCAGCAGCACGACCAGCGAGGTCGAGTCGCGGACGATCGAGATGGTCGCGTCCACGAGCGAGCTGCGCAGCTGGTAGACGTCGCTCGAGACCCGCGAGACGATCGCCGCGGTGGGAGTGCGGTTGAAGAACGAGAGCGGCAGCTCCTGCACCCGCGCGTTCACGTCGTCGCGGATGTCGGTCACGACCTTCTGGGCCACCCACTCCATCAGGTAGTTGTTGCCGTAGTTCGTGAGCGCGCGGACCCCGAACAGGAGGATCACGCCGGCCGGGAGCCACGCGAGCATGCCCAGGTCGTGGCGGGCGAAGACGTCGTCGAACACCCGCTCGACGAGAAACGGCAGGATGCCGTTCGTCGCGCTGAACAGCAGCATGCAGGCGACCGCGGCCACGAAGCGCGGCCAGACGTAGGGGCGCATGTAGCCGAGCAGCCTGCGGTAGACCCCCGTGGACGCCATGCCTCTCCGTCGGGTAGCGAAGAGCGCCGCGGCGGACAAACCACGCGACCTCGCGGGCTCGATCGCCGAGCGCCTGCGCGACGACCTAGGACGCGGAGGTCCGGTCGCGCCCGCGCAGCATGTCGGCCGCGATCACGGCCGCACGCCGGGCCGCGCCGCCCTCGCCGAGGCGCGCGCGCACGGTCGCGAGGTCGGCCCGCATCGCCTCCGCGCGACCGGGCTCGAGCAGGATCGAGCGCGCCTCGGCCGCCATCCGGACCGCGGTCGCGTCCCCCTGCAGGAGCTCCGGCACGGCGCGCCGTCCGAGGACCAGGTTGGGCATCGCGACGAACGGGACCCGCACGAGCAGGCGGGCGACCGCCCAGGTGAGCGGCGAGAGGCGGTAGGAGACGACCATCGGGCGCTCGAGCAGCGCGGTCTCCAGCGTCGCGCTCCCCGAGGCGCAGAGCACCAGGTCCGAAGCGGCGACCAGGTCCCAGGTCTCGCCGGTCACGACCGGCATGCGGCCGACGAACGGCGAGACCAGCGGGCGCAGGCCCTCGTTGGCGAGCGCGACCACCGCGTCGACCGGGACGTCGGCCCGCAGGACGTCGATCGCGCGGGCCATCTCGGGCAGGAGCGAGCGCACCTCGGCGACGCGGCTGCCGGGGAGCAGCGCCACCAGCGGGCGCTCCGGGTCGAGCCCGTGACGGGCGCGGGTCTCGGCCGCCGGCCGCGAGGGTCGCACGGTGTCGAGCGCGGGATGGCCGACGAAGGTCACGTCCGCGAGCCCGCGGTAGATCTCCTCCTCGAACGGGAAGACGACCGCGAGGCGGTCGACGTTGCGCGCGAGCTGCCGGACCCGCCAGCGACGCCAGGCCCAGACCTGCGGGCTCACGTAGTAGAGGACGGGCACCCCGGCCCGCTTCGCGACCGGGGCGAGTCGCAGGTTGAAGTCCGGCAGGTCGATCAGCACGACGAGGTCCGGGCGCTCGCCCGCCGGCCCCTCGATCGCGTCGCGCACCCGCCGGAAGGCCCCGAGGATGCGGCCGACGCTCGAGAAGACCTCGGTCAGGCCCATCGTCGAGATCTCCTCCGCGTCGACGATCGCCTCCTGTCCCTGCGCGCGCAGGCGCTCGCCGCCGACGCCGGTCACCCGCAGCCCGGGCACGAGCGCACGCAGCTCCGCGACCAGTTCCGCGCCGCGGAGGTCGCCCGACGCCTCGCCCGCGACGACGAGGACCGTCGGCGCGCGCCCGTGCGAGACGTCACTCGGCGCGGCCATAGGCCTTCGCCTCCGCCCG
>Ga0075471_10000953_pt1 | contig 18363 bp, 20 predicted proteins | sample DEB19_08_DNA_2_FD_74787 | JGI IMG/M metagenome (GOLD analysis project Ga0075471, IMG submission 74787) | Aqueous microbial communities from the Delaware River and Bay under freshwater to marine salinity gradient to study organic matter... | ecosystem: Environmental > Aquatic > Marine > Coastal ... | reverse complement strand
CGCTGACGCGCCGCGGCGAGCACGATCTCGAGGTGCTCCTTGAGGCGGGGCTGACCGACGAACTCCTCGAGCCGTCGCGGTCGCAGGGTGGTCTCCTCGGCCGCCTCCACCGCATCGGCGCCCGGGCGCAGCAGCTCCTCCCTCACGCCCGGACCGCCAGCCGTTGGAGGGCCCGCCGCAACTGCTCCTCGACCGGGGCATCCGCGGTGACGTCCGCGAGCGCGGCGCGGATCTCCTCGGTGCCGTACCCGAGTTCGGCGAGGGCGGCGCGGGTCTCGGCCCGGGCACCCGCGTGGTCACCCTCGACGAGGTCCACCGCGAGATCCGGCAGGTCGAGGCGGGACCGCAGATCGACGAGCAGGCGCTGGGCCGTGCGCTTGCCGACCCCCGGCACGAGGCAGAGCGCGTCGAGGTCGCCCTCGGCCACCGCGCGACGGAGCGAGTTCGGCGAGTGCGCCGACAGCATCGCGAGTGCCAACTTCGGGCCGACACCCGTCGTCGCGATGAGGATCTCGAAGGTGTCCCGCTCCTCACGGGACGCGAAGCCGTAGAGCACCATGGCGTCGTCCCGCACGTGCAGGTGCGTCACCAGGAAGGTCGCGGTACCCGGCTCGGCCACCGCGAGCGTGCCGCTCGGGACCAGCACGCGGTAGCCCACGCCGCCGACCTCGACGAGCACCTCGCCGGCCGGAGTGCGCTCGAGCACCGTGCCCCGCACCGATCCGATCATCGACCCGCCCCGATCACGCGACCTCGCTCCCCGTCCGTCGGGCCCGTGTCCCGTCGTCGCGGGCGATGGCGGCCTCGACGGCACGGGCGAGGCCCGGCACGGCGTCGCCCCGGTTCGTCGCGCCCTGTGCGGCGAGTCGCCCCGACCACGAGTGGGTCAGCGCCAGCGCGAGCGCGTCGGCGGCGTCGGGAGGTCGCGGGACCTCGGCGAGGCCGAGCAGGCGGGCGACCATCTCCTGGACCTGGGCCTTGCCCGCGGCGCCGTGGCCGGTCACGGCGAGCTTCACCTCGTTCGGGCTGTACTCGACGACGGGGACCCCGACACGCGCCGCCGCGACCTGGGCCAACCCGTTCGCCTGGCCCACCGACATGGCGGTGCGGGCGTTGGACTGGAAGAGCACCCGCTCGACCGCCATGGCCGACGGGCGGTGCTCGGCCACGATGGCCTCGAGTTCGGTGGCCACCGTCACGAGCCGCTCGGGCATCGGGTCGGCGGGGCGGGTGGTGATGACCCCGAAGGCCACGGCCCGGAACCGGCCGCCGCCCGCCCGCAGGACGAGGCCGTACCCGCAGCGGGACACCCCGGGGTCGATGCCGAGCACGGGCCCGTCCGGATCGAACATGGGTTCGATCCTAGGACCCCGGGCGGCTGCGGTCGGGGACCTCCCCGAGTGGGCCCCGGCGCGCCGGTCAGTCGATGTCGGCGAGGACGCCGGCGAGGACCTCGGGCCCCTTGAAGGTGACCCCGACGAGCGCGGCCACGTGCCGGTACCGCACGACGCCGTCGCGGTCGAGGATGAACACCGACCGCTTGATGCCGAGGGGACCGTTGCAGCCGTACTCCTTGGCCACCCGTTGACCCTCGTCGGCGAGCAGCGGGAACGCGAAGCCGTGCTTGCCGGCGAAGCCCTCGTGGCTGTCGACGTCCTGGCGCGAGATGCCGAGCACCACCGCATCGAGTGCCGCGAGGTCGTCGAATGCGTCCCGGTACGAGCACAGCTGCTTGGTGCACCCCGGCGTGTTGTCGCCCGGGTAGAACGCGAGCACGACCTTGCGACCCCGGAACTCCGAGAGCGAGTAGTCCCGCCGCTCGCCGTTCAGGATGCCCGGCAACGTGAAGTCGGGTGCGGTCTCCCCCACCTGCGGCATCAGCCCATCACCGCCTCGAGCACCGTCTCCGGGATGTCGAAGTTCGCGTACACGCCCTGCACGTCGTCGTGGTCCTCCAGTGCATCGATGACGCGCAGCACCTGCTTGGCGCTGCCCTCATCGGCCAGTTCGATCGAGGTCGAGGCGACCATCGTGGTGTCGGCGCTCTCGATCGGGATGCCGGCCTCCTCGAGCGCCGCCCGGATCGACAGCACCTCGCTCGGGGCCGTCGTGATCGTGAAGGCACCGCCCTGCTCGGCGATGTCCTCGGCCCCCGCGTCGAGCGCGACGAGCATGACGTCGTCCTCACTCGCGCCGCCGCCCGTGATGATCACGCCCTTGCGCTCGAACTGCCAGGACACCGCCCCGGGCTCGGCGAGCGATCCGCCGTTGCGGGAGAAGATGTTCTTGATCTCCGAGCCGGTGCGGTTGCGGTTGTCGGAGAGGCACTCCACGTAGACCGCAACGCCGTTGGGCGCGTACCCCTCGTAGTTGAGCTGCTCGTACTGCACGCCCTCGAGTTCGCCGGTGCCGCGCTTGATCGCGTTCTCGATGTTGTCCTTGGGCACCGAGGCGTCCCGGGCCTTCTGGATCTTGGTGCGCAGGGTCGCGTTCGCATCGGGGTCACCACCGCCGGTGCGCGCCGCGACCTCGACCTCCCGGCACAGCCGGGCGAAGAGCTTGCCGCGGGCGGCATCGGCCGCCCCCTTCTTGTGCTTGATGGAATGCCACTTCGAATGGCCGCTCACGCCGCCACCTCCTGGAGGAACGCCTGGTGGATGCGGAGATCGCCCGCGATCTCCGGGTGGAACGTCGAGACCCAGACCGCGCCCTGCCGGACGAGGACGGGACGGTCGTCGTGCTCGGCGAGCACCTCGACCCCGGGACCGACACGCTCGATGGCCGGGGCCCGGATGAACACGCCCGGGAACGTACCGCCTGCGAGCCCGGTCACGACGAGGTCGGCCTCGAACGAGTCGCGCTGGCGCCCGTACGCGTTGCGCCGCACCGTGAGGTCGATCGCCGCGAGCGGCTCCTGGTCGGGACGACCGTCGAGGACCTCGCGGGCGACGAGGATGAGCCCGGCGCAGGTGCCGAGGACCGGCAGACCCTCACCGAGCCGGTCGAGCAGGGGTGCCCGCAGCCCGGAGGTGGCCAGCAGCCGGGTCATGGTCGTGGACTCGCCGCCCGGCAGCAGGAGCGCGTCGATGCCGGCGAGCTGCTCGGGGGTACGGACCTCGACCGCGTCGACGCCGAGGGCGTCGAGCACCTCGCGGTGCTCACGGAACGCGCCCTGGAGGGCGAGGACCCCGGCCTTCATCGGCTCGCCGCCGGCGGGGTGGGTCGGATCGCGTCAGCGGCGCGCCGGGACACGGGGGCCACCTGGGGGCGCTCCCGTCACCGTCACCAACCCCGACCGGCGAACGGGGTCTCGACCTTCGAGATCTCGAGGCCGGGCATGGCGTCGCCGAGCCCACGGGACACCTTGGCCACCATCGACGGGTCGGCGTAGTGGGTGGTCGCCTCGACCACGGCCTTGGCCATCCGCTCCGGCTCACTGCTCTTGAAGATGCCGCTACCGACGAAGACCGCCTGCGCACCCATCTGCATCACGAGCGACGCGTCGGCCGGGGTCGCGATGCCGCCGGCGCAGAACATCGGGACGGGGAGCTCGCCGCGAGCCGCGACCTCCTGCACGAGGTCGATCGGGGCCTGCAACTCCTTGGCCCAGCCGTAGAGCTCCTCGTCGTCGGCCACCGTGAGGCGCTTGATGTCGCCGAGGATGGACCGGAGGTGGCGGACCGCCTCGACGATGTTGCCGGTGCCGGCCTCGCCCTTGGAACGGATCATCGCCGCGCCCTCCGAGATGCGCCGGAGCGCCTCGCCGAGGTTCGTCGCGCCGCAGACGAACGGGACGGTGAAGCCCCACTTGTCCACGTGGTACGCCTCGTCGGCCGGGGTGAGCACCTCGGACTCGTCGATGAAGTCGATGCCGAGGGTCTCGAGCACCTGGGCCTCGGCGAAGTGCCCGATCCGGCACTTGGCCATGACCGGGATCGAGACCGCGGCCTTGATGCCCTCGATCATCTCGGGGTCCGACATCCGGGCGACCCCGCCGTCCCGACGGATGTCCGCGGGGACCCGCTCGAGCGCCATGACGGCACAGGCCCCGGCGTCCTCGGCGATCCTCGCCTGCGCCGCGTCGACCACGTCCATGATGACGCCGCCGCGCAGCATCTCGGCGAGACCACGCTTGACTCGGGCGGTACCGGTTGCTCGTTCGTCGGTCATGGGACCCGATGCTACCGGCCACCGCCCCGACCCCTCAGATCGCCGGGGCCGGGTGACCCCGGTCACCGACGGTTCGTCAGGGGGTCGTCGTGGTGGTCGGGACCGGAGCGGGGGTCACCGAGAGCGGGTACGACACGTCGGGGAGTTCGACCCAGGTGTTGCCCGGGGTCAGCGCGACGGTCCGCCCCGCCCCGTCCACGAACCGAGCCGGGGTGGACTGGTTGGGACGGATCCAGCGGCCCTCGATCGCGAGCCCGTCGGTGAGCACGATCGCCCGACCCTCGCCGGTCATGATGCCCTCGGCCTGCATCGCACCCGCGCCACCGCGGTAGGTGATCGCCATGATGACCACGTTCGTCGCGCTCACCTGTGCGCCCGATGCCACGGTGAACGGACGACCGGAGGTGCTCCGCAGCCAGACCCGACGCGTGGCGTCCCAGGTCCAGTCCACCGCGTACGACCCGTTGAAGCCGACGCGGGCCGCCACTGCCGCCTGGGTGCCGGGCGCCTTCGAGGCAGCGCGCTTGGTGGTGTAGGTGAACAACGCGGGCGGCGGGACGGGTGTACCGCCCTTCTGGAACAGCGCGTCGCCCCGGCCGTAGAGGTTGTGCGGCGCGCGACGGCTGCGCTCCCGGTACATGGCGGCGCCGGCGCGCGACTCGTCCACGAGCACGACCGGCGCCTTGGCGATCCCATCGAGGGCGTAGCGCGCGCCACCGGAGAAGGCGAAGATGCCGCCGACCGGCCAGACGATGTTGGGATCCGTGAGCCGCACCGAGCGGATCGGGCCGAGGGTGGCGGGCGACTGCGAGTTGAACATCGCGAGGAACCGGGTGATCTGGCCCTCCACGACCTCCTCCCACACGACGTCGGCCTGATCGAGGCCGGTCTGGGGCCGGGACTCCGGGGTGTTCTCGATCTTCACGCTGAGCGCGGCCCGGCCCCGGGACGCACCCGAGGGATCGGGCAGGCCGGTGAGCGGCGCGACGGGCGGCGCCTTGGTGGTGGTCGTCGAGACCCGGGCCTTCGACGTGGTCGTGGGCTCAGCCGAGCCTCCCCCACCACAGGCCGCGAGGACGAGCGCGCCACAGGCGACGGCGACGGTCGCGCCGGCGACGGCCCGGGTCACATGGCCCGCAGCACCTCGATGCGCTCCTCGATCGGTGGGTGTGTGTCGAACGCGCGATTGAGCCACGAGCGCCTGTTCCCTTCCTTGTCTGCCGGGTAGTCGAGCGGTGATTCGATCCAGAGTTGGGCCATGGCCCGGCTGCCCGCGGCCACGATGGTGCCGTTGTCGCGCAGCTTCTCGAGCGCGGAGGCGAGGCCGGGCGGGTACCGCGTGAGCGCCACGCCGCTCGCGTCGGCGAGGAACTCGCGGCGCCGGCTCATCGCGAACTGCATGAGGCGGGCGGCGAGCGGCGCGAGGGCGATGAGCACGATCGCGGCGATGGCGATGAGCCCGGCGAGGGGGTTGTTCGACGAGTCGTCGTCGCGCTCGCCGCCCCAGAGCATGACGCGCAGGCCGATGTCGCTGAGGAGCGCGAGCGCGCCGACCGCGGTGACCGCGATGGTGCCGACGAGCATGTCGTAGTTCTTCACGTGGCTCAGCTCGTGGGCGAGCACCCCCTCGAGCTCGACCCGGTCCAGGAGGCCGAGCAGCCCGGTCGTGACCGCGACCGCCGCGTGCTCCGGGTTCCGGCCGGTCGCGAACGCGTTGGGCGCGGCGTCGTCCACCACGTAGAGCCGGGGCTTCGGGATGCCCGCGGCGATGCACAGCCCCTCGACGAGGTTGTGGTACCGGGCGTACTCGGGACCGTCGGCCGGACGGGCCCGCGCCGCGGCCAACGCGAGTCGGTCGCTGCACCAGTAGGAGGTCCAGGACGTGGCGATCGCGAACAGGACGGCGATCGCGAATCCCCAGGTCCCGAGACCGAACAGGAACGCCACTGCGGCGGTGACGAGCGCGATGAGCACCCCGAACCCGATGAGGAGCAACCAGGTGCGCCGCTTGTTGGCCGAGATCTGATCGAACACGGGCTCAGAACCTCACGTCGACGGGTTCGTCGTTCCCGGGATCGCCGTCGAAGTACTCCCGGGCCCGGAATCCGAACATCCCGGCGAGCAGGTTCGCGGGGAAGGACTGGATCCGCGTGTTGTAGGAGAGCACCGCATCGTTGAAGAACTGCCGGGCGTAGGCGATGCGGTCCTCGGTCGAGGTCAACTCCTCCGTCAGCGCGAGGAAGTTCGCGTTCGCCTTGAGGTCCGGATAGGCCTCCACCACCGCGAACAGGCTCTTGAGCGCGCCCGACAGGACGTTCTCGGCCTGGGCCTGATCGGCCAGCGAACCGGAGGCCGCGTCGATCGCATGGGTCCGGGCGGCGGTGACCGCCTCGAGCGTCTGGCGCTCGTGTGCCGCGTAACCCTTGACCGTCTCGACGAGGTTCGGGATCAGATCGTGGCGGCGGTCGAGCTGCACCTCGATCTGGGCCTGGGCGTTGTCGATCCGGTTCCGGGTGCGGACGAGGCCGTTGTAGGTGGCGACCACGGCGATCACGAGGACCGCGACGACGGCGACCACGACGAGGACGACGGTCATCGGTCGGCTCCGGCGATCGGTCCGGTCACGGGACCTCGACCCGGATCGTCACCCGGACCTCGCCCTCGCGGCGGAACGGGTACGAGTCGGCGTCGAGGTACTTCTTGGCGAGTGCGTCGATCACGGCGTCGGCTCCCTCCGTGGTCCGCTCCACGACCGTGCCGCGGACCGTGATCGCCTCGTAGTCGTTGCCGATCCGCGTCGCCGAGATGCAGACCGGGGCACCGACGCGCAGGTACCGATCCTTGATGCGCCCCTCGGCCGTGTTGAACACGATGCGACCCTCCGGGTCGACGTCGGCCCAGACCGCGGTGTTGTGGGGCCGGCCGTCGGTGTCCACACCGGCGACGTGGATGATGGTGCGGTCGGCGAGGATCTCGCGGGCCTGGTCGGTGAGCATGGGTACCTCGTCGAGTCGATGGGCGCCGCGGGGGGCGGGCGCGGTCGGTCGGTCAGTCTCGCAGGTCCGCTGCGGCCAGACGGATCATGCCCCGGTCCACCTCGGCGAGGATGGCCCGGTGCAGTGCCTCCGAGGCGGCACCGAGGACCGCGAGTCCCTCGTCCCGACCGGAGCCGATGGCCGGGTGGCCCGCCAACGATCGGCCGTCGGCGTGGGTCACCACCCCACCGGCCTCCTCCACGATGAGCGCCGCCGCAGCGACGTCGTACGGGAAGTTCGTGCAGATGCTCCCCATCCCCACCCGCAGGAAGGCCGCCTCGGTCGCCGGGAGTTCGTCCACGATGCGGCGGCCGACGTCGACGTAGGCGTCGAGTTGGCCGGTGACGATGCGGGTGAGGTCGAAGGCGGCCGATCCGAGATCGAAGTAGCCGCCGTGCATGGCCCCGTCGTCGATGAGCCGCTCGAGGACGATCGCCACCGGGACGCAGGGCCGACCGCGCACGCCGCCCGCCCAGTACATCGAGGCGAGGTCGGTCGTCGCCGACGGTCGGATCGGGACGGCCTCCCCGGTCGCGGTCACGACCCGCACGCCGCCCCCGCGCGCCGCGGTGAAGCACGTGGCGGAGCGCAGCTCCTGGACCACGCCGAACTCGACCTCGCCGAGGGTGGCGTCCTCCCGGGGCGGGACCACGGCGACCGAGACGCACGCGGCCTCGAGCCCGGCGGCGGCCGGACGGGTCCCGTCCACCGGATCGATGACGAGCGTGGCCCGAGGTCGACCGAACGCCACGAACCCGCGGTCCTCGGAGTACACGGCGATGTCACCGGCGGCGGCGAGGACCCGCTCGACCTCGGCCTCGGCCGCCTCGTCGATGCCGAGCGTGGCGTCGCCACCCGGCGCCCAGCCGGCCGGCCGGCGCGCCGCCGGCGTACCGAGGAGGGGTCGCACCGCGCGGGTGACCGCGGCGGCGACCTCCACCGCGAGGGCGTGGACCTCGCTCACGGACCGAGCGCGATCGCGGTCTCGTAGACGTCGATGAACCGCTCGGCGAGGCGGTCCAGCGAGAACTCGGCGGCGCGACCGGCACCGGCGGCCACGAGCGACGCGCGCAACGGCGCGTCGTCGAGCACGCGTCGCAACGCGTCACGCAGCGCGCCCGCGTCGCCGGGCGGCGGCATCAGGGCGTGCACGCCGTCGCTCGCCACGTTGCCGTACCCGGGGATCGCCGAGGCCACGACGACCGCCCGCGCCGCCATCGCCTCGAGCAGGACGACGCCGAAGGACTCCTGCCCGAGCGAGGGCGCGCAGAAGACCGTGGCCCCACGGAGGCGGCTCGCCAGTTCGGCGTCGGTGATCCGCCCGAGCCACTCGACCCCCGCCACACCACGGGCCCGCAGCTCCTCGGTCTGGGGACCGTCGCTCACGACCCAGAGCACGGCGTCGCGGTCGAGTTCGGCCCACGCGTCGAGGAGGACCCCGAGGCCCTTGCGGGGTTCGTGGCGGCCGACGAACACCACCGCCGGTCGGTCCGAGGGTGCCGGCGGTGCGTCGGCGAATCGGGCGACGTCCACCCCGTTGGGCAGCACGATGTAGGAGCCGCCGAGGAACTGCTCGGCGAGGGCGCGGGCGTCCGCCGACACCGCGGTGCGGATCGTGAGCTCCCGCGCCGCGCGCTGGGCGACCTTGCGGAGGCGCCGGTACACCGCGTGGTCCCCCTCGGCGGCGGCGTGGAACGTGCCGACCTTGGGCACCCGCGATCCGACGAGCGCGGCGGCGGTGGGACCGGGCACGAACGGCTCGTGGAGGTGCAGGACGTCGGGTTCGAAGGTGCGCAGCGCCTCGAGGGTGCGCTCCGAGGCGACCGGGCCGACGTTCATCGGCGCGACCGAGCCGTTGGCATCCATGCGCACGCTCGGGCCGACGCTGATGACCCCCGGTTCGGGTGGCGGACCGTCGGTCGGACCGATGACCCGGGTGTCCACGCCGATGGTGCGCAGGGATCGGGCGAGCCCGAGCACCTGGCCCTGGACGCCACCGGGGACCGACAGCGAGTACGGGCAGAGGAGCGCGACCCTCACCGGCCCTCGCGGTCACTCGGCCAGTTCGGTTGCATCACGTGCCACTGCTCGGGGTGGGCCCGGATGAGCTCCTCGAACCGATGAGCGATGTCCTGGGTGACGCGGGCCACGTCCTCGCGCAGCCGGCCGCGCCGCTCGGCGGGCACCAGCGGCTGGATGACGCCGAGGTGGGAACCCCGATCCTCGAAGTACACCGCGAGCGGCACGATCGGCGCGCCGGTGCGCAGACCGAGGACGGCCGGACCGCCCGGCATGGTCGTGCGCTCCCCGAAGAAGTCGACCTCGACCCCGTCGCCGTTGATGTCCCGATCGGCCAGCAGGCAGATGATGCGCCCCTCCCCGAGCGCCTCGACCATGCGGGTCGCCGCACGCGGGCCCAGCGGGACCACCTCCATCCCGAGGGCGGAACGCACCGCGGTGAACCACTCGAGGAGTTCGGGGGGCTCGACCGGCTCGACCACCACCGTCGGCGGATGGCCGCGGTTGGCGATCCAGGCCGCCGCGTACTCGAACCCGCCGACGTGCGGGAGCGTCAGGATGACGCCGCGCCCGAGGGCGAGTGCCGCCTCGAGGTGCTCGTACCCCTCGACCCGGAAGTGACGGTCGATGGCGTCGCGCCCCTCGTTCGGGAGTCGGAACAGTTCGAGCCAGTAGCGGGCGTACGACGCGAACACGTCGGACACCGCGCGCTGCAGCGCCACGCCCTCGAGTTCCGATCCGGAGGCCCGCCGCAGGTTGCGTTCGACGATGCGACGCCGGGCCGGCATCGCCAGCGCCAACGTGCGACCGAGCGCGCCTGCGGTGGGTTCGGCGAACGGCGCCGGGAGGAGGTTCGCGAGGACCGCGCCGGTGCGGTACGCGAGGTAGGCCGCCCGCGCCCCGGCCCTCGGGGCGGCGCGCTGCTCGTCGGTCACGTCAGGGGCGCGAACGCCGGGCGACCGTTCGGCGCCGCTCGGTCGTGGCGGCGCCGGGACGCCGGGTACCCCACCAGGCCGCGAGACGCGGCGAACCCGGGTCGGAGGCTCGACGGTGCCGCACCCGCGCCGGTCGTTCGACCGCCGGGCCCGAGGCCTGACGCCACACCTTCACGAACCGGTGGACGGCGGTCCCGGACGTGAGCACGACCATGATCCAGAGCGCCGGGACGAGCAGGTGGAAGAACAGGGCGACACCGAGCAGCACCATCCGCTCGGCCCGTTCCATGAGACCGCCACGGGCCTCGAACCCGAGCGCCTCGGCCTTGGCCCGCTCGTAGGAGATGAGCATCGACAGGCCGAGCGCGGCGAGCGGCAGCATGGCGAGGGTTCCGCCGTCCGCCATGAGGTACCACGCGCAGCCCCCGAGCACGAGTGCATCCGAGACACGGTCGGCCACCGAGTCGAAGAAGGACCCCCGCGGGCTGGCGAGGCCACTCGTGCGGGCGACCGAACCGTCGAGGAGATCGACGAGACCGCTCAACGTGATCCCGAGCACGGCCCATCGCAGCTCACCGATCGCGATGAGCCACGCGGTGATCGCACTGATGACGAGTCCCGAGGCGGTGAGGATGTCGGGGGTGATCCCCATCCGGCGCAGTCCCCGACCGATCGGGGCGAGACCCTGGTTGACGGAGACGCGGAGGCGGCCGTCGAGCAACTCGGCTCCTTGGTGGGCGGTGCCGGCGCCGCGACCCGAGGGGCGCACCGGCGTGGCGGACCCCCGCACGGTACCACCGGGATCGGGGACGACCCCGGACGCCCGGGCCGCTCAGCGCAGCAGCGGCGCCGGGCTCAGGACCCCGAAGTCGACGGTGGCGGTCGAGCCCTGCCGCCATGGGAACACCCCGGCGGCGTCGTCGCGGCAGGTGCGCGGGGTGGCCGTGGCCGAGAGGAGGCGCTCACAGTCGGTGTTCCATGAGGCGTAGGCCGCCATCACCGTGCCGTCGGGTCTCGCGAAGAAGCTGAGGCCCCCGACCCCGGAACGATCCCGCCCCGCCACCAACCACGGGCTCCGGGCCGGGGCCTTCGTGCAGGGTCCGAGCGGTGAGGAGCACCGCGCGGTGCCGGTCGTGTAGGCGCCGGTCCGCCAGTCCCCCGCCGAGTAGGCGAGCAGGTAGTCGCCCGAGGGCGTCGCGACCATGGACGGGTTCTCGATGAAGGGCAGTTCCCATCCGAACTCGAGCCCGGCGAGCACGACCGGCGGACCGGCCCCGCGGCCATCCGCGTCGAGCGGGATCGCCCGGATCGGCTCGTTCGTGTCGGAGAAGGCCGCGAGCAGGTACTTCGAGCCACCGGGCGTCGAGAACACCTCCGGATCGAGCGCGCCCCCACCGGCGGGTGAAGTCGAGGTCGTGATGCCGCAGGTGAAGGCTCCGGCGTCGGGCACGAACGGGCCCGCGGGCGACGAGGACACGGCGCGGGCGATGCACTGGTCGTTCGGCGCCGGCACCCCGGAGCGCCGCGCCGCGAAGAACATCACGTAGTTCGCACCGAAGCGCCCGACGGTCGGCGCCCAGTAGTCCGCGGAACCCGGATCGGCCCAGGCGGGACGGGCGGCGAGCGCCTCGCCCGTCGCCGCATCCCAGGAGTTCGCACCGGTGAGCGGGTACCGGGCGGACGGATCGGTGATCGCACGAACCGGGATCCGCACCGGCGTGCCCTGCACGAGCAGGTTGGATCCGTACACGTAGTAGACGCTGCCGACCCTCAGCACCGCGGGGTCCGAGACGTTGGGCCAGACCGGCGTAGCCGGCGACTGCGGCGGCTGGTGCGCGGCGATGAAGGATCCGACGACGTCGACGATGATCCGGGGGCAGCCCGCGTTCGAGTAGATCGTGATGCTGCCCGCCGTGCCGAGCTTGGTGAGCACACCGTTGGCGACCGTGGACCCCGCGGCGTAGTTGAGGTTCGAGGCGGTCGGACGGGGCGAACCGGTCGGGTGGATCGTGAGGAACCCGGGACCCACGGGACCGTCGACCGTGACGTTGAGCGCCACCGCGGGAGCATCGGCCGGCACGCCGGCGCCGACGGCGGCGGCGATCGGGACCTCGAAGCTCGCGACCTGGGTGCGACCCCGGTCCGGACAGACCTCGAGGGTGGCGCGGTCGATCACCCGGGACGGCGTGAGCCCCGCGAACCCGTTGCTCGCCGTCGGTGCCCCCGCCGAGTACCAGCCGACGACGTCCACGACGACACGGACGCAGCCGCCGAAGGTGAAGAGCCTGATCGCGCCCCCGGTCCCGACCCGCACGACGGTGCCGTTGGGCACCACCCCACCGGGCCGGTAGTTGAGGGTGGACGCGGTCGGCCGCGGGACGCCGGCCGGGTACGCACTCAGGTACCCGTTCGCGCCGGCGACCGAGTTGTCGACGGTGACGTTGAGCGCGACGGCGGCCGCGTTCGTCGGTACGCCGAAGGACCCGACGACGCCGAGGGTGCGGACCCCGTCGATGCATCCGCCGGCGCCGGGCCGGGCCGTGTCGAGGAGTCGGCCCGGGGGCACCCCGGTGAAGCCGCCGGCGACCGGCGTGCCGGCGGCGTACCACCCGACGACGTCCACGATGGCGTGCGGGCACCCGTTGCTCGCGAAGAGCGAGATGCCTCCGGCCGACCCGACCTTCACCTGCACGTTGTTGGGTACCGCGGCGCCCGCCACGAAGTTGAGGCTGGACGCCTCCGGTCGGGTCGTCCCCGCCGGGAAGACCGTGAGGTACCCGGGGCCGGTCGCATCCACCACGGTGACGTTGAGGGCGACGGCGGTCGCGTCCGCCGGCACGCCGGTTGGCGCGCCCGACGGCGCCACGGTGACGGTGCGCGCCGCTCCGGCGATGCAGGGGCCCTGACCGGGCGCCCGGGAGTCGAGGATGCGGACCGGGGTGATCCCGGTGAAGGTGCCCGGGGCGGGCGCGGCGACCGCCGACGGTGCCCCGACGACCGGCAGGGCGGTCGCGGCGAGCAGCGTCAGGACCGCCAGCACCGGGTTCCGGGACCGCATCGTTCGCTCCGTGTCCGCGCCGCCGAGGATCTCCCGGGGCTCAGGCGGCACGTTAGCGACCGGGTGGCCGGCGCAGGACGCGGAGCGGGGCGGGAACGCGCGTGTTGGTCCGCCGTTGATCGGATCCGGTGGGTCAGCCGGTGAGGCCGTACTCCGACCAGTCCTCCGGGTTCACCTCGGTGTACTCGCCGAGCACCGTGCCGTCGAGTGCGTCGAGCTCGACGAGCCCACGCATCGACGGCGGTTCGTCGGCCGAGTAGAGCAGGATGCGCCAGGTCGGGCGCGACCGCAGGCCCCGCCACGCGAGCTGCGCGGAGGCGTGACCCACCGGGAACCCGACGGCTCGGGTCGCAGCGACGAGCGCGTCGGTCTCACCGAGTCGCTGGTGGTACCCGGCGACGAAGTGGTACGCGCCGATGACGCCGAGCAGGACCGCCGCACCGATGAGGCCCCGCTGATCGCCCTGGAGCCCGGCGGTGAGGCAGGTGGCGGCGAGGATCAGGTGGATGGAGCCCGCGATGCGCCGGCGACCGACGTCCGGGAACACCGTCGGTCCGACGAACTGGGAGACGTCGAGATCGGCCGGGAGCTCGTCGAGGTGCTCGTCCCGTTCCGGGTCACCGGGTCGTCGGTCGTCGGCCATCGCGGTGAGGCTAGGCGTCGGCCGCGCCGGAGTCCGCCTCCGGGATCGTCCCGAGCCGGGCGAGGAGTCGTCGGCGGGAGGCGTCGACCGACTCCGGCAGCACCCGCGTCTCGGCGACGGCCGTCATGAAGTTGGTGTCCCCGTGCCACCGCGGCACCACGTGGAGGTGGAGGTGCTCCGGCACGCCGGCCCCGCCCGCACGGCCGACGTTGATGCCGACGTTGAGACCCTCGGGGCGGTACTCGGCCTCCACCGCCGTGGCGATCCGTCGGGCCTCGGCCATGAGCGCGGCGGCCTCGGGATCGGTGAGCCCGGTGAAGGTCGCCTCGTGGCGGACCGGGATCACCATCACGTGACCCGAGCAGTAGGGGTACGCGTTCATCACGGCGTAGACGAGCGGCGTCCGCTCGAGGATGAGCGCGGCCTCGTCCTCGGCCTCCTGCAGGCCGCAGAAGAGACAGCCCTCCGGGCGACCGCCGGTGACCACGTCGTCGATGTACGCGCTGCGCCAGCCCGCCCAGAGCCGATCGAGCGCCACCGTCAGGCCTTCGCCGTGACCTCGTCGCGCACCCGCGCGACGAACGGCGCGAGCGGGACGCCGCGCTCGGGATCGTCCTCGCCCCGCGAGTTCACTCCCACCGTGCGCTGCTCAACGTCGTCGTCCCCGACCACGAGGATGTAGGGCACCTTGAGCAGCTTGGAGCGCCGGATCCGTGCGCCGAGCGAGTCCGCCGAGGCTTCCCGCATCTCGACCCGCAGATCGGCGGCCTCGAGCGCGGCCACGACCTCGCGGGCGTACGCGTCGTGCCGATCGGCGACCGGCAGGACCTCCACCTGCGTCGGTGCGAGCCAGGTCGGGAACGCGCCCGCGTAGTGCTCCACCAGGATGCCGAAGAACCGCTCGATCGACCCGAAGAGCGCGCGGTGCAACATGATCGGTCGGTGGCGGGCGTTGTCGGCCCCCACGTACTCGAGGTCGAAGCGGTCCGGGTGGTTGAAGTCGCACTGGATCGTGCTGAGCTGCCACATCCGGCCGATGGCGTCCCGGACCTCGATGTCGATCTTGGGGCCGTAGAACGCGGCGTCGCCCTCCTTGATCGCGTACGGGAGCTGCGCGGTCTCGAGCGCGGTGCGCAACGCATCGGTCGCCTTGGCCCAGATCTCGTCGGACCCCACGTACTTCTCGGGATCCTTGGTCGAGAGGTAGGCACTGAAGTCGCTGAACCCGAAGGCACGCAGCACGCTCATCACGAAGCCGAGCAGCGACCCGATCTCGTCCTGGAGTTGGTCCTCGGTGCAGTAGATGTGGCTGTCGTCCTGGGTGAACCCCCGGATCCGCATGAGCCCGTGCAGCGTCCCCGCGCGTTCGTACCGGTACACGGTGCCGAGCTCGAACAACCGCAACGGCAGTTCCCGGTACGAGCGTTGCCGGCTCCGGTAGATGAGGCAGTGCATCGGACAGTTCATCGGCTTCGGGTAGTAGGTGCCGTTGTCGAGCTCCATCGGCGGGTACATGCCGTCCTTGTAGAAGCCCAGGTGACCCGAGGTCTCGAAGAGGTTCGCGTTGGCGAGGTGCGGCGTGACGACGAACTCGTAGCCACCGTGCTCGTGACGCTCCCGGCTGTAGTCCTCCATGATCTTGCGGACCTTGGCCCCGCGCGGGTGCCACACCGCGAGACCACCCCCGAGTTCCTCGGGGAAGGAGAGCAGGTCGAGTTCGACCGCGAGGCGACGGTGGTCCCGCTTCTCGGCCTCGGCGAGGCGGTGGAGGTGCTCGTCGAGCGCGCCCTTCGACTCCCACGCGGTGCCGTAGACGCGCTGGAGCATCGGACGCTGCTCGTCGCCCCGCCAGTACGCACCGGCCAGCTTCATGAGCTTGAACGCGCCGAGCCGGGACGTCGACGGTACGTGCGGACCCCGGCACAGGTCGAGGTAGGCCGTGGCGCCGGTGGCGTCGACGTTGCGGTAGATGCCCACCACCCCGCCGGCCACCTCGCCCGCATCGTCCGAGGCCGCGGCCCCGCTCGAGACGTTCTCGATGATCTCGCGCTTGTAGGGCTGGTCGGCGAAGATCGCCATCCCCTCGTCGAACGAGCACTCCTCGCGGACGAAGGCCTGGTCCGCCTTCACGAGCTCCCGCATGCGGGCCTCGATGCGCTCGAGGTCCTCATCGGTGAAGCGGGCACCGTCCGGCAACTCGAAGTCGTAGTAGAAGCCGTCGGCGATCGCCGGGCCGATCGCGTACTTGGCCCCGGGGAACAGGTCGAACACGGCCTGGGCCATGAGGTGCGCGGTCGAGTGACGCAGCACCTCGCGCCCCGCATCGGAGTTCGGGGTGACGATGGCGACGCGGGCGTCGTGGTCGATCGGACGCCCGAGATCAACCACCTCCCCATCCACCTCGGCCGCGATGGCGGCGCGGGCCAGCCCGGCCCCGATCGAGGCGGCGACGTCGGCGCCCGTCGGGGCGCCCTCGAAGTCGCGGGTCGAGCCGTCGGGGAGCGTGATCGTGACCGTCATCGGCGGAGAGGTTACCGGGGGCGCGCGCCCCGGCTCACCGGATTGGATCGGCGCCGATCGAGATCGGGAGCGAGAGGTCGATCCCGATGAGCCGTCCGAGGTCGTGCAGCGTGGTCACCGCCGCCGGGTCGTCACCTCCGGACAGGATCGCCGACGCGAGGTCGTCGAGCGCCTCGATGGCGCGCGGCGCGTCGAGGTCGTCGTCGATCGCGTCCCGGACGCGAGCCGCGAACTCGGTGGCGTCGGGCCCGCCGGGGCGGGCGGCCGCGGCGAGCAGCCGGTGGAGCAGCGCGGTGCCGTCGTGGATCTCGGCGTCGTACCACTCGAACCCGGACCGGTAGTGGTGGTGCATGAGCGCGAGCCGGATGGCCCGCGGGTCGGCCTGCTCGAGCAGGTCGGAGATGAACACGAGGTTCCCGAGGGACTTGCTCATCTTCTCGCCCTCGTAGGCGACCATCGCCGAGTGGAGCCAGTGCCGGACGAACGGCTTGCCGGTGATCGCCTCGCTCTGCGCGATCTCGCACTCGTGGTGCGGGAACACGAGGTCGGTGCCGCCCCCGTGCAGGTCGATGGTGTCCCCGAGCTCCTGGGTCGCCATCGCCGAGCACTCGATGTGCCAGCCCGGACGCCCCACGCCGAACGGGGCCCGCCAGGCCGGCTCGTCCGCCAGGCTCGGCTGCCACAGCACGAAGTCGAGCGGGTCGCGCCGGTGCGGATCGTCCGGGTTACCGCCCCGGGCCCGGGCGAGCCGGACCATCTGGTCGCGCGTGTAGTGGGAGAGCTTCCCGAACTCGGGAGCACTCGACACGTCGAAGTACGCGGTCCCGGCCGTGAGGTAGGCGTGTCCGGTGTCGAGCAGTCGTTCCACCATCGCGATGATCCGGTCGATGGTCTCGGTGGCCCGGGGCTCGGCGAACGCCGGCCGCATGCCGAGTTGGCGCATGTCGCGCCGGAAGCGGTCGAGTTCCGCGGCCGCGAGTTCGAGGTACGGCACACCGAGCTCACGGGCCTTCGGGAGGATCGAGTCGTCGACGTCGGTCACGTTGCGCACCATGCGCACCTCGTGACCGAGGTCCTCGAGCCGCCGGATCACCAGGTCGTAGGTCAGGTAGGTCGCAGCATGGCCGAGGTGGGTCGCGTCGTACGGCGTGATGCCGCAGACGTACATCGTCACGAGCGGCCCGGGTTCGAACGGCACGACCTCGCGACGGGCGGTGTCCCAGAGCCGGAGGCCGCCCACTCGCCGACCGCCTACACGCCGCTCAGACGGAGCCCGGCACGCACCTTGTGACGGATGTTGATCGTCAGCAGCACCGCCGCGAAGGTCTCCATCCCGACCGCGTTCTCAAGCGAGCCACCGTCGAACGCGCGCAGATCGGGGATCGTGCGGATGATCTCCATGAGCGTGGCGCGCGCCGCATCATCATCCCCGCAGGCCACGACGTCGCTCTCCATGTTCTCGTCGAGCGCACCGAACTCGGCCGCCGGCACGAGGTGGAAGGCGGTGACGACCTGGGAGCGCCACAGGAGGGCCTGCATCTCCTTGGCGATGGAACCGTGCGGCGGCAGCACCGCGTTGAACTCCGAGCCCCTGCGGGTCAGGTCGTTGGCCATCGACACGACGATCCGACCCTGGAGCTGGTCCGCGAAGTAGCGGCACGTGGCGAGGGCGGCATCCGCGTTCACCGCGACCACCACGACCTCGGCGTCGCACGCGGCCGCATTGTCCCCGGGCGTCAGTCGGGCGACCCGGTCCCCCCACTTCTCGCGCAGCTCGGCCACCACGGCCTCGGCCTTCGCCGCCTCGCGGGACCCCGCGATGACGTCGTGTCCCACGTCGGCCAGACGCGCCGCGAGGCCACGCCCGGCCGGACCGGTTGCTCCCAGGATGCCGATTCGCACGGCGGGGAGTCTGGCAGACGCGCACCCGTCACCGCGAACCTGCCCGGAGGGCGGTCAGAGGATGCACCACACCCTGCAACC
>Ga0075471_10000952_pt1 | contig 18371 bp, 19 predicted proteins | sample DEB19_08_DNA_2_FD_74787 | JGI IMG/M metagenome (GOLD analysis project Ga0075471, IMG submission 74787) | Aqueous microbial communities from the Delaware River and Bay under freshwater to marine salinity gradient to study organic matter... | ecosystem: Environmental > Aquatic > Marine > Coastal ... | reverse complement strand
AAGACCGTTTGAACCACGCCTCGTTGCTCGATGCGGGTTTGCTCGCGCGTACGCGCGCCTTCGAACGCTATGCGCATTGCGATGCCGATGCAGCGGCCGCCGCACTGCGTGCGCAGCATGAAGCGCGACCGAGCGCGAGCGCGATGCTGGTGACCGACGGCGTATTCAGCATGGACGGCGATCTCGCGCCCTTGCCGCAACTCGCCGCCGCGACGCGCGCGTACCGCCAGTGGCTGGTCGTCGATGATGCGCACGGCTTCGGCGTGCTGGGAAAGACAGGTGGCGGTTGTTGCGAGCACTTCGGCCTCGGTGCCGACGACATTCCCTTGCTGGTGGGTACGCTCGGCAAGGCATTCGGCACGTTCGGCGCCTTCGTCGCGGGTGACGCGGCGTACATCGAACTTTTGATGCAGCGCGCACGCACCTACATCTACACCACCGCCTTGCCGCCCGCAGTCGCCGCGGCGACTCGCGTCGCACTGCGACTGCTGCGCACGGAGCATTGGCGTCGCGAGCGTCTGCACGCCCACATCCAAAGATTTCGCGACGGTGCGCGACGCCGCGGCTTGCCGCTCGCCGACTCGCCCACCGCCATCCAGCCCGTCATCATCGGCTCGGCGCGTGATGCACTGACGGCGAGCCGCACGCTTGCCGACGCGGGGTTCCGCGTCGTGGCGATCCGCCCACCCACCGTACCGGCCGGCAGCGCGCGCCTGCGCGTCACGCTGTCGGCGACGCACACCGAGACGCAGATCGACGACTTGTTGTCGGCACTCGAAGGCGCCTGCGATGCCGCGCGACGGGAGCGTGCACCGTGACGCTGCCGATCGTCGCCTTGCACGGCTGGGCGCTCAACCTGCGCGTGTTTGATGCCTTGTTCGCCGATCTCGACTCCGCGATGGATCGCGGCGCGATCAACCGCCGCGCGTTGTCGCGTTTCGATCTGCCCGGGCACGGACGTGCGCCCGAGCCGCTCGCCTTGCAGCGCGACGCGTGGCCCATCGAGCTCGTGGCGGAGACCTTGCTCGCACAAATGCCGGCGCGTTGCATTCTGATCGGCTGGTCATTGGGTGCGACGCTGGCGCTGCACATCGCCGCGCAAGCGCCGGAGCGCGTCGCGGCGCTCGTGCTGGTGAGCGCGACGCCGCGCTTCGCGCGCGCTGCCGATTGGCCCCATGGGTCGGATCCGAACGTGCTCGAGGGTTTCGTCGCGCAGCTGGCCAAAGATTATCGCCGCACGGTCGCCGAATTCCTCGAGTTGCAAGTGCGCGGCAGCGTGGCGGCCGAAGCGACGCTCGCAGCACTGCGCGCTGCGCTCGCGGCGCAAGGCGAATGCACGGCGGCCGTGCTGCAGCGCGCGGTCGCGTTGCTGCATGCGACCGATCTGCGCGCGTCCCTGCCGCGCATCGCCGCACCGGCGCTGGTGATCACCGGACGCTACGATCGGATCGTGCACCCCGACGCATCGCGTGCCCTTGCGGCGCTGCTGCCGAATGCGCGCGGCGTCGAGCTCGAGCGCTGCGGTCATGCACCATTTTTGTCGCACCGCGACGAATTCAATGCGGCTTTGCTGTCGTTCCTCGCGAATCTCGACGCCACCGAGGTCGCCGCATGATCGACCGACGCAAGGTCGCGCGCGCCTTCGGCGCCGCCAGTCATCGCTATGAAGCAGCGGCACGTTTGCAAAAGATCACGCGCGAAGAATTGCTCGGGCGTTTGGCGCACTTCGCGCTTGCGCCCCGCGTGGTGATCGATCTCGGCGCCGGCACCGGCGCGTCCACGGCGGCGCTCGCGCGGCAGTTTCCGCGCGCCCAAATCATCGCCATCGATCTGGCCGAGCCGATGCTCGTCGAAGCCGGCAAAAAACTGTCTTGGCGTGACCGCTTGTTCGGCGGTCGATTCGGACATCCGTTCGCGCGCGTGGCGGCAGACGCTTCGGCGCTGCCCTTGCGCACCGGCAGCGTCGATCTGGTGTTCAGCAACTGCATGCTGCAATGGTGCGACGATCTTGATGCGACGCTCGCGGAGATTCGGCGCGTCTGCGCGCCCGATGCGCTGTTCATCGCGAGCACCTTCGGGCCGACGACGCTGCAGGAGTTGCGCGCCGCATTCGCGCGCATCGACGAACGCCCGCATGTGCACGATTTCGTGGACATGCTCGATCTCGGCGCCGCGCTCACGCGAGCGGGCTTCGAGGAGCCGGTGCTCGACGTCGATCGGCATCGCGAGCGACACGCCGATCTGCGCGCCGTGATGCGCTCGATCAAAGAAATCGGCGCAGGCAACGCGGCGGACGACCGCGCACGCGGCCTGTTCGGCAAAGCGCGCTGGCGTGCGCTCGAAGCGGCCTACGAGTCGTTTCGCGACGCCGACGGATCGTTGCCGGTGACCTGGGAAGTGATCCACGCGAGTTGCTTCGCCGATCGGCGGGCATCGAGTCTGCCCGGCGCGGCATCCGAGAGCGTGGTGCCCTTCAAAGAAATAGGTCGTCGTCGGCAGCGAGGGGCATCGTGAAACCAGGACTGTTCATCACCGGTACGGATACGGGCGCGGGCAAGACGACGGTGGCGGTCGCGCTGGTTTCGGCGGCGCGGCGGCGCGGTCGACGCGTCGGCGTGATGAAGCCGGTCGCCTCCGGTGCGCAACGCGGCGCATTCGGTTTGCGCAACGACGATGCGCTCGCGCTGGCGAAGGCCGCAGGGCATGACCTCGCGACGCTCGACGCGCGGCAGTATGCGGTGATCAATCCATACTGCTTCGAGCCCGCGATCGCGCCGCACATCGCCGCCGCCGAAGCCGCGGCGACGGTCGACCTGGCGCGTATCGTGGCGCTTGCCGAAGGGGTCGCCCGGGAAAGCGACTGGCTGGTGGTCGAAGGTGCAGGCGGTTGGCGGGTGCCGCTCGGGGCCGGATCGGACTTCGCGGACCTCGCGGTTGCGCTGCAACGGCCGGTTCTGCTTGTGGTGGGTCTGCGGCTCGGTTGTCTCAACCATGCCCTGTTGAGCGCGGAGTCCATTCGGGCTTGCGGCGCCTCGCTCGTCGGCTGGGTCGCGAACCACATCGATCCGGCGATGGAGCGCCAGCAGGCCAACGTCGCCACGCTCACCGAGCGGCTCGCTACCCCGCCGTTGATGCAGATCCCGTACGGCGCCGACGAGACCCGACTCATGGCGCTCGCCGAGGCTGGTCTCGACCGCTTGGCGGCCAGCCTGAATCACTTGCCCAAGCCCGTAACTCGCTGAGTCTGCAGGGAATTCGTACCAACGCCTATCATGGGCGTCTGCATCCGGAGCGCCCATGACCGAATCGGCCACCCGCATCGAACTCGCCCCCAATTGCTCCTTGAGCCCGCGCGGTGCGCGCTGGTTCTTCGGCAGTTGCTGCGTCGCCTCGTTCGGCATCGCGGGGCTGCTGACTCTGCAAGGTTTCTGGCCGGTGCTGCCGTTCGCCGGTCTCGAAATGTTGCTGCTCGGCGTGGCGCTCAAACTCAGTCTCGCGCGCCGTCACCAACGGCAAATCATTCTCATCTCCGCGGACGTCGTGCAAATCGAAGACTCGGACGCGCTGCGCAGCCGATGCGTCGTGTTCCAGCGACACTGGGCGCAAGTTAGAATTCGCACCGGGGGTTCAACGCTGCAGCCGAGTCGACTCTTGATCGAGTCGCACGGTCGCCGGCACGAGATCGGGCACTTCCTCAACGAGCAGGAGCGTCTGGGTCTCGCCGAGCGTTTGCGGCGCTTGATCGGCCGTATGGACGAATCTCCTCCGCTGCCGAGTCCGGGGAGTGTCGTCTGATCGACCACCCCGGAGTACGAACGTCGGCCGCCGCGCAACCGCAATAGTCGCGACGGTCTGGTTTTTTTGATCAACAGGTCCGAGTGCAAATGATGTCCAGACAAATCCGCAACACGCTCCGCAGTTTCGCCGCGCTCGCGCTCGGCCTCACCGCTCCGCTGATCGCGAACGCCGCGTACGGTGATCTCAACATGACGCGCGGCGTCACCGAAATCTCGGCCGAGATCTATTCGCTGCACATGGCGGTGTTCTGGTGGTGCGTCGCCATCGGCGTGTTCGTGTTCGGCTGGATGATCTGGTCGCTGGTCGCGTTCCGCAAATCGAATGGCGCGCAGCCCGACACCAGCATGACGCACAGCACCAAGGCCGAGATCATCTGGACGGTGATTCCGGTGGTGATCCTCGTGCTGATGGTGATACCGGCCGCGCGCACGCTGATCGCGATCGAAGACACCAGCAACAGCGAACTGACCATCAAGGTCACCGGCTACCAGTGGCGCTGGCAGTACGATTATCTCGACGAAAAAGTGAGCTTCTTTTCGGTGCTCGATCGCGCCAGCAACGAAGCGCGCCAGCTGCAATCGGGCAAGGATCCGCGCAGCGTCGAAAATTATCTGCTCGAAGTCGACAAGCCGCTGGTCGTCCCGGAAGACACCAAGATCCGCCTGCTGCTCACGTCGCAGGACGTGATCCACGCCTGGTGGGTGCCGGCGTTCGGCCTCAAAAAAGACGCGCTGCCGGGCATGGTCAACGAGCTGTGGTTCAAGGTCAAAGCCGGTCAAACCGGCACCTACCGCGGCCAATGCGTCGAGCTCTGCGGTCGTGACCACGGCTTCATGCCGGTGGTCGTGAAAGTGGTGAGCAAGGCCGAATACAAAGCCTTCATCGCCGCCCAGAAAGCGTCGACCGCGCCGGCTGCCGAAGGCGCAGCCGCACCGACCGTCGCCAGCGTCGCCAACGGCACTGCGCCGCGCGGCTGATCCAAAGAATTCAACGAGAGCGATACAGACATGGCCAATACCGCACACGCCGAACACGCCCACGATCACGACCACATGCCGCACGGCTTGAAGCGCTGGTTGTACGCGACCAACCACAAGGACATCGGCACGATGTATCTCGTGTTCGCCTGCATCATGTTCTTCATCGGCGGGGCGATGGCGCTCGTCATTCGCGCCGAGTTGTTCCAGCCGGGTCTGCAATTCGTCGACCCCGGCTTCTTCAATTCCATGACCACCATGCATGCGCTGCTCATGATCTTCGGCGGCGTGATGCCGGCGTGGACGGGGCTCGCGAACTGGATGATCCCGATGCAAGTCGGTGCACCGGACATGGCGCTGCCGCGACTCAACAATTTCAGCTTCTGGTTGTTGCCGTTCGCCTTCACGCTGCTGCTGCTGACGCTGTTCGTGCCGGGCGGTGCGCCGGCGGGCGGCTGGACGCTGTATCCGCCCTTGTCGCTGCAAGCCGGCGACAGCTTCCCGCTGACGATCTTCGCGATCCACCTCATGGGTATCTCGTCGATCCTCGGCGCCATCAACGTCGTCGTCACCATCCTCAACATGCGCGCACCGGGCATGGGTCTGTTGCAGATGCCGCTGTTCTGCTGGACCTGGCTGATCACCGCGTATCTGCTCATCGCGGTGATGCCGGTGCTCGCCGGCGCGGTGACGATGCTGCTCACCGACCATTTCTTCGGCACCACGTTCTTCACCGCATCGGGCGGTGGTGATCCGGTGATGTTCCAGCACATCTTCTGGTTCTTCGGTCACCCCGAGGTGTACATCCTCATCCTGCCTGCGTTCGGCGTGGTGTCGGAAATCATCCCGACCTTCTCGCGCAAGCCGCTGTTCGGCTACGAATCGATGGTGTACGCGTCGGCCTCGATCGCGTTCCTGTCGTTCATCGTCTGGGCGCACCACATGTTCACCGTGGGCATGCCGCTCGCCGGCCAGTTGTTCTTCATGCTCTCGACGATGCTCATCGCCATCCCGACGGGCGTGAAGGTGTTCAACTGGTGCGCGACGATGTGGAAGGGTTCGATCAGCTTCGAAACCCCGATGCTGTTCGCGCTCGCCTTCCTGTTTCTGTTCACGATCGGCGGTTTCTCGGGCCTGATGCTCGCGATCGCGCCGGCCGACTTCCAGTACCACGACACCTATTTCGTGGTCGCGCACTTCCACTACGTGCTGGTGCCGGGCGCCGTGTTCTCGATCATGGCCGGCGTGTACTACTGGCTGCCGAAGTGGAGCGGCCGCATGTACAACGAAAAACTCGGCAAGGCCCACTTCTGGTTGTCGCTCGTCGGCGTGAACGTGCTGTTCTTCCCGCAGCACTTCCTCGGCCTCGCCGGCATGCCGCGTCGCATCCCGGATTACTCGACGCAGTTCGCGGACTGGAACATGGTCTCCTCGATCGGTGCGTTCATCTTCGGCTTCTCGCAGCTGCTGTTCGTCGCGGCCGTCTGGAGCGCCGTACGGTCCGGTGAAAAAGCGCCGCAACGTCCGTGGGAAGGTGCGACCGGCCTCGATTGGGAATTGCCGACACCGGCGCCCTATCACAGCTGGGAAACGCCGCCCGCAGCGAACCTGATTCCGAAAGGCATGGGTCACTGAGCATGTCCGGCGATCTCGATGCCGAACGGGCGCGCCGCGTCAAACGCAGCGCGATCCTGTTCGGCTGCATCGCGCTCGGCTTCTACGTCGGCTTCATCCTGATGTCGGTGCTCGGATACCGTCGATGAGCGAGAACCTCGAACGCGCCAATCGCCGTCTCACGCTGCGCCTGCTCGGCGTGGCGCTGGGCGCGTTCGCGTTCGGGTTCGCGCTCGTGCCCTTGTACGACGTGTTGTGCGACCTCACCGGCGTCGGCAATCAAAAAAATCTGCTGAAGGCGTCGACGATCCTCGAGAAGCCCGACGATGCGCGCACCGTCACCGTGGAGTTCATCGCCGATCTGCCGTCGGTCGGCAACTGGGAATTCGCGCCGGTGGTCAACTCGATGCAGGTGCATCCCGGTCGGTTGTACGAGGTCGATTTCGTCGCACGCAACCTCACCGGTCGCGACACGGTCGCGCAAGCCGTGCCCAATGTCGCACCCGGCAAGGCGACGGCCTACTTTCGCAAGACCGAATGCTTCTGCTTCACGCCGCAGGCCTTCGCCAAAGACGAGAGCCGCAGCATGCCGGTGCGTTTCGTCGTCGACCCGGCGCTGCCGAAGTACCTCGATCGCATCACGCTCTCTTACGTTTTCTACGACAACATGACGCGGACCGCCGCGCTGAACTAGGAAGATAACCATGGCTACTGCCCACGCTACGCATCATCAAGACGACAAGTACTACGTGCCGCACGACAGCCCGTGGCCGATCTACGGCTCGGTGTCGCTGTTCACCATGATGATCGGCCTGTGCGGCTGGTTGAACGAGTGGTACGGCCCGGTGGTGTTCGCGCTCGGCTTCCTGATGGTGCTCGGACTGTTCGTCGGCTGGTTCAACGTCGTGATCGCCGAAAACCAGAAGGGCATGTACAACCTGCAGGTCGACAAGTCCTTCCGCATGGGCATGATGTGGTTCATCTTCTCGGAAGTGATGTTCTTCGCGGCGTTCTTCGGGGCGCTGTTCTACGCACGTCAGCTGTCGGTGCCCTGGCTCGGCGGCGAAGGCGTGAAGATCTTCAATAAATTGCTGCTTTGGCAGAACTTCGACAACGCCTGGCCCTCGAACGGCCCGGCGCGGGTCAGCCCGCGTGACGATGGTTCGTTCGAAACGATTCCGGCGTTCGGTCTGCCGGCGATCAACACCGCCATCCTGTTGCTGTCGGGCGTGACGATCACCATCGCCCACCATGCGCTGCAAGAGGGCAAGCGCAAGATCCTGAACATCTTCCTGGCCGCGACCTTCCTGCTCGGCTTCCTGTTCGTGTTTTTGCAGGCCGAGGAATACTCGCACGCCTACACCGAACTCGGCCTGAAGCTCTCGACGGGCATCTACGGCTCGACGTTCTTCATGCTCACGGGCTTCCACGGCCTGCACGTCACGCTCGGCGCCATCATGCTGCTCGTGATCTGGCTGCGCACCATGAACGGCCACTTCACGCCGCAACGCCACTTCGGTTTCGAAGCGGTGGCGTGGTACTGGCACTTCGTCGACGTGGTGTGGCTCGGACTGTTCGTGTTCGTCTACTGGATCTGATGCCGTAGCGACGAACCGCAGCGCTGCTGCAATGGCCCCGGAGGGAAACTTCCGGGGCTTTTTTCTTTCAGGGAGCGATCAGCGCGGGCCGTCGAGCGGCTGGATGATGCCGAGTGCCCACGCGGCCATGAGCGCGATGAACAAGCCGACCGACAAGGCCACGCGCATCGTCAATGCACGCACCATCTTTTTGGATTCGCCCTTGCTGGTCATGAGGTGAAACAAGGCGTTGCCGAGGCTGAACACGATGCCCAACATCACGAGGCCGACGAGCGTGCGGAACAGGTCCAAGGATCACCTCCCGAAAGCGTTATTATATGCGCGTGCCGATCCGAATCGCTTTGGGCCGACGAGTATTCGCGCCGTCCTGGCTGATGACGGCGGCGACCTTGTCGTTGTTGCCGGTCTTCATCGCGCTCGGCGCATGGCAATGGGGGCGCGCCGAATACAAACAGCGGCTCGCTGCCGAATTCAGTGCCGGCAGTGCGGAACAACAGCCGCTCGGCACGCGTCCAACGGCGACGTTGTCGCGTTTCGCCGCGGTGGAAGTGCGCGGCCAGTGGGATGGCGCACGACAATTTCTGCTCGACAATCGCACGCGCGACGGTCGTGCAGGCTATGACGTGCTGACGCCACTGCGGCTCGACGACGGGCGTTGGTTGATCGTCGATCGGGGTTGGGTGCCGGGCTCGGGTTTTCGCGAGCGTTTGCCCGAGGTGACTTTTGCGCTCGGCGACGGCGCGGCGGTCGTCACGCTGCGCGGTCGACTCGACGATTGGCCGGCGGCGGGTCTCGAGTCGGGACGCGCCGCGCCGGCGACCACGGGTGCGTGGCCGCGCGTGACCGCATATCCGCATGTGGCGGACATCGCGCGGGCGCTCGCGACCGATGCGGAATCGGCACCGCGCGTCGAAGCGCGGTTGTTGTTGCTGGATGATGCGGAGCCGAACGGTTATCTGCGTGCGTGGCGACCGTTCGTCAAAGGACCGGAGCAGAACTGGTCTTATGCGCTGCAGTGGTGGAGCTTCGCGGTGTTGTTGGTGGTGTTGTACGTGGTTTTGAATACGAAGAAGCGGGAACTGTCATGAGCAACGAAACCGGCGGATTACCGCCCGCGCAAGGACGCAGCGTACTCGTCGGACTCGCTGCGCTGTTTTTCGTGCCGCTGTTCGCCGCGTTCTATCTTTATTACGCGGGCGGCTGGCGTCCCGCCGGCAGTACCAATCACGGCGAACTGGTGAATCCCGCCCGGCCGTTGCCGGCGGCGAGTTTCACGCATCCCGATGGCGCGGCGGCCCGCGCCGATCTGTTCAAAGGCAAATGGACGCTGGTGTATCTCGGCGACGGCGCCTGTGCCGCCGATTGCCAGCGCGCGTTGTGGGTCATGCGCCAGACGCGCATCCTGCTCGCTCAAGACATGGAGCGCGCGCAGCGCGTGTTCGTCGTGGAGCAAAACTGCTGCAATCTCGCCTTTCTGCGTGCCGAACATCCGGGCCTCGAAATCGCCGTTCCGGTCGAGGCGGCGGCTCTGCTCGCGCAGTTTCCGCGCACAGATGCCGCGCATTCGATCTACGTCGTCGATCCGCTCGGCAATCTCATGATGCGTTTCGATGCCCGTCAGAACCCCAAAGGTCTGCTGTCCGATCTGCAAAAACTTTTGAAGTTGTCGCACATCGGCTGACGACCGCTTTCGTCGATCCAGATCCCGATCCACGCTGTACAGAGTCACACGCATGAATACTCCAACGATCCCCGGTGCCGTCGCGCTGCGTCGCCTTGCGCTGCTCGGTGTGCTCCTCGGTCTCGTCGTCATCGTGATGGGCGCCTGGGTGCGACTCACCGATGCGGGGCTCGGTTGCCCGGATTGGCCCACCTGCTACGGACACGTCACGCCCGATGCGGCCGCACGCGTGCCCGGTCAAATCGAATCCTACGATCCGGGTTGGAGTTTCGATTCCGGCAAAGCGTGGCGCGAGATGATCCATCGCTATGCGGCCACTTCGCTCGGGTTCGTGATCGTGCTCATCACGGCCATCACCCTCGCATATCGTCGCGAGCGACCGCTTGCGCCGTCGTTCGCCATCACGCTGCTGGTCATCGTGTTGCTGCAGGGCGCGCTCGGCGCGTTCACGGTCTGGTGGTTGGTGAAGCCGTTGGTGGTCGTGCTGCATCTGATCGGCGGGTTGACCACCGTCGGCATGCTCAGCTGGACCTGGCTCACGCTGCGGCGCAGCACGGGCGTCGTGCAGCCCGCGCCCGGTGCAACACGCACTCCCGCGCTCGACGGTGCACGTCGTGCCGCCGTGATCGCCACCGTGATCGTCGCGTTCCAGATCATGTTGGGCGGTTGGACGAGCAGCAACTACGCCGCGGTGTCCTGCCCCGATCTGCCCACCTGCCAAAATCAGTGGTGGCCGAAGGACATGGATTTCAGCGAAGCCTTCGTGCTGTGGCGCGGCCTCGACATCAACTACACCGGCGGCGTGCTCGAACATCCGGCCCGCGTCGCCATCCACTTCACGCACCGCTTGGGCGCCATCATCGCGACGCTCGCGGTATTTTGGGCGGCCTTGCTCACGTTGCGTTCGGCACCGACGACGCTGGTGCGCCGGGCAGCGCTGTGGCCACTCGCTGCGCTCGGTCTGCAATTGAGCATCGCGATCGCGATGATCCTCGAAGCGTTCCCCTTGTCGCTCGCCGCCGGTCACAACGGTGGTGCGGCATTGCTGCTGTTGTCGCTGTTGTTGCTCAATCGACGACTGCGCGAGGCTTGATGTCATGACTACCGTTGCAGTGCGTGCGCGCCCGGTGTGGCGCCTGTATCTCGAACTCACGAAGCCCAAAGTCGTCGCCTTGATCGTGTTCACCGCGATCGTGGGCACGCTGCTGGCGAGTCCGGGTTGGCCGCCGCTCGATGCGCTCGTGTTCGGCAACCTCGGCATCGCGCTCGCCTCGGGTTCCGCCGCCACGATCAACCACGTACTCGATCAAAAAATCGACGAGCAGATGTCGCGTACGCGCGGCCGCCCCTTGCCGACCGGCGGTCTCGGCACCGCGCAGGCGCTGCTGTTTGCGGCCGCACTCGGTACGGGCTCGATGCTGATCCTGTGGTTCCTCGTGAATCCGCTCACGGCCGTGCTCACGTTTGCTTCGCTGATCGGTTATGCCGTCATCTACACCGTGTGGCTCAAGCGCGCGACCTCGCAGAACATCGTCATCGGCGGTGCCGCGGGTGCCGCACCGCCGGTGCTCGGCTGGGCGGCGGTGACGAATTCGATCGAACCGCAAGCGCTGCTGCTGTTCCTCATCATCTTCATCTGGACGCCGCCGCATTTCTGGGCGTTGGCCATCGCGCGCAAGGACGAATACGCGCGCGCCGGCATTCCGATGCTGCCGGTGACGCACGGCGTGCCCTACACGCGTCTGCAGGTGTTGCTCTATACGGTGCTGTTGGTGCTCGTGGCCTTGTTGCCGTATCTGACGCGCATGAGCGGTCTGATCTATCTGGCGGCGGCGCTCGTGTTGAACGGCCGGTTCCTGTACTACGCGTTGCAGCTCAAACTCACCGAACGCGACGAACTGCCGATGAAGGTGTTCCGCTTCTCGATCTCGTATCTGATGTGGATGTTCGCCGCACTGTTGGTCGATCACTATCTGCCGACGACGCAGTTGCCGACGCCTTATCCGGTCTGAGCGGCGTCACCGACGAACGGATTGCTGCGGCGTTCCGCACCGAAGGTCGACGTCGGCCCGTGTCCGGGCAAGAAGGTGACGTCGTCGCCGAGCGGAAACAATTTGTCGCGGATCGAGTGAATCAGCTGCGCATGGTTGCCGCGCGGGAAGTCCGTGCGACCGATCGAGCCGGCGAACAGCACGTCGCCGACGATGGCGAAGCGCTGCGGGCGCGCGAAGAACACCACGTGTCCGGGCGTGTGTCCCGGGCAGTGCACGACTTCGAGTTCGACTTCACCCACCGTGACCCGATCGCCGTCGTGCAGCCAGCGCGTCGGCACGAAGCTGCGCGCCGGCGGAAAACCGTAGTCCGCAGCCTGTGCGGGCAGCTTGTCGATCCAGAATTGATCGTCTTCCTGCGGGCCTTCGATCGGCACGGCATAGCGGTCGGCGAGTTCGGCGGTTGCGCTGGCATGATCGAGATGCGCGTGGGTGATCAAAATCTTTTCGAGCACCAGATCGTGGGCGGTGAGCCGTGCGAGCACGCGCGGCAGATCACCGCCCGGATCGACGATGGCAGCCCGTCGAGTCGCCTCGCACCACAGCAGCGAGCAGTTCTGTTGCAGCGGCGTCACCGGTACGACTTCGATTTTCATGCGACGATTATGCCGCAGTGGCCGCTTTGGCATACTCGTGATCATGATCATCGAGCGACTTTGGCCCGACAACGCGTGGCGCAACTATCACTATCTCGTCGCCTGTGAAGAAACCGGCGAAGCGCTCGCCGTCGATCCGCTCGACTGGCCCTTGTGCCTCGCGCGGGCGCGCGAGCGCGGTTGGACGATCACGCATATTTTGAACACGCACGAGCACCGTGATCACACCGGTGGCAACGAAGGCCTGCGTGCGGCCACCGGCGCGCGCCTGCTGGCCCATGGCGGCGCCGGTGCGCACATCGCGGGGATCGATCGAGGTCTTCACGAAGGCGACGTGATCCGGCTCGGTCGCAGCGTCGAGTTGCAATGTCTCGACACACCGGGTCACACGCGCGCGCATCTGTGTCTGCTCGCGCACGGCGACGTGCCGGCGTTGATTTGCGGCGATACCTTGTTCAATGCCGGTGCCGGCAATTGTCACAATGGTGGCAATCCGGAGTTGCTGTTCGAGACTTTCACGCGTCGCTTCGGCGCCTTGCCGGATGCCACGGTCGTGCACCCGGGGCACGACTACCTCGCGCGCAATCTCGCTTTCACGCTCGATCGCGAACCGGACAACACGGCGGCACAGGCGTTGCTTGCGAGTCTCGGCACGAGTGACGGCGCCACGGCACCCGAGACGACGCTCGGACTCGAGCGTCGCATCAATACGTTCTTTCGTTTGCGCGAGCCGCAAATCATCGAACGGCTGCGCGCCGCGTTTCCCACGCTACCGCCGCAGCCCGACGCCAAAAGCGTGTTCCTGCATCTGCGCGAGTTGCGCAATCGCTGGTGAGCGGTGCGCGCGGTCGCCTCAGCGACGCTCGATGAGATCGATCCGCACGCCCGCGGGTGACGTCAGCGTCGCCATGTGCGTCTTGCCGAAAATCGTGCTGACGACGCCGTGATCCACGGGCGCGGCGCGCATCGCGCCGACACCGGCTTCGGACGCGAGCGTCGCGGCGCGCGCGAGCACGGCCGCAACGTCGGGCACGAAGAACGTCACCGACAACAAACCGCGCGCCGGAGCTTTGATGGTGGGGTACAGATCGTTGCTCTGCACGCCTTCGTACTGCACGATCTCGAGCCGGCCGTAGTCGTAACCCTCGGCGCCGAAAATGCGCACGTCGAGCGCGCCGCCCGGCGGCAAGCCGATGGTGCGTTCGACTTCGGGACCGCTGAAGCGGTGATAAGACGCTTCGTCCATGCCGAGCACGCGCTCGAAGAAGGCCTTCTCGCGCTTGTTGTCCGGCGACGTCGCCACGATCTGCGGTGCGACGCCGTAACCTTGCGCGCTCGTATGTTCGGGTTTGCCGTCTTGTTCGAGGAACACGAGATTCACCGCATCCGGACCCGGCAGGTGCACTTCGTGCACGACCACGCCGTCGGTTTCGAAACGGCCGATCTTCGAGCGGAATTTGTAACCCGCGGCTTCGAGCTCGGCATGGCGCGCGAAGATGTCGCGGGCGGCGATGTCGATGCTCTTCAGCACGAGATCGGTGGGCGCGGCATTTTCACGCACGGCCGCACCCGGCACTTTGAAGCGCACCAGATGCACGCCACCTTGTTGCATGCCGGGCGTCAGCAGCAGGGCTTGATCGACGATCGCATCGGGCGCCACGCCCCACAGCCGCGCGAGCTCGGGATCCGTGCCGTCGCGGCGCACCACGATCTGCATGCCGAACCGCGTCACCCACAACGCGAGCGCCCGATCCATGTCGGCGACGCTCAACACGACGTAGGCATAAGCCTTGGGATTGACGGCGGACGATGTCACGGTGGCGATCTCCTTTGCGGGGGCCTGCGGGCGGGACGAATTCTGCGGAGCGAAGCTCATCGTGCAGGCACTCAACACGCTGCCGAGCAGTACGCTCGCGACGCCGGCACGCAATGACGACGAGATGGTTCGCATGTCACGCATTATAGGGCTGCACCCTCGCACTGGCGCAGCGATCGATACGGCGAGTTGCTAAACTCCGCAACCCTTCGACCACCAGTGAGTGCTGCGGCCCGCGATGGATGTCACGCCGATCCTCGATCCTCTGAACGATGCGCAGCGCGAAGCCGTGACCGCACCCGTAGGCCCGGTGCTGGTGCTCGCCGGCGCAGGCTCGGGCAAGACGCGCGTGCTCACGCATCGCGTCGCCTGGCTGGTGCAGGCCGAGGGCGCCTCGGCGCACAGCATTCTCGCCGTCACCTTCACCAACAAAGCCGCCGGCGAAATGCGTGCCCGCATCGAAACGCTGCTCGGTACGCCGGGCGCCGCGCTCTGGATCGGCACGTTTCACGGCATCGCGCATCGTCTGCTGCGTTTGCACTGGCGCGAAGCGAATCTGCCGCAATCGTTCCAGATCCTCGACGGTGACGATCAACTGCGGCTGATCAAAAAAATTCTCAAGGCGCAGAATCTGGACGAAACGCGCTGGGTGCCGCGCGACGTGCAGTACTTCATCAATCACCACAAGGACGAAGGACTGCGGCCGAAGGGCTTGAAGGACGGCAACGACCCGACGCGTCGCCAACTCATCAAGCTTTATCAGGATTACGAAGAAGCGTGCCAACGCGCGGGCGTGGTCGACTTCGCCGAGCTGCTGCTGCGCGCGTTCGAATTGTGGCGCGACAACCCCGAACTGCTCGGCCACTATCGCCGGCGGTTCCGTCACGTGCTGGTGGACGAATTCCAGGACACCAACACCATCCAATATGCGTGGACCAAATTGCTGGTCGGTTCGGACGGCGCGCCGTTCGTCGTCGGTGACGACGACCAATCGATCTATCGCTGGCGCGGCGCACGCGTCGAAAATCTGCAGACCTTCCGCCGCGACTTCCCGCAGGCGCTGCTGATTCGTCTCGAGCAGAATTATCGCTCGACCGGCACGATCCTGCAGGCAGCCAATGCGCTGATCGCCAACAACAGCGGCCGGCTCGGTAAAAATCTCTGGACCAGCGGCGCCGCGGGCGAGCCGATCCATCTGTATGCCGCCTTCAACGAGCGCGACGAAGCGGACTTCGTACTGCAACGCATCAAAGATTGGGTCGCGCAGGGCAACGCGCGGCGCGACATCGCGATCCTCTATCGCTCGAACGCGCAATCCCGCGTGTTCGAAGAGGCCTTCCTGTCGGCGCGCATCCCCTACAAAGTATATGGCGGACTGCGCTTTTTCGAGCGTGCCGAAATCAAGGACGCGCTCGCGTATCTGCGCCTGGTCGCCAATCGTCACGACGATACGTCGTTCGAGCGCGTGGTGAATCTGCCGACGCGCGGCATCGGTGCGAAGAGCGTCGATCTGCTGCGCGAGCAGGCACGCCGCGACGGCACCTCGTTGTGGACGGCCGCGACCGTCGGGATCGGCAATGGCGTGCTCGCGGCCAAGGCGGCGACGGCCGTACAAGGCTTTTTGCAGCTGATCGATCGTGTCGCGCGCGACACCCAGGGCCTTGCGCTGCACGAGATCGTCGATCAAGTACTGAACGCCAGCGGCTTGCTCGACCACCATCGCAAAGAAAAAGCCGAGCGCGGCGAAGCGCGCGTCGACAACCTGCTCGAACTCGTCTCCGCGGCGCGCGGCTTCGAACCCGAGAATGTCGACGGCGATCCGATGCCGCCACTCGAAGCTTTTCTCGCCCACGCCGTGCTCGAATCCGGCGAAGGACAGGCCGAGGCTTGGGAAGACTGCGTGCAGATGATGACGCTGCACACCGCCAAGGGACTCGAGTTCCCGGTGGTTTTCCTCGCCGGCATGGAAGACGGTCTGTTCCCGCATCAACGCTCCCTCAACGACCTCGACAGTCTCGAAGAAGAGCGTCGTCTCGCCTACGTCGGCACGACCCGCGCCATGCGGTATCTGTACATCACCTACGCCGAGCAACGCCGGCTGCACGGCATCGACTCCTACGGCCAGCCGTCGCGCTTCATCAAAGAAATTCCCGAAGAGCTGGTCGAAGAAGTGCGGCCACGCATCACGCCGAGTCGCGGCCGCGTGCACGGCACGCCGACCGCGCTGCGCGAAGAATCGGCCGTTCCCGGTCTGCGCCTCGGCACGCGGGTCACCCACCCCAAATTCGGCGCGGGCGTCGTGCTGGCGATCGAGGGCCAAGGCCCGAACGCGCGCATCCAGGTGAATTTCGAAAACGACGGCAGCAAATGGCTGATGCTGCAGTACGCGAACCTCACCCCCGCCTGAGGCTGCGCTACACTCTGCGCACCATGACCGAGACGAATTTCGCGACGCGGCTCGCCGCCGTCATGCAAGCCCACGATTCACTGGTATGCGTCGGGCTCGATCCCGAGCCGGCGAAGTTTCCGAGTCATCTGCAACATGCGCCGCGCGCGATCTTCGAATTCAATCGCGCGATCGTCGATGCGACGGCGGATCTCGTCTGCGCGTACAAACCGCAGATCGCCCACTACGCCGCGCTCGGCGCCGAAGCGCAGCTCGCCGACACCATCGCCTACATCCGCGATCGCGCGCCGCAAGTGCCCGTGATTCTCGATTCGAAGCGCGGCGATATCGGCAGCACGGCGGCCAAATATGCCGAAGAGGCCTTCGGGCGATACGGTGCGGATGCCGTCACCATCAACCCGTATCTCGGTTTCGATGCAGCGGAGCCGTTTCTCGAATACGCCGACAAAGGCATCGTCGTGCTGTGTCGCACCTCGAACGCGGGCGCGCGCGAATTCCAGGATCTCGAAGTCGGCGGCAAGAAGCTCTATCAAATCGTCGCCGAGCACGTCGCCCAACACTGGAACGCACGCGGCAATTGCCTGCTGGTGGTGGGCGCGACGTATCCGGCAGAACTCGCCGACATCCGCGCACGCACCGGCGAGATGACCTTCCTCGTGCCGGGCGTGGGCGCGCAAGGCGGCGACGTCGAGCTCGCCGTGCGCAGCGGCATGACGAAGGCGGGCAGCGGGCTCGTCATCAATTCGTCGCGCGGCATTCTGTATGCGGGCTCGGGCGTCGACTTCGCCGTTGCCGCGCGTCGCGCCACACTCGAATTGCGCACGGCGATCAACGCCGCGCGTCGCTGAACGTCCGAGGGGGACTGCTCATGCTCAAGCTCACTCGCTATCAATGGACGGTGCTGGCTGCCGCGTGGCTGGGCTGGGGGTTCGACGTCTTCGACGGCCTGCTGTTCAACTACGTCGCGCCGAACGCCGTACCCACGCTGCTCGGCCTCACGATCGGCTCGCCCGAAGCGAAGGCCGCCACGCTCTACTGGACCGGGACGCTCACCGCGTTGTTTTTGCTCGGCTGGGCAGCCGGTGGCGTGCTGTTCGGTCCGATCTCCGATCGTTACGGGCGCCGCCGCGTGCTCATGTGGACGATGGTGCTGTACGCGCTCGGCACCGGTCTATGCGCCTTCGTCACCAGCATCGAACAACTGATTTTGTGCCGACTGATCGCGAGTCTCGGCATCGGTGGCGAATGGGCGGCGGGCAGCGCGCTGGTCGCCGAAGTCGTACCGGAAGAATCGCGCGTCGAAGCCGGTGCGCTGCTCTACACCTCGGCACCGCTCGGCTTGTTCCTCGCCACCTTCGTCAACGCCAGCATCGCCGGCGGCATGTTGGCCGGTACGCCCGAAACGTCGTGGCGTTATGTTTTATTGTGCGGCCTCATTCCGGCCGCGGTCGCCTTCGTCGTGCGTCTGTTCGTCAAAGAACCGGAGAAGTGGCAGGCCGTTGCGGCCGTCGCGCCTCCGGCACCGCGCCTGGCGGCGATCTTCACGCCTGAACTTTGGCCGCGGACGCGCAGCGCGTTGCTCATGACCTTGATCGCGCTGTTGATGTGGTGGAGCTGCAATGCCTTCATCCCCGTGGTCGCCGCCACGCTGGCGCAATCGGAAGCGGCGCAACTCGGCCTCGCCAAAGCGGCCACCGGCGCGTTGGTCGAATCGTGGAAGACGCAAGCGACCACGTTCTTCAATCTCGGCGGTCTGATCGGCACCTTGCTCACCATTCCGGTGGCGAAGCTGCTCGGTCGCAAGCCGATGTTCGCGATCTACTTCGGACTCTC
>Ga0075471_10000950_pt1 | contig 18383 bp, 14 predicted proteins | sample DEB19_08_DNA_2_FD_74787 | JGI IMG/M metagenome (GOLD analysis project Ga0075471, IMG submission 74787) | Aqueous microbial communities from the Delaware River and Bay under freshwater to marine salinity gradient to study organic matter... | ecosystem: Environmental > Aquatic > Marine > Coastal ... | reverse complement strand
CACCGTGCCCGCGGCGCGGAGGGAACCCTCCATCTCACGCCGGTCGAGGATCCGTCACAGTACGGGGTCGTCGAGACCGACGGGGACGGTTGGGTGAAACGGTTCGTCGAGAAGCCGGCGCCGGGGGAGACCGACAGCCGTGTCATCAACGCCGGCACGTACGTGCTCGAGCCGTCGGTGCTCGACCGCATGCCGCACCTGCAGAAGCTCTCGATCGAGAGGGTCGTGTTCCCGGCGATGGTGGCCGAGGGACGTCTTGCCGCCATGGCCACCGATGACTACTGGATCGACACGGGCAGGCCCGACACGTACCTGCAGGCGAACCTCGACCTGGTCGACGGCACGCGGTCGCGCATCCTGTCGTCGGTGGGCACGAACGCGAAGATCTCGGCAAGCGCATCGATCACCCACAGCGTGATCGGCGACAACGCGACTGTCGATGACGGGTGCGTCATCACGGACTCGGTCGTGCTGCCGGGTGCTCATGTCGCGGCGTCCGTCCGGCTGGAGCGTTCCCTGGTCATGGGAACGGTCGGTGTCGGTGCGTCCCTGACCGATTGCGTGGTGGGTGTCGACGGCGTCGTCCAGCCGAAGGCCGAGCTTGTCGGTGCTCGGGTGCCCGACCCTGCCACGATGGGGTGATGCGCAACTCACGGATCATGGTCTGCGGCGGGGCCGGCTTCATCGGCTCGCACCTCGTCGACCGGTTGATCGAGGACGGTCACGAGGTGGACGTTGTCGACAATCTCGACACCGGTTCGCTCGCGAACCTCGCGGGCGCGCGCGCCGCGACAGGAAGGTTCAAGTTCCAGAACGTGGCCGTGGACTCGCCGGAGTTCGCCGAACTCGTCTCTCTCCGCCGCCCCGAGATCATCTTCAACCTTGTTTCGTTGTCCCCGGCGAAGTCCCACCTGAGCGGCGGGTTGTCGTCGGTGAAGATCGCGACGACCATTCTCGAGGCATCGCGACTGGCCGCGGTCACCAAGGTGATCAGCGTGCTGCCAAGTTCGTTGCTGTACGGCGAGGTCGCGGCGAAGGACGTCCCCATCAAGGAAGGTCACTTCAACGAACCCCGCACGGCCGAGGAGGTGTTCGCGCGCGCGATCGCCGACCTGCACATGGTGTACCGCGACCGTCACGGCGTCGAGTTCACCGTTCTCGCGGTCGCCAATGCCTACGGACAGAGGCAGCGCGCGGATGACGGCGTCGTCGCGGCTTTCGTGGAGGCCCTGGAATCGGGAAAGGCACCCGTGATCCACGGTACGGGAAAGCAGACCCGCGACTTCGTCCACGTCGACGACGTCGTCGACGCGTGCGTGCGCACGCTCGACCGGGCCGGCGGCCTCGTCGTCAACATCGGGTCCGGTGTGTCGACCTCCATCAAGGAACTCTGGTCCTTGATGGCGGGCGCGTCCGCGCTGACGCCCCGGACTGCCTCGTCGAGGCCGCATGACATCGCGCGCCTGGCCCTCTCGCCCGTGCGGGCGCGCATCCAGCTGGGTTGGTCGCCCTACACGTCGCTGAAGGACGGTCTGGCGGGACTACGCGGTTCCTAGCGGAACAGGTCCTCGGCCGCCGGCCGGATCAATTCGTCGATCGACGAATCTCGGAACCATGTCGGGTCGCCCCCGCGGATGACCGACACGGGGACACCGTTCGACTTGCCCATCACTAGTTCTCCCATGGACGCGAGCTCATCGGCAACCGCCACTTCGGTCACCTGCATGACGCGTCCGAGTGCGTCCTCGGTTCCGCGCAGGTCGACGACTCCCGCCACTCCCGCGACACCGATCGCGACATCGGTGAGACCCTTTCGCCACGGGCGACCGAACGTGTCGCTCACGATGACGCCGACCGTGACTCCGAGCCTTGCCCGCACGATGTCGCGGATGCGGCGGGCCGAACGGTCGCTGTCGAGTGGCAGCAGTGCCGCATACCCGCGTTCCACATTCGACAGGTCGATGCCGCTGTTCGCGCAGATGAATCCGTGCTTCGTCTCCGTGATGATCAGGTCACCGCGGCGGCGCACGACGCGGCGTGACTCCTGCTCGACGAGGACCTTGTGGGACAACGGGTCGTCCGCGTCGATGGGGACCAGGCGACCCTCGGCCTTGGAGACGATCTTCTGCGTGACGATGAGGACGTCGTTGTCGAGCAGGGGACCGTTCGGCTCGGCCGAGCATGCTTCAACGATGATGTCCCCCAGTTGGTCGCCCGGGACGATCTCACCGATTCCCTCGACACCCCATGCAGTCATGCGCGCCATGTCAGTTGCCTCCCCTTGAGATTGCGTCAATCGTTGCACGGGCGAGCGAAGCACCCACACCCGGCTTCGACATGATCGTGTCCGTGACGACGCACCGGACACCGCACGCCTCCACGTCTGCACGCAGATGCGCGTCCTGTTCGTCGATCACAAGTGTCCCGCACACGGGCGCGTACAACCTGGCCACACCCACGACGGTCGATTCGAATCCCAGCTCCTCCAGCATCCTGTCGGCCGGGCCCTTCAGCGCAGCCCCCGCGACGATGGGGGAGATGCCCACCACCGAGTCGCGCCGGGCGGCCAGCAGGGAATCGACACCATCGATTGCCCGGATGGGGCCGATGGAGACGATCGGGTTCGACGGCGCGATGACGACCATGTCGGCGTCCGAGACGAGAGACGGGTCGATGAACCTTGCGGTGGCGACACCGCGCAGTTCGATGCGCTTGACGGCGACGCCGTGGCGGAGCTTGACGAAGTACTCCTGGAAGCTCACCACCGAGTCGTCGGCGGCTAGGTGGACCATCGTTGAGACGGGGTCATTCGTCATCGGGACGATGCGCATCGCCAGGCCGAACGCGCGACGGATCTCATCGGTCGCCTCCGCGAGAGTCGCGCCCTCGGCGAGTCGCGAGGTGCGGTAGAAGTGCGTCGCCAGGTCGTTGTCGCCGAGGTTGAACCAACGTTCACCGGCGTGCGAACCGCCGGGCCGCACGCCCGCGAACCTGTCGAGTGATTCCATCGCGCGCCATGTCTCGTCGCGCAGGCCCCATCCGCGCTCGGGGTCGATGGCGTCGGAGAGCGTGTACGTGACGGTGTCGATGTCGGGGCTTATCGACAGTCCGTGCATGACCGTGTCGTCACCCGTGTTCACGATCGCAGTGATCTCTTGGTGCGGCACGACCTGGGCAAGTCCGCGCAGGTAGCGAGCTGCACCCACTCCGCCTGCAAGGACCGAAATCATGTTCACAGCGTACGGGTGGACTCATGCGGCGCGTACTCCGCGGGCGATTCCCGCCACTATCTGTGAATGCGGTGGTACCGTCCATGAGTCTCATCTGCACGAACAAGGACTCCAGATGCCCCGCGCTTTCATCACCGGTATCACAGGTCAGGACGGCCAACACCTCGCAGAGTTCCTTCACTCGAAGGGCTACCAGGTGTTCGGCATGGTCAAGGGCCAGAACAACCCCCGCGCACACCAGATCCGCGACGAGTTCCCGTACGTCGAGCTGGTCCCCGGTGACCTGGCCGATTTATCGAGCCTGGTTGCCGCGCTTGAGTACTCAAAGCCCGACGAGGTGTACAACCTCGGTGCCATCTCGTTCGTCCCGATGTCGTTCGGACAGACCGAACTGACCTCGAACATCACCGGTCTCGGGGTGATGAGAATGCTCGAGGCCGTGCGCATGGTCGGCGGCACGCAGAACAACAAGATCCGCTTCTACCAGGCATCGTCGTCGGAGATGTTCGGCAAGGTGCGCGAGGTGCCCCAGACGGAACTGACGCCGTTCCACCCACGCTCGCCGTACGGCTGCGCGAAGGTGTTCGGACATGACATCACGGTGAACTACCGCGAGAGCTACGACATCTTCGCCTGCTCCGGCATCCTCTTCAACCACGAGGGTCCGCGCCGCGGGCTCGAGTTCGTCACCCGCAAGATCTCGAACTCGGCTGCCCGCATCAAGCTCGGTCTGCAGGACGAACTGGTGATGGGGAACCTGGACGCCAAACGCGACTGGGGCTACGCGGGTGACTACGTGCGGGCAATGTGGCTGATGCTCCAGCAGGACCAGCCCGATGACTACGTGGTCGCCACCGGCGAGATGCACTCGATCGAGGAGTTCCTCACTCTCGCATTCGCCGAGGCGGGCCTCGATGACTGGCACAAGTACGTGCGCCAGGACCCGAAGTTCTTCCGGCCGGCCGAGGTGGACCTGCTCATCGGCGACCCCAAGAAGGCCCAGGACAAGCTGGGATGGGTGCGCGAGGTCGACTTCCCCACGCTCGTGAAGATGATGGTGCGCCACGACCTCCAGTGGGAGGAATCCAAACTGAAGAAGTGAGCGTCGCTCACCCCTCGAGCGGGGAGTCGAGCACGCCCTCCACCAACGACTGCACGTCCATGACGGCGCCGGCGGCGATGCGCGAGCGCATCGCGGTCAGGAAGAACACGAAGGCAACCGCGCAGCCGAACACGAGCCCGAGTTCCACGCGCATGTAGAGATCGTCGGAGATGACCGCTGTCACCGCGACGAACGTCGCCGCGCTCACCAGCCACCCGATCGCCACGTGTCGGTGGCCGTGCAATGCGATGACTGCCTGGGCGCATGATTGGGCGAGCATGTAGAGACCGCTGGAGACCGCGAGCAACCCGAGCGTGCGGCCGTTCAGCCCGCCGCCGTAGACGATCTCCAGCACCTTCGGTCCGAACAGGTACGTGCCGATCGCGCCGGCCACAGCCAGACCCCCGACCACCTTCATCAACCTGTTGAAACTGTTCCTGAACTCGGTGAGATTGCCCTCCGCCACGAGGCGAGCGAGTCGCGGCAGGAGCGCCGCCTGGATGGCCTGGAACATGAAGAGCGGGATGCGCGCGAGGATGACACCGTTGCCGAACGCCGTCACCTTTGCCGCCTCTGCCGAGGTGGCAAGCACGTCGACACCGAGCGGCCCCGCATTCACGAGCGCGGCCGACATGAACGATCCGATGAGGAGCCACCCGAGATTCGGTGTGACCTCGCGCAGCGTGATCGAAGGACCATCATCGGTGCGCAGTTCGCGGCGGGCGAACACGATGGACACCGCGAGGAACGGGCTCATCGCCATCGTGAGCGCGTACAGGCCGACATTGGTGACGCCCGCCAGCCACAGTGCCACGCACGCGGTGATGCGGATCGCGGCGTCACCACCGAGGACGATTCCGTACGCGGGGAAACGACCGGACCCCGAAGCGATGCCCTTGGCGACGTGGGCAGTCGCGTAGGTCGCGATCGCGCCCACCAGGGCGATCGTCACCACTGCGTTGCCGTCGAACATGTGCTCCGTCAGCCAGCCGCTGCCGCCGACAATCGCGACGATGATGAGTGCTGCCATCGACGCAGCCAGGGTCGACACTCGGCGAACCACGGGGAGACCCCCGATGCCGCGCGCGCGACGGTCAGCGAGTGCGCGGCCGAGTTCCTGCTCGACGGGGATGAAGAATCCCGGCACGAGCGTGTACGCCACGAACCACAGGGTCATGACGGGCTTGAACGCCTCCTTGCCGAGGGCGACCTGGCCAACCTTGAAGAACGCGTAGCTGGTGATGCCGGAGATGATCACCCCGACACCGACAGGAAGAGTGCCCTCCGGCAGGGGCATGCGACGCGACGATGCGTCAGAGACGGGGGATTGGGACATCGTTGCGAGGCTAGTGCGGTGCGATGTTCGCGGTCATCGACCGCATGTACCTACTGGGCCGTGTTGCGACGTGAGGAGAACTGGCCCATCAGTTCGCGGCGACGCACCTGGGCCTTCTGGAATCCGAGAACTGCGAAGCCGACCGCGGTGTAGCCGACTTCGGTCGCCTGCTTCACGATGGGGTTCGATGTGATCGCAGCGGTGTTGATCTTGCGGATGTCCACATTGGTGAGATCGATCGAATGAAGCGAGGGCAGGTCGATCTTCGGGAGCTGGACGTTCGGAACCTTGATGTTGGGAACCTTGATGTTCGGCAGGGTGATCTTCGGGAGGCCGGGGAGGGAAATGGTTGTCATGCCACGCACGATAACGGCGAGTGCTAACTACTGCAAGCACTCTGCGAGATGTGTCTCACACGTCACACCAAGCCTCGGTCCGGTGGGTCGCCCATGGGCAAGGGAAGGGGACAACTAGCCTCGCGGGGGCGTGTCCGAGCCAGTTCTCACCCCCTTGCCACCCGTGGTGGCCACGATGGTCGTCCATCAGCCGGGCGACTGGTTCGTCGAGACCCTCCAGGGCCTCATCGACCAGGACTACCCGGGCCTCCAGTTCCTCTTCCTGCTGACGGGGGAGGCGACTGACCCGGGAACCAGCCGGCGCGCGATCTCATCGACACCATGGTGCCCGATGCCGTCGTCCGTTATGTCGGGGGCAATCCCGGGTACGCGGCTTCGTGCAACTCCGTCCTCAACCTGGTGCAGGGTGACGGGGGGATCTTCTGTTTCCTCCACGACGACGTGGCGCTCTCGCCGGGCGCCGTGACCTCTCTCGTCGACGAGATGTACCGGTCGAATGCCGGGGTGGTCGGCCCGAAGTTGGTCCACTGGCAGGACGCCCGCCGCATCCAGAGTGTCGGCATCGCGGTCGACCGGCTCGGAGTCGAGATGCCGTTGGCAGATGACGGCGAGGTTGACCAGGAGCAGCACGACCTGGTGCAGGACGTGTTCGAACTGTCGTCGGCGTGCCTGATGGTGCGTGCGGACCTGTTCCGGTCGATCGGTGGGTTCAATCCGCAGCTCGCCACTGTCGGCGCCGACCTCGATCTCTGCTGGCGCGTCCATCTCACGGGGGCGCGGGTCGTGATCGTTCCCTCAGCCGTTGCGCGGCACAGGGAGTCGATGCTCGAGCGCAACGAGGACGACGAAGCGGAGCTTCAGCTTCAGCGTGACCTGGTCCGTCTCGCGACGGTCTTCACGCTCACGTCGCGTGCGCGCCTGTTCGTCACGTCGGTCGAGGCAATCGTCGTCACCCTGGTGCACGCCGTCATCGTGATGGTCACCGGGGCACCGCGCCGAGGCCTCGACGAACTGCGCGCGTTGCTGACTGTCCCGTTCTCCGCGGGTGCCATCAGGCGGCGACGCGCGGCAGTCGTGCGGTCGGTCGCGGACTCGGAGATCCATGCCCTGCAGGTGCGGGGCAGTGCATGGATGGTGGGGTACCTGCGTCGTCGTGACCGGCGACGGGGCATCGAACAGGCACAGGCGGGCCTGTCGGGCACGAAGGAAGTCGCGCCGCGCTCGGCCATCGTCCTGTGGTCGGTCCTCGTGACGGTGCTCGTCGTGGGATCGCGCGACCTCTTGATGAACGGTCCCGCGAATGTCGGGCAGTTCGTGACGTTCCGCGACGGCCCCGGCGCACTCTTCTCGTCGTTCGTGAGCGGTTGGTGGAACAGTGGATTCGGCCAGGTCGGACCCGTTCCCACGCACGTTGCGCTCACGGCTGCCGGCGGGTTGGCGACCTTCGGGCACATGGCCCTGCTGCGGACGTTGTTCATCGTCGGCGCGCCGTTGGTCGGTTGGCTCGGTGTGTGGAGGTTCGCATCGGTCATGACCACGCGTGCCGCGCGCGTCGCGGCGACTCTCGCGTACGCCGCGGTCCCGTTGGCATACACGTCGATCGCGGCCGGCCGGTGGGGTGGCCTCGTCACGTACGCGCTCTTCCCGTGGATCGTTCACCATTCGAGAAGGCTCGTTGGTCACATGCCGTTGCTGCGCGGCGGCCAGGATTCCTCGGACGAGTTCGGCGAGCTCGACCAAAGGGAATGGCGCCGGACCTTCGCGGTCGTCTCGTTGCTCGGCGCCACACTGATTGCGGTCGAACCGGGGGCAATCCTTGCCGTGGCACTGCTCGGGGTCGTGTGGACAGTCGTGACCCTCCTTCACGGTGCACAGGCGCAGTACTCGTTCAGGTGGGCGGGGGTTACCGCCCTGTCACTTCTCTCGTCGATTGCACTGAACCTCCCGTGGTCGGGGACTTTCGTGCGAAACGGGTGGTGGGAGGCAGTCACAGGCGCACCGATCGAGGGTGGCCGTCAACTCGGGTTGCGGCGGCTGCTCCGCTTCGAGATGGGCGAGTACGTGTTCGCAAGGCCGGCACTGCTCCTTGTCGCCCCGGTCATCGGGGCAATCCTCGTCGTCAGGGGTTCGCGGCTTCCGTGGGCCCTGCGCGGTGCGATGCTGTCGATCGTCGGGTTCCTGATTGTGTTCCTCGATGACAAGGCGTTGCTGCCCGCGCATCTTGCCGAGCCCGCGGTGATGCTGGTGCCCGTCGCGTTCGGCATCGCGGTGTGCGCGGGCTCCATGGGAGCGGGCCTCGCGGTCGACCTGCGGGGCGGGCGCATCTCGTGGCGCCAGCCCCTCGGTGTGCTCGTCGCCGGTGCGTTCACGCTCGGTCTCTTTCCCGGTGCAGTCAACGCCGTCGCCGGCACGTGGCACCAACCGGGGACAACGCTCACCGGGCTGCTCACGCAGTTGCCCGACCAGGCAGAGGCGGGTGATTACCGCACGTTGTTCGTGGGTGACGCGCGCGTCCTGCCGGGGTCCCCAACGAACCTCGGCTACGGCATCTCGTACTCGGTGGTGAACGGTCGCGAGGCATCCCTCGACGACCTGGCGGAGGTTGCGTCCACCCGCACCGGTGACGCCGCATCGCGCGCAGTCCGCGGCGTCGTCCGCGGGACCACCGCACGCGCGGGAAGGCTCCTCGCTCCACTCGGTGTGCGCTTCGTCGTCGTGCCGATCATCGACGGTGGCCTGTCCACGCGTTCGCGTCCCGTCGCCGAGCCGCGGGGCCTCGTGGATGCGATGTCGCGCCAGCTCGACTTCAAGCGCCGTTACTCGTCGCCCGACCTCGCGGTCTTCGAGAACGCCGCGTGGGTCCCCGTTGCGTCACTTCTCACCACTTCCGGTGCCGAGGCATCGAAGTCCGCGGGGGCCGAGTCGATGATTGCCAACGATCTCACCGGTGCCACCGCGGTGCTCCCGTTATTCGGGAGCACCCGCGAGTCGTCTGTCCGGGCCGAGCCGGGGACGCTCCACCTCTCGGTGCCGTACACGACCCGTTGGAAGGTGACTGTCGACGGGGCCGACGTCCCTGCGCGACCGGCTTTCGGTCTGACGAACGCCTATGACATCGCCACGGCGGGCACGGTCCGGGTCTCCTTCGGCTCGTCGCTGCCGGGCACCCTCATGGCCATCGTGATGTTGCTTGCGTGGCTTTTCGTCGCGTGGGTGGCGCTGCCGCGTCGTCGCAGGGTCGCGCGCCGCACGACGGAAGCGTCGGTCTCGGGCGATGCAATCTCGTTCGGCGAGGGGGACCAGTGAACCGTCTGCGGCAGTTGCTCGGGTTCCTCGTGCTGGTGGCGAGCGTCGCGGGCATCGTGATGGTTGACCGACTCGACTCCGATGCACCCGAGGGTGCCGCCGTGGCGAACGGGGTTCTCAGTGCCTTCCCGCAGGTCTCCGACACCCGGCGCATCAGTTCGTCGTGGTTCTGTCCGGGAGCCGCCGCCGGTGACGGGGTGACCAACGCGTACGTCAACATCTCGAACCCGGGGGAGACCGACCTCGTCGCTTCGGTCTCGTTCATGTCGACTGATCCGATCGAGCAGCAGTCCGTCGTCGTGAAGCCGCGTTCGCGGGCACAGATCGAGTTCCTCCGTGGCCGCACGGTCGGAGTGGTGGTACCACAGGTGGAACTTGTCGGCACCACCGGCACTGTCGAGCAACAGCTGGAGTTCCCCGGTGGCGACGTGACGTCACAATGCGCACCGGACACCTCGGTGACGTGGCATTTCGCCGATGGTTTCACCGCGGAGGGGAGCACACAGCGCATCGTCATCACCAACCCGTACCCCGATGCCGCCGTGGTGAACATGACGTACACCACGAAGGAGGGTTCGCGGAACCCGGCGAACCTGCAGGGCCTCATCATCGCGCCGCGCTCGGCGAAGAGCCTGTCGATGGCAGATGTCGGTGCCCAGGACGAGGCACGGCTCGCGGTCTCGGTGACCGCAACCACCGGCAGGGTCGTTGCATCCCGCATCCAGCACTACATCGGACTCGGCCGTCTCGGGTACTCCACCACGGTCGGCACGCCGCGAACGCTCTCGCAGTGGTGGTTCACGTCAGGTCGCACGGGTTCCCAGGTGGAGGAACTGCTCATCGCGTACAACCCCGGGGAGGAGACGTCGAAGGTGCAGGTCACGTTCTTCGGTGAGGGCATCACCAACGGGCTGCCGATCGACGAGAACAACGTGGCTGCCACCCCCACCCAGGAGATCGATGTTCCCGCCGGTTCGATCGTCGCCATCAACACGGCGGAGGTGGCCGAACTCCCGAAGGGTGACCATGCGATGGTGGTGTCGTCGCTGAACGATGTCGGTCTCGTCGTGGAGCACGTGCTCTCGCAGCGCACCGGCGGCAGTTCGTTCACGGCGGTCACGAACGGTCTCGCCGACGGTCTCGTGTCGTACACGTGGCGACTGCCGAGCGGCCTCATCGGGGGTGCACTGAACGCGGTCACCATCCTCAACACCTCCGCCGAAACAGGAACGTTCACGGTGTCGGCCTACGGCCCGGGCGGCAAAGTGGCGATTCCCGGTCTCGAGAATCTCCCCATCGGTCCCGCGTCGGTCGCCAGCCTGAACGTCCCGGCTGACGCGCCGGTCGGCGAGGTGATCATCGAGTCGACGGTGCCGATCGCCGTGCAACGCCGCATGGCCCGCAATCACGGGTTGGTTGGCTTCACCATCGTCGGCGGCCTTCCCGTGAGGCCGGCACAATGAACGCGGTTTTCGTGCTGCTCGGTGTCACCGTGGCTCTCCTCGTGTCGGTCGTGATGCGCAGGAGACGACCTGACGCGCCGACTCAGGGTGGATTCCAGTTGCCCACGCAGATCGACCGCGGTGACTTCCCGAACCCCGGGGTGCCGTGGCTCGTGCTCCTGTTCACGTCTGCGACATGCGACGCATGCGTCGACATGGTGCGGAAGGCGCGGGTCGTGGAGTCACGCGAGGTCGCGGTTGCCGACATCGAGTACACGGCGAACCGCGACCTCCACAAGCGTTACCGCATCGATGCCGTGCCGTGTCTGATCGTTGTGGACAGTGCCGGGGCCGTGCGCACCGGTTTCCTCGGGCCGGTGAAGGCGCAGGACCTGTGGGCAGCGATTGCCGAATGCAGGGAACCAGGCTCGACCCCGAAGCACGAGCACGGCTTCGGGGATTCGCACCGGAACTGATCAGCTGATCGGCGTCTCGCTCGCGGCCGGGGTGTCGAGACCCTGCTGGATGAGGCGACCGACGGTGGGGCCGTCGATGGTCTCCTGGTCGAGCAGTGCCTGCGCAACGAGGTCGAGGCCCTTGCGATGCTTCATGAGAAGGTCGTGCGCACGCTGTTCCTGTTCCAGCAGGATGCGGGCGATCTCGTCGTCCATTGTCTTGGCCGTGGCGTCGGAGTACTCGCGTCCGCTGGTCATGAGATCCTCGCCGAGGAACACCTGCTGCTGGCCGTGCCATGCCATGGGCCCGACGGTGTCGGACATGCCCCACTCGCGCACCATGCGGCGTGCGATGTTGGTGGCCTGCTCCAGGTCGTTGGCGGCACCGCTGTTCAGCTGGTTGAAGACGATCTTCTCTGCGACGCGCCCGCCCATCGCCTTGCAGATGACATCGAGGAAGTACTCGCGCGAGTACGTGTGGCGTTCCTCCGGCAGCGTCCACGTGACGCCGAGGGCCATTCCGCGGGGGAGGATGGTGACCTTGTGCAACGGGTCGCTGTTCGGCAGCACCGTGGCGAGGATGGCATGGCCGCCCTCGTGGTAGGCCGTGGCCTTCTTCTCCTCGGCGGTGAGGACGAGGCTCTCGCGGCTGGCACCCAGCACGACACGATCGCGCGCGTTCTCGAAGTCGATGCGCTCGATGTGGGTGCTGCCACGGCGAACGGCGAACAACGCGGCCTCGTTGACCAGGTTTGCAAGGTCGGCACCGCTCATGCCCGGGGTGGCCTTGGCCATGGTGTCGAGGTCGACGTCGGGACCGATGCGCTTGTCGCGCGAGTGCACTCTCAGGATGGCGAGACGCTCGTCCGACTCGGGAAGTGGGACCACGATCTGACGGTCGAAGCGACCGGGGCGCAGCAGTGCCGGGTCGAGAATGTCGGGGCGGTTCGTCGCAGCGAGAACGACGATGCCCTCGGTGGTCTCGAAGCCGTCCATCTCGGCGAGCATCTGGTTGAGGGTCTGCTCGCGCTCGTCGTGGCCGCCACCGAGACCGGCACCGCGCTTGCGGCCGATCGAGTCGATTTCGTCGACGAAGATGATGGCGCGGCCCATCTTGCGCGCCTGCATGAAGAGGTCGCGCACGCGACTGGCGCCGACACCCACGAACATCTCCATGAAGTCCGACCCGGTGACCGAGAGGAAACCGACGCCGGCCTCGCCCGCGACCGCACGCGCGAACAGGGTCTTGCCGGTGCCGGGAGGTCCGACGAGAAGGATGCCCTTCGGGACGCGCGCACCGATCTCCTTGAAGCGTTCGGGCATTCGCAGGAAGTCAACGACCTCCTTGATCTCCATCTTCACGCCGTCGTACCCGGCGACATCGGCAAACGTGGTGGACGGCTTGTCGGCCTGGTACGCCTTCGCCTTGCTGCGGCCGATCGACATGATGTTGCCCTGCTGGCCCATGGCGCGGCGCTGCATCCACATGAAGAACGCGATGACGAAGAGGAACGGGAGGACGATCGGCACGAGGCTGGTGAACCAGTTGGCCTGCGGGGTCTTGTAGTCGTAGTCGACACCCATCTGCTTCAGGAGCTGCTCATCGGCGTCGGACAGGGTGACTGCACCGGTGGTGGAGAACTTGCTGCCGTCCGACAGGGTGCCCGTGATGGTGTTGGTGGCGTTGTTGATGGTGACCTTCTGCACCGACCCGTTGCGCACCTGCTGCAGGAACTCGGTGTACGACAACTTCTCGCCTGCGGTGGTGGAGAACATCTGCGCACCGACACCGATGCCGATGATGGCGGCGACGATGGCCCAGATGGCCCAGCGCGGCATGGGTGGCCGGGCCCCCTGGTCGGGTCCCTGGCCCTTCTGGCCACGCGGGCTGAAGCCCTTGAACGGGGCACGCGGCGGCTGGTTGCGGGGCGGTGGCGGCGGGGGAGGCAGGTCGCTCATGGGCTCATGCTACGGGCGGCGTGGGGGGATGTTTCTGGCGGGTATCCCCCGTCACAACAGGCGTGCTCCATTACCGTTTTCCACATGGCACGGCATTGCACACGTCAGGGTTGCGTTCATCCCGCCGCCGTCACGTTGACGTACCAGTACGCACGGTCGCTCGTGTGGCTGGACAACCTGGCCCCGGAGCGCGACCCGCACAGCTACGACCTGTGCACCACCCACGCCGACCGCACGAAGCCGCCGACCGGCTGGCACCTCGAGGACCGTCGATTCCGGGTGCACGTGTACGACGCCGGTCGCCTCGCTGGCTGAGGTCAGCCGTGGAGACCGTCCCCAATTTCCCGGCCCTCAACGGCCGCAATGCGTTGGGCTACTGGTTCGGGGCGTTCCTCCTGGGGAACATCGCGTCGGTCCTGGCCATGCTGCTCGTGTGGAGGCCCGAGCAATCGGGTGACCCCATCCCGATCGGAGCCACGGCGGCCTCTGCGCTCGGGCTCTGGACGGTGTTCTTCCTCTTCCTGTTATTGCTCAGCCGCGGCATCGGCAGCCGCTCGATGCGCCACGATTACGGCCTTGCCTTCACGGGGAGTGATGTCCTTGTCGGTCTGCCGCTCGGCGTGTTCTGCCAGTTCATCCTGGTCAACATCGTCAACTGGCCGTTGTCGCGGGTCTTCCCGGACCAGTTCTCGCCCGAGGAGGTGGAACGGCGTGCCCGCGAGTTGAGTGATTCGGCCGGTGGGGCATGGGTCGTCGTCCTCGTCGCCGTGGTCGTGGTCGGTGCGCCGTTCATCGAGGAACTTGTGTACCGCGGCTTGGTCCAGCAGGGATTGGCAAACTCCCTCGGTGCCACGCGCGCATGGTTGATTGCTGCTGTTCTCTTCGCCGCCATACATCTCCAGCCGATCGAGTTCCCCGGGCTGCTGGCATTCGCGCTGGTTCTGGGGTGGTGCTACCGGAGCACAAGTCGTCTCGGTCTGTGCATCGTCACCCACATGTCGTTCAACGCCACCGGCCTCCTCGTCGTGTCGATGCTGAATTGACGGATGCCGCGGTGAAGGTGATGGAATGAACGACGTGACCGAGGAAGCAGTCGAGCCCGTCGAGGCACAGGACTCCGAACTCTCGCTGACGCTGAAGTCGATGCTCACCACCGCAATCGTCCTCGGCGCGACCCTCATGGTGTTCGCCACCATGCAGCCCAGTCTCATCTTCCGCAACAACACGCCGACCGGTGGTGACATGGGCGCGCATGTGTGGGGACCCGCCTACCTCCGCGACGTTCTCCTGCCGCACTGGCGGCTCACCGGCTGGAGCATGGACTGGTACGCGGGTCTCCCGACGTACCGCTTCTACATGGTCGTGCCGGCCCTGTTGATCGTTCTTCTCGACGTGGTCCTTCCGTACGGCATCGCATTCAAGATCGTCGCGGTTCTCGGTCTCGTCGCGTTCCCGGCCGCGGTGTGGTCGATGGGCAAGCTGTCCAAGCTCGCGTACCCGTTGCCCGAACTGCTGACGGTCGGTGCGGTGATGTTCCTCTATGACGAGAGCTTCACCATCTACGGCGGGAACATGGCGTCCACCATGGCGGGTGAGTTCTCCTTCTCGATCGCGTTGATGCTGGCGATGCTCGGTCTCGGTCTGCTCGCCCGCGGTCTCGACGACGGGAAGCACCGCGCGTGGGCGGCAGTCGTCATCGCCCTGTCGGCTCTCAGCCACGGCATCGTCCTGATCTTCGTGTTCCTCGGGGCGGCACTGATGGTGGCAATGAAGTGGGACAGGCAGCGCCTCAGGTTCGGGGCAATCACCATCGTGACGTCCGTCCTCCTTTCGGCCTTCTGGGTGGTGCCGTTCCTCGGCGGCCACAAGTTCATGACCGACATGAAGTACGAGCCCCGCCCGAGTGGAGCGACGGACTCGTTGTGGAAGATGTACTTCCCGCTCGCGCCGGTGTTCAATTACCTGCTCGTCTTCCTGGCCATCGCGGGGTTCCTCGGTTCGATCGGCAAGAAGAGGTTCCTCGGCACGTGGATGGGTGTCTACTCCGTCATCCTGATGATCGGGGTCAAGGTGGCCCAGGACAGCCTCCCGGTGATCGGCCTCCTGTGGAACCCGCGCATCCTGCCGTTCGTGTACCTCCTGCGGTACCTGCTGGCGCTCATCGGGGTGTTCGACATCGCCGTCTTCGCGAAGCAGTCGGTCTTCGCGCAGCGCAACCCCGGTGTCATCCCGCCGGAGCCGCGCCTGCCGGTGTTCACATCGGTTCTGGTATCAGCATCGGTGTTCTGTCTCGTCGTGATCGGCGTGCGGTACCAGAGTCTCCCGGGCGCGCGGATCGAATCGACGGCCACGAAGACGAGCTACGTGTGGGGACCGTTCAAGTTCCCGTCGTCGCGCGCGTTCAGCGACGGCTGGGCGCGCTGGAACTTCTCCGGTTACGAGGGCAAGGGTGCGTACAAGGAGTACCACGATGTCGTCCAGGCGATGAATGGTCTCGGCGAGAACCCCTCTCACGGGTGCGGTCGCGCGCTGTGGGAGAACAACGGGGAGCTGAACAAGTACGGCACCACGATGGGACTCATGCTCCTGCCGTTCTGGACGAAGGGCTGCATCGGTTCGATGGAGGGGCTGTACTTCGAGGCAGCCGGAACCACTCCGTACCACTTCGTCGCCGCGGCCGCGCTCTCCAAGCAGAGCAGCAACCCGGTGCGCGAGCTCCGCTACGACAACAACAACCCGCAGCTCGGCGTGAAGTACATGCGGTCGCTCGGCATCCGCTACTACATGGCATTCACGCCCGAGGCGGTCTCGAAGGCGGCAACAGAACCCGACCTCAAGGAAGTCGCCACCACCGGCCCGTGGCACATCTATGAGATTGCGGACACGATTCTCGTCGAGCCACTGAACGTTCAGCCCGTCGTCGTCAACCAGCGGGACGGCGACCAGCGCGAGCGTTGGCTCGAGGTGGGGATGTCGTGGTTCCAGCACGGCGACGAATGGGCCGCTCTTCCGGTGGCTGACGGACCTGCCGGATGGCAACACATCGACGCCGTGGTCGACACGTCACGCCAGGTGGGCCAGCCGGGGGAGTCGGGCCGCCAGGTGGACATCGTGAAGCCGGGCGGCACCATCACGGCCACGTCGTTGCCGGTGGTGAAGGTGTCGAACATCGACCAGAAGGACGAGTCGATCTCGTTTGATGTCGACCGGACCGGTGTCCCGGTACTGGTGAAGGTGAGCTACTTCCCCAACTGGCAGGTCAAGGGCGCCTCGGCCGTGTACCGCGCGGCACCGAACATGATGGTCGTCGTGCCGACATCAACACATGTCACTTTGTCGTACGAACCGTCGGGGCTCGACAACTTCAGTTACGTCCTCACTTTTGCGGGGATCTGCATGGTCGTGTGGTTCGCGCGCCGCAGGTTCCGTTACGGAACTGCCATGCCTGAACGCCGCTCGGTCGTTATTGACGACGAGGAACTGGGGCTAGCCTCAGCGGGCGATGACAACTGACCCGCGCATCCTTGACGCCATCGTCAAGGCCTACGACGTACGGGGCACCACTCCCGACCAGATGAACGACGAGGTCGCCCGTGCCCTCGGGGTCGGTTTCGCCACCTTCACCGGCGCGCCGTCGATCGTCGTCGCACGCGACATGCGGCTGACCGGGGAATCCCTGGTGCGCGCGTTCGCGGACGGGGCCAACTCGTGCGGTGTCGACATCATCGATCTCGGTCTCGCCAGCACCGACATGGTCTATTTCGCGGCCGGCACCCTCGACATGCCCGGTGCCATGTTCACGGCGTCGCACAACCCAGCTCAGTACAACGGCATCAAGTTCTGCCTCTCGGGTGCGCGCCCGGTGGGGCTCGACACCGGCCTTGCCGACATCCGCGACACCGCCAAGCAGGTGCTGACCGGAAACGGCCCGGCGCATTCCGTCACGCGGGGCACGGTGTCGAACAGGACCATGCTGGATGCGTTCGCCGACCACGTCGTGGGATTCATCGACAGATCGGTGCTGAAACCGATGAAGGTGGTTGCCGACACCGCGAACGGGATGGGCGGTCTCATCGTCCCCGTCGTCTTCGATCGTCTGCCCATGATGGAACTCGAGGTCATGTACCCCGAACTCGACGGGTCGTTCCCCAACCATCCGGCCGACCCCATCCAGCCGGCAAACCAACGCGACCTCCAGGCCCGCGTGGTGTCCGGCGGATTCGACGTCGGGCTCGCGTTCGACGGTGACGCCGACCGCGTCTTCGTGGTGGACGAGAAGGGCCGCGGTCTCAGCGGTTCCACGACGACGGCCATCCTGGCGGCAGGGATCCTGCGCACGAATCCCGGCGCCACGATCCTCCACAACCTGATCTGTTCGAAGACGGTGCCCGAAGTGGTCCGCGAGAACGGCGGCGTTGCCGTGCGCACGAAGGTGGGCCACTCCAACATCAAGCAGGTCATGGCCGAGACAGGGGCGGTGTTCGGCGGCGAGCACAGCGCCCACTACTACTTCCTCGACAATTTCCGTGCCGACAGTGGCATCATCGCCGCCATGTTCATCCTCGCCGAGATGTCCCGTGCCGGCAAGCCACTCAGCGAGTTGCGCGTGCCGTTCGAGCGGTACGAAGCGAGCGGTGAGATCAACACCGAGGTCGCCGACCCGAATGCGGTGATCGACATCGTGGCGGCGCGTTTCCCCGACAGACCGCAGGACCGCATTGACGGCCTGACGGTCGACTGCGGTGACTGGTGGTTCAACCTCCGCCCGTCGAACACCGAGCCACTGCTGCGTCTCAATCTCGAGGCTTCCACCCGCGCCGACTGTGACGACCACGTCGCCGAACTCCTCTCAGTCATCACCTCTTGTTAAGGAACCCCATGGCCATCGACCCAGCACTCCTCGGCATCCTCGCCTGTCCACAGGACAAGGGGCCGTTGTTCTACGTGGAGGACGAGAACTTCCTCTACAACCCCCGTCTCCAGCGCAAATACCCCGTCCGGGACGACATCGCGGTCATGCTCATCGACGAATCGGTGCAGGCGGATGCTGCCGAACATGCCCGTGTGACGGCTCTCATCGAGTCCCGCGGGATCAAAGCGACATTCGGCGCGTGAATCACGAGTAGAGTCATCAGCCGATTCGGCTGAATTGACCGGTGCCAGTGGGCCCCAGCCATGGATCGCCCTCATTCGTCAT
>Ga0075471_10000949_pt1 | contig 18386 bp, 16 predicted proteins | sample DEB19_08_DNA_2_FD_74787 | JGI IMG/M metagenome (GOLD analysis project Ga0075471, IMG submission 74787) | Aqueous microbial communities from the Delaware River and Bay under freshwater to marine salinity gradient to study organic matter... | ecosystem: Environmental > Aquatic > Marine > Coastal ... | reverse complement strand
CGTCAGCGTCCCAGCCGACAACGACAGCCCCGAGCCGACAGTGACCGCCGTGCCGCTGCCAGAGGTCAACTGCGAGCTGGTGCCAGTGGGAGGTACTATATTACCAGTATTACCACTTTGATTATCTATTACTAATCCTTTAGTGCTATCTATTCTAGCTAATGGCATAATTTTTTCCTATCATAATGCGGCTAAATCACCAATTATCTGCACATCCCATTGCCATGTCTGACCAGTAACTCCTTGTGCTTGAAACACTATATCATTACCAGATACAGCCCACTGCCAATCAGTATTAGTATCATCTTCATAAGCATTAGAGAATGTAGTAGTAACTGAAGGAGCAGTAGCACCAGTTCTTTTTATATGACCAATTGTCATTACGCTAGTTACATTTCCTTCTACATCACTTCTCTTACCTACTAAAAATGCTTGTAATACTGCTACTGAACTAGCAGGAATAGTTAATGTAGCTACTGTAGTCATAGAGTTATTACTAGTAGTTACGCTGCCATGTTGACGAAACCAACGTTTAGTAGGTAAGCTAGCATTAGTTACGCCTACAGGAGATAAATCATTTATAACACCATTAGCTGTTCTAGTAGTAATACTGCCCGCATTATTATAAATAATAGATCCGCTAACTGGATTAGCAGTTGGAACAGTATTGGCATTGGCTAAATATACTACTAAATCACCAGTATTAGATGGCATTTGAGTAGAGGTAACTGCAGCTCCCATAGCTAGAGATACGATTCTTTGACCAGAAACTAACTCAGCAGCTTCTATCATAGGCTCTGGAGATGCGCTTCCGTTTAAGGAAATACGAACCCCACCTTTTAATCCTGATCCATTTGCTGTTCCGCCTTGTAAATCTAATCTGCCGCCATTTTGGTTACCGCTAGTACCAGCTTTTTGTGCAGTAATTCTTATATTATTACCAGCTGCAGCGACAGCCCCTCTGTCAGTAAAGTCAATAGTGGCATTAGTGTCTGTTTTAGTAAAACGAATAGTACTAGGAGTAGAACTACTGCCTGAAGGACAAATAGCAACTTGCTCAAATCCCGCTATACTGAATCCTATACCGAAAGATGAGCTTGGGGCGTTAATATTAGTATTGCTAGTACTAAGATAAACAGATGAATTTATTCCGGTAGGAGAAGTTACTCCGCTTCCACAAAAAATACTAGCTGCAGCTGTAGATACAGCTCCTCCTGCAGTATAGTGAGATCCTATAGCAACTGGAGTTTGACTAGTGCCGGTATTAAATACACCAAAATATCTAGTTATTCTTGCCTTTTCTCCACCAGTAATATCAAAACTTACTTTGCCATCTGAACCCGCTCCAGCAGGAGTAGGGACTTGTAGTACTACATTGCCAGGATTTCTATTTGTTCCTGTGGCAGATGCAAAAGGAGTTTGGCTTTGAATAGTTAAACTTTGAGTAGCAGCATCAGTAGTTCTGGTTGCTTGCAAAATAGTTGGAGATGTAATAGTCTCAGGAATACTTACAGTTGTAGCTGTAGCAGTAACAGGTGCGATGTATGTTCCATCTCCTGCTAAAAATCTACTTGCATCTCCAGGAAAAGCCGCTGTACCTGTAGCACCAGTAGCGCCAGTAGATCCTGCAGGACCTGTTGGACCTGTTGGACCTGTTGCGCCTGCTGCACCTGCTGGTCCTGGGGGACCTACTCCACCACCTACTTGAGACATAATTTACTCCTAGTATTTTATAATTAATATATATATTTTAATGTAATACTATTAATATAATGATTTCCATTTGCTCCACCAGTTCTTGCTCCAACTCCGATATAAGTATCTGCAGGAACCCAAGAAGTAATATTTATACTATTTTCTAATACACCATCAGTATAAACTGTAGCACATCTTCCTGTGTTAGTATTAATTACTTTTAATGTAGAACGTATCCATTTATTAAGATAAGATGCTCTCATAGGAAAGGCTGTTCCTTGAATCACTCCATTAATAAAAAATGAAGTATTATTAAATATATAATATGTTGCATATAAAAATGATAATCCGCCACCAACGAAAGTAGCAATGTTATTGTTAGTAGGATTAGTTGAGCCGACTACAAAATTTATTCCATCAGCAGACCCACCCATATAAATATTCATTTCTAATTCAAAATCTTTAGTAAAATCAAAATTTAAAATTTGCCATACAGCATTTCCTAATTTTGAATTATTTGCAGGAACTAAACGAACTCCATAAAAAGGTGCATTGCCAGGATCCATTATAGCATCTCCATACAATGTTCCTGGATAATTGTAAGTATTATTTACGCTTCCATCAAATGCACTATTCCATTGCATTACTGTTTGGCTTGTTGCGCCAGTTGCTCCTGTGGGTCCTGTGGGTCCAGTAGCACCTGTAGCGCCTGACGGTCCTGTTGGACCTGTAGCTCCTGCTGCGCCTGCTGGTCCTGGGGGACCTACTCCACCACCTACTTGAGACATAATTTACTCCTAAATATTTTAAACTTATATAAAAATATGATAAGATTTTTATCATATACTGATTAATTTAAGCACTACCTGCGGACCAGTCGAGGTGCGACCGAAGGAGGGGAGCATTACAGCCAAGTCTCCACGCGCAGATTGGTGCAGTACATTGTGCGAGAAACGGAATCAAACAAGCGTTGTTGAACAGAAATTCAAAACCGCATCATCTTATACTACTTGAACTCGAATCCGTCTAAAAGTAAGCGTGTTACTTGCTTGCAGTCCCGCCACCAAGGCAAAACCTCGCAAAGCTGGATCGGTGGGTTGAACGTAAGGAGGTTGATACTGGAAGCTTAAATTAGCCCCACCCGAATAGAACGCGGGCTGATGATTTGTCCACATCCATTGCAAAGTGGATGGCCAACCTCCCGAGTATTGCCCGTAGTACTGGGTTACACACAGATTCGGATTCAGCATGCTCACAAGAGTATTGTTGGAACCGATCGATGCGGTTCTTGAGCCCCCGGATCCACCAGACGTTGGCGATTGGTTAATAATAATAAGCGGATTACCTGTATTCTGGAACGACAGACCGGCGACTCCGTTCGAGGTCGGCATTCCGTTCCCGCCCAGTCCTTGCGGTCCCACTTGATCCCATCGATGATAGAATCCGACGACTGGACTTCCAGTATTCAAAGCGAAGTCACATTGCACCCAAAAAATGATTGTTTGGAACGGATTTGTTATGCCTAGACTTCCAAAGTTTGTATAAAATTGAATTCCAGAAACACCTGTTCCGCTGTATGTAATACCAGTTCCGTTGACAGCCTGAAATGTAGTGCCGCCTGGGTTGTTATTGCTAACAGTCCAAGACGCGCCAGCGATAGTGTAAGTCTGCCCATTCGTATAGACTTGATTTGCTAGCGTCGAAAAATCTACTTCGTAAACAGTTTTTGGTCCTCCTCCGCTTGCGGTTAGTGCTCCCGCCGACAGCGACAGCCCAGAGCCAACATTGACCGCCGTGCCATCGCCTGCGGTAAGCTGCGAGCTGGTGCCACTAAAAGTTGCAGCCGCACCAGTAGCGCCTGTAGCTCCAGTAGCGCCTGTCGTCCCTGTGGCTCCTGTAGATCCCATAGGTCCTTGAGGTCCTGTTGCGCCTTGTGGTCCTGTAGGTCCTTGAGAACCTGTAGCGCCTGTCGTCCCTGTGGCTCCTGTAGATCCCGCAGGTCCTTGAGGTCCTGTTGCGCCTTGTGGTCCTGTAGGTCCTTGTGGTCCTACATTAGTAATAGCAAGAATTACATCATCTCCATCAGAAAAAGAATGAGTATTACTAATTATAGCAACTGGTATTTCAATATAAGTTCCACCAACATTTGTAGTAGGTCCACTTACTTCCCAAGTTTGATAATTAGCTGAATTATTTTTATCTTGAATAGTAATTGTATCATTTTGTGTTAGCAAAGCTAAGAAAATATCTATGTCTACATTATCTTGGTCTAAATGATTAATGTTTATTTGAGTAGCACTACCCTGCGTTGCATTATTCCAAATAATATACCCTGTTCCAGGGTCTCCAGAATTAGAAGTAGTTTTAGCTTTATATAAATAATAACTAGAAGATTGTCCTTTTGCACCAGTAGGTCCAATAGGACCCGTTGCTCCAGTTAATCCAACAGGCACTCCAGGCACCCAAGAATTGCTAGAACTGCTCCAGCGTAAAATATATCCATCTGGTGGAGTAAATACAGGATTTGCATTGATAACTGTTTTAGTTTCACTCATATTATACCCTCGAAAGTTCTCGCCATTCTACTGTCGCTATCGCTCTACGATTATCTGCCCCAGAATTATCAACTGTTATTACTAATTCATCTCCAGAAGCTGCAAAACTTACAGTCCATCCAGTTCCATTATCTGTAGTTAATGTATTATTAGTATTATCTAAAGTTAATACTCCAGCTTCTTGATGAGCTAATATGTCATATATATATCTAGCACAGGTAGCCGCTCCAGTAGTATTTACTACAATAATTCTTACGCAAATATCATATGATTTGCCATTTTCTAATGCTAAATTATTTGGAGTATTAGGTATAGTTAAATCAAATGCAGCTCCAGCAGTATTAGAACCGGATAGCATGACTCTAGAATATTGAGAATGTCCAGCAGCTCCGCTAAATGCATCTATTGCATGAACAAATTGCCCATCATAAACGCTATTGCCTTTAGTGCCAGTAACAAAAGAATAATATGCATTACTAGTATTGTCTGCACCAAATATAGAAGAATAACTTCCACCTGATACAATATTTGTATATCCAGTAACTAAATTAACAGTGCCAACTCCAGATAATGTATGACTATTACCTAATACAAAACTTCCATCATTAGTACTTCCTATTGTGTTGCTATCTCCAAATACAATAGATGAAGTACTGGCTCCTATGATATTATTATCCCCTTTAACAAAAGAGCCGTCAGAATTAGCGGCTAAAGTATTATTATCTCCAAATATCTCATTCTTAGTAGAACCAATATCATTACTATCGCCAAATATGGTAACATAAGAAGATAATACCTGTACAGTATTACTAGATCCAAAAATAGTTGCGTATGGTGATGTTAAAACTGCGACATCATTGTCAGAACCTTTAATTGTCACATATTGAGATTCAAGAGAATTATTATCACCACCAATTACAGTACAGTAATCAGAAGTTAAATTATTACCAACTCCAGAAATAACAGAGCTTTTTATACCAGAAATAGTATTATTGGAGCCTGATCCAATAATCGACGCTACGCCAGTAATAGTATTATTATCACCACTTAATATAGCAGAATATGAAGAAGAAACTTGATTAGTATCACCACTTAATATAGCAGAAAAATCATTAGAAACAGTATTACTGTCTCCCCCTAATATGACACTATAATTTCCAGTAGTTATACTATTGTCTATTCCCCCTAAAATAGAAGAATAAGATGCTCCACCTATTCCATCTCCAACAGAATTACTTTCTCCCCCTAAAATACCACAATGCTCAGCGCCATTGATATTATTACTCTCTCCACCACCTATAAAAGAATAATCACTAGCATTTAAAATAGTATTAGTAAATCCACCAACTACGCTAGAAAACTGATTAGCTACTTGATTAGCTCTTCCACCTAATATAGCAGAATAATTATCAGTAACAGAACCATCATAAGATAGATTAGTAATTCCTTGCTTAGTATTGTTAATGGTACCACCAGAGGATCTTTTAATATTAGATAGTCCAGCTACCGTATCAAACACTACTGCATTTACTATTGCTTGTGGTTCCCAATTATTATTAGCAGTTACCCAAGTTAATACTTCACCATCTGCTGGAGCATTAGCAGATACACTATTTCCTTGTAAAGCAACTACTGTCTGTGAAGTAGCAGTACCAGTTAAATCTCCTCCAGCACTAAATCCAGGCTGTGGCAACCACTGTGTTCCATCCCAAGACACTACATCATTCACGTTTGGAGCATTAGCAGATAATGGATTGCCTTGTAATCCAATTACTGTTTGACTGCTAGAATCTCCAAATAAATCTCCATTACCAATCCAAGGAGCAGTCTCAACTAAGCTCCAAGCTCCACTACGACGAGCATATAATCCTTCTTCAACATATCCATCTTTTCTTAAGTATAAAGAACCGTCTACTCGATTTTCAGTAGGATATCCGTCTCCAGTACTGATAGATACGCCGTCATTACCAATATAGAAAGGATTCTCTACGTTGGGAGCAGGAGCTAATGGGTTATTGATGCGTGCTTCTAGTATATCTAGTCTAGTGCGAACAGTACTATATACGCCATTAGGATCTACGCCAAGTTCTTGTTCAATGGAGGAGATATCATTTTTAATTTGGGTAATAACAGCTGGGTCTACGATAATAGGAGGCATGTAAAATCCTTATATAAGATTTGTATGTCTCTTATATATGAGAATTTTAGTATTTAATTTAAAATAAAATTTAAGCAATATTCCATTTATTTTTTAAATAATTAATAACTCCATCCCAGTTAGAATCTGAAATATCATTATCATAAGCTAATACTTCATGCACTTTAACACTATTACACATTTTTTCTGGTCCTGGACCACGACTAGGATCTATTCTACCTATACGGCTTCCTAAAGTTATTCCCTCTGGATACCAATCTATATAGTAATTAAATGGATTTGGAGCAGTACTCAAAGAAACAGTTTTATTTCCTATGCTATTGTTATTAGCCCGCCAAGCATCTACTGTTCCATTATACCTACAAGATATAACTTTTGCTTCAGAATGAGTGCCTGATTCAGTGCTTTCAAAAGTATCTGAAAAGGCACCTCCATCGTAACTATTTCCATAAACATTTTGAAAGCCTCGATAGTTCAAAATTCCGTAACCGGCATTAATTGTAAAGGCAGCATAACCTACTGAAGTGCCATAATGCAAAATATAAGCATCTGGCGCAACTACAGGAGAATAAGAAGCTTCTGAAGTTACAATTAATATTGTCCTTCCATCAGCTCCGTAAGCAGGGATACAGTTAGTATACATTCTACAATTAGAAAACACTACTCCATTTTTCCCACCAGAAGTAGAGAAAGTAGGCGTTCCTGAATCAGTAGTTGCATTATAGCTTGACCCTGACTTATCTGCCCAAGCAGTAACAGTGGTGGGTCCAGAAATAGTTAATGTAGGAACATCACTTGCGTCTAGCCAAAGAACTAATCCAGGTATATCCATTGGCGGGATACTGCCTCCACCTACTGGACTACTAGCTCCAAAAGAAAATCTAGAAGAAAATGAGCTGAGCATATTATCATCCAAAAGTAGTAAGTTGACCTAAAACCGTATAAGTTCCAGCATTATTTAATATGCTAAACGAAACTATATCTATTTTATTTGCATTTCCAGTAGGAGGAGATCCTCCTTGCCATTCAATAGTTTGTGGTAATGCTGCACTTGGAGGATCTTGTATTTCTAAAGCAATAGGTAAATAAGGAGTAACTCCTTGATCTAAAACTAAAATTATACTTGTACCAAACTTACTTGTTAAGTATAATCTATAAAGATTAACAGTAAAATTGTTTGCTATAGCAGTATGATAAAAAATTTGACCATTACTACAGTTATGAACTACAGTGCCAGTTGCTCCAGTTATTTCAAAAAATTTTTCTCTTACACCTAAAATATTAGTTTGTTTAACTGATAAATTTACAGATAGTGTTCCCGCTGTTAAATTTAAGCCTGTAATACCAGGAGGAGAAAGAGTTACAACAGAACCGTCACCTGCTGTTAATTCTGAAGATGTTCCAGAAAATGTTGGACCGGTAGCTCCGGTAGCTCCGGTAGCTCCGGTAGCTCCGGTAGCTCCGGTAGCGCCAGCAGGTCCGGTAGGTCCTTCAGTTCCATTAGTGCCCGCAGGTCCCATTGGTCCAGTAGGTCCCGCAATACTAATACTAGTATCACTTACTATTTTAGTTCCATCCCACCTTAAATACCCTGGAGTCAATGCATTAACCATATTACCTCAATTACATTAGATATTATTAATATCTTATTTTTGATATCTACTTAACACATTATCCATTAATCTTACTCTTTCCTGCATATTAGGCGTATTAATCTGAAAATATGGAATCTCCCACATCTCTATCATTAACTTAATCATAGCATCAATCGCCACAATTCCATCCCAATTCAATGTCTCCCGTACCCCATCCTCCCTCAATGTCTCCTTAGATGGTCGAACAAAAAAAACAAAAGCATCACTTCTCTTCAAAGATTCTATGTACTTCTCAAACTTAGGCAACTTAATCAATTTAGAAAAGATCCTGCTATGCTGAACCGCATACGCCAAATTATCAAAAGTACGATCCGATACAAAAGAAGAATACTTTTCTTCTTCCAACATCTGCCTCTCAAATACTTCTGCCTGATATGAGTCTACCACATCTAAATTAGTACGCAGAGAATTAATAGCTAATTCTCTCTCCGATAATACTTGCCTAGCTACTTCTGTTACCATAGGTAATTTATAATTATCAGCTATGTATCTAGACAATGTGCTTTTACCCACTGAATGAGCACCTGCAATATACACTCTCATATTAACCTACTTTAATATCAGAAATTAACTCTTTAAATTGCGACTCATCTATTTCTACTGCATTGGTAATCTTCTTTAATGGATTCTCATGATCTTTAGCAGAAATGATAATAAATATCTTGCCAGGATTATCTGACTTTCTACATTCAATATAGCTTTTATCATTAAATTCTATTCTCATAGATTATCCCTTGACGTTACTATCTCTACTCTATCTTCATGTACAAAAACACTATGTTCTGCGTGACACGACACCTCTTGACCAACGACTGTCCAGCCGTCAGCCGAAACATAAGTATATGTATCTCCAATAATACTCATTGGCTCAATGGCAATAACCAACCCTGGTTGAATAGTAATTCCTTCATTACTACTGCTTTTATTAGAAACAAACGGCGAAGCATGAGGCTTATGCAAATCAATACCATGCCCACCATACTTATCAATTACTCCAAATCCATTATTTTTAATATGCTTACTAATGGCATTACCAATACATCCTAACTTATTTCCTACTTTAATAGCTTCAATGCCTTTCATCAAAGCCTCTTCATTAGTTTGAATCATCTTTACATGTCGCTCTGATTTAGGTTCACCATAAATACAAGTTAAAGCAGAATCGGCAATTACGCCATCTACAGTAGCTCCTAGATCAAAGCTAACAATATCGCCTTCTTGGAGTTTGTAATCTTTAGGAATACCGTGTACTAGTTCTTTGTTAACAGAAATACATACTCCAGCAGGAAATCCTTTATATCCTTTAAAGGTAGGAGTAGCTCCAGATTTAATAATATGTTCTTCGGCAAGATTATTTAATTGTAAACAAGATAATGTAGTTTTTTCTTTAACTAAATTATGTAACATAGTTAAAGTTTGAGCTACTATTCTACCGGCTATTCGTTGTTTGTCTAGCCAAGATTGGTCTTTTAAAGGAATAAAATAATTATCTTTAAATGGTTCTGAACTTACTACTCTCATTTCTTTAAACCAGATTTAATATTGTTATGTTTAGCCGCTTCTTCAATTGCTTTCTTTACATCTTTATATTCAATATATTCTTTAAATTCTTTTGTCTGCAACATATCAACAATCTTTTTATCTACTAAAAGTAGCATACCGTTTAATAAATTAGAGGTAGATCTATCAACATAAAGACTATTGGTAGCATTTACCATATAGTTACGTACATTAATTAATTCGTTAATTTCTTTTAAATTCATAGTTTACCTAAAAAAATAAATCAGCCCTGATGTCAGAGCTGATTTTAATCACTGTTTAACTGCTCCGCCACGCAAAATTTCACCTTGCTCTGAAATAGCATCTTGCTCTGTTAAACCATATTTCATATATAGTTGAAGCACTACATATTTGTATGCTAGTTCTGCTGTTTCATTTTGAGCAATAGCTTTTTCTGCATTAGCCAGTGCTGTTTTGCGATTGGCTTTAGCTAACTCTAAAGCCAATCTATCTGTTTCTTGTAAACGTTCTTTTTGTAAACTAGGTAATTCTATAGGTTTTGGTTCAGTCATAAATAGCTCCTTTCACAGCAAGCTATCTATATCATCGGCTAAAATCTTTTATAAGATATTAGCTGCCAAAGTTGCTAGCCTGCTACGTTCGCCTTGAGTAAAGGTAATATGTCCTGCTAACTCAGAATCTTTAAACTTTTCGATAGTATAAGTTAGACCATTGTTAATGGCATCTAATTTATTATTATCAATTTGCTCGATATCACCTGTCAAGATGATTTTAGTTCCTTCACCAGCTCTTGTCAATAATGTTTTAATTTCATCTTTAGATAAATTTTGAGCTTCGTCAATTAAAATAATTGAGTCAGGAATGCTTCTACCACGAATATAAGTAATAGCATCCATTTCTATTTGACCTTTTTTCTGATACATTTCTAAGTTTCTTTTCCAATCTCCATTTTTAGTGGAAAATAACACTTCAAAACTGTCCATGATTGCTTGGAACCAAGGCGCTAGCTTCTCTTCCATTGTATTATGTGTTACGATAAAATTATCAGTAATATATAAATGCTCTGGATTTTCTACCATGATACACTGAACAGGCTTTTCTCCTACATAATCTATAGAGCTAATTCCTACAGCATGTATATAATTACACTTATGTTTAGAAGATTTCCTACTAATATAAAATGGATTTATATCTTGAGGAAGACTAATTGTAAACTCATAATTAATTCTTCTATTAATTATTACATGATTATCATCAATAATTGACTTTTTACCTAATCTATTTCTAGAACGCAAGGTAGCTCTTCCTCCTAGCGACCTAACAAGTTCTATCATATCATTAGCTAAAGCAAAAGATGTGGTAGTAAAAGAAGCTTCTCCATTTTTCTTAATGGTGCCATCTGTATCCATTAATCCGCGTAATAAATTAACCCTGTTTTCAACAGAATTGTATTTATACATATCTGGAATAAATTTTTCCCAAGCCTTTTTATCAGATAATCCTAAATTATGCAAGTGATTTTTAATTGGATTTTGCCACCTAACAGGCTTAGGTAAAAACTCATATTTGAAATTATCAACTACAGATTTATTTAAGCATCTATTATGTAATACGCCTCTTTTAACATTTAATTCTTGGATAGCTATCCCAATTGAAGGATATTCTTTCACTTCATTAGTAACAATATTAGTAATTTTAATTACTTGAGCTGGTTTATTATTATATAATTTAGATCTAATCTTATAATTAAGATCTTTACCATTATTAGTAAGATAACAATCTAACTGTTGAGCTTCTTTATTAGCTCTTTCAATCAATTCTTGATCAGTATTAGAGATGCATATCCCATCGGATATACTTCCGTCACCAAGAATGCACCCCATTAAATATGGAGGAATTGATAATTCCTGCTCATTAAAATGAATTGCTTCGTTTCTCGGTAAATAATGATTAAATTTCCCTTTTTTATTTTTTAATGTATTAAAAATTTGTTTGGTTGTTTTAACTGAGCCAGGTTTTTGTCTTTTCTTATTTTCCCAAGTCTGAGTTAACCAAAGATGGTCTTCGCAACATTCAGTTGAAGTGCCATCAGTAGTAGTAACTTTATACACTGATTTGGTTCCCTTAGGATAAACTCCAAGCACCTTTGTTTTATGACCATCTCTAGAAATTACCTCACTACCAACAGATAACTCGCCCATAGTAGTCCATCCTGTAGGTGTTAAAATTTTGGCATCTAATGGTTGAGGTCCAGGTAAGTATCCAATATCGGTTCCTACTGCTTGAATTGGTCGATAAATAACTAATTTATCATATTCTTTTTTATTTAACACTAACTCTATTGCGCAAGCCAACGCAACCAAACTCTTACCGCTTCCAGCTTTACCAATTAAAGTTACCAAATCTACATTTTTGTCCATGATTAAATCAATAGCGAAACACTGCTCTTTGTTTCTAGCAGAAATTCCCCATGGATAATATTTTTTAATTGGTTTCATTTTATCAGGAGATGTTCTTCTGCCCATAGCAATTCCATCACCATGATCATTTTGGAATAAAACACATTCATTGGCATTTAATTTTAAATTATAAGCACGAGGATCAATGCTATTATTCTTTTGTAAATCTAATCCAGCTTCTTCATCCACTACAACTTGCACACCAGAATACATCTCACTAAAAGAAGAAGCTGCCCCCTCATGGGAAATAGCATCCAATCCACGAGCTTTGGCTTTAACTCGCAAATTAATATCGTTACTGACAAAGATTACATCCTTAGTAGGATGATTTTTTAAATTAGCAATAGCACAAGCTAAGATTTGTGTATCACCATAAGAAGGATCACCAAATCCAGCAAACTCTTCACTATCTAAATTATAATAAGTAGGGTCTACTTTAACTAAAACATCTTGCTCTTTAATTAGAACGCCGGTACTAATATCCGTTAGTTCGCTTAATTCATCTAATAATCGAATAGCTAATCTAGCCTTTTTGGCAGCATCACTAAAATCTTTTTTTAATTTGTCTAGTTCATTCAGAACTGTAATTGGAATGACTACATCGCTATGATAAAATTGTTTATAAGCACTTGGATCTTCTACTAAAACTGAGGTGTCTAATATATATGTTGTTCTCATTCGCTCTCTTCTTCGAAAATACTCCAATAATCTATTGCCATCTCAAGATAAAGTCGTTTTTTTGGATCTAGTTGGCGCAAATCCTGTTTTAGTTTATAAGTACATTTATGCCACTCTCCTACAAGTTCGTTTTCTACATACACCTGCATATGACCATCTAAATCATCTATCGCCTGAATATTATAGGTAGCTAAGATATTTCTTAATTTTATCTTTTGAGGTACTGATAAATTGCTATCTCCATTCCAAAATTCCTCTACAGGAACTCCCATTTGAGACAATAAAGAATGAAGAAATTTATGCTTTTCTTCCTCTTCTACCTGTCTTGTATTTTCATCATAATTAAGTAATAACGTGCCTTGCATTTACATACATACCTATTAAATCATATATCCATTTATCAAAAAAAGAAAGGCGGGAATTACCCGCCTTTCTCATCCTTCACATGCCTTACATTCATCCTTCTGCCTATTCACAGAATCTCCCTTCAATGCCGCCTCAGATCTGCAATAATACAATCCCTTCAATCCTTCCTCCCAAGCCAACATATGTACGCTATGTATATACTTAGGATCAGAATTCTTAGCAAAGAACAAATTAACGCTCTGTCCTTGATCAATATACTTTTGTCTCTGACCTGCCTGCTTTACAATAGCATGCTGATTGATTTCTCTAGCAGTCAAAAATACTTCTTTCTCTTCATCTGTTAATCCTTTTAATTCTGACACAGAACCACTATTCTCATTGATTTGCTTCCATGTATCAATATTGTCTAATCCCTTTTCTGCTAAGGCTTGCTTCAATAAAGGATTGCTCCTCATAAATGTACCTTTAGCTGTTTTTAACGCCACTACATTAGCAGAAATAGGTTCAATGCCTGCAGATACACTTCCAGAAATAATAGAGTTACTGACTGTAGGAGCCACGGCTAATTGATGTGTATTGCGAATACCAAATCCTTTGCACCATTCTGGTTCGCCGTATTCTTTAGCTAAATCTTTGGAAGCTGTTACAGCTTCTTTTTGCATATGCCTAAAGATTTCACCATTTAATCGCATGGACTCAAAACTATCAAAAGGTAGTTTTTTCTTTTGTAGTAAAGAATGCCAGCCTAATACGCCTAACCCAACTGCTCTAGATTTTTCAGCAAATCTAACTGCTGCTTCTAAACCATAAATATTTTTAGCTTTTTCAATATATTCTTGAATGACTGCATCTAAAAACCAAATAGACAATTGAACTGCATTGGTATTTTTCCACTCATCATATTTAAATAAATTCATGCTAGATAAACAGCACACAAATGTATGATCTGGATCTGTATACAAATATATTTCATTGCAGTTAGAAGTGATGAATGAATTACATACCCAAACGTGTTCTTTAGAATTTACTGTAGTGCAGTACACATCTTGGTCTTCAACTCTATCAATAGACTTGATAGTGTCAAATTTTTTAGTGTTGTCACGATATTGTCTATCTTCCAATTTAACTCCTTTATAAGAAATAAATTTTGTTAAATCTTCAAAACATAAGGCACTATTTTTATCATTGATATTTAATCTCCAAGATGGTTTGCAAGAATAAAGTGCCTTACCACCTTTACCATCAGGTAAAAGCTCTTCTCTTTTATCTGACAATTTATATATTTTAGAATTAATACCTAGATTGCTCAATATAATTTGAGCATTTTGCAATAAATCTACTGAGATGCTAGCCAAAGATAAATAAAGAGGATTACCATATGATTTAGGGCTATTACCAATACGAACGGTTCCATCAGTAATAAATAAACCTCTTAAATATTGACCTTGAGTCTCTCTATCAGCTGACCATAACCACTCCGGTATAGTATTTTTTTGAAAACCAAATTGTTTTAACTTAGCAGAACCAATTCTAATTTTTTTAACTTTAGACTGCCCTGTCTGTTGGTTAAAGAATTTAGGAACTACGCTTTTTCTGCTAAAAGTAACCCCTGAATTATGAGTTATTGAATATTCCATCCAATTATTTTGTTCATATACATTAACAAAACAATTTTCAATCTCTTCTTTTAAGCCGAAATCTTTTTCCCAAAGATCAATGAATACTTTATCTTCGGTTTGAGTACCGTCTCCATGGTATAATCCTAATAAGAAAGCCATTTCAGGCATATGGATTTCGCCAAATAAACCTTCTTGTCTTTGGACTGCTACTTTATCTCCTACTTTAAGATCTTTGCATTGAATTAAACCTTTATCAGTCATCACTTTATGATAATCAGTAATAGTATGAGTTCTACCTTCATTTGTAGTGATTTTAAATACTTTTGCATTTTTTTCAATAAGCTTCATTTCAGAAGCCTCTACAGATTTTACTCCATCAAAAAGAGTTAATTTTTCTTGTGACTTATAAAGATCGTAAACAGTCTTTAATCCCTTAGATGTAACAACTCTTTGATCTGCTGTTACACAAATATTACTTGTTTTGATATCTAGATTATTCTTCACATAGCATTCTGGTTTTTGTCTTTCTACATTATCAGTAAAGAATAAATATGGTTCGCCTGTTTCAAATCTTGCCCTCAATACTTCTTTCCATAAATTTCTTTCATGAGAACCACCATTTTGAACAGCTTGCATAAAATTATCACCAATACAAACTGCATGATGAAGGTTTAAGCAACGACGATTAACATCACCTACAGGGCGACGTATATTAATAAACTCTTCAATATCAGAATGTTCGATAGGTAAGTAAACCGCTGACGCACCCCGCCTAACTGAATTGCCACATATTAAAGTTCTTCCATCGCGCCTAACTACGATAATATTAGATGGCACTGTTACACAGTATACATTACCATTATAAGCGCTTTTTTCTTTTTTAATATTTTCTCCACCAACAGAATTGATATTTAAAGAAATATATAAACTATAAATATCTTTCCTGCCATTACGGATTAATTTTGATTTATTAGTCATGTAGCCAGCGAGTGTTGCTACAGCTTGAACAAAATCTGTATTTTCTTCGTCAGTACAAGAATAAGATATGAGACTTTCCTTGGTAAAGCCGTCCCAGCATCCAACTTCTTTTATAAAATCTTTGGCATTTTTTTCTGAAAAATCTGATAATTTAAATTTTTTAGATAATTTTTTAGACGGAATATCCCGTAATGGATAGTCTACCACAATTGTAGTAGTTCCATCTTTACCTAGTCTGCTTACATAAGCGTAATTTGTTTTATCTAAAATAGATTTTAACCTATCAATTTTTCTTTGTTTAGAAAAATGAAATGCATATTTCACTGTACCACTAACATTACCATTGCTATTTCCTGAAGGATTTGTTGAACCATCAGCTTGATACGCTATTGCTAATTTTTGATAGGGTGTTAATGATTCATCGTTCTGATTAGAGGAGGGTAACGCCACATAAAACTTATTATCTCTATGTAAGTTAGCATACTCAGCACGAACTAATTCTAATTTATTTGTAAATTTCTTTTTATTAGAAATAAATTTATTTTCCTTATTTCTTTTATTAGAAATTCTTTTTCTTTTTTCAATTACCATATTATGATTATCAGTAACCATAATATTTACAGATTTTTGTTTATTATAAAAATAATATAAATCTTCGTTTACATGATATTCAATATAATCAGAATAATCTACAAAATTTATTTTTTTGTCTAAAACTTGAGCAACTTTAATTTTTCCTAATTTTTTTAAATCTTTAAAGAATACCCAACCATTTTCAGTTAAAATTTCTGTTTTTTCATCATAACAGCCCTGACTTACTGCCACAGTAGTAGAATCATAGCATTTAAGCCAAGGAATTACACCCTCTGATTTTCCATTACCAGAAATAGAAGCTCCACGACCTCGTACATCTCCTACATAAATACCTACACCAGCACCATTTTTTGATAAAACTGCTAACTCAGTTTGTTTATCAAATATGCTACGGATACTATCCCCTACGTGGATCGAGTTGCAGCTAATGGGAAGCCCTCGACTTGTCCCCATATTGCTTAGGACCGGAGTTGCTCCGCACAGCCAATTATTCCAAAATAGTTCAAAAAAATTTTCTTCTAATTCTGGTTTATTCAATCTTTGGGCAGCGGCAGAACAAACTCTACGCCACATATCTTTAGGAGTTTCACCTGGGAGCATGTATCCATTTTGAAGAGTAGTTAAACCTTCATCTGTTAACCATTCAGGAGCTTCTTTATTTTCTTTTAGTTTTTGTAAATCCATATCATGCCTCAAAAATAGAATCCCAGTTTAAAGTACCTTTAGCATAAGTAGTAACTCTGCCGCTAAAGAAGTCTGCATGTTCTACGCCTTGTGAAATTACGTCGAACCAAAAAAACTTATCAATGACTTTCTTATCAATATTTTTCCAATTTGACTTTAAGCCTAAATCTTGTAATTTAGTATTGGTTCTAAATCTAATATAAGTTTTTAGATCTTCTTTAGATAATCCTTCGATGTCACCTTTAGCGAATGCCATGTCAATAAATGAATCTTCTAGTTGGACTGTCAAGCGAGCGGCATCATATATTTCTTTTTTTAATTCATCGGTCCAGATTTCTGGATTTTCTTGGATAAAAGTTCTAAATAACCAGCAGCCAGCGTTGGAGTGGAGTGATTCATCTCTGATAGAGAATTGTATAATTTGACCTACGCCACGTAGTTTATTAAATCTGCTGAAGTTGAGCAGAATGGCGAAGCTACTGAATAAGTTGACGCCTTCATTAAAAGCTGAGAAAATAGCTAAAGACAATGCTATTTCTTTCTTAGACTTTCCTTTAGCATTGATAAGACGGTCTATCTTAGCTTTAGCGGCTGGTTCATATAAGAAAGCGGCATAATCTTCTAAACCAAGTGATTGATTAAGATATGCGTAAGAAACGGCATGAATACTTTCAAAAGCAGCAAAGGTGTTTGCCATCATTTGAATTTCTGGATGTTTGAACCATTTAGCGATTTTGTTGCTCCAATAATCTTCGATTACGATTTCAGCTTGGGTGAAACCTTTGAGGACTGAACCTATGACAAATTTTTCAGTTTCTGAGAGGTTGTTTTTCCAGTCAGAAATATCACCAGCTAACGACAATTCTGTGTGCAGCCAGTGGGCTTGTTGTTGTTTTTCCCAATAATCGTAAGCGTTTTGATATAAAAAAGGAGCGTATATTAATCGTGGTTCTAAAAGCGTCATGTTCTCTCCGCACTACGTTGATAGTATAAGTTACTTATAAAAAAATAAAAGACCCCATTAAAGATTAAAATAATTAATCTTTATACAGGTAATTTCAGAGCTTGATAGTATCTTTCATTACTGAAAGAGCATTATTCATTATTTTAATACAATTTAATCTTGAAATATTTAATTTCTTACAAATTTTATTAACTGACATAGGTTTATCACCTTCTAAGCCATATGCCAAGCTAATTATTTGTTTTTGCACATCATTTAATGATGTGAATGCGTTCTGGATAGCAAAATTAACTTGTGAGTTTTCTAACTGCTTATCTGGGCAGTATTGTTCTTCGACAATAACAGGCATAACTGCTTCTTTATGAGGAGCAGTTTCTTTAGCTACTCTTAATGGGTATCTAATAGTGGTATGTAAATTGGCACTTCTGGAAATACGAGTTCCTATATAATGATGTGCCCA
>Ga0075471_10000948_pt1 | contig 18389 bp, 13 predicted proteins | sample DEB19_08_DNA_2_FD_74787 | JGI IMG/M metagenome (GOLD analysis project Ga0075471, IMG submission 74787) | Aqueous microbial communities from the Delaware River and Bay under freshwater to marine salinity gradient to study organic matter... | ecosystem: Environmental > Aquatic > Marine > Coastal ... | reverse complement strand
GTTCCTGCAGACGACCGTCTGGCTGTTCTGAGGGAGCCCGGCCCACCGCCCGGTCTCAACGCAAGTTGCGGACTTCGAGCCGGACGCAGCCCGACCCGGCGGCGCTCCTCGCTCCCGGATCCCCGGAGCCGGGCGCGGCCTCCGGGCCGGGAGCCACGGCGTCGTCGGACTCGCCGATCGCGACGGCGTCGGGCGCCAGTGCATGGCGATCGAGCAGCGCCGCTCGGACCGCGGCGAGGCGGGCAGCTGCGAGGGCATCCCCGGCTGCGGTCCCGGGGCCACAGGCCGGCCGCAGCACGACTTCGAGCTCGGGCCAGGACCCGATCGCCGCGGCGAGCCGCGACAGGCGATCGCGCTCCGCGGGCGGCGGCGACGTGGTCCCGCCGGGAAAGCGGACCGGGGTCGCGATGATCGACAGGTCGACGCGTCGGTCGCCGGCCCGGGCTTCGAGCAGGCCCTCGCCGCGGAGGCCCGCGTCGCCGAGGCCTCCCTCGGCGAAGCCCGTGAAGACGGCCGCTCCGGGAGCGGAATCGGGTACCTGCCGCGCCACGAGCCGGTCGACGTCGAGGCGAGGCCCATCTCCCGGTCCCGGGAGGCCGATGCGTGCATCGCGCAGGACGAGTTCGCGGACGTCGAGTCCCGCCGGCGGCGTCGACTCGGAGGCCGCCGCGAGCCCGCGCACCGCGACGCCGCCGTAGGCACCGACCTCGATCGACGCCCGCAGGCCGCGCGCCGCGACGCGGTTCAGGACCATCTCGCCGCGCAGCACGCGGCGGAGGTCGGGGTCGACGTCCACCTCCTCGATCGTCGGTCCGGACGCGGTGTCGCCGAGTCTCACGGCGCGCAGGAACAGGTCGGCCCGCGGTCCGACCGAGAGCGATCCCACCGACGCGGGAGCGCCGATCGCGGCAGCGAGCGAGGACTCGACCCGGGGCCGCAGCGCCAGCGGCAGGGCGACGAACCACCCCGCGACCGCGACGGCCGCGAGCAGCACCGAGACGAAGGCGAGGCGGAGCGCGCGTCGCGGCGGGCGCCGCCCTGGCATCGATCGACCTCGGCCCGGCCGCTCGACTCAGCCGCGGGGCAGGCCGAGCACCTGCATCGCGATGATGCCCCGCATGATCTCGCTCGTCCCCGAGGCGATGCTCGCCGCGCGAGCCTGCAGGAAACCGCGCTGCATCGCCTCCTCGGCCCGCGCCCGGCCGGTGTCGGGGCCCGGCGTGTCGTAGAGCAGGCCCTCGCAGCCGAGCAGCGACATGCCGAACTCGGGCATGCCCTGCGTCACGTCGGTCCAGTGCAGCTTGATGATCGAGGCCTCGGGGCCGGGCATCCCCATGCGGAGCAGCTTGTCGAGGGTGCGCCGGCAGGTGAGGCCGAACACCTCGGCCTCGATCCAGAGACGCGCCGCCTGCTGGCGTCGCAGCGGGTCGGTCGAGGCGCCGCGCTCGCGGGCGAGCTCGATCAGCCGGTCGCGGGCCTGCTTCAACTGGATCTGCATCTCGACGACGTAGAGGATCCCTCGCTCGTTCTGGAGCGCCGAGGTGGCGATCGCCCAGCCGCCGTCGAGGTCGCCGAGCAGGTTCTCGCGCGGGACGCGGACGTTCTCGAAGAAGACCTCGTTGAAGTCGGCCTCGCCGGTCATCTGCCGCAGCGGCCGGACCGAGACGCCCGGGCTGCGCATGTCGACGAGCAGGCAGGAGACGCCCTTCGCACGCGGTTTCGACGGGTCGGTGCGGGCGAGGAGCATGCACCAGTCGGCGTGGTGGGCGAGCGTCGTCCAGACCTTCTGGCCGTTCACGACGAAGTCGTCGCCCTCGCGCACGGCGCTCGTGCGCAGCGAAGCCAGGTCGGAGCCCGCGCCGGGCTCGGAGAAGCCGAAGCACCACAGGTCCTCGCCGGTCAGCACGCGGCGGGCGAAGCGCCGCTTCTGCTCGTCGTTGCCGTAGGCGATGAGCGGCGGGCCGAGGATCCCGATGCCGAGGCTGCCGACGGCCGTGGGCGCTCCCGCGGCGCTCATCTCCTCGAGGTACGCGATCTGCTGGGGGATCGTCGCCCCGCGGCCGCCCCACTGCTCGGGCCAGGTGATCCCGACCCAGCGCCCCGCGGCCATCTCCGCCTGCCAGCGGCGCAGCCGCTCGACGCGCGAGGCGTCGTCGAGCGACGCGAGCCTCTCCGGCGCGAGGTCGGGCGAGAGGTGGCGGCCGAGCCACTCGCGAAGCTCGGCGCGGAATTCCTCGGTCGAGGTCTCGGGCATGGCGCTCCTCCCTTCCGGATCAGGCGGTCACGTCGAAATCGGACAACTCGTCGCCGGGATTCTCCTCGCGGCGCTCGATCGAGTCGACGCGCGCGCCCGATGGACCGCGCCGGCACCAGGCCGCGAGCTCCTCGACCGCCCATGCGGGCCCCTGCGCGAGCGCCTCGACCGAGCCGTCGGGCAGGTTGCGCACCCAGCCCGAGAGGCCGAGCGAGAGCGCCTTCTCGCGGGTCGCCCCGCGGAACCACACGCCCTGGACCCGGCCGCGGACGCGCAGTCGCACGCGGAGCGGCCGGAGGTCCACCGGCGTGGCCCGGGTTTTCTTCAGTCGACCTTCACGACGTTGGCCGCCTGCGGCCCCTTGTCGCTCTGGGTGACCTCGAACTGCACGGCCTGGCCCTCCACGAGGGTCTTGTAGCCGTCGCCCTGGATCGCGGAGTAGTGCACGAACAGCTCGGGGCCGTCCTCCTGCACGATGAAACCGTATCCCTTCGAGTTGTTGAACCACTTCACGCGTCCGGTCGGCATACGAAGACTCCTGTGCGAAGCGAGGCCCCGGGTGGGTGGTGGGGGGGCCTTTCCGAATTCCGGCGACCCCTATCAGCGAAGGGCGCCGGGGGGCAATCACAGGGGAGCCAAAATCGGGGCGCCCGACCGGGCGGCTCCTCACTCCTCGAAGGGGATCGCGAGCCCGTACTGGCGGGGGCCTCGCTGGATCACGACGTCCACGGCCTGGCCCGGCCCGAGGCCGCGGACGGCCTCCTGGAACTCGGCGAGGGACTCGATGCCCCGGCCGCTCAGGGCCACGAGCGCGTCGCCGGGACGGACGCCGGAGCGGGCCACGCGGCTCCCCGGCCGGACCTCGACGATCTCGAGACCGCCCCCGCGGCGGGCCCGGACCCGGATCCCGAGCGCCCGCCAGGCCCGGTCCTCGATCGTGCCCTCGGTGAGCGGGCGCGCCCGCAGGACGATCTCGCGCGGGGCCCCGTCGCGCTGCACCTCGAGGCGAAGCACGTCCTCCGGCACGAGGTTGCGCAGTCGTCCCTCGAACTCGGCGGCGTCGCGGACGTCGCGGCCGTCGACGGAAGCGATGACGTCGCCCCGGTGCAGGCCGGCCTGCTCGGCGGGCCCGCCGGGGTCGATCTCGCGGACGACCACGCCCTTCGCCTGCGTCGAGCCGAGCGCCGCGGCGAGCTCGGGCGTCAGGTCCTGGACCCGCAGCCCCGCGTCTCCGCGCCGCACGCTCCCGTAGCGGATCAGGTCGTCCACGACCCGGCGCGCCCGGTTCGACGGGATCGCGAAGCCGATGTTCTGCCCGCCGCCGTAGATCGCCGTGTTGATTCCGACGAGCGCGCCGTCGACGTTCAGAAGCGCGCCGCCGGAGTTGCCGGGATTGATCGAGGCGTCGGTCTGGATGAAGTCGAGGAAGGTCTGGCCCTCGGTCCGCAGCGAGCGACCGACCGCGCTCACCACCCCGGTCGTCACGCTGTGCGTGAAGCCGAAGGGGTTGCCGATCGCGATGACGGTCTCGCCGATCATGACGTCGGAGGAGTCGCCGAACTCGACCGCCGGGAGCCCCGCGCCGTCGATCTTCAGCACCGCGAGGTCCGCCGAGGAGTCGGTCCCGACGACCTTGGCGTCGAACTCCCGCTCGTCGGCGAGCGTCACGCGGATCTTCGAGCCCCGGGCGACCACGTGGGCGTTGGTCACCACGTACCCGTCCGGGCGCACCATCACGCCCGACCCGAGGCTCGTCTGGGTGACGCGGCGGCTGCGCGGCCGGGCGTCGAAGAAGTCGCGGTAGAACTGGTCGAAGAACGGGTCCGAGCGCAGTTCGACGACGTGCTCGGTCGAGACGTTCACGACCGCGGGGCCGGTCCGCTCGACCGCGCGCACGACCGGGGTGCGACGCTCGGCGAGGTCGGCGGCCGCGGGGGCGGCGAGCGTCGCGACGGCGACGAGCGCGAGCCCCGCTCGAACGGCGAAGAACCCGACCCTCGCGAGCGGTCCGGCGAGACGGTGCGAGGCGAGGGGTGCGGCGTGCGGGGGGACCGGCTCAGCCGTTCGCGGCGCGCACGGCACCGGTCGCGGCGCCGATCTCGGGGCTCGCATCCCTCACCTCCAGGTACGTGTAGCCGCTCAGCCCCTGGTCGTAGCGCCTGCGGAGCCGGGCCGACTCGTCGACCGTGATCCGGTTCTCGCGCAGTGCGATCTCGATCGCCCGGCGCGCCCGCTCGACGAGCTCGGACCTCGAGTACTGGACGTAGCCGAGCACCTCTTCGACCGAGTCGCCCTCGACCAGGTGCTCGATCTCGACCCGGTCGCCCTCGCCGAGGCGGACGTGCACCGCGTCGGTGTCGCCGAACAGGTTGTGCAGGTCGCCCAGGATCTCCTGGTAGGCGCCGACCAGGAACATCCCGACGTAGTAGGGCTCCCCCGGGACGAGCGGGTGCAGCTCGAGCACGTGCTTCACGTCGCGGCGGTCGATGAACTGGTCCATCTTGCCGTCGGAGTCGCAGGTCAGGTCGGCGAACACGCCGAGCCGGGTCGGGCGCTCCGCGAGCCGGTGGATCGGCATCGTCGGGAAGAGCTGCTTCACCGCCCAGTGGTCGGGGGCGGACTGGAAGACCGAGAAGTTCCCGTAATAGGTGTCGGCCATCGAGCGGGCGAGGCCCTCGAGCTCCTCGGGCATCTCGTCGAGCTCGCGCGCGAGCCGCAGGATCCGCTCGCAGCAGGACCAGTAGAGGCGCTCGCAGCGGCCCCGGGTCCGCAGGTCGAGGAAGCCCAGGTTGAACAGCGTGATCGCCTCCTCCTTCGCCGCCTGGGCGTCGTGGAGGCTCTCGATCAGGTTCTTGCGCGTGATCGACTGGTGGACCTCGAAGAGCGCGTGGAGGGCCTTGTGGTCCTCCGCCGTCGGCGCGTCCGGGGTGCCGTTGCGCAGCACCTGGTTCACGCCGAGCACGTTGAAGACCAGCACGGAGTGGTGGGCGACCATCGCGCGCCCGGTCTCGGTCACGATGTCGGGATGCGGGAGGCCCTTCGCGTCGCACGCATCGAGGATCGTCGCGACGACGTCGCGGGCGTACTCCTGGTTCGTGTAGTTCATCGACGACGGGAAGTTCGTCTGGGAGCCGTCGTAGTCGACGCCGAGTCCGCCGCCGATGTCCATGTAGCGGAGGTTCGCGCCCATCTCGACGAGGCCGACGTAGATGCGGGTCGCCTCGCCGACGGCGTCCTTGATCGCGCGGATCGAGGTGATCTGCGAGCCGACGTGGAAGTGCAGGAGCTCGAGGCAGTCGAGCATGCCCGCGTCTCGGAGCTTCTCGACTCCCGCGACGATCTCGTCCGCGGTGAGCCCGAACTTGCTGCGCTCGCCCCCGGACTCGACCCAGCGGCCCGCGCCCTTGGCGGCGAGCTTCGCGCGGATCCCGATGTGGGGCCGGATGCCGAGCTCCTGCGAGACGCGGATCACGAGGTCGAGCTCGTGGAAGCGGTCCATCACGATGATCGGGGTGCGACCGAGCTTCTGGGCGAGCAGCGCGATCTCGATGTAGGCGCGGTCCTTGTACCCGTTGCACACGATCAGCGCGTCGGGATTGTCCATCGTCGGCAGGATCGCGAGGAGCTCGGGCTTGCTGCCGGCCTCGAGGCCGACGCCGAAGGGCCGACCGAAGTCGACGACCTCCTCCACGACGTGCCGCTGCTGGTTCACCTTGATCGGGTAGACGGCCCGGTGGCGGCCCTTGTACTGGTGCTCCTGGATCGCCGCCGCGAAGCACTCGCAGAGCGAGCGGATGCGCGCCGCGAGGATGTCCGAGAAGCGGACGAGCAGCGGCACGTGGAGGCCGCGGCCCTGCAGGTCGTCCACGAGATCCTTCAGGTCGATCGCCGGCCCGCCCTCGCCGCGCGGCCGGATCTCGACGTTGCCGGCCCGGTTCACCGAGAAGAACCCGGAGCCCCAGCCGTGGACCTCGTACAGATCGATCGCGTCCTGGATCTTCCAACCCGACATCGGCGCCCCTATACCCTACGCGGCGCGTCGATCGCCACCCGGCGGTCCCCGGCCCGCGGGGCCCCGGGCGTCAGAGCATCACCTCGGGGCGGTACTCGCCGAACACGCGTCGCATGGCGTCGGAGATCTCGCCGAGCGTGCAGTAGGCGCGAACGGCGTCGACGATCGTCGGCATCAGGTTGCCGTCGCCGCGCGCGGTGGCCTCGACGTGCGCCAGCGCCTTCGCGGCCGCGTCGGCCGAGCGCTCCGCGCGGACCTTCGCGACCTTGGCCTTCTGGCGCTCCTCCAACTCGGGCTTGATGCGGAGGATGTCGGGCATCGGCTCCTTGTCGAGGGTGAACTGGTTCACGCCGACGATGACCCGGTCCTTCGTCTCGATCTCCTGCTGGTAGCGGAAGGCCGAGTTCTGGATCTCGCGCTGCATGAAGCCCTGCTCGATCGAGGAGACGGCACCGCCCTGGTCCTCGATCTGCGCCAGGTAGTCCTCGATGCGCTTCTGGAGCTCGTCGGTGAGCGACTCGACGAAGTAGCTGCCCGCGAGCGGGTCGACCGTGTCGGCGGCGCCGCTCTCGTAGGCGATCACCTGCTGGGTGCGCAGCGCGAGGCGCGCGGTCTCCTCGGTCGGCAGCGCGAGTGCCTCGTCCTTGCCGTTGGTGTGGAGCGACTGGGTGCCGCCGAGCACGGCCGCCATCGCCTGGAGGGAGACGCGGACGACGTTGTTGTCGACCTGCTGCGCGGTGAGCGAGCTGCCGGCCGTCTGGGCATGGCAGCGAAGCGTCATCGAGCGCGGGTCCTTGGCCTTCCAGCGGTCGCGGACGATCCGCGCCCAGATGCGGCGCGCCACGCGGAACTTCGCGATCTCCTCGAAGAAGTCGTTGTGGACGTTCCAGAAGAAGGAGAGGCGGGGGGCGAAGTCGTCGATCGCGAGGCCGGCGGCGAGCGCGGCCTCGACGTAGGCGATCCCGTTCGCGATCGTGAAGGCGACCTCCTGCGCGGCCGTCGAGCCGGCCTCGCGGATGTGGTACCCGCTGATCGAGATCGTGTTCCAGTTCGGGACGTCCTTCGAGCAGAACGCGAAGATGTCCGTGATGATCCGCAGCGACGGGCGCGGGGGGAACACGTAGGTGCCGCGGGCGACGTACTCCTTCAGGATGTCGTTCTGGATCGTGCCGCCGACCTTCGTCCACGGCACGTTCTGCTTCTCGGCGACGCCGAGGTAGAGGGCGAGCAGGATCGACGCGGTCGCGTTGATCGTCATCGACGTCGTGACCTTGTCGAGCGGGATCCCCGCGAGCATCGTCTCCATGTCGGCGAGCGAGTCGATCGCGACGCCCACGCGGCCGACCTCGCCGCGCGCGAGCATGTGGTCGGAGTCGCGACCCATCTGCGTCGGCAGGTCGAAGGCGACGGACAGCCCGGTCTGGCCCTGGTCGAGGAGGTAGCGGTAGCGGGTGTTGGACTCCTCGGCCGTGCCGAAGCCCGCGTACTGCCGCATGGTCCAGAAGCGGCCGCGGTACATGTTCGGCTGGACGCCCCGGGTGAAGGGGTACTCGCCCGGCATGCCGAGCTCCTCGAGGTAGTTCGCCTCGGAGCGGTCGGCCGGCGTGTAGAGCCTGCGGATCGGGACGCTCGAGGTGGTCTTGAACTCCGCGCGGCGCTCGGGGTTCTTCCCGACGAGCTTCGCGACCGGCCCCGATTCCCAGGCCGCCTGTCGGCGGCGGATCTCTTCGATGTCGTCCATGGCCGCGGAGAATAGCCTCGAGGCGGGGGGTGCGCGAGCGACGCGCCGGGTCGGGCCCCCTTCGCGCGCACGCCTGCTCCGAGCCCGCCCCGGTCGGGCCGAACGGGGACCCGCCCGATCAGCCGGTCCGGACGACCTTGTGCGCGACGAGGTCGACGCGAGCCGGCAGGGGCACGTCGAGCACGTGCTCCCAGCCCGTTGCGTCGAGCAGGCGGCGGGCGACGGCCCGTTCGGCCGGCGCGAGGGATTCGTGCACGTCGCGCACGCGCTGCAGCATCCAGAGCGTGTAGGGGGTCGTCGCACGGTTGGTCTCGACCCCGCCGACCCGGGTGCGGTGGACGCCGACCGCCCGCGGCAACCGCTTGCCGCACTCGATCGAGGACATCGGCTCCGCGAGCGCGCGTGCGACGTCCGCGAGATACTCGCCGGCCATGCCGCCGGTCGTGCCGAGGAGCGCGCGGAGGCCCTCGGGAGGCGCGGCCGGATCGATCCACTCGCCTTCCTCGAAGGGGTCGGCGTTCACGACCCGCATCATCCAGTGCGTGACGCGCGGGGCGCGCTCCCACATGACCCGGTGCGGCTCGTGGTCGAGGTAGAGGTGGGCGTGTCCCGCGCCGCAGAGGGAGAAGTCCGCGATCGAGGGGACGTCGCCCAGGAGATAGGGCGTGGTCTCGAGGTGTCGTTCGAGCGCGTCGAGAAGCTCGCGATGGAGCCGCTCGATCGCGGGGATCGTGTTCTCGTCGATGCCGAAGAAGGGCGCGTAGCCGCCGATCGTCGCGAGCCCGCGCTCGCCGTAGCGCGGGTCGCCCGACATCGCGACCGCACGGGCCTTTCCCTCGGCGACCGCCTCCGGCTTGATCCAGCGGAAGTAGATCGCGAGCATCGGCATCCACTCGTCGTGGAAGATCTCGAAGATCCGCCCGAGCAGCCGCACCACCGGGTCGGGCGCCTCGATCGGGATCTCCGGGTGGCGCGCCTCGAGGAGGTCGAGGATCACGCTCGAATCCTGCACGCACTCGCCCTCGGGCGTGAACACGATCGGGATCATCCGGTTGCCGGTGCGCGCCTCGGCTTCGTCCCAGCGGGCGTCGGTCGCGAGCTGCTCGACCATGCGCAGCCCCTTGCGGCCGAAGGCGGGGCGCACTTTCGCCGTGAACATCGACATCTCGGAGCCGTAGAGGCGCCAGAGCCCGAGCTCGCGGGCCCTCTCCGGGCTCATCCCGGTCGACCTTCTCCTCATCGCCGCATCCTCGGGTGTTCGTCGCCCGGCGGGGCGGGCCGGGCGCTCGCGGCCGGCCCGGCCGGGTGTGCCCGCCCGGTTCGGGTCCTCGCCACCGCGCGGGTCACTGCAGGTAGCCGAACGAGTTCACGATCGGTGCGGTGGCCATCGCGTACGTCCGCTCGACGCCCGCGACCCGGTGTTCGTACCCCGCCTCGTCGAGCGCCTCGCGCGAGATCAGCACGTCGAGCGTGGCGCGGCTCGGGAAGTCGTTGATGCGGACTTCCTCCCACGCCTGCCCGTCGCCGTAGAGCTCGCCCTCGACCGCGAAGACCGCACCGGGCCGCGCGCCCAGGGGGAAGGCCTGCGGCGCGCGCGACTGCTCGTAGAGCGCCATCGCCTCGCGGCCGGTGAGGTCGGTCTCGCGACCGTCGGCGTAGGCCGCGTGGTCGCGGTAGTCGAGCACGTTCACGACCGCGATCGGCGGATCCGCGGCCGTGGGCGGGTAGGGCAGGGCGGAGAGGTCGAGCCGGCGGATCTCGTCCGGCCACGGCAGCGGCGTCTCCTCCGCGACCAACACGGTGGAGCGCTCGATGCCCGCGACCTTGTGCACCGCGGCCGCGCGGAAGTCCGGGCGCTGGACCATCGTCGTGAACGCCGCGCGGCTCGGGTACCGCGCGATCGCCACCTGGTCCCAGCCGGCGCCGTCCGCGTCGATCAGGTTGCGGTCGACCTGCGCGACGAAGACAGGCCTCGCGCCGATCTCGGCGAGGATCGGCAGCACGAGTCGCCCGTAGAGCGCGTCGGCTTCCGCACCGGTCAGGTCCGTCGGCCGTCCGTCGCGGTAGGCCGCGTGCTCGCGGTGACGGATCAGGCTGACCAGGACGAAGGGCCGGTCGTCGGCGGCGGGCGTCGTGAAGAGGCGCCGCGCCTCCTCCATGTTCAGGCTTCCCCAGGTCGCGCGTCCCAGGAGGTCGTGGATCTTCGCATCGAGGCCCGATGCGGCGTCCCCGCAGCCGAGCGCGCAGGCGAGGAGGACCGGGAGGAGGAAGATGGCCCGGGAACGGGAGTTCATGGCATTCGGTGTGACAGTTTCCGCGCGGGACGGTCAAGACGGAGAAGCCACGGGGCTCGGCGCCGGGCCTGGCCGGGCGCACCCGGGGGCCGTGGCCGCGAGGCGAGGCCGGGCCTAGCCGAGCAGCCCCCGTGCGCGCGCCCAGGCTTCCGAGTCCCGCATCCCGTCGGCGAGCGCGATCTCGGGTCGCCAGCCGAGGACCTCTCGCGCCCTGCGAATCGAGAACCAGGCCCGGCTCGTGAGCTGCAGGATCGAGGCGCCCGAGCCCTCGGAGCGGATGCCCACCGCGCGCTTGGCGCGGAACGTGGACTCGGCGAGCGCCCATGCGACGGGCGTCGGCAGGCAGACGGGCCCCGACCGGCCGAGCCAGCGGTGGTGGAAGGCGAAGAACTCGCGGGTGGTGACGAAGCCCTCGCACGAGAGGTTGAAGATCCGGTTCGCCGCGGCGGGGGACACCGCCGCGGCCTCGAGTCCGCGCACCAGGTCGTCGACGTGGACCGGGCGGAAGCAGGCCTCGCCGTTCGCGGGCAGCACGAGCTGGCGGCTGCGCACCAGCGCGATCGGCTCGACCACCCAGGGGCGGCTGCCGGGCCCGTAGACGTCGCCGGGCCGCGCGATCACGACCTCGATCCCATGCTCGGCGTGCGCGGCCAGCACGACGTGCTCGGCCGCGAGCTTGGTCGTCACGTAGCTGCCGCCGTGGGCGTGGACGGGGTGGTCCTCGTCGAGCTCGCCCGCCGCCGCGTTGCCGTAGACGACGATCGAGGAGACGTGGACGAAGCGGTGCACGCCGTGGCGGGCGGCCGCCGCGACCAGGTCCCGGGTCGCGAGCACGTTGGTCCGCCACATGACGTCGTCGTCGAGCGCGTTGGTGACGAGCGCGGCCGCGTGCACCACCGTCCCGGCCCGCGCGAGAAGCGGCGCGATCGAGTCGGGCCGGCCCACGTCGCCCTCGTGCACGAGGTGTCCGTCGCCGCGCAGGTCGACCCCGATCGCCTCGTGACCTCGGGCGACGAGCCGGCGCAGCAGCGTGCCGCCGATGAAGCCGCCCGCGCCCGTGACGAGGATCACCCCGCGTCCGCCGTCGCCGGTCACGCCTGGCCCCGGCGATAGAGCGTGCCCGCGAGCCGCGTGACCCAGGTGCGGGGAAGCGCCTGGAGAAGCGACATCGCGAAGCGGTTCGAGACTCCCGGCATGACCAGCGGACGCCCGCGCAGGGCACCCTCGATCCCCTCGCGGGCGACCTGGGCCGGGTCGAGCACGAGCGCGTCGGGCACCGACAGCTTTCTCCCCTGCGCCGGGTTGTCGAGCATCTTCGTCCGCGTGTAGCTCGGGCAGAGCGCGGTCACCGAGACCCCCCGAGCCTTCGACCGGACTTCGTCCTCGAGCGCCAGGGTGAAGGACACGACGTAGGCCTTCGAGGCGGCGTAGACGTTCTGCTGCGGGATGCCGAGCCAGGCCGCGGTCGAGGCGACGTTCAGGATTCGCCCCCGCCCCCGTGCGAGCATGTCGCGCAGGAACAGATGGGTGAGTGCGGTCAGCGCGACCACGTTCACGGCGAGCAGGTCCTCCTGCTTGCCGAGCTCGATCTCGTCGAAGAAGCCGTTGAAGAGGAGCCCCGCGTTGTTCACGAGGAAGTCGACCTCGATTCCCTCGCCGACGACGCGCCGGTGGAGGTCTTCCGCCGCCCGCGGCCTCGCGAGGTCGCAGGGCACGACCCGCGTCGCGATCCCGTGCTCGCGGGCCATGCGCCCGGCGACCTCGTGCAGGAGCTCCTCGCGGCGCGCGACCAGGACGAGGTCGTGGCCGCGGGCGGCGAGTTCGCGGCAGAACTCGACGCCGATGCCGTCGGATGCGCCGGTGACCAGCGCCCAGGGTCGCTTCATGTCTTCCTCCCCGGCTCCCCGCCCGCACCCTCGGGGTAGCCCGTGATCTGCTGGATCTCCTGGAACAGCGGCAGGAGGCGCGAGTACATGCGGCGGTAGACCCGCTCGTAGAGATGGCGGTAGACGTCGACGTTCTCGCGGATCGGCTCGAACGCGCGGCCCGCGCGCGTCATCGCGGCGGCCGCGGACCCGAAGTCGCGGTGCAGGCCGACCCCGACGGCCGCGTCGATCGCGGCGCCGACGACCGAGGTCTCGTGGGTGTGCGGCCGCTCGACCGGCAGGTCGAAGACGTCGGCCGTCACCTGCACGATCCCGTCGCTCTGGGATCCGCCGCCGGCGACGCGAAGCCGGCGGATCGGTACGCCCGTCCTGCGCTCGGTCAACTCCGCACCCTCGCGCAGCGCGAAGACGAGCCCTTCCACGATCGCCCGGTAGAGGTGGGCGCGGGTGTGAACGTCGCCGAAGCCGATGATCGAGCCCTTCGCGTAGGAGGCCACGTCGGGACCCGGCGTCCAGTAGGGCTGGAGCACGAGCCCCATCGCGCCGGGGGGCACGCCGCGCAGGAGTTCGTCGAAGAGGACCTCGGGCGCGACGTTCTCCCGGTCCGCCCGCAGTCGCTCCTCGAGCCCGAACTGCTCCTTGAACCACGACACCATCCAGAGCCCGCGCAGGACGCCGATCTCGGTGTAGAAGTGCCCGGGCACCGCGGACGGGTAGGGCGGCATGAGACGCTGGACCTCGACGTAGCGCGGGCCGTGGGTGTTCACCGTCGCGATGGTGCCGAAGCTCAGGCAGGCGAGGTCCGGATCGAGGCATCCGGCGCCGAGGATCTCGCAGGCCTTGTCGTTGGCGGCTGCGACGAGCGGCAGCCCCGCGGGGAGCCCGGTCTCCGCGGCCGCGGCGGCCGTGATCCGCCCGAGGACCTCGCCGGGCGCGACCAGCTCGGGCAGCTTCTCGCGTTCGACCCGGAAGAGGTGGGACTTCACGTCCCAGCGCGAGGCCCATCGCCCGCGCTTCACGTCGATCGGCATCGTGCCGACGATGTTCGCCGACGAGTCCCGGAACTCTCCGGTCAGCCGGTGGGTGAGGTAGCCCGAGAGGCACAGGAACTTGTGGGTGCGCCGCCAGGTCTCCGGCTCGTTCTGCCGGATCCAGTTCGACCGGCAGTAGCGCGTCACGTACTCGACGAAGGGCCAGACGCGGGCGGCGCGGAGGAGCGGCACCGCGGCGGACGGGATGAGTCCCCCGGTGCTCGCCTTGCGCTGGTCGAGCCAGACGATCGCGGGCCGGAGCGGGCGGCCCTCGCGGTCGAGGTTGACGTAGGTCCCGCGCTGGCTCCCGAGCGCCGCGGCCGCGATGCGGCCGCGGGCGGGCCCGCAACGGTCGAGCAGTTCGCGGATGCTGCGCGTCGCGGCATCCCACCAGACCTCGGGATGCTGCTCGGCCCAGCCCGGGTGCTCGGAGAAGTAGGGCTCGATCGGCGTCTTCACGATCGCGACGACCTCGCCGCGGAGGTCGACCAGCGCCGCGCGGACCGATTGCGTCCCGACGTCGAGGGCGAGCAGGAGCTCGTCGCCGGGTGCCGCCGCTCCCCCGCCCGAACGCCCCGAGTCCGACATCGACCCCCCGGTGCCTCAGGCGCGAGGCGCGGCCTGCGCCGTGCCGGCGACGTCGTCGAGCCCGAGCGTGCCGCCCGGGTTCAGGATGCCGTGTGGGTCGAAGTGGCGCTTCAGCGCGCGCAGGACGTCCACCTGGGTGCGGCCGAGGTGCGCCTCCATCCAGGGAGCGAACATCCGGCCGACGCCGTGGTGATGGCTGATCGAGCCGCCGCACTCGACGATGCGCTCGACGATCTTCGAGCGGAAGTCGAAGAACTCCCGATCGGTCTCCGGCCGCAGCAGCAGGATGAAGTAGAGGTTCGTTCCCTGCGGGTAGAAGTGCGAGCAGTGGCTCATGCAGATCGTCCGCGTCCGGCTCTTCACGAGGTCGCGCACGCCGCGGTGGACCTGGTGGACCTTCGACCAGGCGACGCCGGTCTCGAGCGTGTCGATGAAGATCCCGTGGTCGAGCAGGTCGTCGCGCATGTGGACGTCGGAGTAGCGGCCGTGCTCCCACTGCCGGGTCGCGTACCCGGTGAGCGACATGGCGCCGTGGAGGCGCGAGATCTCGAGAATCCGCCGCTTCACGTGGCGAGCAAACCCGAGATCGCCCTCGGCGGTCCCGACGCACAGGCAGCGACGGCCGGCATGGAGCCCCCGCGCGGCGAGCAGGCGGTCGAGCAGCGGCTTGTCGAACCCCTTCAGCGCGAGCCCGACCTCGGTCTCCTCCGGGTCGGAGATGCGGTACACGGCGGGCCGCCCGAACTCTCCCTGCAGGATCTCTCGGCTCGCGTCGACCGCGTCCTCCCAGGAGGGAAACATGACCGCGAAGCGCTGCCGGTTGTCCGGCAGGTGCCGGAAGATCCGCATCGTCGCCTCGACGAGGATCCCGAACGAGCCCTCGCTGCCCTTCAGCACGTCGTTCACCCGCGGGCCGGTCGCCGTGCCCGGGATGGCGTGGGTGCGGACGATCCCGCGCGGGGTGACCCACTCGGAGGCGACGAGCAGGTCGCAGGCGTCGCCGTAGTAGGTCGAGGCCTGCCCGGAGCCTGCCGCGAGCACCCAGCCGCCGACCGAGGCGAGCTCGAAGGACTGCGGGAAGTGCCCGCCGGTGAAGGCCCGCGACGTCCCGAAGCGGGCGCGCGCGTCGTTCAGCGCGGCCTCGTAGTCCGGCCCCATCATCCCGGGCTGCACGATCGCGACCTGGTCGGTCTCGCCCACCTCGAGAAGCCGGTTCATGTGGGTCCGCAGGACCAGGGCCACGCCACCCCGTTCCGCGCGGTTGCCGAGCACGACACCCGAGCCGGCTCCGAAGGGCACGATCGGGATCCGCTGCTCGTCGCAGAGGGCGACGATGCGCACCACGTCGTGCTTGTCGCGCGGGTGCACCACCAGGTCCGGCACCGGGCCGACCTCGCCGCGTCGCAGCGCGAGATTCTCGTCGAGCGACTTGCCGTGGCCGAACCGCACCCGGTCCCAGGCCGTCGTCGAGACGTTGTCCCGGCCGACGATCCCGGCGAAGGCGTCGACCTGGGCGTCGGAGAGGGCGCAGCGGCGGTCGAGCTCGACCCGCGCATCGCCGCCCGGGCGGCGCACGCGGAAGTCCTCGTCGGTCGAGCCGAGTTCGCGGCGGAACATCTCGACCCAGGCGGCGCTCGGGTGCTTGAACTTCGCCGGGTCGTACTTCACCAGCGCTCGGTAGGTGCCCTCGGGCGGCACGTCCTCGCGCCAGGCCGGCTCGACTCGGTTCTTTCGGCTCATCGCGCGGTCTCCGTCGCGTCGTCGGGAGGATGCGCCGCGTCCCGGTCGGTCACGTGTGCGCCGGGGCCCGCCGCGGCGACACCCTCGTGCACGCACGTCGCCGGGGCGTCCGGCGCAGGCGGTCGGGTCGGGTCGTGCGGCACGTGTCTCCCTTCCCGGTCCTGCGCCGGGGTTCGTTCAGGCGGGCTTCGCGGGAAGGATGCCGGCGAGGAGCTCCTCCGAGGCAAGTCGCAGCCGCGCCCTTACCTCGGCCGGGTCGACCTCGACGACGCGCTCGTCGGGCGTGACCTTGAAGAGCGGCTGGCCCTTGCGGACCACGACGCCGTCCTCGTGGACGAGGACCTCGTCGATCGTGCCCGCGAACGGGGCGGCGATCTTGTTGAACATCTTCATCACTTCGATGATGTAGATCGGCTGGTTCTTCTCGAAGTGGGCGCCCTTCACGACGAAGGGCGGCAGCCCGGGGGCCTCGCGCGCGTAGAAGGTTCCGCCCATCGCGGCCACGATCTCGTCGGCCTTCGTCGCCGGTGGCGGCACCAGCACGCGGCGCATCGCCTCCTGGTGGGCCGGGTCGAGCAGCCGCTCGGGGATGACGACGCCCAGGTCGTCGTCGAGGCGCAGCTCCTCGAACCCGGCGCGCGCGCCGAGGATCGCGGGCACGCAGAGCAGTTCGAGCCCGGCCTGGTGGCCGGCGTGGGCCGCCCGCACCCGCTCCCAGGTGGAAGCGTCGATCCCGAAGGAGGGCGTCGCCGCCCGGAGCCGGCGGTCGATCTCCGGCCAGTCGAGCGGCTTGCCTGCCCGCTCGGCGACCCGGCGGTAGAAGGCGAGCCCGGTGTCGATGACCTCGCGGTCGTGGTCCCAGATGCGATGGGCCGCGGCCGCCTCCGGGTCGTCGAGCGAGAGCAGGCGATAGGTCTCGGCGAGTACCTCGAGAGGGTTGCGTCGCCACGCGACCCGCCCCTCGCGGACCTCGTGGTCGCCGCGGTGCCTCGACAGCCAGGCCGAGAGGTGGTGCGGCTCCTCGAGGAGCATCCGCAGCGGGCGCGCGACCAGCGTCTCCTTGCGGGCGAGTGCGGCCCGGGTCGCGGCCGCGCCGTCTCCGGCCGCGGCGACGAGGCGGCGCGGCACCTCCCCGCAGATCCAGTCGAGGTCGAGCGCGCCGGCCTCGCGCGCGAGTTCGCCGACCAGCGTCAGGTAGGGCACGACGAACTTCGTGGTCGGCTTCGCCCACGGATCTCGGCTGCCGAACCAGACCATCATGCCGTAGAGGAACTCGCGGTTGGTCGCGAGGTCGATGCCGCGGATCGAGGTGCGGCGCAGGACCTCGGTCAGCTGGTCCCAGCTCTCGGCGCGGTCGTGCCCGGTCGCGAGCAGCAGCGCCACGTTCGAGTCGTAGGCGCCGGCCAGCCGGTAGCGCATGAAGAGCCCGGTGTCGGGATTCTTGATCGAGATGCCCTGGTCGTCGCGGATCTCGCCCGGCGACGGGTCCGACCACGACACGATGACGCCGCCGGCGGCGGGCGAGAGCGCGCGGTCGGTCGCGTTCACCCGGACCTCGATCGCGGCCCCCTCGCGGCGCATGCGCTCGGGCCGAGGCAGCCGGCCCTTGTGGCGGGCCACCAGCGCCATCGCCTCGACCAGCGAGTGGACGACGAAGGCGTCGGCCCGGTTCTCGGGGTTCGCGAAGCGCAGCGAGTAGCAGAGCTCGGACACGCGGTGCTCGACCTGGATCCGGGTGTTGACCTCCATGAAGAAGTGGCGGTCGCCCTCGACGATGCACTCGAAGGTGGACGCCGAGTCGAGGCCGACGGCGAGCCCGAAGCGCTCCGCCTCGGCTTCCATCCGTCGCAGCACGCCGAGGTCGGTTTCGAGCACCTTCGCCTTCGGCTTCTCGCCGGCGTCGCGCGCGCGCGCGATCTCGCCGTGGAGGCCTTCCTGGGTGATCGAGACCTCGACCAGCTTCTGCTCGTGCATCTGCAGCGAGCAGTCGCGGCCGCCGAGCGCGATGCACCACTTTCCGTTGCCCAGCAGCTGGATCTCGTTGTGGCGCGTGCTCTCGACGTTCAGCTCGAGCAGCATGTTGCGGTTGTCGCCCGGGCCGGTCGCCTTGACCTCGGCCAGGACCTCGCGGACGAGCCCCGGCACCACCTCGGCGTCGGAGAAGATGCGCTGGCCCTTGCCGCCGCCGCCGCCGATCGCCTTCAGGCGGAAGCGGCGGCCGGGGTTCTCCGTCAGGAGCCGGACGGCTTCCTCGCGCAGCTGCGCGGCGAGGTCGTCGATCGTGAAGAGGTCGAGCTGCTTCGCGTAGGAAGCCTCGAGCAGCGCCGCCGCCGCGTCCGGGAGATCCGCCTTCGGGTCGTCGAGCGCGGGCACGGCGAGTCCGTGCTTGGCGGCCAGCGCGCGCAGCGCGGCGAGATCGGGGTGGCGCGCGAGCAGGGTGCGGACGGTCGCGTCGTTGATGCCCGGGGTGACGGAGACCTGGTTCGCGATCGCGGTGCGCTTCGCCTGGTCCTTGGCGCCCGCCGCCGTCTGGGTCGAGGAGCACGGGCCGACGAACGACAGCCCGGCCTCCTCGATCGCGCGGACGAAGCTCGCGTCCTCGGCCATGAAGCCGTAGCCGGCGAAGACGTAGCCGTAGTCGTTCTCCCGGCAGATCCGGATGATGTCGGCGATCCGAGCGACCCGCTCCTCCTTGGTCGCGCCGGAGTAGTCGGGCACCGCGTGGACCCGGGCCGGGTCCATGATGCGGAGCTCCGGGGCGAGCGCGCGGGAGAAGACGATGCTGTCCTTCTCCGAGAGCAGCATGCCGATCCGCGGGATCCCCATCTCGCGGAAGACGTCGA